>Ga0182024_10015727_pt1 | contig 14444 bp, 14 predicted proteins | sample P32metaG_FD_120480 | JGI IMG/M metagenome (GOLD analysis project Ga0182024, IMG submission 120480) | Permafrost microbial communities from Stordalen Mire, Sweden - P3-2 metaG (Illumina Assembly) | ecosystem: Environmental > Terrestrial > Soil > Wetlands > Permafrost | place: Sweden: Stordalen... | reverse complement strand
TCGAGTTCGGTTCTCGCGGCGCCGTGTCGGAGGTAGTGTAAGATGCTAGTGAGACTACAGCAGGGGCGACGCTTGCGCGGTCACGGCTTTCGAGAAAGTGCTGTAATCGCGGCAATCCTCGTTTTGCCGGCCCTTACCGGATGTTTGGGCCCTAATCGGAACGAGCGCTTGGCGAATCGCGTGACGACGGCGGTTATCGTGAACGATATGCGCCCGGTCGAGAAAGAATTCAACGCGATCGTGCGTCCGAAGCTGGAGAACCGCCAACTCGTGGGAAGGCTCTCGGATCAGCTTAACGCGTTGGGTCGCTTCAAGGGAGTGCGCGAGACCACGCCGCGAGATGCATCCGACGGCAAGCATACCTTCGAAGCGGATTTTGAGAAGGCGAAATGGGTTGAGGATATTGTGATTGACGCGGATGGAAAAATTGCCGCGTTTCACATCCATCAAGCAGGCCCGGGAACAGCCGGAGACGCCGGGGATTACCGATGATGCTCATCGTTTTGGCCGTGATCCGCACGTTGATCGGGCTGTTCTTCGCGGCGGAAGGGGTCATGGGTTTCATTTCGCGCGACGCCTTCGCGGAAATGTTTACGCGTTGGCAGATTCCGTATCCGGAGCTTTGCGTTCCCGTTTTTGCGGCGATCGCCGGGATGTGCGGTCTTTTGTTGATGATCGGATGGATGGTGCGTCCCGCTGCGTTGTTGACGGCGTCGATGATGATTGTAGCGACAATCACGGCTGGGCGAGTCGACGGGGGAGTTTATATGATCGTGCCGCCGTTTCTGGGCGCCGCGCTGGCGTATTACGCTTGGCGCAGCGGGCGGTTCGGCGGGTGGACGCCTTCGCGCAGGCCGAGTACGCAATAAGATAAATGGAAATTTCCCTACCCGTCGCATCGCTGTTCGCATTCGCCGTAGGAATTATCGTTCGCCTTTGGAGTCGTAGGCAATTCAAAGCCGAGCTTGCGGCGGTTGGGGCCGATTTTGCCGGTCGCCAAGACGAGCTACGGAATGCCGTGAATCAAGCTCGAGAACGTGAAACGAGCATCGCGGTTGAGTTGAAGCTTGCGTTAGAGGAGAAGGGAAAGTTTCAGAATGAGGCGGCTCGCGTTACGGAAATAAAGGCATGCCTTCTTGATCGAGACGCGGAGATTCAAGCGTTGCATGGGCGGATCACGATTCTTGATCGGGAAAAAACCGAGGCTCAAAAAGATGCGCAGGCCGCGGATAAACGAGCTTTCGATCTGGTTGCAAAGGAACGAGAAGCTCAACAAGCGATAGTTGGAGCCAAAGACGAGCAGATTGTCAAATTAAACGAGTTCATCACGAAGGCGCGAGAAGTGCTAAGCACGGAATTTAAAGCCTTATCGGCGGATACTCTTAAAGACGTTTCAGCGCAATTCGTCAAGACTGCCGGCGGCATTATCGAGAAGCACGAAGAGAAAACGACTGCCGACGTTAAATTGCATCAACAGCATATCGAAACGATGCTCAAGCCCGTTGAAGAAACGATGAAGCGTTTGGACAAACAGGTTGAAGCTGGTAATTTGGAGCGAGCGAAGGCTGAAGCGTTGCTCGACGAACAAGTCAAACGGTTAGCTCATGCCGGCGAATCGCTCACCAATGCCCTCCGCAAGCCGGTAGTGCGCGGAAGTTGGGGCGAGATGACGCTGGAAAACGCGCTTGAAAACGCAGGGTTGGAATCTGAAATAGATTTCGTGCTTCAACATTCCACGGATGCGCAAGACGGTCGCAAGCGAACCGATGCCGTCGTTAATTTGCCCAAAGGCCGCAAGCTGATCATCGACAGCAAAAATCTCATGGAGTCGTACATTGCGCTTGCCAATGCGGAAGACGAGTCGCAGAAAATCGTCCTTGCCGAGCTGCATTCCAAATCCTTAAGGGGTCACATCAAGGCTCTTTCGGCTAAGGAATATTGGAAGCGCTATGACGGACTGGACTGCGTGATCCTTTTTATTCCGCACGACGGCATGTACCACGCGGCAATTCAAGACGAGGCGGAACTGATTCGAGACGCCTGTGATAAGCGGGTGTTCATTACGAACCCGATGAGCCTCATTCCGCTTTTGAAGGCTATTCGCTACGTGCTCGATCAGGAACGACTTAACAAGAGCGCGGAAGAGATCAGCAAAGTAGGCACAGAGCTTTACGGCGAGGTCGCGAGGTTCGCCGAAAACATGGCGAAGATCGGAAACCGCTTGAGATTGACGGTTCATGCCTACAACGAAGCCGTCCCAGGGCTAGACCGTTTTATTCTCGCCAAGTCAAGGACGCTCAAGCAACTCGGATCGGGAAAAGGAGCGGAGCCTGAGCTGCCGGAGGCCGTGGAGTTGGAACCAAGACTATTCTCATCGCCGGAACTTCGAGCTTCAAACGTGCTCTTGGAATAAAGCGAGAGATTCCTACAGCACTGTTGGAAGAAGCGTGAAGGGGGAGCGGCGCGGCGATTGTCGTAATGGCGGGCATGATCGCGATGCGGTCGCTGCACGCCGGGACGGGAGAACTTGTGAGTAATCGTGTACTCATCGCGGCATCTGCCGTTCTTGCAATGTTCCTTATGAACGGACCTAGCCAGGCAGCGCCCGCATCTGAAGAAAGCATTACTGTTCGGGTTTTAGGCGTTCATAGGGGTGGTACCGAACGAGGGGCTTTTGGGGCGGAATGCGGGCTCGAAGCGCGCTCCCTGGATGGAAGCCGGATTTACGTTGAATGTGAGGCTTCCACGGTTCTTCATCCGACGGGAGCGCGAATTAAATGGGGAGAGAAAATTAAAGTCGTTGGTCACTGGGTAGGGACCGACTTTTTTGCGCGGGAGATTACGATATTGGAATATATGAACTAAAAACAGGAGGCCGCGGCGTTAGATGACCAGGCTTCATGGGAATCGAAGCGAGAGCGCCGCGCGAATATTACGAAGTCGACTCTTGCTCTAAGACCACACAAAGCTCGCAAATACGATTAGCAGAGGTTATCCTTACCGGCATTGGATTTGCAGCACGTTTTTCCATGAGTTGATACGGAAATCGGTTGCTAGGATTCCTCGTAAGTCCTACTCGGCTAAAGCTGGAAAAGCTTTGCATTTTTAGAATTCACGAAGAATAATGTCGAGGTTAGAAAGTCTGAGGACGTTTTTTGTCGACACCCTTCCTAAGTTTCTATCGCTGCCGATAAGCAAGAAAGGGCCGATTCTTCATGCACCTCAGAGCAACGAGCAAGGAAACCCTCAAGACATCGTCCCGCTAAGCGGCACGAAGATTGTATGCCGTAGAGAAGATAGAGCGCTTCTTCATGAAAATCTGAGCGATCTTATCGCAGTAAATCCGCAAACTGGGAAAAACCTTAAAAAAATAAATAGGTCATCAAAAACACTGACCATTGTTGTAGACCCCTCGAGCAAAATGGACATTGATACAAATTCGAAAGCGAAATCGACAATTATTCATTATAACCCAAACATTCTTGAAAATAGCGGGGTTAATGAACCATCCTATATGCCGGCGATTCGTTTAGGCACAACAATTGATAAACTAGCCAATCCCAAAAAACCGGAACATCGTGGGGAAAAACCTGAACATGCCGTTGACACCTATCGTACCATAACGACTTCTGCGTGGCTGGTAAGCAAAGCTTCCTCTGGCATCGGTGCGAGCCGAGACGCTGCTCTGCGCGAAAACGTCGGAGCAAGCGGCGCCGAATCGGACCAGGCGCCTCAGGCACTTAAGAAGGCCTCTTCCGGCAAAGCCGCAGCGACAGAACCTAAGTCGGCACGATTTCATGATTCAGATGCTGAACAAGGCGAAGGGAAAATTTTGACGACGACGTGGAAAAGCACCGAAAATACGACGTCGAAGGTGCAGGTTCTTACTAACGAAACGGCGGGAAGATGGATATCCGTTCAAAATGCCCCAGAAGAGATACGAACCGGTGAGCTGGTAAAAGGGTCCGTGACTTTGGGGATCATTCCTGACGTTGAGGCCATCATCTCACAGGAGGATTCTAAAGATCGCCGCTACGGGACGTCTAGCAAGCATATATTTTCTCATTTTAAGTCAGCCGATCGTCTTGGGTTTCGCTATGATCCTGTAGGCAATGAATTCATTATAACGCCCTACGACGCGATGAAAAATCCTCAGACTGCCGTGCAAACGAAGCATAAACGCGTAAAACAGGAGCAGCTCTCCGTCGCTTTGGAAGATCATTTACAGTATATTTATTGGGCCCAAAACTACGGCGATGGGTTGACCGCGAATTTCCGAACGGACGCAAAAAACGTTACCCACGCCGACTATAAAATGTTACGCGACTCGGCTAAAAAAGATAATCAGAAAATTTCTTTTAGATTTCTACATGACGACACTCTCTTCTTCGAGAGGCCGGAAGTACGCGAAACAAAATCAGTACAATCGCCGCCGCCGGAACAAGCATCGTCGCAATCAGCACCGTTAGAGCAACGTCCGCCTACGCGGCAGGGCACGCCTTCATTGGAGGCCAAAAGCAAAGCGGCAGCGCTGGACAATCAAGACCTGCTTCGCAGCGTCAGATCTGCCGAATCAAAATCGACGCATCCTGGAGGGCGCAGTATCGGCGATTAACAGTATAAACGACTTTCATCCATACGCGCAAGCGTTGAGTGTAGAGTCGTTCATGCTCCGTGAAAAGCGAGATGCGGCTTCGGAAAACTGAACACGCCGTTAAGCGGATTAACAATCTCTAGCAAACCCATTTCAAGGACGCTCAAGCCGGAGTTATGATGCCGGAATAAGTTCGAATGTCGAATCGTCTACTTCGTAATTTCCGGGTGCGACCGTGTCGTTCGGGTAGGCGCAGATCACGCTGTTATCGGGGCCCCAGATCACGACCAGATTGTCGGCGCCGCATTGCGCTTGCTGGAGGCTATAATTGTTGAGCAGGTCGGAGCCGGGCGTGCCGGGTTCGATCTCGTATGACGGATAACTGACCTGGTTTGCATTGTCGATAATCATGCCGAAAAGTACCGCGCTCGCGAGCGACGCGGTCGCCCACTGGCCCCAAAAGCCGCCGCCCCAGTAAATGCGCGCCGGACGCCACGCGACGCCGTGATTCCAGCCCCACGCGGCGTAGGCGCCGTGCGGATTATGAATCGGGTTTCCATGGAAACGGCCGCGATACGGGCCGCCGGTTGCATTAGCGGTGAACGACGGCGGCCGATTATGCCCGGCGACGCCGTTGCGCGGCTGCGGCTGTTGTTGTGCGACCGGGCGACGCACGGGGACCGACCCTCGGGTCTCTACAGGACGCTGCTGCGCGACAGGACGCTGCTGCATAACAGGCTGCTGCTGCATAACAGGACGCTGTTGCATAACAGGACGCTGCTGCGTAACAGGACGCGGTGCAATATCGCGGTTGAAATTAAAACCGCCCGTACGCGCCTGTGCGGGCATTTGCGGAGCGAATCGCGCCGGACCTGTCTCCCGCCTGTCTCCGCCGCGCGTCTGCGCGAGCGCTGCAGCGGGAAGCGCGGCAATTAGTATCAACGCGCAGGCTCGTTGCTTGAGATGTTTGCTCATCTGACGCTGTCCAGCGTTCCCTTCACCGAGACGAACGTGCCGCGGATAGTGCGAAAGTTCACGACGAGGCCGTGCGGCGCGACAATGTAGCTTGAGTGCGGGAGTCGCACGGGAGTATCGCCGAGATTGAGATAGATGGTCCCGTGCTCGAGTTCGATTTGGCGGATTTCACCGTGCTGGCGCAGCGTCATCGCATACGGAAGACAGCGCTGCAAGGCGCCCGTATATGAGCACGCTCCGCTACTGATCTCAAAAATCCCCTGATGGTCGCGACTGTGCAGTTTGAGGGTTTGGCCTTCGAGCTCGATATGCACCTGGTCGTAGACTTGAACCGACCCGTCGATCTGATGCACCCGCGTCTGCCCTTGCGCGCCGGCCGGCCCGCTTGCGAGGAGCACCGCCGCTAGCACCGCGATAGGCGGAATGATTCGGCGGCCGTTCAACAAGGATGATCTCTCCTATCGTACTCAGCGGGTGAGCGCGCGGCTTCGGTTGCTCTCGGCGTTTTCGGCATCGCCTTTTTTCTCCTCTAGACTTTAACTCGGCTCTTGGATCGGCGGGGGATTGCGCTCGGAAAAGCCGCGTTGATGCCAATACGGATACGGCGGGGTTACCGCACTTGCTTCATCTAGGCGACGGATGTGATCGGCCGATAATGACCAACCGATCGCGCCGAGGTTTTCGCGCAGCTGCGCTTCATCGCGCGCGCCGATGATGACGCTCGCGACGGTGGGTCGCTGTAGGAGCCACTGTATCGCAATTTGCGGTATGCTCTTGCCGACGTCCGCGGCGACTTTGTCCAGCGCATCGATCACGCGGTAAAGATAGTCGTCGGCGACGGGAGGACCGAAATCGGCGGTTTTGTGCAATCGGCTGACCTTGGGAAGCGACGCGCCGCGGCGCAGCTTTCCAGTGAGGCGACCCCAACCAAGCGGGCTCCATATCACGGCTGACACGTTTTGGTCGATGCCCAGCGGCATGAGCTCCCACTCGTAATCGCGACCGATCAGAGAATAATACGCTTGGTGGGCGACATAGCGCGGGAGGCCGTATTTCTTTGAAACGGCGAGCGATTTCATTAAGTGCCAGCCTGAGAAATTGGAGACGCCCGCGTAGCGAATCTTGCCTGCGCGGATTAGGTCGTCGAAAGTTTGGAGCACTTCTTCGGCCGGCGTGAAAGCGTCGAAGCCGTGCAGTTGAAAGAGGTCGATATACTCTGTTCCAAGCCGACGCAGCGCCGCATCGACGGCCTCAAGGAGATGCCGACGTGAAGAACCGACGTCGTTGGGGCCGGGTCCGCTGCGAAAGCCGGCTTTCGTTGAGATGAGAACGCGATCGCGCCGACCGGCAATCGCTTTGCCGAGAATCTCTTCAGCCAAGCCCGACGAATAGATGTCGGCGCTGTCGAACATCGTGACCCCGGCTTCCAGGCAAATGTCGAGCATCCGGCGTGCGCCGGCCGCATCGGTTTGCCCCCAGGCTTCAAGAAAGCCGCTGCCGCCGAACGTTCCCGTTCCCAGGCTAAGCGTAGGAACCATGAACCCTGAATCCCCGAGGCGCCTATACTCCATCTTATCCTCGCTTTTTTCGCTTTAGCTTTTTCGGATGACGCGGGCGGAACGGCGCCCCGATAATGTCGGCGTACGATCCCGTGCGCGGCAGAGAATCGTCGACGTCTTCGCAGCCGATCGGCGTGAACGCTTCGCAATCGTGCGGACGCGCATTGTAAATGCCGCAATAGTAATGCCCGGATTCTTTCCCTTTGAGGAAGACGCACTGCGAGGCGATGTCGTCGTCGATCTTGCGTAGATATCCGACGACGTACCCGTCGGCGGATTCCCGCCGCACGACGTACGCATCCATGGTTTGCTGATAGGTGAGGCCGAGATGATCGGCGATGCGTTGCACGTCGGCTTTGCTCACGAACGGCTCGTACCCGCTGCAACATTGCGCGCAGCCCGGCGGGCATGCGAGGTTCTCGGGCAGGACGCGCAGATTTTTACGCGCGAGCGAGATCACGGCCGCGACGGCTTGCACGAACTCCGGATCCTCGTTGTACTTATAGGTCCATTCTTTGTGCGTGATTTCGTCCGTGTTGTAACGATGCGTTTTGCGTTCGTTATAGATGATCGTGACGTGTTCTTCGTCGATTTCGATGGATTGTACGTGTTCCATCGGCTCAATGTCGAGCAGCGAGATATCGGTAGGTTGGTCGGTGCGGCGAGTAATCGCGCGCAGCTCGCGCATTGCGGCGTGAGTGATGAGATCTATTGTTTCAGGCATGATGATGTTTGAAGCTCATTGGCTCGCGGGCGGAAAGAACCCGCTCTTACAACACTTTCTCGAAGGCCATGACCAGTCAAGCGGGCCGAATCATGTATTATAATACACATCATCGGTCCGCTTGACTGGTCCTGACCTCCGATAAAGCGCTGTAAGCCGCGGGAGCGCAAACAAGAAGGCCCCAGCGTACGGAGGCGTTAAAAACGAGCAATAACGATTTTGAGGGAAAACGGAGACTGTCTCTACGATGAAATTTCGGGTACTTGCCGCTCTGGTTATCGCACTCGGCTGCGCAAGCGCTCCGGCGCTCGCTGATACCTCCATAGGCGCCGGCCTATTTTTTCCGAGCGACGGCGGAGCGACGGGCGGTCTCCTAGGCTCCCTTCCCCTCATTTCGCTTCCGCTCGCTCCGGTGAGCGTCCAACTTTCGGGCGCCGTGCCTTTCTCAGGCGGCCGCTACGCCGTTAACGCTGAGGCCGTGGTTCACGCAGCGGGCTTCTTCGTGGGCGCCGGGCCCGGCGTCGGACGTTTTCGTGATGCGAACGGCTCGACCGGCGCCCTCTACGACATACTGGCGGGAATACGCATCGCTCCGATGATAACGTTGGATGCGCGTTACTATGGCAGCGGGAGCAGCAACGTCGGTTCAGCAACGTACGCGGGCTTGTTCTTCAAGCTGAAATGAATGAGCGGATACGTCGTGCCGCTTAGAAGTCGTGCTTAGTTTAATACAAATCCGGATGACGCAGGGGACGCCGTGATCCCGGCGGCCGCCCCGCACGGCGCGGTAGCCGCGCACGTAGTAGCAGTCGCGCCGAACCAATCCCCCGCATCCACCGCGCCGTCTCCGTTGGCGTCATACCATACGCCGATTTTATACCCCGAGGCGCCGACCGGAATGTCGGCGACGCGGAACGATCCGCTCGCCGAAACCGGAACCCCTTTGGGATAGGTCACATTGATGATCGACGGCTTGTTCGTGCCGTTCGGCATATACGCGATCGCGACGAAATTCGCATAGGACGGCGCGGACGGCGCGGCATCGCCCGCAACGGCAGCGAGAGCGCGATACAGATTTAAGCGACCGTGCCCTTGGCGCGCATCGCCGATATCGTCGGCCGTCGACTCCAAAATTTGCGCGATCTGCGCCGGCGAGAGATTCGGATTACGAGCGAGCATCAATGCCGCCGCGCCGGAAACGTGCGGCGTCGCTTGCGACGTGCCGGCGATCTGCGCGACGCACGGAGTACCGCTGCATCGTTGGCTCGGATCTACGACCTCCGTGGAATAGTCGTTCGTAATCCAATGCAAGAGATCGCCGTCCGTCGTGCCGTTCGGATCGCCTCCCGGAGCGAGGACGCTCAAGCCCGGTCCGTAGTTCGAGTAACTGGCGACCGTATCCGGCATCGAAGAGGCATACGTCGGCGTGAGGTTCGGATTCGTGTTATTGTCGTTCAAGCTGCTTGCGGCGACGGAGATTACGCCTTGCAATCCCGCCGGAAAATCAAGCACGCCGGTCGACTCGTTGCCCGCCGCCGCAACCACGGTAACGCCTTGAGAGATCGCGTACTCGACGGCCGTATACTCCGCCGCGTCAAAACCGGAGTTGCCCTGAGAATCCACCGGAGGCGCGCCCAGACTCAAGTTGATAACCTTGGCGCCGTTCTTCACCGCGTCATAGATCGCTTGCACTTCATCCGCGCTGTTTGAGCCATAATTGGGATCTTGCGAGTACAATGGAGCAACTGGAACGGGGAAAACACGATACGCCTGCAAGCTCGTGTTGAACCCGACCCCCGCGACGCCGAAATTGTTGTTCGTCGCCGCCGCCGCAATGCCGGCGACGTTGGTTCCGTGTCCGTCCTGATCTTGCGCGGCCGCCGTGCCGACGGTCGTGACGCCGTTGACCACTCTCTCCGCGTACGTCACCTTCGATCCCCCGAAATCGCCTTGCGTGACGTCCAAACCGGTGTCGATAATCGCGATTTTGATCGATGCGGAACCTTCCGTGTACCCCCATGCGTTCGGCGCGCTAATCCGATACATATCCCACTGATTCTGCAGGCTGAAAAGCGGATCGTTCGGCGTAACCGGCGTCGATGCGAACGCGAATCGCTTATGCGGCCGATACGCCTGGATAACCGTCTTGTCCAGTCGCAAACTCGCTATAAGCGATTCGGCGGTTTGACCCGGCGGGACGCTCTCCAAGCGCGTGATCGCGTCATTCAGATACGGCCCGATCGGGACGGATTGCGTCACGCCGACGCTGCGCTCGATGTCGGCAACGGTTTTCCCTGAGTCCTGGAGGGCCGATGCCCGCAGCAAGACGAGCACGTGCCCTTCGTCGTATTCGGTGCGATTGGTCGCGGTCTGGGGCGCACGACGCACGCGCGGGACGAGGCCGACGAATGCGTCGGCTTGTACGCGACGCGCAACATCCATCGGCGAGATAGAGCTGATGGAGCCCGTCGTATCGGCGCTTTGATTGTAGAATATCGTATGATTGCCGTTATCAACTTGCTCGAAAACGTACGGGTATAATGCGGCGCCGTTATTCGGCGTGATGCTAAAATTGTTCACGGCGGTTGATAATCGAGGCGAGGAGTTTAGCGGCGTGACGCCGAGGGCGGAACCGTTCAACTTCACCGCGAGTCCCTCCGGGTTGGACGAAAACGTCAAGACGCTGCACGTGATGCTCGACGAAATCACGCACGTTACCGATGCAGGCGCGGGCGATTGGTTCGAGGTCGCCGGGTTGGAGACGTTTGGCGTGGGGGTGCACCCGGCGATGACGGTAACTACGCCTGTGGTCGTAGCCCCGCAGGCGGACTCGGAGGCTGACGGTCCGGGGGAGGAGCCCCCTCCGCCCGGAAATTTCGGCGGCATGCCGTTCTTCCCGAAGTCGCACGCAATCAGCGCTATGCTAAGAACGGCTGTTGCCGAAAGCGACATGAAAAGAAACCGCATAAATCGGCCCTCCGATGCAAATAATATCTATTGTAGTATGAGATCGCAGAGTAAACTAATTTCCTTTGTTCGATTTGCGTAAATTTAGGTGAATTTCGCCCAAAATCACGGCGGTGCGCGGGTGCTGGTCGTCCTCCAAGTCGGCCCGGAAGCCGGAAAACGCTTCTAGCGCCCGAAAGGCTCGGGGAATATGGCAAGCGCATCGAAAAGCGGCGTTTCGACGATCGGCGTCGATCTCGGCGGCTCACACGTTACCGCAATACTGGCGGATGAGGACGGAACGACTTCTCACCGCTCCTCATACGATATTACGGATCTTTCCTTTGGGGCCGTGGTCAAGCTCATGAGCAGCGCGATTCACGACGTTTCGGCGAAGGCGGCATCGGTGAGCGCCGTGGGGATAGGTTCGCCGGGAAATATCGATCTTCGCAACGGCATGGTGCGCTATTCGCCGAATTTTCATTGGGTGAACGTTCCGCTCGGCGACGAACTGCGCTCCGTCTTCGACATGCCGATTTTTATCGGCAACGACGCTCGTTGCGCGACGCTTGGAGAGCATACCTACGGCAGCGGAAGAGGCGTAAAGAATTTCGTGCTTTTAACGTTGGGCACGGGCGTGGGCGGCGGTATCGTGGCCGAAGGAACATTGCTGCTCGGCAATAGCGCCGCAGCCGGGGAGTTCGGGCACCATCAGATTCGCGCGACCGACGGATTTATCTGCGGTTGCGGAAAGATCGGCTGTTTTGAGGCGCACGCTTCGGGCACCGGATTGTTGCGTCACGCACTAGCGTGCGCGCCTTCGTTTCCGCGCAGTACGCTTTTGGGAGATAAGCCGTACGAAGTTGGATCCAAGACGATTCGCAAGGCCGCCGAAGCGGGAGATTCGCATGCGCTTGCGGCGTGGACCCGTTTTATCGACGATTTAGCGCTCGGTCTTGCCAACATTATCGCCTTTATGAATCCCGACGTGATCGCATTGGGCGGGGGCGTGAGCAGCGCGGGGGATTTCATGTTGAACGCGGTGCGTCCGAAAGTCGACGAACTTACCACGATGGCGCCCAAGGGAGCTGCGAAAATCGTCATCGCTAGCTTGGGCAACGATGCCGGCGCGATCGGAGCCGCCGTCATGGCGCGGCGCGGCGGAATGGCGACAAGCCTACCGTAATTACTTCGGTTGGGCTCTAAAGCGCCGCGAGGATGCGGGTGCCGGAGGTGATGACGGCGGGTTGGGCGTCTCCCCGAAAAGAGAACCTCGCGATTAACTCGGCGATGCGGCGAGAACTGCCGCGCGGGGCAAGCGCTCCCTGGCGTGCGCGCATCGCGACTAAACGCTCGACGTTTTGCACGATGCGCCGGACCGATCGCACCACGTCGGCGGTGGTAAGTGCGACTACGCCGATGCCGTTGGAACGTACGTAGTCGAGATTACCGCGTTCTTGTCCCGGGACGTAATCGTATACCACGACCGGCACTTCGGTGACGTTTGCTTCGGCGATCGTGCCTGGTCCGGCTTTGGTTACTAAGAGATCTGCGGCGCGCATGAGGTCGGGGATGTTGTTGCAATACCCGAGGATCGTCATCGGCGCCGGCAGCGAGGGAGCGAGTTCGGTTAACTTCGCGCGCAATGCTTCGTTGCGGCCGGTAACGACGACGAGATGGAACGGCAATTTTGATTTTGCCATCGCGAGCGTGGTCGGAAGAAGCTTGCCGCCGCCTTCGCCGCCGGCCATCAGCAGCGCGATCGTCTTGTCGGCGGGGAGTCCGAGTTGTTCGCGTAGTTCGTGTTTGCTCGCCGTGATTATCTCAAACTTCGGATGGATCGGGTGCCCGAGTAAATGCAGTTTTTTCGCGGGAATCCCCCGCTCCCGAGCACGCTGATAAACTTCATCGGCCGGAACGACGATCGCGTCGGCTTCGGGTAAAATCCAACCTTCATGCACGCGTCCGAGATCGGTGACGACGGTGAGCAGGGGAATGCCGTGCATCCCGGCGTCGCTGCGCGCGCGCAGCGCGGCGTGATTGAGCAGCGGATGAACCGAGACGATCACATCCGGCTTATACGATACGAAAAGGTCGCGCAGGCGCTCGCGATAGAGCGGTTCGCAAAAACGAATGACGCTGCGAAAGCGGCGACGTCCGTTGGTGGCATGAAACAGCGCGCCGTAGATGGGCGGAGCGTAGCGTAGGGCGGTGCTATAGGCGGGGCCTAAATGCGAGAGCGGAAAGGCGCAATGCGCGGCGACGTCTTCAATACGATGCTCGAAGGTAACGACTCGTCCTCGCGTTTGCATCTGGAGTTCGTCGAGCGCGGCGGTGACGGCGCCGGCCGCACTGCGATGCCCCCCTCCGGTGTCCGAAATGAGGAAGAGAATGCGTTTGCTGATTATCATCGCGCGCCGTGCAGCGTACGCACGCGTCGCCTCGCCCGCATGCGTTCGAGGCGACGCATCACCGTTCGACGGCGGCGCGAATCCGCGCGAACGCGGACGATGAGCGCGCGCGCGGGGGCGTCGTAGAAACGAAAGAGATCGCCGAACTCAAGCTCGGGGTCGACGTGGTGCGCGTTATGATCCTCGGGCAGCACGATCTGCAATGCGCGACAAATGCGAACGACGGGGGCGGGCGTCGACCAACCGAGCTCGCAGGTATGACGCCACCACACATGCAGTTGACCGAGCAACAATCCGACGCCGGCTCCCGCTTGCCAAGCCTGCCCAAAGCAGCATAAGAAGGCGGCGATCGCGATGTACGGCAACGCTCCGAGAAGGCCGTCCAAGAGTACCGCGGGGTCTTTGGAGAGCACCGCGTGATCCCAATACGAGCGAGTTTTATCGTGGTGCGTGCGCAAATGCAGCTTGCCCCAAAGATGCTGGGGCACATGGTAGAGGAACGTCGAACCTGCGTCGCCGACAAGTAGGACGACGCATACCGCTGCTAGGAAAGCTATCACGACGCCGACCTCACTTCACAGAACACGAAACTACCCTGGTTTTTGGGTCGACCGCGCGAACTCCCCTTCCCGCGTCAAAAAAGCGGCGGCCTTGGCATGCGTGTGCATGCTTTGGGGGTGCGCCCGAACGCCGGTCGTTCGAACGCCCGGCATAACCGCGCTTGCCGAGATTCGTTTGGTTTTGCTCGAAAATCGCGTACGCGCATGGCGTATGCATCGGGCGCCCGGCGCCGCTGCCGGATTGCGGTTAGCGTTTGATGCGCCGACGCCGGTCGGCTTTCCCGCGCTCGCGGTAACGCGCTCGATCTTACGGGCGAATCCTCGCCTACACCCTATCGATGCGCTCCTCTTTGCGACGCATGCCGTGCGTACGGCGGAGAAAAACGGATTGCCGTACGGATTTTTTTGCGCGATGCTGTTGCAAGAATCGGCTTTCGATCCGGACGCGCTCTCAAGCGCCGGCGCGGTCGGCATCGCGCAGTTTACCTTGGGGACCGCGGCAGCGCACGGCGTCGATCCGTTTGATGGGCGCGACGCTATACGCGGCGCCGCCCGGCTTCTCGCGGGATACGTCCGTGCCTATACGGGGATATACGACGATCCGTATGCTACGGCGCTGGCCGCGTATAATGCCGGGCCGGGAGCCGTCATGTCCCATCACGGCGTTCCCCCGTA
>Ga0182024_10015726_pt1 | contig 14444 bp, 14 predicted proteins | sample P32metaG_FD_120480 | JGI IMG/M metagenome (GOLD analysis project Ga0182024, IMG submission 120480) | Permafrost microbial communities from Stordalen Mire, Sweden - P3-2 metaG (Illumina Assembly) | ecosystem: Environmental > Terrestrial > Soil > Wetlands > Permafrost | place: Sweden: Stordalen... | reverse complement strand
CGCGCGGCGTGGAATTTTCCGCCGTGGCGTTTTCCAAAATTCAACTAGATCAGTCCGCGACTGCCGTGTATATCGGGATCAATGGAAGGACCGAAGGCGTATTTCTATTGACCGACCGGATCAAGCCCACTGCTGCCGAAGCATTAAAAGAATTGCGCGCCGAAGGACTACGCATCGTGATGCTGACCGGCGACCGCCGCGAGACGGCCATGAGTGTTGCGGCGAAATTGGGAATCGACAAAGTGGAAGCCGGAGTTCAGCCGCAACAAAAAGGCGAAATCGTAAAGCGTTTGCGCGAGGAAGGTCACGTCGTGGCCATGGCCGGCGACGGCATCAACGACGCGCCCGCGCTGGCCGCCGCTCACGTGGGGATCGCGATGGGTACCGGCACGGACGTCGCTATGAATAGCGCGGGAATTACGCTGGTGAAGGGCGACCTGCGAGGCATTGTACGCGCGCGACGCTTGAGCCGCGCAACGATAGGGAACATCAAGCAGAACCTGGCTTTTGCTTTTTTCTACAACGCGTTGGGTGTGCCGATTGCTGCGGGGGTTTTTTACCCTGCCTTTCATTGGCTGCTAAGCCCCATGCTAGCAAGCGCGGCGATGAGTTTCAGTTCGGTTTCAGTCATCGCCAACGCGCTACGGTTGCGGAAGGCTTCGCTGTAATCGCAACTGGCGGGCAATCCCTCCTCAGTTCGAGGGCGCAAACGGTTCAGTGTCCGATTCCGCGACGAATATCCCAATATTGATCCACCGTAACTCCCCGCAAGATTTCAAGTTCAACCCAACTCACTTATAACGGGCGACTTAGACGAGCCGAAACAGGGCAGATCACGTGCATTCATCCTTGACGAACCGTGGTGTGCGGGAGGCTCGATGCGAAATTTCTGGCAAGACATGCGCTATGCGCTGCGAACACTGCGGAACGCTCCGGCATTTACGATTATTGCGGTGGTGGCCTTGGGCCTCGGAATGGCCGTCAATACCACTATCTTTAGCGTAATCAATGGCATGTTGCTCCGCCCATTGCCTGTGCCACATGCGGAACAACTCACAGTTTTGGCTATGAAACAGCCAGGCATGTCCGAATTTCAGACTTTTTCCTACCCCGACTATCAAGACATCAGCCGGCAAACAAATGCCTTTAGCGACTTGCTTGCGTATCACGTCACGCTCGCAGCTCTGTCGGCCGACCGCAAAGCAGATCAAGCTGTTCTGACGCGCGTTTCCGGAAATTATTTTTCGGCGCTGGGCATTCATGCCGCGGCGGGACGCTTGATTATGCCCAGCGAAGGGCAAACGCCCGGTGCGGATCCGGTCCTGGTGCTTGGGCATTCCTATTGGAAGAAACGATTCGCTGGTGATAGCCAGGTAATCGGGAAGCATGTAGAGATAAACGGTCACCCCGTCGCGGTGGTCGGTATAGCTCCGAAGGGTTTTCATGGGATATACGCCATCCTGGATTCGGATGGCTACGTTCCGCTGAGCGCCTCGATTGGTTCAAAGGGAATGGAGGAAAATTCCGTTGAACAGCTATGGAGGCAGCGAGGCGATCGCAGCTTGTGGTTAATGGGACGACTAAAGAACGGCGTCAGTCTGAAACAGGCGCAAGCATCTTTAACGGTCGCCGCGCAACAGCTCGCCGAGCGGTATCCAGCCACCGACAAGGGCATGACCATCGCGGCATTTCCAGAAAAGTTGGCGCGGCCCGAACCCGATCCGGACAATACCCTGCCAACGATCGCAGCAGCGTTCACCATTCTGGCTGCTCTTGTGCTGCTGGTAGCGTGTTTCAATATTGCCAATGTGCTGCTGGTGCGCGCTACGGTGCGCCAGCGCGAAATGGGAATCCGCGCGGCGCTGGGTGCGGGCCGCTGGAGACTGGTACGCCAACATTTGACGGAGAGCTTGCTGCTCGCATTGTTGGGCGGTGGCGTGGGATTACTGCTGGCCAACTGGGCGGCCGGATTTTTGAGTTCGCTACCTCTAGGAACGACTCTACCCATCATGTTCAATTTTGAACCGGACCTGCGCGTTTATGTCTATGCGCTTGCCACCGTGCTGGTCACTGCCGTGGTGGTGGGACTGATTCCCGCGCTACGAGTGGCGCGCTATGACGTGAATTCCGTGCTGCGTGAGGGTGGCCGCTCCGCCTCGGAGGGCCGGCGGCGACATATCATCAGGAATACGTTGGTGGTGGCGCAACTGGCTGGTTCTTTATTGCCAATGGTTGTGGCGGGGCTTTTCGTACGCAGCCTGGATAAAGCTCAACAATTGTATTTAGGCTTCAATCCGGATCACGTTCTTAATTTCTCGCTGGACGTTCAGCAAGTGGGCTTCGACAAAACGCGTGGCCAAGAATTCTACCGGCAAGTTGACGAGCGTATCCGTGCAATCCCTGGTGTGGTCTCCGTGGCGCAGGCATTTATAGTCCCGATGGGAGTGGTCAGCGCGGATGACCCGGTGACCGTGGAAGGCCGCGCGGTCGATCCCGGTGAGCACGTTCCCACGGTCATGTATAACGACGTGACGCCGGGTTATTTCGATACCTTGCGAATTCCCGTATTACATGGACGCACCTTCACAGAGGCTGATAACGAAAAAGCCCCGGCCGTGGCGATCATAAATCAAACGATGGCGAGACAGTTCTGGTCCACTGAAACCCCGCTAGGAAAGCGCTTCAGTATTAAAGGCCCTGCGGGGCCGTTTATCGAAGTGGTGGGTGTAGTTCAGGACGGTAAGTATAAGAATGTCGTTGAGGCACCAACGCCCTTTTTCTATTTGCCGCTGAGCCAGGTTTACGTCGATTTTCGCACCGTCCACGTACGAACGTCGCTGCCGCCGGAAAGTTTGCAGCGCGATATTGAGTCCAACCTCCACGCGCTGGCTCCGGACATCCCTGTGCGGGAAATGCAAACGATGACGCAGGCGCTGCAGGGAATCAACGGATTTTTCTTTTTCCGCTTCGGCGCGCAATTGACGAGCACGATGGGCCTGCTCGGATTAATTTTGGCGGTGGTGGGAGTTTACAGCGTGGTGTCGTATGCCGCCGTGCAGCGAACCCATGAAATCGGAATTCGTATGGCGTTGGGTGCCGCGCCGCAAGATATCCTGCGGATGGTATTGCGGCAAAGTGTGGTGATCGTTGCGGTCGGCTTGGCAGTCGGCTTGGCTGCTGCGTTTGCCGGAACCCGCGTCATTGCCAGCTTCATTGTGGGAGTGCGACCCACGGACGCCACTACTTTCGCGACCGTCGTAATGCTGCTGGCGGTCATCGCTTTAATAGCGTGTTGGATACCGGCGCGGCGTGCCACGCGCGTTAGTCCGTTGGTGGCGCTGCGTTACGAATAAAGATTCTGCTGCATCATCATCACACTGACCCGCGATTGTTTGGGCTACCGCGCCGATTAACCAGCAACTCCTTTCTTCTGAGGCGGGCCGTGGCCTGTCCAAACCCTTAGGAAATCGTCTAACCCGCTAAGAACTGGAACTTTTTGGGATGTAACACGTATTCATGTACAGGTTGCGAGTGCTGGGCTTCGTGCGAGGGTTTTATGTCCATGAATGGGAATAGCTTAACCAACGGAAAAAATGGGAAGAAACGCCGCCGCAGGATTATCTGGCTGGTGGCGATCCTGGTGGTGTTGTGTGCCGGAGGATATGGCGTGATGGCGGCGCTGAAGCCGAGCCACGAGATCGATCCTTCCAAGCTCGCGACGGTGGAACGCGGCGACGTTGCGCGAGTGGTGGTGGCTACCGGGAAAATTCAGCCGTTGTCGAAAGCGGAGATTAAATCCAAAGCAAGCGGCATCGTGAAAAAGATTTATGTCGACTATGGCGACCGCGTGAAGACCGGGCAAGTTTTGGCGGAGTTGGACAAAGTTCAACTCGAAGCAGCGCAACGCGCGGCCAAAGCGAATTTACAGGCCGCTGAGGCGGCGCGCAACTCGTCGATGGCGGCGCTGGAGCGCAATAAAGTGGATGCCGAGGGGCCGGATGTGCCGTTCCTGAAGTTGACCCAGGAGCGCGCGGAACACGAATTCAACGAAGGTGTGGTGTCGAAGTCAGTAGTCGAGGATTCAGAAAAAAATTATCGCATGGCGTTGAACAAGCAAGCCAGCGCGCAGGCGGCACTGGCGGTAGCGCATGCTGACATCGCCAAGGCGGAGGCGCAAGTGGCGCAATCGCGTGCGGCGTTGGATAACGCGCAAGAAGACCTCCGCAACTCCACGATTGTAAGCCCCATTGACGGCTTGGTTCTTTCGCGGGATGTGAACGTCGGCGACGCGGTGAGCTCGATTTTGATTTTGGGTTCGCAGGCCACACCCATCATGACCTTGGGCGATGTAAGCGAAGTGTACGTGCAGGGAAAAGTGGATGAAGCCGATATCGGAAAAGTTTATTTAAACCAACCCGCGCGCATCGTCGTTGAATCCTTCAAAGATAAGAAATTTAACGGCAAGGTCACCAAGATTTCGCCGTTAGGCAAAGAGAAAGACAACGTCACAACTTTTGAAGTGCGCGTCTCCATTCAGAATTCGACGCTGGAACTTAAAGCCAATATGAGTGCCAACGCGGAAATTATGTTGGAAGAAAAGAAGAACGTGCTTATGGTTCCCGAAGCAGCGTTGATTTATGACAAAGAGCGCAAAGCACAGGCGGAAATTCCCGATGCCAAAGGCGCAAACGGAAAGAAAAAAGTGAACGTGAAACTAGGGATTTCCAACGGTGTGAAGACCGAAATTCTTGAAGGATTAAATGAGAAGCAGCAAGTGATTCTGCAGTAGCCATCAACAAAGGCGGCCCGCTTTGTCATTCCAGGATTTGCTGAAGGATACGCTCAGCACGCTGTGGGCGCACAAGCGACGAACCATGCTGACCATGTTCGGCATCGCATGGGGAATTATTTCCATCACCGTGATGGTGGCCGCTGGCGAAGGTCTCGGCAAAGGAATCCAGGCAAATCAGGAAACATTCGGAAAAGACGTGATGATCGTCTTTGCCGGGCGCACCAGTATGCAAGCTGGAGGCACGCGCTCCGGCCGAGCGGTGCATTGGGGCGAAGACGATTATGTGCAAGTGGCTGCGGAATCACCCGCATGCAAATACGTGATGCCGGAACTGGGCAACAGCGTGCAGGTGCACAGCCTGTATAACAGCGGAAGCATTAATACCGTCGGATCGCTGCCGGAATTCACGGAGATTCGCAGCATCGCGGTGGCTGAAGGGCGCTTTTATAATCACGAAGACAATTCCGAAGCGCGCAATGTAGCTTTTTTGGGTAGCGACACGAAAAAACAACTTTTTTCAGATCACGAAGCGGTGGGCCAGCAGGTGTGGATGAACGAGATTCCCTACTCCGTGATCGGGGTAATGAAATCCAAAGACCAAAACTCCAGTTACGATGGAATGGACACGCGCAAGATTTTTATTCCCTACAACACCATGCGTCGCGATTTTCCTACGAAAGCGCCCGGGGTAGAGCACACCATTGACCGCCTTCTGGTGGCGCCGAAATCGCTCGTGACGCATCCGGATTGTTTACGGCAGATTCGCCGGTCGTTAGGACGTTTGCACAATTTCGATCCGCGCGACAAAGAAGCCGCCGGAATCTGGGACACGGTAAAAAATGCGGAAGCCAACCGCATGATTATCGTGGGCATGGAATTGTTCATGGGCGCGGTGGGAATTGCCACGCTATTTCTCGGTGGGCTGGGCGTGATGAACGTGATGCTTGTATCGGTGCGGGAACGCACGCGAGAAATTGGCGTACGCATGGCGTTGGGCGCCACTCGCAGATCGATCCTGCGGCAATTTTTTATGGAAACGGTAATTGTCGTGGCGCTGAGCGGCGGAATCGGGCTTCTAGTGTCATACGGATTTTGCGCGTTAGTAAACCTCTTGCCCATGCCGCCATTTTTCGCCGGATTGCTGGCCAGTTGGGAATTGGGAGCGCTCTCGGTCAGCTTGCTCGGTCTGATTTCCGTTTTGTCGGCGCTTTACCCCGCGAATCGCGCCGCATCCGTAGATCCCATCGAAGCGCTGCGGTTTGAGGCGGGTGGCTAACTATGTTCCTCGAAATATTTCGCGAAGCGTGGGCCGCATTGGGACGCAATCCAGTGCGCAGCCTCCTAACCATGACCGGAATTTCCTGGGGCATCGTGGCGGTAACTCTGCTCCTGAGTTACGGCTCCGGATTCCGCAACGTGTTGATGTACACCTTCGAAGTATTTGGCAAAGGCGCGGTGGTTTGCTGGCCGGGCACCACCAGCGAGCAGGCTGGCGGCGAGCGCGCCGGAAAAGCTGTGCGCTTCGAACAAGAAGACGCCGATTGGGTGAAAGCGCAATCGCCGCTGGTAAAACGCGTGACGCTCGAGAGCGTGAAATTCAAGGGTATTTCGCACGAAGAACGATTGTCGGATACCGCGATTCGCGGCGTTTATCCCGAATATGGCGAGATGCGCAACGAAGTGCCGCTCGAAGGGCGATGGATTTCACAAGAGGATATCGCGGAGCGCAGGCGCGTGGCTTTCCTCGGCGCGATTTTACGCAAGAAATTGTTTAGCGGCACGCCGGCAATTGGCGAGGCAGTACGCATCAACGGCGTGAAATTTACCGTCATTGGCACGATGGACACAAAATTTTCCGATAGCAATTACTTTACGAGTGATGATGAATCCGCGTTCATCCCGTACACCGCGGCCTCCGATTTGTGGGACGCGCGTTACGCCAGCGTGATGTTGTTTGAGCCCGTGGCGCCAAGTTTTGAAGCTGATGCCATGCAGCAGGTCCGCGCAGCAGTGGCCAGCCGCCAGCATTTTTCCGCGAGCGACAAGCGCGCTATTCAAATGTTCGGGCGTATGGAATTCAAGCCCATTTATGACGGAATCACCATCGGGATTCAGACGCTACTGTTCTTTGTAGGCGCATTAACACTGGGCATCGGCGGCATCGGCGTTATGAACATCATGCTCGTGTCGGTGGAGGAACGCGTCAAAGAGATTGGTTTGCGGCGCGCGCTGGGAGCAAAAAAATCGCATATTCGCGGCCAATTTCTGTTGGAAGCGCTGGTGATGACCTTGGCGGCAGGCGTGATCGGCATGCTGCTTTCAGGCGTAATCACCGCGGCGATCGGCACGCTGCCGTTTCTGGGGCCCGCTTACGAAGACGATTCCGGCAAGGTCGATATTCACCTGACTCTGTCGGTGGTCACCATGATGTTGTCGACGGGAATTTTGATCGTGGTGGGCGTGATCAGCGGGTGGTTGCCTGCGATGCAGGCTGCGAAACTGGATCCAGTAGAAGCGCTACGCTACGAATAAATTCACACCGCTAAAAGGTTAGCCGTTAAGTCTGGCCCAGGATGGCGTCGAAGTAGCGTAGCATTTCAGCGCTATCCCATTGCTGTTCGCCAATGAATTTGCGGGCGATTTTGCCGTGGCGGTCGATGATATACGTTTCGGGATATATCGATGTGCCGTAATCGGCCGCGGATTTTTTGGTGGCGTCGCGATAAGTAGGAAAAACCACCGATTGATCCTTCAGGAATTTCTCATACGCGGCGCCATCTTCGTCGACGCTGACGCCTAAGACCATTCCGCCCCGTGAATCGATATATTTTTCCAGCCGGTTGAGCGCAGGGGTTTCTTCAACGCAGGGTGGGCACCACGTGGCCCAAAAGTTGAGCACCACAACTTTGCCCTTCAAATCGGAGAGATGCTCGGACTTGCCGGCGAGCGTAAGCGGAAAATCCAAAGCCGGCTTTCCCGCGATGGACGCTTCACCTTGCCGATAGCTGGGCATCGCAAAAAGGACCAGGATGCCGGCAGCAATAGCCACCGCAGTCCACGCCGCGATTCTTCGCACCAGAGGCATGACCGCTATAATAGCCTATCTTCAGATTGTACGTGACAGTCTCCGGCCGCCCGCGAATGCCCACTGAACACAACATACGCCTCAATTCGTCAGCGCCAGCTGGCCGCGAGAGCGTAACCGTGCCCTCTATAGCGACGCCGCGCGCCACCGGCGTAATTACCGCCATCGTGCCGGCGCGCGATGAAGAGGCGGTGATTGCCGCCTGTGTCGAATCGCTGGCGAAGCAAAGTGAAATTACCGAAATTGTGGTGGTGAATGATCAGTCGTCGGATAAAACCGCCGCTATCGTCCGCGACTTGGCCACCCGAATGGCCAAGTTGCGATTGCTGGAGGCGCAGGAACCGCCACCGGGTTGGGTGGGCAAGAATAATGCTGTAACGATTGGCACACGCAACGCCACGAGCGAGTGGCTGTTGTTTACGGACGCGGATGTGGAACTGGAAGAAGGGGCCACTGCGCGCGCGTTGCGGATTGCACAGGAAACCCAAGCCGCATTGGTTTCCTTCTCGCCGGAACAAATCACCAAAAAATGGTACGAAAAAGCGCTGATACCGTTTGTGTGTTGCAGACTCGCGCGCCGATTTTCCTATTCCGCTGTAAATGATCCGAAATCGGCGGCGGCTGCAGCCAACGGTCAATTCTTGCTGATAAAGCGCGACGTTTACGAAGCTGTCGGCGGCCACGCGCGATTTGCGTCAGACGTTTTGGAAGATGTGGCATTGGCCGCGGCGGTAAAAGCCGCCGGTCACCGCTTATGGTTCGGCCCGGGGAAGGGAATAGTCCGCGCGCGAATGTATCGTACCTTCGCCGCGATGTGGGAGGGCTGGACGAAAAATCTCTATCGCTTGATGGGAGGAACGCCTTGGAAGGCATTTCGCGAAGGCGAATCGGCCTTTCCCTGGATACCACTAGTGGTAATTTTACTGGGAATCAAATTTCCGATCGCGATGTTCGCAGGAGTGTTGCTGTTAGTGTTGCGCCAGATGAACTATGGGTCGGAGCTGGTTCGTAACCAATATCCTTTCGCTTTCATCATTTACTATATACCTGCGGTCTTTTTGTATGCGGGTGTGCTGGCCACGTCTTACCACAGCCATATGCGCGGGAAGGTACAGTGGAAGGGTCGCGAATACAGCACCGCGACACGCGAGGCACAAAAGTAACAAATTAAAGACAAATCATGGTCCTGATTACACGCAGAATCGAGTTTTCAGCTTCGCATGTTTACAATAATCCGAAGCTTTCGGCGGAAGAGAATCGACGCATTTTTGGGAAATGCAATAATCCGCACGGGCACGGACACAACTACACGCTGGAAGTTACCGTGGCGGGCGAACCGGATCCGCTGACCGGGATGGTGCTGGACTTGAAAGAGTTGAAAGAAATTCTGGAGCGCGAAGTGATGCAGCGCATGGATCACCGGCATCTGAATTTCGAAGTTCCTGAATTGGCTGGGCAGATCCCGACTTGCGAAAATATCGCGCGGGTAATCTGGACTTTACTGGAGCCGAAAATAAAACAGGGCTCGTTGCACCATGTGCGATTGTATGAGTCGCCGGATTTGTTCGCGGATTGCTTTCGGAATAGAGCCGCGGGAAACCGGGGAAATATTTGATGGGCGCGAAGGTTGATTCTGCGGAACTAAAGATCGAACTGGGGCGCCGCTACCATTTTTCCGCGTCCCATCGGCTGCATGCCGCGCATCTAAGCGAAGAGGAGAACTGCCGGGTCTTCGGCAAGTGCAACAACCCGTTTGGCCACGGGCATAACTACGTGCTGGAAGTCAGCGTTTCCGGGAGAGTCGATCCCGCGACGGGCATGATCGCCAACCTTTCCGATCTGGACGGTTTTGTGGAGAAGGCTGTGCTGCAAGTTTTCGATCATAAGTCGTTGAACGAAGATGTGCCGGCTTTTCGGGAAAAAGTGCCGACCACGGAAAATTTGTGCATCGATATTTATGACCGGCTGAAAAGCTTTTCGCATGCCAAGTTGGAACGGGTGCGCATCGAAGAAACCCGCAACAACAGTTTTGAGTATGCGGGCGAAGAGTTTGCGCGAGTCCCCGTCGCGGGTGCTGCGAAAAAGGAGCTAAGGTGAGCGAACCTGGCGAAGAGCTGTTGCTGCACGAACCGAAAGCGAACGCAAAAGAGGAAAATATCGCCGCGCTGGTGCGCAAGATGATCTCCATCATTGGAGAAGATCCCAACCGCGAGGGATTGCGCAAAACTCCCGAGCGATTTGAGAAGGCATTCAAATTTCTAACCAGCGGCTATCACCAGAACGTGGAGCATATCCTGAATGGCGCGACCTTCAGCGTGGCTTATGACCAGATGGTCATCGTGAAGGACATTGAATTTTTTAGCTTGTGCGAACATCATTTGCTGCCGTTTTTTGGCAAATGCCACGTGGCGTATTTGCCGAATAAAAAGGTCATCGGCCTCAGCAAAGTCGCTCGGCTCGTCAATATGTTTGCGCGAAGACTACAGATCCAGGAACGCCTTACCAGCCAGATCGCGCAGGCCATTGAAGAAAAAATCAGTCCCGAAGGCGTGGGCGTGATTATCGAAGCGCGTCATTTGTGCATGCAGATGCGTGGCGTCGAGAAGCAGCATGGCCAGGCGGTCACCAGCGCGATGCTGGGTGCATTCCGCCATAACAAGGAAACGCGAGACGAGTTTTTGTCGCTGGCAAAAAAGCGCCAATCCTGACCTTTATTCAGAAAAACATTTGCACAGGATTGCTGCTGCGCTTTGGTACGGCAGAAGAAATTGATTTATTTTGAAAGGGAAAGCTGATGAGCGAAGAAAATAAAGGCCGGATAGCGTTGGTGACCGGAGCAAACCGAGGAATCGGACTCGAAACAGTAAAACAGTTGGCTCAACAAGGCATGCACGTGCTGCTGGGAGCGCGGGATCAAGCAAAGGGATCGGAAGCCGCGAAGAAATTGAAAAGCGAAGGGCTGGATGTTGAGTTCATCCTGCTGGATGTGGACGATGAGAAAACTCACGGGCAAGCGGCAAAAGCCATCGAGAAGAAATTTGGAAAGCTGGATGTGCTGATAAACAACGCCGGGATTATGCTAGATGAAAAGGGCAGCGGGGGATTTGCACCCGCCAGCAAGACCTCCGCCGCAATATTCCGGAAAACATTTGACACCAATTTTTTTAATACGATTGCACTGACGCAGACCCTGCTCCCGCTAATCAGAAAGTCGGCGGCCGGTCGGATTGTTTTTCTCTCCAGCGGGTTGGGGTCTCTGACTTTGCATAGTGATCCTAAATCGCCAATTTACAATTACAAGGTGCCAGCTTATGACATTTCCAAGACGGCGTTGAATGGCTACGGAGTACATCTGGCGTACGAATTAAAGGACACGCCGATAAAGGTAAACGTGGCGCATCCGGGTTCGGTGGTCACCGACATGAATGCCAATGGCAATTTGCAGGTGGATGAGGGAGCGAAAACGTCGGTGGCGCTGGCGACTCTTCCCAATAACGGCTACACCGGGAAGTTTATTCATCTTGGCAAGGAGCTGCCCTGGTAAGCGGCGTGTCGTAACGATCGCTCCGGTTAAGCGGACGTAGACGATTTAGTTCTAGCGGCTTTTTCATCGCGATTGCGCGAGCGGCGAACGCGGTCGCGATTGCCGCAGGTGCGGTCATTGCACCAGCGGCGGGTGTTGGCCTTGGTGCGATCGTAAAATATCCACTTACATCCTTGATTGGGGCAATACTTCAGGCGATCCGGTCGATTCAGCGCAAGCATGGCAGCAAACGAAGCCGCAATGCGCGAAAGTATCCACGGCCACCCGGGACGCAGCGGAACAAGTTCTGAGCGCACTCCATTTTGGTGCTGGAACAGTTTTACCCGCACCGGTACGTTTAAATAAGAATTAAGGGCGTTTAAATCGCGCTCGTCGAGCACCTCGCCGGCAATTAGCTTTTCGGCCATTCGTCGCAGAAGCGTGCGCAAAGCGATGAGTTGCGCAAGCGGGGCGGGGCGGGGCGGAGGCGGCGCTAGATTCCAATGTTTCACAATGTGGCTGGCCCACGCTGGGTCTTGCAAGCGGTCGGTGAGCTTGCCATAGCCATCCCATTCGAGAGAGTTGGCTAAATCGAGCCAGGCGTAATCTTTCCCGAAGCCCAGAGCGACGTAATTGTCGGCGTTTTGTTTCATGACCTTTGCTTCTTGTAATGCGTTAATTTCATTTGACCCGTTACAGATAATCCGCTAGTCTGGACATGTAATGAGTGTAACACCGATAGGGCGTTACGCGAATTTTGATAATGCAGGCCAGGTGAAATCACATGAGTGCCCCGACAATGTCCGCGACAATCGCAAAACCTCCGGTGTTGGTTGAATCCGCCAAGCCGTCTGAAAAAGCCGCCGCCTCCAACCGTTTACTGATCATCTTTTGTTTTTTTGCCATTTACACCATTTGGGGTTCGACCTATCTGGCCATCCGCTACGCCGTGGAAACGATACCGCCGCTGTACGCAGCGGGAATCCGGCATCTGGCATCCGGGACCATCTTGTTGTTGTGGTGCTTCGTGAAAAAAGTACGCCCGACTGCGTCGCAAATTCGCAGCGGTGTAATCCTCGGCGTTCTGTTTTTTCTACTTGGCCATGGACCTCTGCACTGGGCGGAGACGCGGGTGCCCTCAGGGCTCGCATCTCTATTGGTGGCTACCGAGCCCATCTTTGTTTTCTTTCTCGCCGCTCTGGCTGCCAAGCGTTGGCAATTCAGCTGGAAAGTATTCGCTGGCGTCTTTCTGGGGCTGGCGGGGGTTGGACTGCTCGTAGGCCGAACAACGCTTACGTCCAGCCGCGGGATGATAGTTGCATCGCTGGCCATTTTGTTCGGGGCGCTCTCGTGGTCGGCCGGAATTATCTATGCGCGCAAATCGGATCTGGCCGGTCACCCGCTGCTCATGACCGCACTCTCGTCGCTTTCTGGTGGAATTCTACTGCTCACCAGCGCAACCGTTCTTGGTGAGTGGCGAGATTTTTCGTTTAGTTCGGTGACGGCGCGCTCCTGGGAAGCGTTGGCATACCTCGTTGTGTTTGGGTCGCTGGTAGCCTTCAGCGCTTACAACTGGTTGCTGGAACGCTACTCACCAACGCTGGTGGCTACGCACACCTATGTCAATCCGGTGGTTGCGGTGCTGTTGGGATGGATGCTTGCGGGCGAGAAAGTGACGCTGAACGTCGGGGTAGCTGCGGCGATGGTGATTGGCGCGGTGGTTCTCGTTGATCGAGGCACCGCGCCAAGCACAGACACACGTTAGGTTCCTGCTCCCACCGAAGCGAGTAACATGTTGACCTTACGAGCGCAGAAATTGGTAAAAGATCCAAAGCCCGGCTGCAATAGTGAGCGCTCCAAGCGCGCGAATCGCCGAAAGTGGTGACCGTCCAATCGGATGATCCGACAATTCTTCTTTGTAGTCGCGCGGCCTAATCGTGATGATGGTTCCGGCCCAAGTGAACACGACGCTTAATATCAGAAGCCCGACTTCCCTCACGATAGAGCCTCAACGAGTTACTTGCGTGGACGTTATTTAATCGAGCTTTACTTGGTGATATCCACCGACGCGCGAGTTTTCTCCCATTCGACGCGCATCGTACAGCCGGATCCGGTTTTGTCAAAAGTAATCGTGAAATTCTCCAAGGCTGACGGCAGTGCGGAAGTCTTCATGCCCACGCGCGCGAGATCCGAATCCGGCCCCGCATACTTGGTGCCCCACTCGCCGGTTTTTTTGCTGATGACCAGCTTCCATTTATCCGCGTTGGGCACGGCAAACAGTGTGTAACTGCCAGCAGGAACCTTAGTGCCTCCCACCGTGACGTCCGAACTTACGACGAATGTGGTGGCTTCGTTCGCTCCCAGGCGCCAGACTTCTCCATAAGGAACAAGTCCGCCGAAGATTTTGCGGCCCTTGGCGCGTGGGCTGGAATAATCAACGGCGATGGTCGCGCCATCGCCCAACGAGCACGTCGCTTTGGCCGGGGGACTGGGCCTCGCGGCCTTATCCTGGGGGCTGGGAGCTTGCTGCGCGAACGTAAGCGAAGCAAAAAGCAGCAGACTGAGACCCTTTGCAGCTGTGCGTATGTTCATTTTTCTCTCCTGATGGCCGATTAGACGGGCTGAAGTGGCGAAAGCATTGAACCTAATTTACGGTTTGGAAGCAAGTAGGGATGTGTAAACGATTCATTTACTTGCCCTGTGAGCCCGCAGAGTGACGGGATCGCGTCCCGAGCACGGCCTCGGAGCCTCCGGCAAATATTAGCAATTCTTTACAGTTTTATTAGTATTGTGTTAGCCTGATTGAGTTGAAGAGAAGAGGAAATTTTTCAGGGGACTGACGGAGAGAGGCACTTGAGCGAGCTTAAGGCAGTGTTGATCGAGCAATATCGCACTCACATTAAAGACACAGGATCACCCGAAGTGCAAATTGCGCTGCTGAGCGAGCGGATCAACTATCTGACGACGCATCTCAAGTCGCACGTCAAAGACCACGCATCACGTCGCGGTTTGATTATGATGGTGAACAAACGCCGGCGGCTGCT
>Ga0182024_10015725_pt1 | contig 14444 bp, 15 predicted proteins | sample P32metaG_FD_120480 | JGI IMG/M metagenome (GOLD analysis project Ga0182024, IMG submission 120480) | Permafrost microbial communities from Stordalen Mire, Sweden - P3-2 metaG (Illumina Assembly) | ecosystem: Environmental > Terrestrial > Soil > Wetlands > Permafrost | place: Sweden: Stordalen... | reverse complement strand
TGAAACTAGGACCGAAATACGAAATTGATGGCACCTTTAATGAAGGAGCGATGGCTACAGGAACATTGCACGGCAAGATCGATGGTAACAAGATCACGTTCGAGAAGCGGTATGTTTACCAGCACCAAGTAGTCTCGTGCCATGTATACAGCGGACAATTTATCACTGATCGGTCCATGCAAGGCGATTGGGAATGCCCAGATCAGAAACGCAGCGGCATCTGGTCAGCGCAACCTTATACCCCAGGCGGCCTCGAAAAATTCTGGGATTTGCATCGCTGTGTTTCGCTGGCCATACTTATCGGAGCGCTGGCAGCAGGATACTATGGTATCTGGAAACCGATTGAAGAAGCACGCGGTTTTGTGCAGACTATAACGCTAAATTCTTCTTTGCAGACAATGTTTGTGGTTGGTGTTCCCTTTGGTCTTTGTGGCCTGATACTTGGTGAAAAGGCGACCCGGTTCGCTGAAAACGAACTGCATGAACAGAGTGCAAAACGCGCTGTAATATTCATTGTCCTAGGCGCGATTGGACTTGGTATCTGGATTGGCATGGAAATGTGGCTCAATTCAATGGGTTATAAGATCATCCGCCGTCCATTTTGATATGGACCTGGCAAACTAAGAGGGCTGAGCATGGCTGAGAGAGCGAGATTGTTGATGAACGCAGCCGTTTTTTTAGTGGGAAGCGCTCTTGTATTGTGCAGTTGCACTAGCGCTAGCCAGATAAACCCAGATGTTGTCGAGTGCGCACGGCAAGCCAAGCTAGGGACGCTGCTTAACCCAGGCGATAGTGCCGAAGTTCGTGCTCATCGAATAGTAAAAGCGGTGACAACGCTTGGATTGGATAATCCCGATACCAAAAAAATTATCTTGATAAATCTGGAGGTCCCGCGTTGGAGCACAGAAACCACGAAAAACATTATTGTCACCATGAGGAAACAGCTTTGCTCCCCTAATTCGGATTACCTATTTCTGACTCATTCCCCGGCACAAGGCGATGCGTATTTTGTGCTTCGTTCTTTGAAAAGTAACCAACAGCTGAGAATAGACGTGGATCCTGAATCAGGAAGTTACGAGCAAGAAAAGGATTATTCCTACGAAGCTCAAAAAGCAATGATGGACGCTCAGGCACAGTCGCAGCGGTCGCAGCTGATGGCACCCGCACCAGGAGCACAATATGTGCCAATACAAGACCCAATGCATGATCCTAGCTTTAACCACTTCGCCCGGTAGCGGGGATCGAGCAGATTGGCTACATGATTTCGGCTATTTTTTTGATCGTCCTGATGTGTCGAGGAGGAGGCTTGTGCTGGCAGCCTGAACAAGCTCCGGTGAGATGATCGAAATGGAATTTATTCCGCGAGCAGAGTTTTGATCTTTATTTGGCAATCGGCCAGCCCTCCGAAGTGTCCAAAAACTCTTGTGGGGTGATTGTTGAACGACGATTTGCTTCGCAAAGTTTGGCGAATTATTCCACACAGTTTTTGTCCATCATCACCGACCATAGTGTCCAAAAACTCGTTTGTGGGGGTATCTGCATTTGTGCCAGCCTGTGAGGATTAGCAACCTTTATCCCGACCACGTCCGAAAGGTTTAGATTTTGGACACCAGCAAAATGCTGAGTAGGCATGAGGGTGTCGCCACCCCCAGCCCCTCTAAGAACCGGACGTGATACTTTGCGCATCATCCGGCTCGCGCATCCGACTCTGCTAGACGCAAAGCTTTTCTTGCCACTCTTGGTCGCCGTAGGCGTGTTTCGCGACGTTTCGTCCAATACTCTTGAAGTTCGGGATCGTCTGGGCTGGCGGCACCCTTTACTTTAGTGTGCCTTTCGATTGATACCATTCCGACCTGAAACAGGTAGGCGGTCTCATTCTCGAAACGCGCATGGAATGTCCAGCTCACATTTTTGTGTGGGCGGAAGTATTTCCTGCGCACCCAGTCTTTCCCTTTCTCTGGGTGGCGTCGCAGGCACCACTTCCAAAGCATCCTGTGACGTTTAAAATTATTTTGCAGAGATTTCAAACTTATTTTGCAGATTCAAGCTGTTCCCAATAACAGTCCGTTGCGTGCAACTTCTACAACGTCTGGCGTGATCATGGGCAAGCAATTGATCTTCTGAAGCCTCTTTATCTCAGCGAAAATGCGGTGAAGCACACGAAGGTTGCCATTTGCGATGCGCATAATTGCCGTTGAAACAGCATCGTCAGCCTTGCACGGCAAATTCAGTTCGGGACGAAACATCACAACATTGATTGAGAGACCGCGTCACGAAACTCGCGTCTTCTTCGTCCCAGGAAAAGGCGATGAGCCGGGGTGATTTCTTCGTCTCATCAGGTGCTTCGTAGATGCGGAAATGCATCAATTGATCTATTGCCGCAACGAATGCTGCTGGCAAAGTTTCCATAGTGATGGGAGATGCCATGCGCGCTTTATTATATTGGATTGAGTATACATAGATTAGGGCTATCACCGCAATGTTGTTAAACCTGCATTCAGCCTCGTTATTTGTTCCGGCATTCATCAACGATCCGATAAACATGCATTTTGCGTCTGTTGCAGGACAGTCGAACAGAATTGTGTCTCCATTGGCGGTTCAGCATAAATCACCAAACGTGGTGGCACAGCATTTGCTTCACAGCAGTATTCGAAGTCCAGTTTTCATCTCTAACCGATGCTGTTCACATGAGTTTAAACCTCAAATCCGCGGGGTATCATAATAGTGCACAGGTCTCGTGGAATCCGCTTAGGCTTAACTCTCGCATACGCAGGTCAAAGTCACGATGGCCGAACGACGATCGAAATTCAATTCCTTTCTAATAGTCCTGCGCGACCTGTTCATAGTCTACCTAGTCGGTGTGGCCCTTGCCGTTGGCGGCTATTTTGTCGGCAAGTCCCATGGTCGGGACCAGGCGCTAGCAGAGCATGGCTCTCATGCTAAAGATGACGCGAAAGCACAACCATCTGCGTCCGAGTAACGGAGTACACATGAGTACCGCGGCGACCCAGAATCACGCGATTAGCAAGTTTGCGTTGATCCGGCAATTGGCTCAGCTCTAAGGGTTAGATCGATGGCAAAAGAAGAGTCCCTCGCGAAACAATTCCTTTTAGCACTCACCGGACTAGCGATAGGGCTGGCGTTTCTTGCCGCATGCGCATTCGGCGGGTACTACTACGGCGACAGAGTCGGACGTCGTGAAGTCATGGCTGAATTAGGCGAGTCGAAGGATGCATCTGAACCAGCCTCAGGTCTTGACCAAATCCTCGACCGCGCTGAATCATTTGTTCAGCCTCTCCTTAGCCGCCAAGGTACACAATCATCACCGATAAGCAGTTTTATAACTCTACCAAGTGGCTCAGTGAAGAAACTAATGAGCTTCGACGCGTCCGTAGAGGACGGGGTAAAGGAGATCGCTGTGTCACCTGATTCCCAGCGCATAGCCTTATTGGCCGGCAACGGGCATTTGCGGATCGCTGATCTTTCCGGGCGCATTACGGATTGCGGCTTTCCTGGCATAAAGAGGCACGAAGGCAAGGTGCACAGGTACATTCGATCAGATCAACTAACGTTTTCGCCAAATGGCTCGAAACTAGGCTATGTCGATCAGATTAATGGACGAAGCGTCGCCTCGGAGATTTTTGTCTGTGATTCGAAAACAGGCAAGTTGCTCAACTCGTGGGAGAGAGATCGTTACACTAAATTTTATTGGCTATCAGACAGCTCCATCCTCGTAAATAATCCATTCGAACAACTCGACGTTGGCTCATCAAAACCTTCCAAACAAAATCATCTTTTGCGTTGGGGGCTAGATGTTAGCGGCCGTCCCGTCAGCGGATGGGGAATTGCTGGAATATCAGCCGATCGAAGCCTAATTGCAATTTCGCGAGATGAGTTGATAATCGTCAAAGTTGAGTCGGGCAAAGAGGTCGGGCGTTTTGACAAGCCGTATGAGGACGATTTCATTGGGTTTGACGTCGCGAACAGACCCATGCTGTCCACCTGGAAGGCAGGCATACAGGACTACTACACGGTAGATGTCCTGCACGGTGGAAACAGGCAAACCGTGAACAGTATGCCATTAGCATATCGCACCGCGCGCACCGGCGGGCAAGGTGATCATGCGTTTTATATCTCACCGTCGCACTCCCTAATGCGTTTTAGTTCATCATCGTCAAGTAAAACCACTACTACAGCGACCACGCGAGAAGAGATCCAAAGCCTGCATTTGTACGCCAAGGGAAAACCTGTCTGGTCACATGATCTCCGTTATATAACCAAGGGCCCCGGAACGGCGCACCTTGTGGCTGGAGCTGTCGCAGCTAAAGCTGGAGTACCAGGTGCGGACGGTTATGTTATGGGAATCGTGGGTTCAGTTCCTAGTAGTTTTTATGCAGATGAGTTCTGTTGGTTCCCAGATGGTTGTCACTTCGTCTATGCAGGCCATCTAGGTAGCCCACATGATCTTTGGATCGGCGAGTGTCCCTCCGGTATGAAATGAACTCTGCTCTCTGGTTTTTCGTTCGTCTCTAGTAACTTGCTGGTGGCATTTTAGAGTGCTATGAAATCCGTCCGGCACAAATAGCGGACTCAAACATCAACATCTATTTTGGTGATTGCCACGCGGCTCTCGAGAACGCTGGCGAAGAAATCTTCGCCCTTCCCGATCCATGTAGGCTGAGATAGCAGTAGCATCAAGACCCAATTGAGCTGCAAGGTAAGCAGATGCACCACCAGGGACATCAATTGGATTCGGCAGAAAAGTGCCAAGAAAACGGACGGTGCAAAGCTGAACTGCGAAACCAAGTTTATTGTGTTCACCACGCCGTTGCTGAATCAGCTGGTGATCGCTCTCATCCAAGTGAAAATATTTAGTGAGCTGAGCTGCCGTGGGTTCACCAGCGTATCGCCCGTAATTCTTTTCTTGTGCTTCCGTAAGAAAGTCGACTGGCATATTCCATTCTCGCAAACGAGGATTTGCGAGAGGACCTGGAGCCCAACTCGCCCGGCACGAAGAACTGGCACTTGCGAATTCTCACAAACCGCTCTTGAAATACGCACATCAATATCGCACAATAGAGATGAGTTTTGAGAAATTATGAGAACGAAAAAATTGCTCATCGGATATGCAAGAGTGTCAACTGAGGATCAGAACCTACAGCTACAATTGGATGCTTTGAAAAAAGCCAACTGCAAGCGTGTTTTTACTGACAAAATCAGTGGCGCTCGAAATGATCGCCCCGGACTAGATGACGCGCTATCTCATTTACGTCCAGGAGATACCTTGGTTGTATGGAAACTCGATCGACTGGGACGAACGGTCAAAGCACTGGTTGATCTGATAGTCGATCTTGAGACAGACCAGGTTAATTTCAGAAGCCTTACGGATGGCATTGATACTACCACCAGTGCCGGTAGATTTTTCTTCCATGTGATGGCTAGCCTTGCACAGATGGAAAGGGAGCTTACATTGGAACGGACGAAAGCGGGTCTTGTAGCTGCGCGCAACTTGGGCCGCATTGGCGGGCGAAAAAGAGTTATGACTGATAGCAAAATCACGTCAGCTCGCAAACTGCTGGCAGCTGGTCACGCCCCTAAAGACGTAGCGCGTGATTTGGGTGTATCAAATGCAACCCTGTATCGCTGGATTCCCGAAGCGGCATCACTGGCTCGATAAGGCGGCCCAGAGAATTCAACACAACGGAGGACTGATGGTCCAACTCTTGATTTATGAGAAGAACCCACCTGCACAGGAACAGGTGGCCAATCGCTTTGGAGGATTGCCACTGGTTTCTCGTGGCAGTTCAATTACGTGGCCGCTGTGTAAAACGTGCAATGGTGCTTTGCAGTTCTTGGGACAATTGGTAATGCCACTTGCGGATCAGACGGGCAATAACCTCATGTTGCTCTTCATGTGTGAGAGGACTGGCACATGCGATGACTGGGATGCAGACCTGGGTGGTAATTGCGCGTTCGTTGTTACAGAAACAAGTGATATGGTGGCGTTGGAGGCCCCGGACAGCAAATCATCCCGCAATACCATTTACGGTGCCTACATCGCAGAAGTAATAAGTGAAGGCTATCGGGATGCGCGCAAAAAATGGACCGGCTATGCGGCCGGCCTTTATGTGTTAGGACAATTACTAGGCGAACCGGATTGGATTCAATTCGATGATACGCCAGATTGCAATTCATGTGGTCAACCAATGAAATTCGTCGCACAGCTAGAGGAAGGACCGAACATCGCGCCTGACTACAACACATCTATGAACTTTGGTGGCGGCTGTGCCTATGTGTTTGATTGCAGATGTGAAGCCGGCGGAGCCAAAATGCTTTGGCAACAGTAGCCGCCCCGATTCCGGCTACGCTCCCAGGACCTGGCGCCACTGAACAACATATTGATTGCGAAAAAAGAGACGTAATGACGAATCCAACACCATTATCAATAGCAGAAGAATATATTCTCGACGATGGTGAGGGACTAATCGATTTGCGTGGTGAGGGCGACGAATGCGGAATAGTTATAGAGAACCGTCCGATTGCGATTACTTGGCCTGATGGGCTGGGGAGCGTCGGTCAGTACATTGTACGAAGCCGCAATAGGGATGGAATAAGCGATCGGCTACGAGCACTCCGAGAGGTAGCAAATCATGGTATCAGACCCGGTATCAGCTTGTCTTCGCAAATTTCTCCGTTGATTTCACTTTTCGCGACAGGTGTGTATACGCTGGAATATTGGTACGCGTTTTACCCACATAATGTCGTGTGGGATTTGGAGACTTGGTCGGCGTTGGATGGGATGAATGTCTATCCGGCTAGTTGTCAATCCAACGATAAACAAATCGACTTGATTCCAACGCAGTCCTTTGGTGCCATGTTTGTCTCTGAATGTGTTTGAACCAGATACTCGCTTAATAACCAGGTTTTGAATCTTTCCTCAAGTTGTTCCAGCGTCAGCACAGCCTCGACATTGCCATGTCCTTCTGGCGCATATCCTGGTAAATTAGCAAGAAGCATTTCATTTACAGTTTTGAAAAATCTCTCGCATTTTCCCTTCCCTTGCGGATCGTCAGGCTCAGTTTGTATGGTTTCAAACTTCAGATCGATAGATACCTGTTCGATGTGACTGGAGAGCCAATCGCTTCCTTGGTCGGAATACAGTTTTTCTGGCAGTCCGCAAGTACTCCAGTTGGCTTCAGTCTTACGCCAAATGGATTGCCTCAAAGCCAAAGCAATTCGCATCGATGAAGGTGGCTGAAATCCAAGGAAGTAACCGGGAACGGCTCTACTGTAGTCATCTACAACAACAGTTAGCCAGGGTTTGATTTTTTGTTTGCGAGAATCAAATACAAAGATATCTAGAGGGGTATGGTCCACCTGCCAAATCTCGTTTGGTCGGTCGGCCTCAAATCGATTGATCAATCCAAAGGCTTGCTTGTAGGCTTTAGCTCCTTCGTGTGCAAGCGTTTTTAGATTCGCTGGTATCGTCAATATCACGTCATGAACGACATCGTAACTCGGCACACGCCATCCGCTTTTCCTGCAAACATCTTTTACAGTGCGGTGAATGGCAGTGATTGGAACTGGCGGGATTCGTAAATGTAGTCCTTGGATAAGACTTACAAGTTCGGGGTCAGCGGCTCGGCGCTGCCCTTTATCGCTTCGAAGCTTCGGTGTGAGACCGTTCAATCCTTTGCGCTTAGCAGCAGCTACCCAATTGTACAAAGTTCGCACCGCTACGTTCTTCTGTTTTGAGATCTCCTCAAGAGTGGCTTTTCGCTGCAGGAATGGCTCGATTATCTTGTAACGGTCCAATGCAGTTTTTGTAGAATCCAAAATTGTTTTTCTCGCTGCCCCAAAACATTAGTTATTGGACACTAAGATTGGATGTTTGGGAAGCCCCAATCTGTGCGGTTTCGGTTATCATTTTTCTCATGGGGTTTTTGGACACCGGGGAGAAATACAAAATTGCGTGTTGGTATATACACTCGTGTCTCAACTCAAGACCAAAAGACTTTGCCACTACAACTGAGCTCTTTGCGCAAGTATGCAAGAGCCAGGAAATGGACGATTGTGTTCGAGGTTGAAGAGATCAGCTCCGGGACAAAGGAGCGAAGAAAAAGGAAAGAACTTATACACGCAGCTCGAAAGAGAGAAATTGATGCCATACTTGTTTGGAAATTAGATCGCTGGGGACGTTCATTACACGATTTAATTGCTTCATTAAACGAGCTATCAGAGCTGGGAGTAGGCTTTGTGTCTCTAACCGAAGCCGTTGATCTTACAACTTCAATTGGGAGAGCGATGGCAGGTGTTCTGGCTGTATTTGCTCAATTTGAACGAGACATGCTTGGAGAGCGCGTAAGAGCTGGCATTGCACAAGCGCGAGAAAAAGGTGGCCGCCACGGCCGACCACGAACTATGTTTAAGCATGAAGCGAAGATCAGGCGGTTGTTTGCTCAAGGTGTTTCCAAAGCCGAGATTGCTCGAAAGCTCCAAATTGGAAGGACTTCAGTTATCCGAATGCTATCTGAGGAAACTCGAATTGCCAAATAATTCGCCAAAAAACCGGCAATTTAATTCGCCAAGGTACAAGGGCGTGATTTCAGGCATTCTGTGATACCTGATTTGGTGTCAAGAAGAAGAGTCTACAAATACGAAGTCACAACTCTTCTTGCTGGCGACAAGCGAAAGATCAGCCTGTTCCGCATGTAGGAACTTTTTTTCAAAGCCTCAGTCTAAGAACTGTGCAGGCAGACCAACCCATCTATGGAGCCAGAATGAAAACATATCGCTTCGACGATTTCACGAGTCTCGATGATCTACGTATTCATGACGAGACCGAACCGCAACCGCAACGAGGCGAATTACTGGTCAGGGTTCAGGCGGTCTCGCTCAATTTTCGCGATGTTGCAATGCTTCGCGGTCAGTATCCTCAGCCATATCAAAAAGGGCTAATTCCCGTAAGTGACGCTGCCGGCGAGGTAGTAACAGTTGGAGAAGGCGTTCGTGCATTCAAAAAAGGAGACCGGGTTATGGGAACCTTTCATCCCCGCTGGTTTGGTGGACGTATACCGGCCGACCTCGCCGCTGAAGGTTATGGAGCCGAGATCGACGGCTGGCTGACCGAGTTCAAAGTTGTCAGCCAAGAAGCGGTAGTGCTAATTCCTGACAATCTTACTTACGAGGAAGCGTCTACGCTTCCCTGCGCTGGTCTGACTGCCTGGACTGCGCTCACCGGTGGCTTACCGATTCGTGCCGGACACACAGTGCTCACCCAGGGTACCGGCGGCGTGTCCATCTTTGCTTTGCAGTTTGCTAAAGCTGTCGGTGCTTCAGTGATTGCCACAACATCCAGTGCCTCGAAAGCAGAACGGTTGCGCGCTCTAGGTGCTGATGAGGTCGTGAACTACAAAGAAGAACCACTATGGGGCGAACGCGTGAAAGCTTTGACAGGCGGGAAGGGCGTGGATCGTATCGTAGAGGTTGGGGGACCTGCTACTTTTGAGCAGTCCCTGCGCGCAATTGCTTATGGCGCGGAGATTGCCTCCATCGGCTTCCTGACTAAAGACGAACATGGCATTGATTTCTTTAAGCTGAAATTGAGTGGCGCAATAATTCGACAGATCGTCGTTGGAAATCGTGACGGTCTTCAGGAAGTTGCTAGGGTTGTTGCGACGGGTCTTGTAAAACCAGTGATCGACCGTGTTTTTGACTTTGGGAACACGAGGGATGCGTTTGCTCATCTTAACAGTGGGTTGCACTTCGGAAAGGTAGTAATCCGCGTAGCATCCTGAAGGAACACACTGACAGCTTCGCTCTCACGTGGAACCAATTGAGGTAATTTTCTGGCTTTGCCAGCGCGCTATCTGAGGAAACTCGAATTGCCAAATAATTCGCCAAATTTTGCCAAATAATTCGCCAAAAAACCGGCAATTGTCGGGTAAGAGGGCATACGTCACCGTAGCCCCCTCCCCTAAGAACCGGACGTGCCAGTGTTCCCGGCATCCGGCTCAAGCCCTCATACGCTGTAAGCAAATGGTAGTGATTCCAGTGGATAGTGGAGTTTAGATTTGCGTTTCGACCAATATTCCCTCAAGTCAGAATCATCTGGGCTTGCTGCTCCAGCAACTTTGATGTGCGGTTTGACAGGTACTTCACTGGGTCTAAACAGGAAGATGTCCTTTATTCCGCCATCAAGTTGATTACGAACAGTACCGAAGAACGTCCATGTCCGCCCATTGGCGTACTTGAAATATCTTCGAAGCACCCAGTGCTTAGATTTTTTGGGATGGCGGCTGAGGCACCAATGCCAGACAGCATGCCAAACTTGGTGTTCCACGTAAGCCAGTACCTCCTTGCAATTCACCTTCTTGTAGTAGTTACTCCATCCACGAAGCATCGGATTAAGGTGGCTAATGATGGCCGCGGGCGGGATTGACTTGACCTTTTTTAGCCAAGTTCTGATTCCCTTCAAGAAGGATTGCACCTTCTCTTTCTGCGGTCGCACGAGGCACTTTCCATTGTAACTTCGTACATTGAAGCTCAGAAAGTTGAACCCGTCTTTGACGTGCACAACTCTTGTCTTTTCTGTATTTAGCTCCAAGCCTCTTTCTGCGAGGAACGCTTCGACTGTTGGAATTAAAGCTTCAATCTGTTCTCTGCTTTTTGCAGTGACGACCAGGTCATCGGCGTACCGTATATATCCAGCTTTGCCGGACAACACTTTTTCGAGCCCATCGAGCGCTATATTGGCGATCAAGGGACTGATCACGCCGCCTTGCTGTACACCAGCAGTAGTGGCATTGAAGATTTCAGCATCTACATATCCTGCTTTCAACCACTGTTTAATCAGCTCTCGACCAGGCACATTGCCGAGGCGTTTTAAAACAAACGTGTGGTCAATTTGGTCGAATGCAGCTCGCACGTCTGCGTCGAGAACCCATTTGTGAGTGGTTTTCCGATTAAGTCGAATCCAACACTGCACAATGGCATCGTGGCATCCACGACCCGGACGAAATCCGTAGCTGTTTGGTTCGAAACGAGCCTCCCAACTAGGTTCGAGTGCATTCTTCACAATCGCCTGCGCTACTCTATTTTTGACAGTCAAAATACCGAGTGGTCGTTGCTTGCCACCAGCTTTGGGTATGTAGACACGTTTTCCGGGTCTGGCTACCCAAGCTTTGATATTGAGCATCTGCCGAACTAATTTAGCGCGGGCTTTGGGGGTTAGGGCTGTCTGGCTGTCAACGCCAGGCGTCTTGCGCCCTTTATTTTCTTGCGTTACTTTTCTAACGCCAGAAAGCAGGTTAGAATAGCTACGCATCATCAGTTTCATCAGGCTCCGAACCTTATTCCACTGACATTGCTTAGTCGCACGAAATATTCGCTGCCTCAAGTTCCTAACACGTCTTTCGATGAGCCGCCAGTCAAGGTCAGCCCATTCTTGAGATGGTTCGTCTGCTCCGATGTCTCGATCGACTCTATCTTTCACAGAAGTTCAGTTCCATTGCTTTGATATTTCGCCAAGAACCATCTGGAAGTTTGCCGCCTTTCGGCGTGGGTATTACCCTATCCAAGCCATTACAGCTAGGCATTCGCTTTCTCCAGACTCCTTTACCCTCTGCGCTTTCACCGTTCCTTGCGGTCCGACTTCTCTCCAGTAGAGAGAGCCCAAAGGGCTTACCATGTTCCGTTCTAGTGATACGCAACCAGGGAGGATTCCATCTTTATTCCGACGGGAGTTTTGGCACCACGCTGCTGGCAAATTAAATACAGCAGCCGACCCGCTTGCCTTTTGGCTACGGTGTATCAGTCTCTTTCACCGGTCACTTGATGACGGAACTTGCGATGATTCACTTGCGTTAATCCTTCTGATTTTCCCTTTGCCTCTCGCCCAATTGAGACTATGGGTTGCTGGCTTTCGCGCCCTGCTTGCGCCGATTTCATTGCTTACTGTCGACGCGGGCAAAGTCAAAAACTTCTTTGCGTAGGGACCGAGAGCGGTGCGTCTCGGGGATTAAATCCAATCATCTTGAGCGACCTCATGTCGCACTAATTCGCCAAGTCACAACATTCTTATAAACAACTCGGACGCGGAGAAGCGCACCCTGGCCATCTGGGCAAAGTTGTCATCGGCAGCCCGATAACCAAGCGCGCATGCCACCACTGTGCGGCATCCCTTTTCCGGAAGCCCTAAAAACTTATCATATGCGTCCGAATCCAGTCCTTCCATCGGACAAGAATCTACTTGCAGCAAGGCGGCTGTGTTTACCAGATTGCCCAGAGCAATGTAGCATTGTTTTTCCATCCATTCATTGAGCATGACTTCTGATCTTGCCTCAATGAAGTCATGAATTATTTTCTTGAGCCGGGCAAAACTCTCGACTGATGTGTTCCTTGCTCTAGCCTTCAATTCGATAAAGCTATCAATGTACGCAGGCGTCAACTTTTGCAGACGGCAAAGTACGAGCAAATGTGAGCACTCCACTGGCTGCTTTTGATTCCAAGAAATAGCCTGCAATTGATCTTTGATCCTTTCATCGCTGATCACAACAAACTTCCAGGGCTGCAGTCCAAACGCAGATGGAGTCAATCTCAAACATTCTTCGATTTCATTCCATGTTTGTGCATCAATCTTACGATTCTGGTCGAACTTTTGTGTTGCATACCGCCAATTCAGTAAATCTGTTGCCTTCAAACCTGTGCTTTGTTTTTGTGCTGCCGGACTGTGCGTCAATGTAGTGATCATCACCAGAAGCGCTCCTCAGTGGTTTATCGGATTCAACCGTCAAATTCTGGCATCTAGATGTTGTGGCGGCAATGTCATATCTCCGACGATTTCTGCCATAATGTAGGCTGGATTCGACAAGAGCTGAGCGAATCGGCTTCTGAGAATCCTGCTTCTGCACTCTCACACTGCGGAGTTGAAGATGCGTCGCATCGTTTTTCTTGCCCTGCCACTTTCACAAATGTTGGACCTGGTTGGTCCGCATGATGCTTTCAGCCAGGTGGAAGCAGTCATGCAGAAGTCAGGCGGCAAGGCTGCCAATTACAAACTGGAAGTCGTCTCGGGCACGGAAGTTAAGACTGTATCCGGAACGAATGGTCTGCGTCTGGTTGCTGATATGTGCTACAAAGACTTGACAGGATCAATCGATACACTGATTGTGGTTGGTGGTGACGTCATGCTAGATCCTTTTGAGCCCAAGCTTCTTGCCTGGCTTAAGAGCATTTCAAAAAGGACCAGACGGATAAGCTCAATCTGCACGGGCTCCTTTCTTCTGGCAGCGGCTGGACTTCTCGATGGTCACAAGGCAACAACCCACTGGGCCTACTGCGACCGTTTTGCGCACATGTTTCCCTTGGTTGATGTGCAGATGGATCCAATTTACGTAAAGGATGGAAAGTACTATACCGGCGCCGGAGTGACAGCAGGCATGGATCTTGCGCTGGCACTAATCGAGGAAGATCATGGCGCGGCTATGGCTCTGAAAGTAGCTCAGGATCTTGTCCTCTTTCTCAGACGCCCGGGAGGGCAAAGTCAATTCAGCTCGCTTTTGGCAAAGCAAAACACTGAATATAACCAGCTGAAAGACCTGGGACCCTGGCTTCTTTCCAATCTGCATAACTGCCTTGATGTGACCACACTTGCTGAGCACTGCGGTATGAGTCCACGCCATTTTGCCAGAGTATTTGCCGGCGAATATGGAGTAACTCCAGCCAAATATGTCGAACAGATTCGAGTTGACCAGGCGCGGCAAAACCTGGAGGAGACGCAACTGAGTGTAGAGCAAGTCGCTGATCGCTGCGGTTTCGGCAGTGCCGACGTTATGCGGCGCAGCTTCAAGCGCTTGCTTGCCGTGACACCGGCCGAGTATCGTCAAAGGTTTAGAGCTTGACGTTCTCCGTTTCTTCAAGACTGTGGCCATGCCATTTACATCGGTCTGAAAAGAGACAAGCTGGCTTTAGTTTGGCTATGCAGCGTCAGATAGGCGTCTCGCTAAATTTCTCATATGTATCGGCGCCGGCACCGTAGCTCTTTGTTGAAACCCCGCCGTCCTTGTTCGTAGTGGATAAAGTCCATTCGCCGGTTTTACCGTTGGCAACCTGTTCCTGAGTGTAGTGGTGAGCGTCGATTTCCTTGACCGAGCTGCCGTCAGCCGTCTTTGCGGTAAAGGTGGTAGTGCCGCCGTCCGCCGGGTCCTTAACCATCGTGGCTGAACTGCCGTCATTTTTTTTCACCGATGCTTCCTGCCTTCCATTGGCGTAGTCGGTGGTAGTCTCGGTGCGGTCCGACAAATAATTGGTCTGCTGCGATTGGTTAGAGTCCTTGTTGTTGTCCTGCACGACCTTGTTATTGTCGTCGTAAGACTTCTTATCTGTAGCATATCTACTTTGGGTGGTGTCGGTCCGCAGTTTGCCGTCACTGTCGTATGACTGGG
>Ga0182024_10015724_pt1 | contig 14444 bp, 13 predicted proteins | sample P32metaG_FD_120480 | JGI IMG/M metagenome (GOLD analysis project Ga0182024, IMG submission 120480) | Permafrost microbial communities from Stordalen Mire, Sweden - P3-2 metaG (Illumina Assembly) | ecosystem: Environmental > Terrestrial > Soil > Wetlands > Permafrost | place: Sweden: Stordalen... | reverse complement strand
CAACTCCGTCAAAGACGAGTTCGTCGGTGAACCCTATCCGGCGTGGACGGCCGTCGGGACGAGCGGGCTTATCAGGCACGAAGGGATCGTGGAAATTCAGATGATCGCCGCCGACCGCTCGACGTCGCATCGCGATACGTAGCGGTTCAGGCGTCTTACTCGGCCCGGCGACTGCTCTAAGGATCCGGGGCGTCGAGGAGCTGCATGCCGACGGGTCCGGACCATTTTCGACCCAGTTAGCAGCGGTTCTCCTCACCGGCGGGGCTCACGGTACGACCCGTACTCCACGAGAATGGGCCGAACTGATTCGAAAGAGACATTGGAAAGGCGCGGATGTGGCCACGAGACTTCGTGTCCTTGTAATGTTAGCAACGGTAGACGGTGCGTTCGAAGCTTACAAGAAAGAACTCTTAGTTACAATCGTCGAGTTCCAGAGGTCGGCGCAAGCAGCTTCGGTCTTCGATTGCGAGCAGTGGCGCGAGACAAACTTCGTTAGCATTTATGGTCTGGTTAACACCTTGATCCGCGCCAATAACGTGGCCGCTCTCGTCGAGGTCCTTGGCACTTGGTATGGTGTCGCTGTGCCCGACCAACTCAAAGATCTCACATATCCAGCCCGCCTCGCAGTGACAGTCGTCCCAGGATGAATCGGCCACGAAATCAATTGTGCGCGCACCGTATACAAGAACTTCTATGAGGCGTGGCGCTCGACAAGGCTCGCAGACTTCCAGGATCGCCAGCTGATTAAGGCGGCTGACGGTTCGCATCCCCTTGCGCGCGACACCTCGTCAGGTCCGCTAACGACTTAGATCGCGGACACCCCGACCCGTCCCGTTTTGGGCCTGCGGTAGGTCGGGCGGAACGAGGTGTCCCCGATTGCCCGGCCCATCCTTTTTGACACGTGGTACAGCTGGTTCGTCGCGAACTCGATAGTCGTCGAGTTGACGCAAAATGCCCTGCAGATGTGTCCGGACGTGGCCGTAAATGGCTACACCGCGTTCATTCGTTATCCTCAACAGGGCATAACCGTTGTTGACAGCGCTTCTCCGGTCATTTCTGTAGGAATCCACGAGGGGTATAACCCCAAGCGGCAACCGAAGCAGCTCCTCGGGATCATCCTGCAGCAGTACTTCGGCACCGATCGCGTTGTACGCGTGCAACCATGACTGGGCGAGAGCCACGGCCGATCCATCGAGTCGACTGCATGAAGACAGCACGGCTATCCATCCCGCCTTGCTCCCTATCACTCGCGCAGCAAGCGCATTCCACTGTGGCGACCACGAACGGCCAATACACCGGGGCCACTGTGACAGCCAGGCGCCACTTGTACGCTGGACGAAGTCGAATGTAGGAAGCGCTTCGTCGAAGACGATTACTCTAATCAGCTTTAGCGCAATGTCCGACTTGTCGAAGGGTAGCCGACGCTCAGCGTTGGGGTGGTTCACAAATGTCCACAAGTTGTCCACAGAAGCCTGCATCCTCGACGCCCACCATGACAAACCAACTCCCTTTCCCTTCGGTTTGTGGGACATCCAATCGCGCACCCTGCGACCGAAACTGATCGCAGCGTCTTCGTCGCCGCCGTACACCGCGTCCCATGTTGTGAGTGGACCGTTGAGCTGGCGCGCAACGAAGTCTTCGGGAGTCGTAAGCGCGAAGTATTCGATCCAAGGTTGATCCCACGGCTCCCGCCTTAATTCACCGTCCCGCCAGCGACCCACATGAAGACGAGCCGCCGCGTAAGCATGCGTTGACCGTTCCCGCCGCGCCAGCTTCGCATCCTCCCACCTAACGCGAAACCAGTCGCGCGACAATGGATAGTCATCCAACCGAACGTCCTCATGCCCGAGCGTCGCGAGAAAATCGGGATGCATGATCTCGCCAACTGTGGCCCATAGATACCGAGACGGGCCCTTCAGACGAGGATCGCTATCTGGAACGCCTAAGACCTTCAAGCAATACACAAACTCGGAAAACAGTTTTCTCTTTTGCCGCCGGCTGTCGCTCGCGGTGGCAGCCGCGAGATCAACGACGGCCAGGGCACGGGTCGCCTCCTCGGCGAGCTCTCTCTGCGTAAGCTCAGACCCGGTCGAACTCAGGCTCCGTCCGTAAGCGCCAATAGCGTTCAACAGGGCCGCAACCCTCGAACTGTGTGGCGCCCGGCCCGTCACGGATCGCTCTTTCGCCAGCAACTCACGCGCGAGTTCTACAGCGTCACCGGGTTGAGAGTGCTGCAGCTGTTTGATGGTGTCCCAGTCAGCAAACGACCTGAGGAAGGTGAGGCTCGACAGAGCGGCGCTGTATCGTAGGCGGCTCCGCTTGTCTCGTGCCGGTTCCAGACTGCGCGCTTTGTGGAGATGCCATGTCGATTCAAGTACGGGTTCCGGCTCCAAGGTCCGGTCGCGGTTCGATGCAATAAAAACGGACCGGGGTTCCAGGATCGGCGTTATCGCCTTCGCCGCAGCAAAATGCGCCTCGGAACTTACGAAATGCCCACTGCCGCGTAACGTCGATAGCGTTTGCGGCAGAATGTAGAATCGGCCGCGGGTGCGGACAACGGCCCTCTTCGAGATGAGGCGGACCAACGTCTGGTCGACCTCTGTCCACGATAGGCGGCTCGAGTCATCCCGCCCGTAGTTCATGATCGCAAAGGCGTCTTGAATCGAGAAGTCGAATCGGTAGACAGCGAGACGTTCCAGCCGATCTTGGTCCTCGCAATCGATGTCACCGGGCAGTGCCGTCGCAATGACGCTTGGTGCACCGTAAACCACGATTAGCTTCGTGCCACCTACTCTCCCAGCGCCCTCTCCAAGCAGTGCTTCGTTGAGAGCATGTCTCGCGTACGCGAGGTCGCGGCTAGGGTTCAGCAGATCGAGCCATTGGCCTCTGAAGTCGTCGGGAAAAACGGGATTCGTCCGTCGTTGGCTGAAATTGCCTTCATCGAATAACACAACCACATCCGGCGCAGGGGTGGAACAAATGGTTGGATTCGCTCTCTGATTACTGAGAAGCTGCGCCAGCAGTGCTGCCGCCTGTTCCCTATCCGACCACTGAAAATGATCCCACCACTCCGAACTCGCGGACAATGCATGGGCTATCGCCGACCATAAGCGAGTCTCGTGGTCGCTACTGGTGGTTCGTAAACACAGAATGCCTAGACCTGGCCCCCGGCCGCCCTCTGCGTCTCCCCGCCTCACCTGGTGGTCTTTCCACGCAAGCCACTTCCCGATCTCTGCTTCGACAGCTCCAGGGTACCGCCGATCTAAAGTCCCACGATAAACGAACTTGATCGCACGCGTGTCGGAGAGGAGATACCGATCGAGAATTCGCACGTCCCGAAAATCGCGGTCTATCCACGGATTGCGCCGATAATCGGCCAAGTCTTTCCCGGCGAGTCGCACGCCCTGCTGTACTCGCTCGCTAAGAAATAGGCGGCGCAAATGGATACTGAACGCGTGCTGAGCTTCTGGAAGTCGCATGAACGTTGTGCGGCGCCACCCAGAGGCTTGCATGGCATCCGCGGCAGTCCTGATATCGCGACAGAAGTTGATCTCAATGCTCTTTCGAGTATCCGACGCTTCTAGGGATTGCAAGAAAGCGCGCACCATTTCATCCGCCTGGACTTCTGTCGGTTCGTTTGAATTCTGATCTCCGCCCTCGCCCTCAATGGGAGCATCGTCCTGCGGGCCTGCCGGCGGATGTATGGCTACAGGCTGGGCGTCCCATACGGCATGCATCCCATGAGAGTGCGGACCCTCACCCTCATCCGCCCGGACTTCCCGCGGTTCAGGCAGAACGACGCGGGAAAAGCCGACGTTGTTTGCGTACTCGAGTTTCTTGTCAATTCCCTCAACATGGTGGATCTCGTCGAGCCCATTAACCGTCTGAACCCGACCTGTCACCACTCCTAGCGGTATCTGCCCGCCTGGAAGCATCATGCCCAAGAACGTTTGCACCCAGTACGCCTCTGCGCTGCGACCGGACAAGCGGTAAGTGCCACTCACGCCAGCGAATAAGGAATCAACGATTGCGCAGGCCGGCCCCATGTCTACGACTGCACTAGATGTCCGAATTTCGGCCGCGGCCGCCTCATCGACGAAACGAAAGCGGCCGTTCTGTGAATCCCACAGCCTCTTAGCGACAGTTAGACCAACATGGAAAGCGCTGCTCCAGTCCTGGTTCCAGTAGAGGGCGCTGTCCTCCATGTGCGCCCATACATCGTTCTGTGGTGGTACGTAATGCCGATAGCGCTTTGAAGATCCCGCCGGATCGAAGATTTTGAAATAGGCTTTTGACTTCCCATCGTGTGAAAAGGAGAGACCGATCGGCAGGCTGATCCCATGAATGCCACTGGCAGAGGCACCTGCAACCATCAGGGGCCAGCAGTACAAGGATTTGCGCAGCGCGAGGCACATCGACGTCCACCAGAGCGTGGAATGTCGCGTAGAAATTAGAGGCAGGACAAGGTCATGCAAGCAATCAACGGCGTCCGAGCGAGCAGAGATCGACGCGGCCCCGTCGCGAGTACGATCCAGCGCGTCCTCGATTTCCAGGCGACTCTGATCAGCTTCGAGGGCGCGTAACAGCCCTCGGATTCCTTCGAGGCTCGGCTCGCCGCATCGACTAAGCCACTTAAACCAGTCACGCATCGACACATGCGATTGCTTTAGGACATAAACCGCGTGGCCGATCAGAATCCCAGTGGGTCTTTGGCGACGATTCCGTCGATGCTCCAGTTCCTGCACAACTTTGTTTCTCGCAGCGTCGAGCGAGATGGCACCGGGCAGCAATTCTCTGTCGGGATTTCTGTATGCATTTGGCATCTTGGCGAGCAACGCCAACGTCGAGTCTGTGAGGAGAGACACGTCGCCGCTGACGACGTTTTCGTCGATGACATTGGTGGCGCGAGTCAGACTTGCCGCATCCGCGGCGTCGAGTTCTGACTCTATTTCGGTAGCGGCCAGCAGGCCCGCGCTCAGGGCTGTGAGCTGGTCGTTGAGCCAAGACTTGTACAGCGCCTTCATAGAAGAACTCTCTAGGAATCGCGAACGATCGGGAGCATATCCTTTGTTTCGATCGGGGAGGCGGCGTTTTGGACCAACTCTGCTCGCTTTCGAGCCTTTGCCAACGAGACGTCGACAAGCATTCGGCCGTCCGGCAATGCTCGAACGTTGAATCGCTCCTGATCGCCGGTTGTGGAACTCCTCCAGGTGACGAACCCAGGAGTTCCCGTCACGTCCTGACCTAAAAGAATCACCTCGTTATTGGGACCTTGGACGTGCCCCTCCATCGTCCACTCTCGACCACCTTGCTTCCAAGTTAACGAGAACGACAACCGCGGCTTTACGGCTCGCACCACATTCCGGCCAGAGTGCTTCGCCGCGGCACCAAACTCAGCGCGCTCTGCAGGCTCTACGCGTACGGCGACCAGCACCGGCGCTTGGCCCACTGATGCCGCAGTCTTCGGATTGCCACGCTTCGTGCGGACCGCGTCCGGGGCTAGTTCGGGGTGCGGGAAGTTGCGCACGACGGAACTCGCTCGATTCGTAGCATCCGCTCCCTTGAGAAGTTCCTTGAGCGTCTCATCGTTTCTCTGCTTCAACGCTAAGGCTTTAAATCTGAAGGCTTCGGTCTCGATTAGTTCATTGACGTGTTTTGCAACTGCCGCGCGGATCAATTCACCGACGGAAGTGTCGTATACCTGCGCCAGCAGCTGAACTTTGCGCAGGTCAGCAACCGCTAGACGTACTGAAACTATGGTGCTCTTATCCATCGAAGTGTCCTCCAAATAAGTTCTGGCAGGCTGTCGCGCTGCGATGATGGACGTGGCGATTGAGCCGCGTTCTCCTTGTTGTTAGGTCGCCATCGTTCAGCCCACCGGCGCTACGCGCTCGGAGTCCCTCGACGATCGCCAGATATGTGCTGTGGTCTTTGGCTGCAATGATGGGCGGCACGACTTTCATTTCGTGTTCGGTGCCGTGCGGTGGTGTTCTAAACCAGCCCAGGACTTCGGTCTTATCGAATGTGGTGTTACTCTCGATTGATCCCACAACACCATTCGCGAGAATCACCATCAGGGCATAGAGCGCATCCCAACTGGATTGAGGTTTGAACGAGACGATCGCATCCAAATCGCCCAGCAAGACTCCTGCGGCAATAGGGTTACCCCCGACGTTGAAAATCGTCGCTTCAGGAAAGCTCGTTCTCAGTCGCCAAAGCCCTTCCCAATCGGCGGCCTTGGCGCCTACGCAGGCAAGCGACAACTGAGCGTTCGAGCCAACTGCACAATCTGCAACCGCTACCACAGGCGCGTCATCGTCGACGAGCTGCACGTATACAGGTCCCTGCTCTTCGAAAACGCTTAAGAGCGCCCCGCTAGACGTGAGCATTCCTGCAGCGGGGATCCAGAGGCGCTCTCTGCCGGGTGATACCTGAAGAATGATGAGGACAACTGCCCATGCGTGCCCCAAATGAGTCGCAGGCTTTGTGCCGTCGACGGGATCGAGGATCGCGATTGGGTACTCCGACGCGATGAGGCTGCGAAGTGACTCCTCACCTACGACGCGTACGAGAGGCATATCTTGCCTCAGGGCGTTTTCGACGGCGTCGAGCACGGCGGCGTCAATCAGGTGTTGTGGATCGCCAACGTGTCGAGAGCCGTCGATCGGAAAGAAATGGCCATCCGTAGCCGCAAGATCCGGACGAAGGAGACGCCTCTTCGCCTCTCGGTAACCAGCCCGCAGCGCGCGGTGTAGGGCCTCCTCTATCATCGCTAACGGTTCGGACATACTGGCCTCGCAGATTCTTGTATTACAAACGACCGTCGTACATCATACACCTGGTCTGGCCGAACCGTCAAATTTCCGAAGACACAAGACTGACGAGGGGGTCATCGTGCTCTCTCCGCAATGTGTCAACGTAAGTCGGTACCGGCTCTCTCCTGAACCATGTGTGCATGGATCGGGGAAGGAAGCATGACCGATGGACTCGGTTTCTCCCAACGGAACGGCGGCCAAGGAAGCCAAGCAACGGCTCGGCGCTGCTGATCCGAACGTTCCGTCCAAGCGGCAACGGCGCCGCTTTTCGATCGAAGACAAGGCACGCATCGTGCGCGAGGCTGATGCGTGTGGTCCGGGAATGACCGGCGCGCTCTTGGGTCGCGAAAACGCGAAACTCGGCGGCCACTTCATCGCCGAAACGATGCGCAAGGAAGGCATCGTTCCGGGCCAAGTGGTCTTGCACTCCGACCGAGGGACGCCGATGACCGCCAAACCGACCGCCGCACTCCTGGACGCACTGGGCGTCGGCGAATCGCACAGCCGCCCGCACGTCAGCGACGACAACCCCTTCTCCGAAGCGCACTTCAAGACGTTCAAGTACCACCCAACATTCCCCGAGCGCTTCGGCTCGATCGAAGATACGATCGCACTCTGCGAGAACTTCTTTCGTTCGTACAACAACGACCACCGGCTCGCCTCGAGCCTGAGGTCGCGGAGTGAAGCTGGGTCAATATCTAGTGCGGCGGATGCAGTATTGATTGTCCGAAGCGCCGTTGGCACGAGCCGCGAGGGCTGATATAATAAGGCAGTACCCGGCCCAGGCCGGGAGAGATTGCGCGAGACGACCAAGGACCCTACTGCATCGAGCGGACACGCTCGCTGCGGAGCAATGGGCCCCCTGGTTTTCCCAAGTGCTCGGAGGTCACCGTGACGTATGCGGAAGCGCAGCCATACTCAGGCAAGCGCGTGCAGTTCAAGACCGACGCCGACTACATGGACGCCGACCTGCCGACCGGCGGACATGGACTTGTTTGGTGGGTTGACCAGGATGCCGTGATGCTTGAGGTTGCGCCGTATCGGCCCAAACGCGGCTGGGCCAGTGAGAAGCTTCGCGTTCCGCTATCACGGCTCGCCTCCCTGGACGCGGCTGGGTGACCGTAGAGCAGACAGCTTCCGCGGCGAAACGTGATTGAGACGGTATCTTCGTTCTCGTTGCCCTGGTTCGCGGACTCGCGGCGTGGCGCGCGGTGGCCGCGAAAACAGCGGGGCGCAAAGCCCCAGATCGGGAACAATGTGGAGGCGTGCGGCGATCTGAATACCGGGACCCTAACGCCAAAAATCGAATGCTAACCCCGGAACAAGCCCAGAGAGCTTTCCTTGCTTCCATGCCACGTCGGCGCGCTGACTTCGCGCGCAGAATCGACGACCGGCGGCGAACAATCGCGCACGAGAGCGGTTACGTGCAACGCTACCCGTTGGAGGTCATGCGTTTCGCGGAAGAAGAGATGCGCTCGCGAAACCATGCCGCGGCAGGCCGTATCAAGGAGTTAATCGACTCGGGTTGGACTCCACCAAACCCGACGGCGGTCCGCGCGGCTTTCACGGCATGCTTTCAGCACAGCGACTATCGAGAGGATCCATTCTCGGACATCTATGAACGCGTCGAGAAGGCGTACGAGGAAATCGGCCAGCCGGTTCCGCAAGGCGTCTCTCTAAGAAGCGACATTGGTGACGTTCAGGTGCAAGTCGTCAACGAGTGTCTGAGCGATCTTGAGATGTATGTGCCGAAGCGCGACCGGCCCTCAACGACCTTCGATAACTATGCTCCGGTCGGCGCGCAACAAGTCGGTCACGAAAACGTCGCAAACGTGAACCAGACGATGACCTCAATGGATCGTACAACCATTGCGACCGCGATGCAGACGATCCGTTCCCACGTCGGCGATTTTCCCGAAGATGATAAACAGGAAGGCGAAGAATACCTCGCGTCGATCGACGAAGAACTCAGCACGTCGGCACCGCGCGCCTCGCGCCTTAAGACATGGTTTACCGGAATAGCGCGTATCGCTGCGCCACTTGCGCGGTCTGGCGTGAAGACCGCGACGGAAGCCGCGGTGGCTGCCGTGATCAAGAGCCTCATGGGCGGGGTGTGACCGCGTGGCTATATGCTCGGCCGACTCACGCAAACACGCGTGTCCGCCCCTACCGTTCCGTCCCGAGAAGTGGCAAGAAGGGATACACGTAGAGCATGACTTCGCATCAGGCCAGGAGCCTCTACACGAAGTATTGCGGTCTAGTCGCGTATGTGGCGGTAAGAACAGCTTCCGGAGATTCCGGGATCGGCTCCGCATTCCACGTCGGCGAGGGTGTATTCGTAACGGCACGTCATGTCGTTGAAGATATGGAGATCTGTGACGTCGGCGTTGCGGCACCTGGCGGCTACAACATGCTCGGCGACCCTAATGGACCCTTCAGACTAGAACTGTCGGCGCAACCAATTTTTCACGCGGATTCGAGCCTGGACGTGGCAGCGTTTCGTGTAGAAGGCGCCGATCGAATGCCCTTTGTTCCGCTCGGCCCCTTTCCAAGAGGGTGGATGGCCGAGGGCGACTGGGTAATGTCGGATGCACTCATCTTTGGCTATCCTCCGATACCAAACACTTTCGAGCCGCATCTCGTCGTGTCACAGGCACAGGTCAACGCACTGGTCAGGCTCAGAGACAACAGTCGCCGGCACTTCATTCTCTCCGCCACGGCGAGGGGAGGTTTCAGCGGGGGGCTTGCACTTTCCGAGCGTGACTTCGCGTTGGGATTGATAACGTCAAGCCTTGAGGTGAAACAGCTGATTGCAGGCGAGACGATTCAGGAGCCGGGATATATGGCGGTCCTATCCTTGCGACCCATATTCGAGTGTCTATTCGCCGCCGATCTCTTACCAAAGTGTCAAGAGGCCAACTGGAGCGACTTTCCGGACATCCCCAACGCACTCGCAATGGAACTTGTTCTCGGCAGCGACCTTATAGGAGTACCCGTCAGTAGCATCTATGTTCGCAACGACTCCGACCATCTTTATCTTGACGTCGTCATGCATTCGAACAGCCTGAGTACGACAGACCAAGTCCCGCGGGAGCGCTTGCGAGACGTTCTGGCCACCGTCGCACAGGCTGTCCGATCGGAACTGGGCGCGACCGCGGATGCCATCTCGGCTGAAAGTGGCAGTGAGACAAACATCACCTTTCACGTCTATGGTCGGAGTGCCGCGAATCGAAGGGCGGTCGAAAGGGCACGACAGATCGCGCTTCAAGAACTTTCGACGCTTGGGTGCAGAGTGTCTTTGGACGAGCCGGATTACTGACTGAAGAGAACTCCGTTCGTTGGCAGTGGTCGGGTCCTCTCAGCTTGTGCCAACCCGTCAGGATCCTCTAGAACACTGAAGGCTCAGCTCCGCCACGGGCATATGGTCGAAGCCCCGCGCGGCATATGTTGCGAACCTCTCGTGACGCAGCGGCTACGGGCGCCGCGCGGACTGTGCCGAAAAATAGGCGGCATAATAGGCGGCAAAGCGGCAGCGGAGTCCTACAATCGAACCAAGCGTGCAGAGAAAAAGCCCGCCGTAGCGGGCTCGGTCGTGGTGGAGGTGAGCGGACTCGAACCGCTGACCCCTTACATGCGAAAAGCGGAGGAGCAGAAGGTCACTCGTCCGCCTATGTCCATCGCCGTCCGCCTTCGTGCGGCGAGGACAAAGCTGCGGGCCCAATACCGTGCGCGGCTCTCCGCTCTTTTCCGCAGGCGTTCGCGACGTTGGGGCGGACCAAAAGGCGGAGCGATACGAGGCGCGTCCGGGCCAAGCCATTGAACTCGGGTCGGTCCAGCCTGTCGCCCTTGATTGAACGAGCGTGGTGTACGGCGGTCTTAGTGCAAGGATTCGCGATAGAGGTCATCCGCTCGGGGCGAACCGAACCGCAGAAGCACCCTGGTGTAGTTTCTCACGCGGTGCCGTGTGTTTCAAAAGGTCACCACCAGCGCCATTAGGTCTCCACGCTCATCTGCGCTCTGGCATTTTACCTTCACCGCATGTCCAGCGAATCGCGCTAACGTCTGGCCTTGCCGCAATACCACACCATTTACCTTAGTAAAGCCGTAGATGGCAGCTGCGGTATAAGAGCCATTCTCCGATTCAACGTACAGTAACACGCCGTCAGAGCCAGCCGTATGGGTGCTCGTCAGCACACCACTTAGCACGAATGGTTGGTTTCGTGGGCCTGCGGCATCGCTAGACGATATTGGCCGATAGCTCCGCACCAAGCACGATAAGTTATTGGGAGATCGCCCAAAGCGCGCGCTTACATCGGCAGTAAGCTCGCGCGAGTCATGGTGCGGCGATAGGATGAATGATTCGTTATATACGACTTGGTTCGAGAAGTCTTCCGCCACATTCGCAACGATCCGAGTTTCAACCCGATATTTCGAGCCCGTATCATTGCGAAACTTGATGACGATAAATCGACCGTCGATATTGTCTACGAGCTTACATTCGTTCCAACCTAAACCACGTGGCATGCTACGGAGGACGATCTCGTCGCCCTGCTTTTCGGAATCCGCTATCGCACGGTCGCCGCCCCAGCGGCCATTGCGACGCATAGGAGAGGAACCAGGATCGGCTTCATCTGCCCTGCAAATCGTACGTTAGAGCGCGCAGACCCTGCCGTGCGCTCTGCCGCCTGCTCACCGCAAGCGGACAAGGAGAGACGTCGGAATAGCTTTGTTCAGTCGCAAAACCCCGCTTTCGCGGCCCCCAGCGGGCCTCTTCATGCCTTATGGCGGCCACCAACGACGGAGCCAGTAGTCTAAACCTGGGGACGGTTCGGGAACTCGCCAGGATCGATCTCAGTCAAACCGTCCAGGGCGCCGAACCGACCACGCGAGGAGCCGCGCGGCTAACACGCAAGCTTATGACGACCCGCCTGCCGAGGGGAGGGCCATCGCGATGATCCCGCGACCGCTTCTTGTGGTATTCACGGCTGCATGCAGCGTTATCGCTCCGCATCAAGGACTATGCGCGAGCGGGACGCAGGCAACCTCGCTGACAGCGCTTGCGATGTTTGATACCACTAGAAGCGATGATGTTCGGGGGTATTACGGTACCTGGTCCTTCCCCACGAGGGATGGTGCTTGGGATGGCCCCAAGTTTGACGACCCCGACGACGGCATCGACGTCCGTGTGATGTGCAGTGGGAAAACTGTCCGAGTTTGGTTTCACAATCACTCAGATAGCAAGCGTCTGTTCAAGTGGGACGTGGAGTACGACGACCACCCACCAGACGATGTAAATCGCACCGTATCGCTAGCGCCGCGTCGAAACATCATTTTTGCGGTTCCATTCCGAGCCCCCTGTCTTTACGAACCCTGGTATGTGTCTAGGCATGACCTCTAAGAACCTATATATTGTTACGCGAGCACGGAGACCCGGAGAGGGCCCTGGCAGTCATTAGGAAGCACTCCGACGCCTGATCGGGCGGCAGCCTCGGGGGCGCGGCGAAGCCATCAATGGTAGGTAGTCCTTTAGATCGAGGTCCGGCTGTTACAGTTATGTAGCCAGACCGGAGACACGCGAAAAGGCGATGCGCTCAACGCGGTCATTGGACACGCCTTTTGAGCGAAGCGCGGGGGCCAGCGACTACCTCCGAGTTTGCGCGTTAGGGGAGGTGGTCTATTCATATGATGGCACAACGTTTCCCTAGGGTCATGCACCGGTTTGGGTAGACATCCAACCTGGACGAATCGACCCGTGGGGCCTAGGGGGCAGTTAGGGTAGGGAACGAGCGCCGCCGAATAGGTTGACCGAATGATTCCCATGCCCGTCGTCGCTCTTGTAGCGCGCCTATTTGACGAACAATACACCCATACGCAGCTTGAGAACATCTTCTATCAAGCCGGGACGAAGACCGAGAGCCCTACCGGCAACAAAGTGCAAAGGGTTACAAGCTGGCTTCGTATGATCGACCGCGACGAGCCCACGAAGGCTCTCGCGATCCTCGGAAAAATCCTTGAGCCCTACATCGAGGGCATTAACGCTTCCGAAGGTTCCGCTACCTATAAGAACCAGGAGATGCTTCGCGGAAAGCTGCTTGAGAATGGGCTGCGGTATTCCAGAGGCGGCAAGTTACAAACCATCAAGGCCCATACAACGGCGACCACTACTCTTGACTCGATGTTGCGGAACCGAGACTTCCCAGCGGTTAGCGAAGAGTTCGCCCGGGCGATGGCCCGGCTAGATACTGAGCCGCGCGAAGCGACTTCAGCCGCTGCGAATATCCTTGAGGCGGTCTGCAAAGAGTATATCGTTCAGCATCCGCATCTATCGATGCCGTCGAAGAAGGACCTCTCACCGGTTTTCGATGTGGTCCGTAGGGACCTTGGCTTTGACCCCTCCGCTTTCGAAGACGACGATCTCAAAACGATTCTCGGCGGCCTTATCGCAATAGTTCACGGGATCGCATCATTTCGGACCCACGCGAGCTCTGCCCACGCTCAAGGAACGTCCAAACACAAGTACCGGCTCACTCCCCGTCACGCAAGACTCGCGGTAGCAGCATCACATGCAGTGGTGGCGTTTATCCTTGAGACGTGGGAGGCAAGGGAGGCGCGTTCCTGACCGGGGCCCTGAAATAGGCGGCGGCAAGGCGGTAGTCAGACGGCAAGCATCATGAATCACTAAGGCCGCTACTCATACGGAGATGGATCGCTTTCGCTCAAGCGTATCGGTTCGACATTCATCGCGACGGCAAATCATTGGCGCGGAGACTCTAAGGCTCTTAGTCAAGCCGTCAATGCCGCGACTGAGGATGGCAGGGGACCGTTATCGCCGCGGGCATAGCCCCGTCCGTCACGACAGCGCACTTGTGCGCGCGGTCGTCACTGATTATAGCCACGCAGCCGGAGATCGTCCGCGGTCGTCAGACAGGAAGGCACGGGGCTCGCCGGGCGATCCAGCGGTTTCTCGCGTCGCAGGGGCGTTCTTGCCCAGCCTCGGCCTTCGAAATCCAACGCAACCAAAACGCAACCATACGAAGCCCGACGGGTTGCGACTGACCCAGACGAGGCGGACTACGACCGGCGAAAAACAGCGATAACTTAGGGCTTTCCACGATGAGGCTCTACGGGGTACGACACTTAAAGCGGGTTCAACTCCCGTTGGATAAGGCGGCCGTTCGACGTCTCGCCCGGCCGCAGAGGCTAATGTTGCTAGAATGCACCCGAGCCACGACGGCGACCCTGATGCTAACTGACCCGATGGAGCGTTTCGGGTTGCGGCCACCACGCCGAATGTGCCGAAAATAGGCGGCATTATAGGCGGCAGACTGGCATCGAAATCCTACAATCGAACCAACCATGCAAAGAAAAAGCCCGCCGTAGCGGGCGCGGTCGTGGTGGAGGTGAGCGGACTCGAACCGCTGACCCCTTACATGCGAAAAGAGGACGATCCGTCCGAGAACCTTCGGTCGGCATGCGGCGCCCCACACGTTTACCGTAGTCAATCATGCGCAATATAAAGTCACGGTCGTAAAGATCTCGCCGGAAAACACGAATCGCTGGGGCCCGAATCTGCTGGGCGTCGAGACCCTCAAGCGCGGTGGCACGATCGGTTTCTTGGTGAAAGCGCGT
>Ga0182024_10015723_pt1 | contig 14444 bp, 10 predicted proteins | sample P32metaG_FD_120480 | JGI IMG/M metagenome (GOLD analysis project Ga0182024, IMG submission 120480) | Permafrost microbial communities from Stordalen Mire, Sweden - P3-2 metaG (Illumina Assembly) | ecosystem: Environmental > Terrestrial > Soil > Wetlands > Permafrost | place: Sweden: Stordalen... | reverse complement strand
CGTTTTGTGAACGATAGCCGCGCGAGGATAGGCAAGCAAGATGCAGCGGCTATCGTCATTGCGAGCAAAGTGAAGCAATCCAAATCGGGCGCCGAAGTCTGGATTGCCTCGTCGCTTCGCCCCTCGCAATGACCGGAGATTGAAGCTCTTTCGCCGGCGCTAGGAAAGCGTGGCGGAGATTTGCTCGGCGACGGCGCGCAAGCTTGGCAGAAAACGCTCGCGCAATTCATTGCGCGTGGTGCGCGTCGAATGGGTGCTGACGTTGAGCGCGGCGATCGCCTGACCGGAACGATCGACGACCGGTACCGCGATCGAGCGCAGTCCCTTTTCGAGCTCCTCGTCGACGATGGAAAATCCTTGGGCGTGGTCCTCCTGCACCCGCTCATACAGCGCCTGGAGGTCGGTAATGGTCGACGGGGTATGGGCTTCGATGCGCAGCGACATCAGCCGCCGCCAAAATTCCGCGTCGTCGAGAAAACCAAGCTGGACGCGTCCCAACGAGGTGTGGAAGGCTGGAAGCCGCGTCCCGACCGCAAGCGTTACCGACATGATGCGGCGCGCCGGAAAGCGCGCCACGTAGACAATCTCCGTTCCTTCCAGAATAGCCGCCGAGCAGGATTCGTGGAACTGCTCGCCGAGCTGCCGCATGAGCGGCGTGGCGTGCTCGATCCAGTTCTGGGTCGCTAGATAGGCAAAGCCGAGCTTGAGAATACCGGACGACAGGGAAAACTCGCGCCCGTTCTGCGCGACATAGCCAAGCTCCGCGAGCGTCCGCAGAATCCGTCGCGCCGTAGCCCGGGAAAATCCGGTCGCTTGCGCCGCCTGCGACAGCGTCATGACCGGCCGCTGCTTGTCAAAGGACCCAAGCACGGCGAGGCCTTTGGCGAGCGTCGCCATGAACTCCTTATCTTGCACCATTCAGCCCGGGTACCTTTTGGTCTATGCGGCGGGGCCGCGGCGATTGACAGAAATTCGGCGCTCGGCAACAATGATCCAGAGTGCGAACCTTCGTTCGATAATCGAACATACTCGGCAGCACCGCGCGGTGCAAGCTGCAAAGGCTCGCTCCGGGGTAAACGCCAATGGCACGGCCCGATCCCGGGCGGCGTGCCGATCGTAAAGGGAGGACGGCATGGCGAGAACATCAGACATCATTCGCGTAAACCGGCGCAGCTTCATGAAAGCGTCGGCGGCAACTGGCGCGGCGCTCGCGGCAGGTGCCGTATTTACGCCGGCGGCCCACGCCGCCAAGACTTTCAAGATCGGCTATGTCAGCCCGCAGACCGGCCCGCTCGCCGCGTTTGCCGAAGCCGACAACTTCGTCATCTCAAACTTCCTCAACACGGTGAAAGGCGGCATCAAAGTCGGCAGCGCGACGCTTCCGGTCGAGGTCACCGTGAAGGACAGCCAGTCAAATCCGAACCGCGCGGCCGAAGTCGCCAAGGAACTGATCGTCTCAAACAAGATCGATCTGATGCTGGTGGCCTCGACCCCGGAAACGACCAATCCGGTTTCAACCACATGCGAGATCGAGGAGGTGCCCTGCATCTCCACTGTCGCGCCGTGGCAGCCGTATTTCATCGGCAGGCAGGGAAATCCGGGCGATCCGGCGTCGTGGAAGCCGTTCAATTACACCTACCACTTCTTCTGGGGTCTGGAGGACGTCATCGCGGTCTTCACCAACATGTGGGGGCAGCTCAAGACCGACAAAGCCGTCGGCGGCCTTTTCCCCAATGACGGCGACGGCAACGCCTGGGGCGACACCCATGTCGGCTTCCCGCCCGTGCTCGATAAGCTCGGCTACAAGCTCACCGATCCCGGCCGCTATCAAAACCTTACCGACGATTTCAGCGCCCAGATCGCGGCGTTCAAGAAAGCAAACTGTGACATCATCACCGGCGTCGTGCTGCCGCCGGACTTCACGACATTCTGGAATCAGGCGCAGCAGCAAGGTCTGAAACCGAAGGCAGCGTCGATCGGCAAGGCAATCCTGTTCCCCGTCGCGGTCGAAGCCTTGGGCAAGAACGGCAATAATCTGTCATCGGAAGTCTGGTGGTCGCCGAGCCATCCGTTCAAATCGTCGCTGACCGGACAATCGGCGAAGGCCATTGCCGACGCTTATGAAAAGTCGTCGGGCAAGCAGTGGACGCAGCCGATCGGATTCGTGCATGCGCTGTTTGAGCTCGCCGTCGACGTGGCGAAACGTTCGGGCGACGTCGGCGACAACAAGGGCGTCGTGAAAGCGATCGCCGCGACCAAGCTCGACACCGTGGTCGGAAAGATCGAATGGGCGAACCAAAAACTGCCGCCGTTTGCCTTAAAGAACATCGCCAAGACGCCGCTGGTCGGTGGGCAGTGGCGGCTGCGCAATGGCAACAAGTACGATATCGTCATCACCGACAACAAAACGGCGCCGGAAATCCCGGTCGGCGGCAAAATGGAGCCGATCGCGTAAGCGTCGGGCATCTGAATTCCGAGCGGCAGTCAGCGGCTCGGTTTACACAAGATAGAGCGCCGTTCCAACGGAGCGGCGCTCCACTGGGCAGCCGCGTGATCCTGACGCTGGACAATCTGACGAGATCGTTCGGCTCGCTCAAAGCCGTCGATGGTGTCCAGCTCCAGGTCGCGCAAGGCGAGGCGCTCGGCATCATCGGTCCGAACGGCGCCGGCAAGTCCACGCTTTTCAACCTCATCACCGGGCTGCTCAAGCCGGACAGCGGCGCCATCCGCTTCGACGGGCGCGATATCACGCACGCAGCACCGCGCGCCCGCTGCATCGCCGGCATCGGGCGATCGTTCCAGATTCCGCATCCCTTCGAGAACCTCACGGTATTCGAAAATCTGCTGGTCGCCGCCATCCACGGCCGCAGGCAACGCGAACCGCAAGTCGTCGAGGCCTGCGGCGACATCCTCGAGCGGACCGGCCTCATCGCTTTCGCCAATCGTTCCGCCGGCACGCTCAACCTCCTGGGACGCAAGCGGCTCGAGCTGGCGCGCGCCTTGGCGAGCGCGCCGCGGCTCCTGCTGCTCGACGAAATCGCCGGCGGCCTGACTGAGGCCGAATGCCTGGAGCTCGTTCAGTTGATACAGGACATCCAAAAATCCGGCGTGACCATCGTGTGGATCGAACACATCGTGCATGCGCTTGTTGCCGTCGTCTCGCGGCTGGTTGTGTTGAACTTCGGACGCAAGATCGTCGAAGGCGAGCCTCGCTCGGTCATGGCCTCGGACGAAGTCCGCGAGATCTATATGGGCATCGCGGCGTGAGGCAATCGGGCGTAAGGCATTAAGGCGTGAGGCATTTAGACTTGAGGCATTTAGACTTGGCCGTGCTCGAGACCCGCGAACTCACCGCCTTTTACGGCGACTTTCAGGCGCTGTTCGGCATCACCTTTACCCTCAATGAGGGCGAAACGGTCGCCATCATCGGCGCAAACGGGGCGGGCAAATCCACCTTCCTGAAATCCATCGCGGGATTGCTGCCGCGGCCGACTGCGGCCGTGCGCCTGGACGGGCGCGACATCGGAGCGCTGCCGGCATACGAGATCGTCAAGCTTGGGGTGGCGCTGGTGCCGGAAGGCCGCCGGCTATTTTCGTCGCTCTCGGTCGAGGAAAATCTTCTGGTCGGCGCCTACGGCCGGCACACGGACGGTCCGTGGGACCTCGCAACGGTGTATCGGTTATTTCCGGTGTTGCGGGAGCGGCGACACGCGGCGAGTACGGCGCTCTCCGGCGGCCAGCAACAGATGGTCGCCATCGGGAGAAGCCTGATGTCGAACCCGCGCATTCTGTTGTGCGACGAGCTCAGCCTCGGTCTCGCGCCGATTGTCATCCGCGACATCTACGCCGCACTCGCCGACATCAAGGAACGCGGCACGAGCGTCGTCCTTGTCGAGCAGGACCTCGTCCACGCCATGTCGGTTGCGGACCGGGCCTATTGTTTTCAAGAAGGCCGCGTGAGCCTCACTGGCCGCCCGCAGGATCTGACCCGGGATGCCATCCACGCCGCCTATTTCGGATTGTAAGCGCATGCTGGGCTGGATCGACACGGTGCTGCAAGGAATCCTGCTGGGCGGGCTGTATTCGCTCTATGCCACCGGACTGTCGGTCATTTTCGGCATCATGCGCCTCGTCAATCTGGCGCACGGCGATCTGATCGTGCTCGGCGCATTTTTGATCCTCGCGGCCACGAGCGCAGGCGTGCCGCTTGCCGTCGCCTGCGTGGTGGTGGTGCCGCTGATGTTTGTCGTGGGCTATGCGCTGCAAACCGCGCTGCTCAACCGGGCGCTGGGCCGCAATATCCTTCCGCCTTTGCTGATCACCTTCGGGCTGTCGATCATCGTGCAGAACGGCCTGCTTGAAACTTTTTCCGCGGACACCCGCCGACTTGATGTCGGCTCCCTGCAAAGCGCTTCGCTGCCGCTCGGCGGCGGCATCGCGATCGGGGTCATGCCGCTGATCTGCCTCCTTTCGGCGATCGCCGTCATCGTGTTGCTCAACGGCGTTTTCTACCGGACGTCGGTTGGACGGGCGTTTCGCGCTACGTCCGACGACGTCGAGATCGCGCAGCTCATGGGTATCAACAATCGCTCGATCTACGCGCTGACCATGGGGATCGCGCTCGCCGTCTGCGCCGTTGCCGGATTCTTCCTCGGCGCGCGCGCCAATTTCGATCCCAGCATCGGTCCGGCCCGTCTCCTCTACGCGTTCGAGGCGGTCATCATCGGCGGCCTCGGCAGCCTGTGGGGAACGCTCGCCGGCGGCATCGTCGTCGGCGTGGCGCAGACGATCGGCGCGCATATCGATCCCGAATGGCAAATTCTCTCAGGCCATGTCGCGTTCCTGATCGTGCTGGTGATACGGCCGCGCGGACTGTTTCCGCGCGCGGTGGACTGAGAGCGGCGGCATGCGCATAGGCGGATTGACCACGGCCGATGCCGACGCACCCCCCCGCTTTGCCGTCGCGCGGGCGACGCGCGCGTCGACGGTTACGCTGATCCTCGCAATTCCCGGCATCCTTCTCCTGCTCGCGCTCCCCGCGTTTGCGAGCCGGCTGCTGCTTCAGGAGCTGTTCTACGTCTTCACGATGCTGGCGCTGGCGCAATTGTGGAGTTTGCTCGCCGGCAGCGCCGGCCTGATTTCCGTTGGGCAGCAAGCCTTCGTCGGCATCGGCGCTTACGCGCTATTCGCCTTCACCGTGGTCGCGGGCCTCGATCCGGTGCTCTCGATCGTGCTGGCCGGCGCCGTCGCCGGCCTTGTCGCCATTCCAGCGGCGCTGATCGTCTTTCGTCTGCGCGGCGCGTATTTCGCTATCGGCACCTGGGTCGTCGCCGAGGTCTGCCGGCTCATCCTGGCGCAGGTGAAGCAGCTGGGTGGCGGCACCGGAACGTCGCTGCCGACGGACGTCGCCAGCTCCATGGCCGGTCTTGATTTCGTCCGCAACCTATTTGCGGTCCGCGGTCCCGCGGCGCGCGACATATTGGCTTATTGGCTTGCACTCGCGCTCGCGGTCGGCACATTCGTGCTGGTCTACAGGTTGCTGCGTTCGCGCCACGGACTCGCGCTCTCAGCCATCGGCGACTCCGAAGCCGCCGCCGAAAGTACCGGCGTTGACGTTTTCCGCACCAAGTTCTTGATCTACGTGCTGACCGCCGTCGCGACCGGCATGGTGGGCGCGCTGATCTTCTTGCAAAAGGCCAGGATCTCGCCCGACGCCGCGTTCTCGCTCGTCGACTGGACCGCTTACGTCATCTTCATCGTCGTCATCGGCGGCATCGGAACGATGGAGGGCCCGATCGTCGGCGTCGTCATATTCTACCTTCTGCAATACTACCTGGCCGCGCTCGGGTCTTGGTACCTGATCATTCTCGGCGGACTCGCCATCATCCTCATGCTGTTTGCTCCGGCCGGAGTCTGGGGTGTTATCTCACGTTTCTTCGACGTCAGCCTGTTCCCGGTTCGGCGCAGATTGATCGTGTTAGGCGGCATCGCGGACAACAAGAAAGCCACGACCTGACGTCGAAGTGCGCGATTTTATCTGGCGGTGATTTTACGCCGATGGCGTCATGTTGACGGGCGCGCGCGCAAGGTCGATTGGCTTGTTAAGTCCCGAAAAGCAAGGTCCGCGCTTTTCCATTGTCATTTGCGAAAACCTAACAAACAATTTTTCAAAAATTGACCGCAGTTTGATCTCAGCAAATGCGTGACGGAGTGGAACGCACTTCCGAATGGGGAATTAACCCGTCACCGCAACAATCGAGGAGCTGTACTATGTCTGCCAAGATCATCACCGCTACGGCGGCTGCGTTTCTGCTCGGCTCTACCGCGTTCGCATCCGCGCAGACGCGAACCTTCCCGATGGACGGCTATTACGGCAGCTATTATGGCAGCAGCGAAGGTTACTACGGACGGCGCCTAATGGCGCCGAACGCTTACGCACCGGGCTACTATGACTATGCACCAGGCTACAACAACGTCTGGAACGGGAACGCCTGGAACGGCAACTTTTGGAACGGCAACCGCCGGAATAACAACGACGGCTGGTGACCGCACCATTTGACAAAACTTGTCACAACAGCCGCACCAGAGTGCGGCTGTTGTTTTATTAGTTTCACGCGCGGCGACGGATTGATGTAGCTCTCAACATGGAGTGCAAAACACCCCGATGTAGTCATAGGTGCGTTGCGCAATGAGTGCGCTACGGCTGCTCGGATGCGGTGTTGCTCCCCAATAACTTTCCGAGAGTTGACATGGAGACCAACCCATGACCGCGAAGATTCTGCCCGCCATCGTCACCGGGCTCTGCTTGCCACAACGGCATTGGCATCTGCATAGACGAGAAGCTATCAGCAGGCGCCTCAGGGCTACGCGAAACGTGTGGCGCCGAATCGTGACGCTTACTGGCATGACTCCTACGCTGGAGCCTATTGGGAAGGGGTCGCGCCATACTAACATGCACGCGTTCGGAGCCGGCGGACCATCAGCCCGCCGTAGCTATCGTCCAGTTCACTTAGACGACAGCCGCATCGCCTATGCGGCGTGCGCCCTTTACGCGATCCCGTAACTTCGTTTCATTCCAAATTCGCCTCTGCTAGCGTCCCCGCCATCATGGACGCGCCGCGGCCCATTGTAATTGACGATACCGGAGTTTCGCCGGAGCCCGGCCGTGTGACCCCGATGATGGAGCAATATATCGAGATCAAGGCGGCCAATCCGGATTGCCTCCTGTTCTACCGGATGGGCGATTTTTACGAGTTGTTCTTCGGCGATGCCGAAATCGCCTCGCGCGCGCTCGGCATTATGCTGACCAAACGCGGCAAACATTTAGGCCGCGACATTCCGATGTGCGGCGTCCCGATCGAACGCGCCGATGATTACCTGCATCGCCTCATCGCGCTCGGCCACCGCGTCGCCGTGTGCGAACAGCTCGAAGACCCGGCGGAGGCGAGAAAGCGCGGCGCCAAGAGCATCGTGCGCCGCGACGTGGTGCGGCTGGTGACGCCGGGCACGCTGACCGAGGATTCGCTGCTCGACGCGCGGAGTAACAATTACCTGTTGGCGCTCGCCCGCGCGCGCGCATCGTCCGATGAGGACCGCTTCGCGCTCGCCTGGATCGATATCTCGACCGGCGAGTTTTGCGTCGGCGAATGCGATCGCGGAACGCTTGCCGCCGAGATCGCCCGCATCGAGCCGGGTGAGATCCTCGTCTCGGATTCGTTTTATTCCGACCCCGAATTCGCGCCCTATCTGCGCTCGCTGCCGGCGGTGACGCCGCTGGCGCGCGATGTATTCGACGGCGCGACCGCGGAGCGCCGGCTGGCATCGTTCTTTGCCGTGGCGACCACCGCCTCGTTCGGCGCGTTCTCGCGGATCGAACTGACAGCGGCCGCAGCCGCCGTCACCTATGTCGAGCGCACGCAGGTCGGCAAACGTCCGCCGCTTTCGCCGCCCCTGCGCGAGGCTGCCGGTGCGACGCTCGCGATCGACCAGGCGACGCGCAGCAATCTCGAACTGATCCGGACGCTCGGCGGCGAGCGGCGCGGCTCGCTGCTCGCGGCGGTCGATCGCACGGTGACAGCGGCCGGCTCGCGGCTCTTGGCGCAGCACCTCGCCGCGCCGCTGACCGACCCGGCGGAAATCGGGCATCGGCTCGATGCCGTCGCGGCGTTTGTTGGCGACCCGGCCGCGCGCACGGATCTCCGCGACCGGCTTAAAGCGGCGCCCGATCTCGCGCGCGCGTTGTCGCGCATAGTCGTCGGCCGCGGCGGCCCACGCGACATCGCCACGATCCGCGACGGGATCCTTGCGGCGGCGCAAATCGCCGGGCGGCTTTCCGCGGACGTTCCCCGCGACATTGCCAAGGCGATAACAGCACTCCGCCGCCCAGATGGCGCGCTGGCGACAGAGTTGTCGCGGGCGCTCGCCGACGAGCTGCCCGCGTTTCGCCGCGATGGCGGCTTCGTCCGCGTCGGCTACGAGAACGAGCTCGATGAGGCGCGAGCGTTGCGCGACGAATCGCGCCGCGTCATCGCCGCGCTCCAGGTGCGCTATGCGGAGACGACCGGCATTCGTACGCTGAAAATCCGGCACAACAACGTGCTCGGCTATTTCGTCGACGTCACGGCCCAACACGGCGAGAAATTGATCAGTGCGCCACTCAATGCGACGTTCATTCATCGCCAAACGCTCGCCGGGCAAGTGCGCTTCACCACCACCGAGCTTGGCGAACTGGAAGCGAAAATCGCCAACGCCGCAGGGCGGGCGCTGGCCTTTGAACTCGAGATATTCGATCGGCTCACAGCCGCCGTGACGACCGCGAGCGCGGCGATCAGAGCGGCGGCCGATGCGCTGGCCATCGTCGACGTCGTCACGGCGTTGGCGCACCTTGCCGTCGAGCGCGATTACGCACGCCCCGAAGTTGACCGGAGCCTTGCCTTTGCCGTTACCGGCGGCCGCCATCCGGTGGTCGAACAGGCGCTTGCGAACGACGGCGGTCCGTTCGTCGCCAACGATTGCGACTTGTCGCCGCCGGGCTCGCCTCAGCTACCACCGGCCGCAAACGCCGGGCGTATCTGGCTCCTCACCGGCCCCAACATGGCGGGAAAATCGACCTTCTTGCGCCAGAACGCGCTCATCGCCGTGCTGGCGCAGATGGGGAGCTTCGTGCCTGCGCGGACCGCCCATATCGGCGTGGTCGACCGGCTGTTCTCACGCGTCGGCGCGGCCGACGATCTCGCCCGCGGGCGCTCGACTTTCATGGTCGAAATGGTCGAGACGGCGGCGATCCTCAACCAGGCAGGGGAGCGCGCGCTGGTCATTCTCGACGAGATCGGCCGCGGCACGGCGACCTTCGACGGGCTTTCCATCGCCTGGGCGACGATCGAACATCTGCACGAAAGCAATCGCTGCCGCGCGCTGTTCGCCACGCACTTCCACGAGATGACCGCGCTCGCCGCCAAGCTGCCGCGACTCCACAACGCCACCATGCGCGTGAAGGAATGGCAAAGCGAAGTGATTTTCCTGCACGAGGTCGTTCCCGGCGCGGCCGATCGCTCCTACGGCATCCAGGTGGCGAAGCTCGCGGGATTGCCGCCGAGCGTGATCGAACGTGCCAAGCTCGTCCTGGCGCAACTCGAAGCTGAGGATCGCATTTCACCGGCTCGAAAGCTGATCGACGACCTGCCGCTGTTCGCCGCTACGCGCGCATCCACGCCCGCCCCGTACGCCGATGCTGGGCTCGTCTCGCTCGTGGAGGCGCTTGCCGCGCTCAATCCCGACGAAATGTCGCCGCGCGATGCGCTTGAAGCGCTCTATGCGCTCAAGGGGCAGCTCGCGAAGGGAAAAATGTAACCTGGGTCGAGCGCAGCGAAACCCGGGAAGGACCTCGGGGTATTAATGCCGCGCCCGGATTTCGCTTTGCTCAATCCGGGCTGCACTTTTTGTGCGGATCATCAGAAGCAGGCCGCTCCAGGCGAGGCAGACCGCAAGCCCGGCGCCAAGCGCCGGCCACACCCCGATCGGCGCGACCAGATAATGCACAGCGAGGAATCCGAGCCCGAGACCGATGAGCGGAAGCTGCGCATGCGCCAGCATGCTCGCCGTGGCCTTGCCGCCGATGCGGGGATGCATGATCACGATCGAGCTGCCGAGAATGATCGGGAACAAGGCGAACATGCCCGAGGCGAACGAGCCGATACTGGAGCTGGCAGCGGTGACGACGGCGACAACGACGGCAACGGTGAGCGCACGCAGCGGAATATCGAACCGCGTGCGCACGAATTTCACCGGACCACCGGCGGTGCGATAGCGCCAGCTCAGCGGGATGGTGACGACGTAGACTGCGGCATTGATCGCTACCGCGCCGAGGGGGGTCCAATCGACCATGCGGAGCGCAGCAGCAACCGCGAACCACAGCACGGTCGCCGCGCCGAGGCTCACAAACAGGCCACGGCTTTGCGCCAGCATTGCATAGGTGGCGGCGAAAATCGCAACGGCAGCATTGATGGCGACACTGCCGATCGCGCTTGCGGCGATGAAACTCGGCGGATGCTCGAGCGCGAGAATAGTGTAGGCCGCGCCGGCCGCAGTCGGCAGCGCGCCGATCAAGGCGCCGACGAACGGGCCGCTGCGCTCGACCGCCAGCGAGGTGATGACGACGACGGTCGCCGTCATCGCCATTTTCAGCGCGAGGCCATACCAGAATAGGAGATCGGGGGACATCGTCCGACGACGCCTTCGGATTATGCAGCCGGCGTCAGCACCAGGCGGCCGATGACTTTGCCGTGTTTTAATTCGTTCAGTGCTTCGTTCACCGCAGCAAGCGGGCGGGTGCCGACGGGAAGGTTCGGCACGCCTTTCCGGCGCACGAGATCGAGCAGCTCGGCCATTTCGGTGAGGCTGCCAACATAAGAGCCCTGGATGGTCATCGCCCGCAATGGAAACGACGGCGTCGGCACGGTGATGTCGCCACCGAACAACCCCACCACGATTAACTTGCCGCCTTTGCAGAGGCTGTCGAGGGCAAGCTGCACGGTGTGTGAGGAGCCGACAAAATCAATCACCGCCCAGGCGCCGCCTTTGGTCGCCTCGATGATCTGTTTGGCGGCATCCGCGGCGGCGCCGTCGATCGTAGCTTGCGCGCCCGCTTTCCGCGCCGCATCCCGCTTGGCCGGATCGATGTCGACGACAATCGCGCCCTTACCGTCCATCGACCCGTGCAGCGAAAGGCACATCAGCCCAAGACCGCCGGCGCCGATGATGACAACCGGCTCCTCCTGCAACAGCGGCCCGACTTTCTTCAACGCGCCGTAGGTCGTGATGCCCGAGCAGGCCAGTGGAGCGGCTTTTTCCGGCGCAATGCCGCCGATGTCGAACAGATAACGCGGATGCGGCACCAGCAAATGGTCCGCATAACCGCCTGAGCGGAATACGCCAATGCTGAACGGCGTGCGGCAGAGCTGCTCATCGCCACGCCGGCACATCGCGCATTCGCCGCAGCCCAACCACGGATGGACAAGCCTGCGGTCACCGACCTTGACGCCCGCGGCGTCGGGACCAACGGCGACGACTTCGCCGACATTCTCGTGGCCCATTGTCAGCGGTAATTTTACGCCGCGATCGCTGAGCTTGAGCCGCTTGCCGCCGCCCAAATCGTAATAGCCTTCCCAGATATGCAGATCGCTGTGACAGACACCGGCGGCGAGTATCTTGAGCAAGACCTCGGTCCCGGCCGGCGTCGGCGTGGGACGCTCCATCAGCCGCAGCGGCGCGCCGCATTCGCAAACGTCATAACTTTTCATCGGACCTGATCCTCCCCCGCGGCTTCCCGGCTTCCGCCGCAGCGATCATGGTAGCACACGGCGGCTTGGCCGCCGCCCTTCACGGATCGCCCAATCCAACCGCTACAGCTTTCGCGAGTGGCGCATTCGTGCACTGCCGCAGGGGCCCGATGACAGCGCGCGACGGCTCGGTTATGACATGTGATGATGCTGGACACCGAACGCGCCCCGCGCGTCCCCGCCGAGCTCATCGATAGTGCGGCGATCGTCGCCGATCTCAAGGCCCTCGCCGAGACTCATGCCGGCCGCGAGCGCGAACTGCGCGCCGCGGTTGCCAGCCGCCTCAAATCGGCGCTCAGCGATGCGCGTACGCGCGCGGAGGCGCTGCTGCTCAAGGACCGCCATGGACGGCGCTGCGCCGAGCGGTTGTGTCAAACCCAGGACGAGATCATTCGCATCCTGTTCGAGTTCGCCGCCGGCGCGCTTTACCCGCCGCAAGTCCGTTCCCAGGCCGAGCGGATGGCGGTGGTCGCCACCGGCGGCTACGGCCGCGGCCTGTTGGCGCCGGGCTCCGACATCGATCTGCTTTTTGTGCTGCCTTACAAGCAGACCGCCTGGGGCGAGTCGGTCGCCGAGGCGTTGCTCTATTGTTTGTGGGACATGGGGCAAAAGGTCGGGCACGCGACGCGTTCGGTCAGCGAATGCATCCGGCAGGCCAAGGCCGACATGACCATTCGCACCGCGCTCCTCGAATCGCGCCACGTGTTCGGCGACACCAATCTCTACAGCGAGCTGACGACGCGCTTCGAAAAGGAGGTTGTGCAGGGAACGGCGGCGGATTTCGTCGCCGCCAAGCTCGCGGAGCGGGAGGAGCGCCATCGCCGGGCCGGCCAGTCGCGCTATCTCGTCGAGCCCAACGTCAAGGACGGCAAAGGCGGGCTACGCGACCTGCACACGCTGTTCTGGATCGCCAAATACGTTTACCGCGTGCGCGAGCCCGAGGAGTTGATCGATCGCGGCGTGTTCGACCGCGACGAATACAACATGTTTCGCCGCTGCGAAGATTTTTTATGGACGGTCCGTTGCAACATGCATTTTCTTTGCGGCCGCGCCGAGGAGCGGTTGTCGTTCGACATCCAGCGCGAGATCGCGGTGCGGCTCGGCTACACCGAGCATCCCGGACTGAAGGATGTCGAACGCTTCATGAAGCACTACTTTCTCACCGCCAAACACGTCGGCGATCTAACCGCCATCCTCTGCGCCGGGTTGGAGGAACGTCAGGCGAAGCCGGCGCCGGTGCTCAGCCGCGTCATCGCGCGTTTACGTCCGGCCCGCAACCGGCGCACGCTCAGCGAAACTGAAGATTTCATCATCGAGAACAACCGCATCAACCTCGCCCGCGCCAACGTCTTCAAGCGCGACCCGGTCAATCTGATCCGGCTGTTTTATCTGGCCCAGAAGCATAACATCGCGATCCATCCCGAAACGATGCGCACCGCCACGCGCTCGCTGAAGCTGATCGACGCGGAAGTGCGCGAAGACAAAGAGGCGAACCGCCTCTTCCTGGAGATCCTGACCTCGAAGAACGAGGCGGAAACGGTACTGCGCCGCATGAACGAGGCGGGCGTTCTGGGCGAATTCGTCCCCGCGTTCGGCCGCATCGTGGCGATGATGCAGTTCAACATGTACCACCACTACACGGTGGACGAGCATCTGTTGCGCTGCATCGGCGTGCTGAACGAGATCGAGCACGGCGACAGTCCCGAAGTGGCGGTCGCCAGCGAACTGATGCGGACGATCCTGCCGCGGCATCGCACCTTGCTGTACGTGGCGCTGTTCCTGCACGACATCGCCAAGGGCCGTATCGAGGACCATTCGATCGCCGGCGCGCGCGTCGCGCGGCGTTTCTGTCCGCGGCTGGGGTTCAATACGGCCGAGACCGAGCTCGTCGCCTGGCTGGTCGAGGTGCACCTCGTGATGTCGACCGTGGCGCAGTCGCGCGATCTCTCCGACCGCAAGACGATCGAGAACTTCGCCGCCGTGGTGCAGTCGTTGGAGCGCATGAAGCTCCTGACCATTCTGACCACGGCGGACATCCGCGCGGTCGGACCCGGGGTCTGGAACGGCTGGAAATCGCAACTCCTGCGCACGCTCTATTACGAGACCGAGCCGGTGCTGACCGGCGGCTTCTCCGAGGTCAACCGCGCCGAGCGCGTAGCCGCGGCCAAGGCCGAGTTTCGCGCCCAGATCGGCGATTGGCCGGCCGAGACGCTCGACGCCTATGTTGCCCGCCACTATCCGGCGTATTGGCTTAAAGTCGATCTCACCCACAAGCTCGCGCATGCTCGCTTCGTGCGCGCGACCGAAGAGGCCGGCAAGCGGCTCGCGACCAGTGTCGGCTTCGACGCCGGGCGCGGCGTCACCGAGCTTACCGTGTACGCCCCCGACCATCCGTGGCTGTTGTCGATCATCGCCGGCGCATGCGCGCTCGCCGGGGCCAATATCGTCGACGCCCAGATTTACACCACGACCAACGGGATCGCCCTCGACACCATCGCCGTCTCGCGCGAGTTCGAGCACGAAGAGGACGAAGCGCGCCGCGCCGGCCGGATCGGCGACGCGATCGAGAAAGCGGTGCGTGGCCTGATCAAGCTGCCCGAGGTGCTG
>Ga0182024_10015722_pt1 | contig 14445 bp, 12 predicted proteins | sample P32metaG_FD_120480 | JGI IMG/M metagenome (GOLD analysis project Ga0182024, IMG submission 120480) | Permafrost microbial communities from Stordalen Mire, Sweden - P3-2 metaG (Illumina Assembly) | ecosystem: Environmental > Terrestrial > Soil > Wetlands > Permafrost | place: Sweden: Stordalen... | reverse complement strand
GGCCTGCGTCGTAGACCCAATGTACGTACTGGGACTTTTCCGGGCTATAGGACGGAGGCCACAATTCGTAACCCCGCCCGTACTAAAGTGTAGTTAGTACGCGAGAACAGGTATCGTTCAGGATGCGCGGCTCACCAGGCGAAAAACCTCCGTGAGCGGACGTCGCGCTGAAAACGAGGCAATAGAAAGTTGAACGTTAGAAGCCCCGAAGGACGGAACTGGACGCCATCCTAATTCACCGTTTCCACCACCCGGACTGGCTGCAGGCGAATCGCAAAAGCGCGTTTATGTCGCCAAAACCGGCCCAGAAGGATCACCGGAAAGCTTTTCCTGGAACCCTCTTGACCCAGATCGTCAGCACTACACCGTATCAATCAGCTGTCGGGACGGTGTATTTGTGGAGAAGTGGGAAGTGACGCGGGTCGATGGCATTCTTCGCTCCGCAATTACGATTGAGCGCGGTCCTCAATGGGTTGAGAAAAATCCTAACCTTGATCGTGTTGTATTCAAATGTTCCGGACGCAACACAAGCACGCCGAACACGACGACGCATCCTTAGCCATGACGAGATATTACGGCGGAGAATGCTTGACATCGGGAAGATTATCGGGAACATTGTTCCAGATGAGTTCGTTTTCTATGCGGCAGGCGGCGAAGAAACTCGGCTTGAGCGTTGCAGCATTGAGCAGGTATGTGGCTGCGAAGAAGGTTCCTGCGCCTGAGCCAGAGCGCATTGGGGGCCTACTCATTTATGCTTGGAGCGACGAAGACATTGAGCGAGTTCGCAAGATTCTGCCGAAGATAGCGAACGGCAGGAAGACAAGGCGCAAGAAGAAGCCGAAGAAAACAGGCAAGAAGAAGTGAGTGAACGGGACGCGCCAGTGTTTGAGCACTGGGCGCGCCCCTAACCAAGTCGCCTGGATAAGAGGCAACGATGGCTGCAATTAGAAAGTATCGGGTTCGCCCTTGGGGGGCAACCCGCCTATCTCTGTTTGGTTTCCGTCGCACGCTCCATCCCTTTGCGCGTCGCGCATCCCCCGCCGTAGTTCTGTCCAACTGAATCCGTGTGCCCATCCGAGTCCGCACTCGACTCCATCGGGGACGTGTGTCCCGACGCGCAACATTAACTGCCGAACTCGCGGCCAATTGCACCGCGGAAAGGATATTTGCTTATGCAGAAAGCACATCTCTACGAAGCGCTGTACCTGGTGAATCACGGGATCGACGAAGCCGTGCGCGGAGTGCAACGCTTGAAGAAGGCACCCCACGCGTTTAGGGAGGTCTACTACAAGTCCGTGGCCGGTCTGGAACGCCGCCGCGCGCTGATCAACGGCCAGTTCATGCGCGAGATGAGCGGCGAGGAAGAAGACAACGCCTCTTTCTTCGAACAGGAATTCAATCGCTGGCTCTCCGACGACCCCCTCGACAACGAGGAGATTTACAAGCTCGTGCACTTCCTTGAGGACCAACGGAAGAAAATGGGCGAACCGTCTCTCGTCCAGTTCTTGAAGCCGAAAAAACAGGAGAAAGAAAAAGAAAACGGAGTCCTCAAGCAAGCCCTGAAGGACACCACCCCAAAACCCAGAAGCCGCCTGCGCAAACCAAAGCCCAGGAACAAAGTGGCTCAGGCTCGCGCCGCCTCGGACGCCCTGACCGCGTAACGGGAGCGAAACCACGAAACGCAGGTGATTCGGAAAAGCGACATCCAAAGGCCGCGAATGCTTGTCAACGTTCTGTGGCTAATTGAGCGCAAAGAGGCCCATGCCTCTCATGGCTGAGGAGAATTCCGAAGCGAAGCTGCGGTCAAGGGCGACGTTAACAAGCCGCGTAGCGGTCATGGCCCTTGAGGGTGGCGAGAGCGGAGAGAAGCGAGCTCTATCTGCTGATGCTGTGGCCTGTGCCGCCTGTGCTCATGCATTTGGCTTCTTACGGACGACGGCTCAATCTTGTGTGCCGAGGATGCGGATTGAGTCGGCAGTGTGCTCTATTAGCGGACCGCGTTCCATCCAGCCCGTCCCTAAGCTCCAACTCTACTGTTGCGCTTTCGGTCTCCCCTTCCTGTGGTCTCCTCTTGCTCGGCAGACTCCTTGGAAAAATGTAATGTCACTGCAGCGGTCGAATTCTGGAATTCACGCGCGAATGAGGTACACGCCGGGTACACGCCGCAATGCAGCAGAGTAACCAATCCTATTTTCAAGCGCTTAAGTTGGTAGGGGCGGTGGGGATCGAATCCAAGAACTAAATAGAAATAAAGGAGTTTTGCGGTGCGACCTGGTCTTCTAAAGAACTGAATGTAAGAAGAGGGAACTTTGCGTGCCCCCCTAATGCCCCCGAAGGAAGTCGAGATGTATTCCAAAAAGTGAACATTTCTCTGGATCACAAGGCAACAAATGTCGGCAAAAAATGGCAGGCTGTTTGAAGTTCCGATCTACGAGGTAATTCTTTTGACGGACTATCTGCGCTTGGCAATTAGGCCATAACGGCGTGCCGCTAGGAGATAGCATAGAAACTCTCATATTACTCAAAGTTTAAGGATTCGTGTAGCGTTCCCCCTTAGAATCATTTTGCGTTGCGCGCTTGGTATATTTATCTGATCAAGAAGATGCAGCGGCCTCTCGTATCCCATGTCAAGGCAGTAGTCGCTCCCGACCATAATGCGCTCGGCCCCCACCTCGCTGATCACAAATTCCATGACAGATTTTGAGTGGACTAATGTGTCGAATGTGAACCGCTCCAGATACCTGCTAGGGAAATGCGGCAGCTGCAGGGTTTGAATTTCGGGCCGCACCATCGAAGCATGGTCGATGCGTCCCATCAGCATCAGCAGTACTCCGCCGCCATGCGGCAGAGTGAACTGAAGCGCGGGGTGCCGATCGAGGACGCCACCAAAAATAAGATGGCACGCAGCGATTGCCGTGTCGAAAGGGAAGCTCAGGATGTTAGAGAGGTAGAATGGCGTTGTGCGTTGCCCCCCAAGCGCTTGGAGCGGATGCAAGAAAATGGGGAGATCGAGCATCTCGATTTGAGCAAAAATTGGCTCGAACAGCGGGTCGTCGAGATCGAGATGATTGATGTTCGTTCCCATGTAAACACCCCGTAAGCCAGGCAATTTGCTTGCTCGATTTAATTCATTGATAGCCCGATCCGGAAACAGCATGGGAAGAGCCATTAGGCCGACTAGCCTAGTTGGATATTGCAAGTGCGCCGCGCTGGCTCCATCATTCCATGCAAGTGCCAGTTTGTGAGAGGTCTCTTCATCGCCCCAATGCGCCATCGGTCCGGTGAGCGACAGCGCCTGCATCGCGGTGCCCTGCGCGTCCATATCCGCGATCCGCATCTTCAGGTCGACGATACGGTAGGGGAGTGGCCCTTGGAAGCGCGCGTCTGTCCTGATATAAAATCCCTCTTCCGATGCGCGATACCCCACATTGAAACGTGGTCCCGATTCAGCGAGCACGTCAAGATAGCCTTGCGGGAAGTAATGCGCGTGAATGTCAATGGGGCTGGCCCCGAACTTCATCGGTTGATAACCTCCTGACTACCATCGGACAAATCGAATAAGTCGTGATGATATTGCAAATAAAATCGTGGGGTAAATGTGAATAAAAATCTCAATCAACGCAGACGCGCACTAAGTATTTGTCACGAGATCTCCAATTCAATGCATTCTGAAAAGACAGGATTCGGTTCTCGGAACTGACGAGAAGAGAATCGAAGGGAATGTTTCGGATGCGGAGAATTAGTTTGCGTCATGACGACTTGCAACTCACGCCGGAGGAGTTCCACTAGGTCATTTGGTCAGGAAGGGGTTGCTCGAGCGAGCATCCGCATCGGAGTCCATCACCCTGAGCGCATCTTTTCACACATTGGATGATCACCCCGTTGTAACCGCGGGCGGAGCCCCTTCTTGCATCAAGCCGTTAGACACACGAGGGGCGCAAGAGCTATCGCCCCGAGTGTGTTGGTGCCCAAGAAATTTAGGAATGCGCGACGATCCCGCGAGTTTTTCGAGGACATAAGGTCTCACTCTTCACGCAGAAACAGTCTTAGTAGTGTTCGGAATACAACCCGGAGCCGGTCGTGTCAAATCGCAGTATTTCATAGATCGATACGCGGATCACATGAGTGGCGCCCAATCCGCAGACAATCGCGACCGGGAGGTTCCTTCCATTCATCGTGTCCTAGCTGCGTAAAATCACTGGCGTGAAAAAGGGCTAGAATCCGTTAAGCCCTAGCCCGCCTCAAAAGGTGTGCCCGGATCGGTAGAGGGCCAGTTCTTATCTATCTTAAGACCCTCTAGCACAGAGCGGAGCATGAACACATGCGAAAAACAATGCCTTTGAAATCGAGCCTCACCCCGATGTTTTTAGTACCGAGCTGTACGTGCTTACTTTTCCTGTGGCCAATACTCACGACAGCGCAGGGCCCGGATCCCTACCGTGTGTATACCACTAACGAGTTGTCAGGCGACCTCAGCGTAATCGACCCTCAGAGCGGCCAAGCAGTCGCGACCATTCCACTTGGCAAGCGTCCCCGTGGTATTCGCGCCAGTCCTGACCGTCACACGATTTACGTAACATTGAGCGGCAGTCCGGTCGCGGGCCCGGGAGTGGATGAAAAATCCCTTCCGCCAGCCGATCCAAAGGCCGATGGAATCGGTGTATTCGATGTGGTTCAAAACAAGCTCGTCAAAGTTATCGCTAGTGGCCCTGATCCTGAGCAATTCGACGTGAGTGCCGACGGCAAATTGTTATTTGTGGCCAATGAAAATTCCGCGAGCATGAGCGTGGTGGATATCGCCAAAGGATTTGTGACGCACACACTCCCTGTTGGAGAAGAGCCCGAAGGCGTCAAAGTCAGCCCCAATGGGAAATTTGTTTATGTCACATCGGAGACGGACAGCACGGTTGCTGTGATCGATCTGCGAACGGTTCGAGTTATAAAGGTCTTTAAAGTTGGGGGCCGCCCGCGTTCGGTAGCATTTCTTCCCGACGGCTCGCGCGCTTACGTGACAGGAGAAACCGCGGGCTCCGTTACCGTGGTGGACGCCGTAAAACACGAGCCTCTCAAGGAAATTCAGATTGGCGAAATTGGAGTCGTCCGGCCCATGACGGTCATTGTTTCTCCTGATTCCAAAACAGCGTACGTCAGTACTGGGCGGGGCCACAAAGTGTTTGCGCTGGATACCAATACGAACACCGTTTCCGGATCGGTGGAGGTCGGTGCACGACCGTGGGGAATCACGCTATCGCCTGACGGCAAAAAACTATATTCGGCGAATGGCCCCTCCAACGACGTCACCGAGGTGGATCTCGCCACCTTCCGTGTCACCAAGCACGTTAAAGCGGGAATTGGTCCGTGGGGCATCATCGCAATAGTCCCGTAGCGGCACTTGTCATTTCTCGAACTACGCGATGGCCCATTATCTCCATCTCTAGGCTGCATCTATTGATTCGGCGGCTGTATAGACTTATGTCGTTTTATGAATTGTGTGAAAACTTCCTTCGGTGTACTTGTGATGCTGGCACGGTGCCCGCACGCTCCCCACAAATGAACGACGCAGAGGTTCATTGAATGCACGGACTTGGTCGTCGATCATCGCTCGTGGCGATGGCGACTGCAGCGCTCATGTTCGCAGTTATATCAGTTCTTGCAGTACCGTCTCAGGACCCTAAGAGAACTGCTGACTCCCAGGATTGGGCCTCGGTCCACGGTGATTGGACTAACGAGCGATTTTCGACACTGAGCAAAATCAATATTAATACCGTGAAGCAATTGGGTGGCGCTTGGGTTTCCCAGAAATTTGAAGATGGCGCTGCAACCCGGTCGGCGCCGGTTGTAAAGGACGGGGTGATGTACGTTACCGCTGGGATGCGCGTCTACGCCCTTAACGCAAAAACGGGCGAAAGATTATGGACTTGGCGTGCCACCGTTTCTCCCTCCTGGCAAGGAGTTGCTGTCGGTGATGGGGAAATCTTCGTTGGATTGCAGAATGGTCATATGGTGGCGCTCGACCAGCGAAAGGGTGAACCGATTTGGGACAAATCCATTGGAGCGGATCCGCCGCAGGCAGGTGAATCGGTAACTGCAGCACCTACTTATGCGCTCGGAATGGTGTTCACCGGGCTTGCGAATGGCGACTGGGCTTTGCGCGGCAAGTTCCTGGCACTAGATGCCAAGACCGGTCGTGAATTGTGGCATTTTTTCACTGTTCCGAGTCCGCAGGAGGCCGGCTACGAAACCTGGGACTCGGCCAATGACATTTGGAAGATTGGTGGCGGTGGCGTGTGGCAGACCGCGGCCTTAGACCCTGAACTTGGAATCGTTTACTATGGCACCGGAAATCCAGTCCCACCCTTTGGTGGAGAAGAACGCGCAGGAAATAATCTTTTCACTGTTAGCGTCGTCGCACTTGACATGAAAACAGGGAAGCTGCGCTGGCATTATCAACTCATCCACCACGATCTCTGGGAAGGAGACATCGCTACGCCGCTCGTGTTGTACCAGGCAGACGCAGGAGGTCGATCACAAAAGGCCTTGGCTGCTATGCGGGGTGACGGCTTTCTATTTCTCTTAAACCGGGAGACTGGCCAGCCCATCGTTCCGATAGAGGAGCGGCCCGTCCCGCAGGATCCGCGCATGAAGACGTCGCCCACACAGCCTTATCCTGTGGGCGCAGATGGAGTATTGCCTGACTGTGACAAATGGCGAACCGCGAAGATTCCCTCTGGTTTTAAAGTGGGGTGTTTTTTCACTCCGTCCTATTACGACAACCTAAATCTCGTAAGGCCAATTTTGGGAATGCGTGTAGTTCCCATGTCTTACAGTCCGCAAAGCGGCTATTTTTTTGCCACAGGTATAGCCTTTTTGGCGTGGAAACGACGAACCGAAGACCCATACCTGTTGCTTGATCCAGACAGCAACGCTCCAGGCCTGAAGAGCTATGGCATGGTCGCGGCCATTGACAGCCGCACCAATAAAATTGCCTGGGAAAAACAAATGAATTCTCGAGGCGGCGGAACACTCGCGACCGCCGGCGGGTTGATGTTTGAGAGTGAAGCTGACGGATTTTTCAAAGCTTATGATGGCAAATCTGGAGAAGTACTCTGGCAATTCGAGATTGGTATGGCGGGAGGCACGGGGTCTAACGGCGGAGGCCGCGGCCCCGCCACCACTTATGAACTTGACGGTGACCAATACGTGGCGGTACCAGCAGGTTCTTCGGTTTGGGCGTTCAAATTAGGGGGCACTCTGAAGCAGACGGCTAAACCTTCAGCGGTTCCCTCAGGCAATGATGAATTCAGTGGCCCTATCACCGATACAGAAGAGATAGAAACAACCTCGCTTGATCAGGGCGTTTTACCGGAGGGCGGACATCGATATTACATCGATGAATACAAATTTAGTCCTGTCCGCGCACGCGTAAAAGTAGGTACGCGGGTTACGTGGATAAACAACGGAAAAATAGATCATACCGTCTTATCTAAAGACGGATCGTGGACCACCGGTCCGATTAGCCCGGCGCAGAATGGCTATGTAACTTTCGACAAGCCAGGAACGTACACCTATATCTGCAAAGATCATCCCTGGGCCTACGCACAACTTATCGTCGTTGACCAAATCGCGTCGACGGGCTTTTACACCGAGGATCAGGCTAAACGCGGTAAGGGTTTGTACACCCAAAGCTGCAGCCGCTGTCACACCGACAACTTGAAAGGTGCGGATCAAGTACCTCCGCTCGTCGGTGAGACCTTTATGTCTCAGTGGAAGGAAAGGACCGTTAAAGATTTTTTCGATCGTGTTCGGACGACTATGCCGCAAACTAATCCCGGGAGTCTCAGCGATCAGGATTACCTCGACATTATTTCTTATATGCTGCAAGCCAACAATTTTCCTCAAGGCAAAGAAACCCTGGAAAATCGCCAGCAACTTTCCACCAAGAAGTTGACGAATAACAATAACTAGCTGTGAGACCAGGAGATTGAATATGAACCGACGTACGGCAGCGACGATTGTCATGATCTCCGGCGCCATCGCATTTCTATTGCTTGGCCCGAGGATAATTTCTGGTGTTCAGGATTCACCTTCATCGAGCGGCGGATTTGCTGCGGTTCGCGGCGAAAGAGGCGGACAGGATGCCGATGGTCCTTACGAAGTAGTCGCCGATTGGCCGAAACCACTTTCGCAGCTACCCGGTCATGATGGTTGGACTTGGGGAACCTCAAATGGAATTTTCGCGGAGAGCCCCAATCGGGTATTTGTGTTGCAACGCGGTGAACTCCCGCTGTTGAAGAGGCCAGTCAATACTCCTGTTCCGCAATTCGGTCCAAGCCTCTCATTTCCTTTGAACGGCGAACCATTTCGCAATTCCGGCCAGGGTCCCGTGTCGAGTCCTCCAGGGCCACCAGGCGAGGAAGGTGCGTGGAAAGGTAAATTCGGAGTAGACGCGCGCTGGGAGCACTGCTTGCTGGTCGTCAATGCCGCGGGCGATATCACTGAAGCTTGGACGCAATGGGACACGCTATTCAAACATCCACATGCCATCTTCGAAAATCCTTACGACCCGGAAAAAAGTGTCTGGGTAGTGGACGACGGGCGAAATGTAATCTACAAATTTTCTAATGACGGAAAGAAATTACTGCAGACCATCGGTGTGCCTAACGAACAAGGCAGCGACGACAAACATTTCGCGCGACCGACATTCCTCGCGTGGCTGCCGGACGGCACGATGTTTGTGGCCGACGGGTACGTGAACACGCGCGTCGTGAAATTTGATAAAAACGGAAAATATCTATTGGCGTGGGGTCAGAAAGGCGAGCCACCCCACGATACTCGGCCAGGTTATTTCAACACCGTGCACGGCGTCGCCGTTGATCCGGTGACGCGGCGAGTGTACGTGACCGACCGGCAAAACGACCGCACCCAGGTATTTGATGAAAACGGAAAATTTCTCGATCAATGGCCTTACGGCACCATACCGCCCGCCGATGGACATGATCGGGGTGTCTATTTTCTATATATGTCGGCGGACCGCCACCTATGGGCGTCAGACGCTTCCACTTCCAAGATTCTAGAGTACGACTTGCAAGGGAACTTTTTATATTCGTGGGGCGTTCATGGCGATTGGCCTGGCGCGCTATGGGGCGCACACGAAATATCCGTTGATCAGGAAGGAAATTTATACGTCTCCGAAGTGGAGGCCGGCCGGGTGCAAAAATTCCGGCCGAGAAAAGGAGCAAACCCGGCACTGCTGGTCGGGCCGCCGCCGACACTGGCATCCAAGTGACCCGGCCCTGAAGCAGGCAACCGATCAACGCTCAGAAGGCAGCGGCTACTCTGTCACGATCAGAATATTTAGGAAAGGAGAAAGAACTGATGCGTCCGTCCATCGCGCTGGGTGGAGTGTACGTAATTGCTCCGACCCCGTTCCAGGACGACGGTAGCATTGACTATGGCTCCGTAGAACGCATGATCGATGCGTTTCTGCAATTTGGTGTCAGTGGCATCACCGTGCTTGGGCAGATGGGCGAAGCCCCAAAGTTGGATCACCAGGAAGCTTTGGATGTGGCAACGAAGGTCATTCAGCGGTCCACCGTGCCGGTAATTGTGGGTATTTCCGCGCCAGGATTTGCCACCATGCGTTCGCTGGCCCGGAATGTGATGGACGCTGGGGCAGCTGCGGTGATGGTTGCTCCGTCCCCGTCGCTGCGAACTGATGATCAAATCACCGGCTATTACCGTCAAGTTGCGGAGGCTATAGGTGGCGATGTGCCTTTCATCATTCAGGATTATCCGCTGCACTTCAATGTAATCATTAGTCCGGGCGTCATAAGGCGCATCGTGATGGAAAATCCTTCATGCGCCGCCCTCAAGCATGAGGACTGGCCGGGGCTGGAGAAAATCTCGGCATTACGGAAATTTGAAGCCGAAGGGACGCTTCGACATATTTCAATCCTGTGCGGAAATGGCGGCTTGTTTTTGGACTTCGAAACAGAACGTGGCGCGGATGGTGCGATGACTGGCTATTGTTTTCCCGACATGTTGGTCGACACCGTGCGACTGGCGAAAACGGGACAACGCGATGCGGCGCATGACCTCTTTGATGCGCATCTCCCGTTGATTCGCTACGAGCAGCAGCCGAACAGCGGTCTTGCAGTCCGAAAATATGTCTTAATGCGTCGCGGGATTCTAACCTCTGACGCCCAGCGAAAGCCTGCCGCGACTCTCTCGACATGCGCAAAAGCCGAGATTGAGTACTTGCTTTCGCGAATCGCGCGCAGCGACAAACGTGCTGATCTCGGCTCGCTGAGCTGAGGGGTTGCACTTGCTCGGAAGAAACTCGCGTCATTTCTTAAGGTTCCTTAGAGAGGAAAAATGGCAATACGTCCGGAAGTGATCGAAACGCTTTCGTCGGTATCGACCGCGACTATAACCACTGTGCTGCTCAAGAAAGGTTTGCGCAATGTGTGGATGCGCGGCGCGCGCCCGCTTCATCCTGGCGGACGACGATTGGTCGGCCCTGCTTTCACGTTGCGCTTTATTCCCGCACGAGAAGATCTCGCGACTCCGGCCTCTTGGGCTTCTCCACGCTCCACTCGCGCCGCCATCGAAGAAATGCCGGAAGGCTGTATCGCGGTGGTGGATGCCATGGGAATAACCGCCGCAGGCATTTTTGGAGATATTTTGTGCGCGCGTATGAAGAAGCGTAATGTTTGCGCGCTGGTCACGGACGGCGTGGTGCGCGACCTTGCCGGCGTGCGCGAGACCGGTCTGCCGGTGTGGTGCCAAGGGACTGCGGCCCCGCCTTCGGTTGCGGGCTTGACGTTCGTCAACTGGCAGGAGCCGATAGGTTGCGGGGGCGTCGCTGTTTATCCAGATGACGTCGTAGTGCTCGACGATGACGGTGCCACGTTAATTCCGGCGGCTATGCTGGATGAAGTCTTGACGAGTGCTCCCGAACAGGAGCGGCTGGAAGCTTGGGTTATGCGGGAAATTGAACGAGGCGTTCCGCTGCCCGGATTGTATCCCCCCAATGAAGAGGCTAAGAATCGCTATGAATCGATGAAACAACGTTAGATTGAAGAAGTCAGCAGCCCGGTCGGGAAAAACAAATATTCGCGATGATAATCAGCTAATCAAGAAATGGAAAACTGCTTATGGGTCGGATAGTTTCGGTTTCTACTTGCAGTGTGCGGGTGCCACTCGATCACCCTACGTCTTTCGCGAGACGCACAGTTAATGCACGACACTATTGTTTGGTCAAAGTGACCTCAAGTGACGGCGTGGTTGGACAAGGCTTTTGTTACGTTGGCACCACCGCAGGAGCTATGGCCCGCATTGCCGTCGCAGAGTTATTTGCTCCCGCGTTGATTGGTGAGGACTCCAGTCGGGTAGAAGGAATCTGGGAGGACTTATATCGAGAATCGCTCCTTCATGGTCGCGTCGGCACAGTCATGCGGGCGCTCAGTGCCGTGGATATAGCCTTGTGGGATTTGAACGCACGTACTGCCGGGCTGCCGCTTTACCGATATCTGGGCCATTGGAGTAAGGATCGTGTCCCGGCATATGCGAGCGGCGGTTACTACTTGGCGGGCAAAAGTCCGCAACAATTGGGCGAGGAGCTGGCCGCCTACGTTCGTCAGGGCTTTAAGGCTGTAAAGATTAAGGTGGGGCGTCTAGGGCTTGCCGAAGAAGAGACTCGAATTCGAGCGGCACGTGAAGCTATCGGGCCGGACGTGAAACTGATGCTCGATGCCAATAATGCCTGGACAGACCTGACTACGGCACTTTTGTTCTGCGAAAGATACGAAGTGTATGAGCCGTACTGGATTGAAGAACCTTTCAGTCCCGATGACATCGAAAATCATTCCAAGCTTGCCGAACGTACGAGCATTCCAGTGGCAACGGGAGAAATTGAAGCTGGCCGCTGGCGGTTTAAGGAACTGCTGGATAAACGTGCAGCGATGATTTTGCAGGCCGATGCGGCAGTTTGTGGGGGCATTTCCGAATGGCGGCGAATCGCTCAGATCGCAGCGGGTTTTGGCGTCACGGTGTGCCCACATTGGTTTCATGATTTGCACACCCATCTCGTGGCATCCGCTCCAAATGCGGCTTACGTTGAGTATTTTCCAGATGATCAGGTCTTGAATTTCCGAAAGCTTATCAATCGGCAAGTGGAGCCCGTTGATGGCGAGCTGTTACTCACACAGGCGCCTGGATTAGGATTCGAGTTCAATGAGGACGTTGCCGTGAAGTATGGCTCCGAAAATGACAAAGTTTGGAGCACCTTGAAATAGCCGATAACGGACTGAACTGTAACGTTGATTTTCGGGTCTGGTTTGCCCGGATTGGAAAATTTTTAGGGGGGGGGGCGGATGAGAATGTATCGTCGTCTGAGTATTTGGATGTGTGCGTTTGTTTGTTTGTTCGTCATAACTTCTGAAAGGGCTGTGCCACAAGAACTGTTGACGCAAAAGATAATGTCTCTGGATATGGCCCAGGCCATCGCACAGGGAGCCCTGGCTAGCTGCCGGGCGGATGGTTTTCACGTGAGCATCAGCGTGATCGACGTCGGCGGTACGCTCAAGGCGTTCATGCGCGACGACGGTGCAGGTTTAGGTTCGGTGGAAGTCAGCCGTCTAAAGGCTTATACGGCGCTCATTTTTAGGCGCCCGTCGGCCGAAACGGCCAAGATCTGGGCCTCTACCACGCCAGTGCCAAACGTTCCTGGTACTGTTGCGTTGTCCGGTGGTGTCCCAATCAAGGCGGGCAATGACGTGGTCGGCGCCATTGGCATTAGTGGCGCACCCGACGGCGATAAGGAAATGGTTTGCGCGAATGCCGGGATTTCTCGAGTTGCCGATAAACTGAAGTGAACTAGAGCCGCTTGCCATCTAGTGCATTCGTTGAGAGCTTCTTCGCGAGCCCTCGGGTTTATTTATAGATTTGTTTTATGAATTCATCGCATCTTGTGAATTGACAACTCAGCTCGTGGGCGGAATATGTTCGAAGAACAATTGCCGTAAATTTCAGATCCTTGAATGAAAGGCCACCACGGCCATGTCAGGAAAATGATTGTTCTCCCGAGGACTTCATGAATTGTACGAATCATCGTTATTCAATCTTCGTCGTTGTCTGTGTTCCTCTGCTGCTCGGACCGTACGCCCGAGCGGAAAATAGAATTCATCAAGCGACACCGGCAGTACACGAGAAGGAAGAGGCGCCGGACGTCGCCGCTATCCGTGCGCTAGAGCAGCGCACGGAAGAGGCCACTGTAAGCGGCGATACCGCTTTTCTTGAAAAGGTTTTCTCCGATGATTTTACCTATGCCCGCACAACTGGCGAGGTCGAAAATAAGGCCCAATGGCTGCAACACGTCGCGCGCAAACTGTTCATATCTCGCAAGATTGTTTCGCTGGATATCGAAATCCACGGCAACGTAGCCGTGGTTCATGGACAATTGGATGTGGTCGTGCACGACGACCACGGCGGGCACGCTAACTTAGTAAATTATCTTCGGGTGTACGAACAAAGAAACGGTCAATGGCAAATGGTGACCCATCGCAGCCTGGGGGAAACAGCGAAACCACTAACGTGATTTCAAGGCCCTCCGGACGTCACGTTCCCGAATCGACCGCTTCGCGTGAGCACGGCACCGTATTGGTGTTGGCGGATAGCCCCATCCCGCAGCACGAGAAGCTCGAACGGTTATGTGGCAAGAGTCAACTGCTCGTCGGCAAATCTTTGGAAGCGCTCGGACCGGGTCTTGTCAACGCCACCGTCATTTTTAATTGGTCCGGATCGCGTGCATTGTTGCATGACGTATTCGTGAATTGTCCTAAGTTACGTTGGATACACAGCCGCTCTGCCGGCCTTGAGCGCTCTCTGTTTCCGGGGCTGGTAGAAAGCGCGGTCGTGGTTACAAATGGCACAGGAGTTTTCAGCCCGTCTCTGGGCGAGTTTGCACTCGGGGCAATCCTGTATTTTGCCAAGGATTTGCGACGCATGGTTCGCAACCAGATGAACGAGACCTGGGAGCCTTTCGATGTACTCATGTGCGCGGGCCAAACGGTTGGAATCATCGGATATGGTGATATAGGCCACGCAGTTGCTACACGAGTGCGTCCGTTGGGAATGAAAGTCTTGGCCGTCAAGCGGCATGTTCCTTCGCACTCAGATGAGCTGGCGGATCACATATACGGCTTGGGCGGCATTTTGGAAATGCTTTCCCGATCTGACTATGTGGTCGTTTCCACTCCATTGACGGAAGAAACAAAGGGGATGATTGGAGAGCGAGAGCTTGCGGCCATGCGCCCAACCGCGGTGTTGATAAATCTGGGTCGCGGCCCAGTGATAAATGAACAAGCTTTGGTGCAAGTGCTTTCACAAAAACGCATCAAGGGTGCAGCGCTCGACGTTTTTGATAAAGAGCCGTTGCCGGTTGGG
>Ga0182024_10015721_pt1 | contig 14446 bp, 13 predicted proteins | sample P32metaG_FD_120480 | JGI IMG/M metagenome (GOLD analysis project Ga0182024, IMG submission 120480) | Permafrost microbial communities from Stordalen Mire, Sweden - P3-2 metaG (Illumina Assembly) | ecosystem: Environmental > Terrestrial > Soil > Wetlands > Permafrost | place: Sweden: Stordalen... | reverse complement strand
TGGACGTCGATGGGTGAAGAGCGTTATCGCGAGCGCAACGATGCGATGCTGCGTCCCTACGGCGTCACCGAAGAGCTGATGTCGTACGCCGCGCCGCACGCGGCGTTCATGCACTGCCTGCCCGCGCATCGCGGCGAGGAAGTGAGCGCGGGGGTGATCGACGGCCCGCAGAGCGTCGTCTTCGACCAAGCCGAGAATCGAATGCATGCGCAAAAAGCGCTGCTCGTCGCACTCCTAACCGAATGCAGAGGATTTCCGACATGAAGGAACGCCGTCAGCGTGCCATCTTGACCCTGGTGGCAACGCGTCCGATCCATTCGCAGGAAGAGCTGGTGAATCTCCTACAGCACCAGGGTTTCGAAGTGACTCAAGCGACGGTCTCGCGCGACATCAAGGAGCTGCGACTGACCAAAGTGCCGATCAAATCCGAGAACGGCGACGTCTTCAAGTACGTGCTTCCGAGTGCGACCACGAACTACGTCAGCCGCCTGCACCGCGCGATGGCCGAGCTTTCGACGACGGTCGCTGCGAGCGCCAACTTGATCGTGATTCACACGGCGCCCGGAAGCGCGATGATGCTGGCTTCGGCAGTCGACGAGGCCGAGTGGCCCGAAGTCCTCGGCACCGTCGGCGGCGACGACACGATTTTGATCGTCGTGCGCTCGGCCGAAGAGACGCCGTACGTGAAGCAGCGCTTTCTGGATTTGAAGGGTCAGGCCGCCGCATGAGCCGCATCGTGCTCGCCTACTCCGGCGGACTCGACACATCGGTTCTGCTCAAGAAGCTGATTCTCGAAGGCAATGAGGTCATCGCGATGACGGTCGATCTCGGTGAAAGCGACGCGATCGCCGGAACGGGTGCTCGCGCTGCATTGGAGGCCGTGCGCGCCAAGGCGTTAGAGCTCGGCGCATACGATGCGGTGCTGATCGACGCGCGCGAGCGCTTCATCGGTGAGTACGCGTTTGCGGCGCTGCGCGCAAACGCGCTCTATCAAGACGTCTATCCACTTTCCGCGGCTCTCTCTCGTCCGCTCATCGCCGAACTGCTCGTGAAGACTGCCCACGAGCTCGGCGCAACGGTGGTGGCGCACGGCTGCACCGGCAAGGGAAACGATCAAGTGCGTATCGAGCTCGGCGTGCGCGCTCTCGATCCCTCGCTGGTCTGCCGTGCTCCCCTCCGAGAATCGCCGCTCTCTCGACCCGATGCGATCGCCTTTGCGCGCGAGCGCGGCATTCCGATCGCGCACACCGCGGAAAGGCCGTATTCGATCGATGCGAACTTGTGGGGCCGCTCGATCGAGGCCGGTGTCCTGGAAGATCCCTGGAACGCGCCGCCCGAGGACGCGTATGCCTGGACGGCATCGCCTGCGGCGGCCGCGCCGGTAGCGCAAGAGATCGTCATTGCCTTCGGGGCCGGCGAGCCCAACGTCGATGCAAGCAGCGGCGCCGCGATGGTCGCGCAACTCAACGTTCTGGGCGGCGCGCACGGCATCGGGCGCATCGACTCGATCGAAGATCGCGTCGTTGGTTTAAAATCGCGCGAAGTCTACGAATGTCCGGCGGCGACCATCTTGATCGGCGCGCACCGCGCGCTCGAGCGCCTCGTGCTCACGCGCGACGAACTGCGCTTTAAGGCGCTCGCCGATCGCCGCTATGCCGAACTGATCTACGACGGCCTGTGGATGCAGCCGCTGCGTACGGCGCTCGACGCTTTTAACGGATCGTTCGCCGCGCGCATGACCGGCGAGGTGCGGCTGCGGCTCTCTTACGGCAATGCGACCGTCGTCGGGTTGCGTTCTCCGCACGGACTCTATCGCGAGCAGCTCGCGACCTACGGAATGCACGATACGTTCGACCACCAGGCGGCCGACGGATTCATCGCCCTGCAAGCCTTGCCGCTGGAAGCGTACGCTGCCTCGCAACGTGCACCCGTCGGTGTTTGAGTGAGCGCGTTGCAGTGGGGCGGCCGCTTCGGCGCTGCGCCCGACGCACAACTGCTCGACTTCGGCTCGTCGCTCGAGGAGGATCTCGTGTTGGCGCCCTTCGACGTGGAGTGTTCGCGCGGCCACGTCGAGGCGCTGCGCGGTGGAAAGATCGTCACCGAGGCGCAGGCGGCGGGACTGGCGAGCGCGCTCGCCGCGGTCGGCGTGGAGATTCGGGACGGCAGTTTCGCAAAGTATGCGCGCGCGCAGCCCTTTGAAGACGTGCACGGCGCAATCGATGCGCGCGTTCGCGAGCTCGCCGGCGTGGCGGGCGAATTGCTGCACGCGGGCCGCAGCCGCAACGACCAAGTCGCCACGACGCTCTTGCTGTACGCGATCGACCGCGCACAGGCCGGGGAAAAGCGCGCGCACGACATCGCCGCGGGCTTAGTGGCGCGAGCGCATGAAGAGCTGGAGCTGGGGACCGTCGTGGCGGGCTGTACACATCGTCAGCCCGCGCAGCCGGTGTTACTCGCATTCTTGCTCGTGGCGTGGAGCGAGCCGTTTCTGCGTTCGGTCAGCCGCTTCGCGGGCGTGGCGCGCGCGGCGCGGTCGTCGTGTCCGCTCGGAAGCGCCGCGCTGGCCGGCTCGAGCCTGCCGCTCGACCGAAAACAGGCGGCACGCGTCCTCGGTTTTACTCTGCCGTCGCGCAACGCGCTCGATGCCGTCGGCAATCGCGACGTCGCGCTCGATCTCGCGCACGCGTTCGTCCGGACGCTCGTCGACGCGTCGCGAATTGCCGAAGAGCTGATTGCATGGTCGGCGCCCGCCTACGGATACGTTCGGCTCGGCGATGCGGCCTCGACCGGCTCGAGCTTGATGCCGCAGAAGCGCAATCCCGATCCGTTCGAGCTCGCGCGCGCGCACGCGGCGAGGTCGATGGGCGCGTACGCGGGCGCGCTGGGAACGCTCTGCGGACTCGCGCCATCATACCAACGGGATTTGCAAGAGACGAAGAGCCGCACGATCGCGATCGCGGAGGATGGGCTTGCGGTCCTGCGTGCATTCGAGCGAGCGTTGGCCGCCGTTTCCTTCGATCGCGAGCGTATGGCACGCGCCGCCGTGGCCGGCTATACCGTGGCAACGGATATCGCCGACGCGTTGATTTCCGCGGGTGTGACGGCGCGTGCGGCACACGCATTGGTTGGAACGGCGGTCGCAGCAGCGGAATCGGAGGGCCGCGCGCTCGACGCGCGCGATCTCACCAGGCTCGCCGGGAACGCGGGGATTGAATCGCTGCAAGCACCGCTCGACGCGCGCGCCTCGATTGAAGCTAAGCAGACCCACGGCTCGACTGCGCCCGACGACGTGCGGTCTCAGATCGACGCGGTGGAGGCCGAACTCGCGAGCCTCGCAGGGCAGTTCGCGTGACGCGCGTTCACGTCACCGGTGCGGCCGGCTATGCCGCAGGGGAGGCAATCCGTTTGCTGCACGGGCATCCGCACGTCGAGCTGGGCGTGCTCGAGAGTCGCAGTCACGCGGGAGAAGAGCTTGCCGATCACTTTGCGCTCTTGCGAAGCACGCCGTACCGGTTTGCGCCGCCGGGCAGCGTCGCCGCAGCGGTATGCCCCGGCGACGTCGTGATGACCGCCGGAGGTGACGAAGAATCGCGCGCGATCGTTCCCGCGCTGCTCGCGCAGGGCGCGCGCGTGATCGATCTTTCGGCCGCCTACCGGGCCGACGACGCTGTGGCGTACGGATTGTGCGAGTGGCACCGCGACGCGGTTGCCGGTGCGCAGCTGGTCGCCAACCCGGGTTGCTATCCCACGGCTGCACTGCTCGCGCTCTTGCCGCTGGCTTCGGCCGGCGCGCCGCGGCACGTCGTCGTCGACGCGAAGAGCGGGATCACCGGTGCCGGACGGACGCCGCAGGCCGGCGCGCTCTTCGCCGAAGTCAGCGGCGAGATTCGCGCCTATGGTTTGACTGGGCATCGCCATCAGCCGGAGATGGAACGCTATCTGCGCGCCGGCGGCATCGGCGCAAGCATGACGTTTACGCCGCACGTCGTGCCGATTGCGCGCGGCCTGCTGGCGGATGCCTACGCGATCTTCGACGAGCCGGTGGACGGCGTCGCCGTCGAGACGGCCTTTCGCCGAGCGTATGCGAGCAGCCCGTTCGTGCGCGTGCTCTCCGGTGCGCGAGCACCCAGCGTCGTGGCGGTCGCCGGAACCAACGACGCCGAGATTCGCGTTGACGTCGCGGGAGCGGTCGTACGCGTGATTTGTGCGATCGACAATCTGGGCAAGGGCGCCGCCGGACAAGCCGTCCAGAACCTCAACCTCATGCTTGGATTTCCCGAAGAGAGCGGAATAAGTGATCGCGTCGTCGTCGCTTGAGTTAATCGCGCTGCGCGGCGGGTTGGGAGCCGTTCCCGGCGTGCGCCTCGCGGGAGTCCACGCCGGAATCAAACCACGCAAACGCGACTTGGCGCTGATTGCTTTCGATACGCCGCAGAACTGCGCATCGGTCGTGACGACCAACGAGATCAAGGCAGCGCCGTTGCTGGTAAGCGCGGCGCACTTACGAGAGTCGCCGACGATGCGCGCGGTGGTCTGCAACTCGGGCTGCGCGAATGCCTGCACCGGCGAACGTGGGGAGCGCGACGCTCGCGCCACCGCACGCCAAGCGGCGACGTTGCTCGACCTGATCCCCGCGCAGGTGATCGTCGCGTCAACGGGCGTGATCGGCGTCGCGCTCGCCGTCGATCGCGTGCAGCGCGGATTGGAACGCGCCGTCGCGCAGCTCGACTCGGGAGCGAAGGCGGCCTTCGATGCGGCCGAAGCGATCATGACGACGGATCGCGTGCCGAAACTCGCCGCATACGCCTTTTACCATCAAGATCGCAAGTACGTCGTCGGAGGAATTGCGAAAGGCTCGGGCATGATCGCTCCCAATATGGCGACGATGCTCGCCTTTATCGCCACGGACTTTCCGCTCTCGACCGACGCTCTCGCTGACACGCTTGGCGGCGCAAACGACGACAGCTTCAACATGATCTCCGTGGACGGCGACATGTCGACCAACGATGCGGTCTACGCGTTCGCGCCCGCTCGGCCCAACGGCTCCGAAGTTCCAGCGGCCTTCGCAGGCGCGTTCAATGCGGTCGCTCTCGATTTGGCCACGGCGATGGTCGCCGACGGCGAAGGCGCGACCAAGAGGCTGGAAGTGCGCGTAACGCAAGCGCGCGACGTCGAACAAGCACGCAGGATCGCGCGCGCGATCATCAATAGCAACCTGGTGAAGACCGCGCTCTATGGAGAGGATCCGAACTGGGGGCGCATCATCGCGGCGGCGGGCGCGGCGCGCGCGCAACTCGATCCGCAGAGCTGGTCGCTCTTCGCAAACGGTAAACCATGGGTCGGCGTGGGCGGTATCGAGCTCCTTTCGGAAGCCGAAGCGCACCGCGAGCTCGAGCCCGAGACGGTTTTAGTGGAGTTGCGCCTCGGCTTGGGGCAGGCGCAAGCGACCGGCTGGGGCTGCGACCTATCGCGCGATTACGTGCGCATCAACGCGAACTATCGCACGTGACGCTGCTCGATACGTACAAACGTGCGCCGGTAACGATCGTCGCCGGCGAAGGCTGCGAGCTGATCGACGACCGGGGGCGCCGCTACCTCGATTGCATCGGCGGCATCGCGGTCTGCGCGCTGGGCCACGCGCACCCGGCGATCGCGCAAGCGATTGCGGCGCAGGCGCAAACGCTCGTGCACGCCAGCAACCTCTATCATCACGAACCTTCGGAGCAGCTTGCGCACGAGCTCGTCTCGCGCTCCGCGATGAGTGCGGTGTTCTTTTGTAACTCCGGCACCGAAGCCAACGAAGCGGCCATCAAGCTCGCGCGAAAATGGGCCTATCGGCGCGGGCAACGCGAGCGCAGCACGATTCTGGCCTGCACCGGCTCCTTTCACGGGCGCACGTTCGGCTCGCTTGCGGCGACGGACAATCCCGCGTACCGCGAGGGCTTCGCGCCGCTTCCGGCCGGCTTTGCATTTACGCCATTCAACGATGCGCGCGCGTTGGAGGGCGCGATCGCCGCGCACGTGGCGGGCTTTATCGTCGAGCCCGTGCAAGGCGAGAGCGGCGTGAACTCCGCGACGGCGGAGTTCTTGCAGACCGCGCGCCGGCTTTGCGACGAGCGCGGCGCGCTCCTGATCTTCGACGAAGTCCAATGCGGGATGGGACGAACGGGAAGCCTGTTTGCCTTCGAACAATTCGGCGTGCGGCCGGACGTCGTGACGCTGGCGAAGGCTCTGGCGAACGGGCTGCCGATCGGTGCGATGCTCGCAAACGAGCGCGCCGCGGGCGGATTTGCGCCGGGTGACCACGGCTCTACCTTTGGCGGGTCGCCGGTCCCGTGCGCCGCGGCGCTGGCGCACTTACGAATTCGCGACGAGCTCGATCTGGACGCCCGCGTCCAGGAGCGCTCGGGGCAGCTCTTCGCAGGCCTCTCCGATCTGGCGCGTACTCGGCCGGAGATTCTTGGAGAGCCGCGCGGGATGGGACTGCTTATTGGCCTGACCGTGCGGGCGCCCTATGAAGCCGGGGCGATCGTCGCAGCGGCGCGAGAGTGCGGTCTCTTGATTGGGAGCGCCGGCGGGAATAGCGTGCGGTTCGCGCCGCCGTTGATCATCTCGGAAGAGGAGGTGTCGCGCGCGGTATCGTTGCTGCGCGAAGCGCTCGGGATGCACGGTTCAGGATAAATTCAGGTTGAAGGGCGAGACTGGTTTAACTCGAACCGATTCGTGGTAACCATTATCTCGTAAGTGAAAGGCTCAGTCCATTGCACTAGCTTACGTAAACGCAAGAACAATCGAGGCTCGTTAACGCGGGCCTCGATTGCTTTCATTGGCAGGACTCACGAAGGAGGCATCGTTGGGCGGCCGAGAGGTTGCCGGCGACCAAAAGGACAAGGTTCGCGCGTGCATGATGTAACCGAAGCGCTGCGGCTGCCGTCGCCGGCGCCGCGCCCACAGTCGCTTGCGTTCGACGGTGATAAGCTCTGGATGGGATCGATCGATACGAATCGCCTCTACGCGCTCGATCCGCGCCAATGGACCGTTATCGAAGAGGAGAAGACGCCGGGGAAACCGTGGGGCATGACGGTCGTCGGCGACGAGATCCGCGTTATCTGCGGCGAAGGCGAAGAAGACGATCGCATCATCCGCCGTTTCGTTCCGGGACACGGCTTCAAAACGCAGCACGCGATCGAATGTCCCGACAAAACCGGTTCGCAGCTAAGTTACGACGGAACGTGGCTCTACGTCAGTCAGTGGTACAATCGCCGGATTCTCGGCCTCGACGAACAGGGAAACGTCGTGCGCGAGATCGAGCTGCCGCGCGGAGTCTGCGGTCAGTGCTACGTGGACGGAAACTTCTTTGTCGTGACGACCGACGATGAAGAGAGCGACGAGTATTTCCTGGGAAAAATCGGTGGCGATGGGACCGGCGGCTTTACGGACGTCGCCCGCATTCCATTCGCGGCTCGCGCGCTCGCTTACGATGGCGCGCGGTTCTGGACGAACCATCGGGAAGCCAACGAAATCGTCGCTTTCGAGACGTAGAAGGAGCCTATATTCATGCGTTTGTTCGCCGCAATCGTTTGCAGCGCGTTTCTCGCGAGTTGTGCGCGTGGCATGTACTCATCCTCGCCGCTGCCTCCGTCGGCGTTGCTCGATGCCAACGGTTACGCGCTGCTCTACAGCTTCAAGTCGGGTGAGGACGCCGGCTACCCCTACGGCAGCCTGACACCGTTGAACGGCACGCTGTACGGCACAACCTACGGTGGTGGCGGCGGCTACGAGTGGGGAACGGTCTTCAAAGTTAGCACCACCGGCGAGGAGCACGTGCTGTACCGGTTCAAAGCCGGGACGAAGGATGGCGCGCATCCATATGCGGGGTTGGTCGCGGTCAATGGCACGCTCTACGGAACGACCTATCAAGGCGGCGCAAGCGGTGCAGGTACGGTCTTTTCCGTGAGCACATCCGGTGTCGAGCATATGCTGTACAGTTTTAAGGGCGGCAAGGATGGTCAATATCCATATGCGCGGCTCCTCGATGTGAACGGCGCGCTCTACGGAACGACGTACCAAGGCGGAGTCTATCCGGGCTGGGGAGTCGTCTTTAAAATCAGTACGAGCGGCGAGGAGCACGTGGTCTACCGTTTCAAAGCCGGCAAGGACGGCGCGCATCCCTTCGCCGGTTTGATCGCGGTGAAAGGCCTGCTCTATGGAACGACCTATCAAGGCGGCACGAGCGGCGCGGGAACCGTCTTTCGAATGAGCCCGTCGGGCGACGAGAAGGTCATCTACAGCTTCAAGGGCGGCTCGGACGGTCAGTATCCGTACGCGCGATTGCTCGACCTCAGCGGCACGCTCTACGGAACGACGTATTCAGGCGGGGTTTCGTACGGTTGGGGAGTTATCTTTAAAGTGAGCACGTTGGGCAAAGAGGACGTGCTTTACCGCTTCAAAGCCAACGCCGACGGCGCGCATCCGTACTATGCGGGGCTTATCGCGAAAAACGGCACGCTCTACGGCGCGACGTATCAAGGCGGCGTGAAAGGCGCGGGAACGATCTTTTCGGAACGCCCGTCCGGCGGCAACGATCACGTGCTCTACAGTTTTAAAGGCGGCACTGACGGTCAGTACCCGTACGCCGGCTTAATCGCGCTCGACGGTGCGGTATACGGTACGACCTACCAGGGCGGCGCAAGCGATGCGGGGACGATTTTCAAGCTTTCGCTCTAATCTGAATTAGATAGAATGCGATTCTTTCTCGCTCCGGTCTTCGCGTGTGCGATCTTTTTCGGCGCGATGCGAGCGGCCTGGGCGGGACCGCCCTACCAGACAGATGACCCGGTACCGGTCGCGTATCGTAACTACGAGATCTACATCGGTTACGAGGGCGAGTACCGGACCGGTGAGAGCGAAACGTCGTTGCCGTTTGCCGAAATCAATTACGGACCGCTTCCGAACGTGCAGATTGCCGGTTCGTTTCCACTCACGTTTACGACGAATCCAAACGGTCCGGTACGATTCGGGGCCGGCAACGGCGAATTCGGTATCAAGTACCGTTTCATTCCCGAAAGCGCATCGCGGCCGCAAGTCGCATTCTATCCGTCGATCGGCATTCCGACCGGGGTCGAGTCGCCCGAAGCCGATGGCAACACGCAGACGCTCTTTTGCCGCTCTGGGCTCAGAAGACGATCGGACGCGTGACGTTGTTTGGCGGAGGCGGCTGGGAGCGAAACGCCGGCGCCGACGGTCGAAGCTTCTGGTCCGGCGGTCTCGCGAGTATCTACGGATTCTCCGATCAGATCAATGCAGGCTTGGAGATCTACTCGACCGGTGCCGATCGAACCGGCGAATGCGGCTCGACCAGCATTGGAATCGGCGTGAACGACGACTACTCCGCGATCCACTCGGTGCTCTTCTCGATCGGCCAATCGATTGCAGGCGCGCGAACCGTCCATGCATATCTCGCCTACGAGCTGCGGCTGGGACCCGGGGGGCCCACGTTCCCGGTTAAGCGGGCCTTAGAAACGCCCAGCGGCGGCATGGTTCCAATTCATTCAAGTGAACCCTAGTCCCACAAAGACGCGACCATCGCAGGGTAAGAAAGGAAGTATCATGGCTTGCATAATTCGTCGCATGGGGATCATCAGTTTACTTGGTGCACTTGCGGCATGCAGCTCAGGATCGTCGACCCCGTCAACAAGCAACGCGCCGAACCCGAGTTCGACGATGGTGACGCTAATGTTGAAGGGAGGCGGCCTTTACGACCAGCCCGTGACGCTGTCCCGGTCACTCGTCAACGGCGGACCCATCGGCGTCATCCGCATATTGAGAACGAATCACGCGGGTCAGGTTATCTTTACGAGTCTGCCGTCCTCGGGGCAACTTTGCGTCTACTCCTCCATGGTCGTCGGGGGCAACTTATATAAGGTCAGCCACTGCGCGCAACCATTCCCGGCGAATTATGCGCTCAAGTATGGCCCGAAGGTGCCGTAAGCACGAAGGGAAGATTCGGGTCGGCAGTCATTGAGAGTGGATCGGCGCGCGTTGCGCCCTTCTGATAGAAGGCCGCCGCCGCGATCATCGCCGCGTTGTCGGTGCAGTACTTCGCCGGAGGAATGAAAGCCGGCACGCTGTCGCGCCGGCTCCAGGCCGTCACCGCGGACGCGAGCGCCGAGTTTGCGGCTACGCCGCCGGAGACGACTACGGCATTGTAGCGAGCCCGTTCAAAAGCCGATTGCAGTTGGGCCATCAAGGCATCGACCACCGCGGCTTGAAATGACGCGGCGACGTCGGCAGGCGCGGCCTCGCGACCGGCTGCGGTTTCGAGAAAATAGCGCACCGACGTTTTTAAACCGGAGAACGAGAAATCGAGCGCGTCGCCTGCGGGGCGATAGCGAGGAAATGCGTAGGCCTTCGGATTTCCCGTGCGGGCGAGACGGTCGAGTTCGGGGCCGCCGGGATAGGGCAAGCCGAGCAGGCGCGCCGTTTTGTCGTAGGCTTCGCCCGCGGCGTCGTCGTGCGTGCGCCCCAGGATGCGCATGCGCAGCGGCGAGTCGACGGCGACGAGTTGCGAGTGCCCGCCGGAGACGAGCAACGCGAGAAAGGGATAGGGCGGCCTCTCGGGGCGATCGAGGAACGGCGCAAAGACGTGTCCGTGCAAATGGTTCACGGCGTAGAGTGGTTTGTTCGCTGCGAAGGCTAGCGCTTTGGCGCCGGCAACGCCCACGACGAGGCTTCCAATGAGCCCCGGTCCGGCGGTGACGGCGATGCCGTCGATTTCTTCGAGCGTCGTGCCTGCGCGCTCGAGCGCGTCTTCGACGGCCGCGGAGAGCAGCGCAGCGTGACGCCGGCTCGCGATCTCGGGGACGATGCCCCCGTATTTGGCGTGGAACTCGTCCTGATTCGTCGCGACACTCGATAGTACGTCGCGCCCGTCGCGCACGACGGCCGTCGCCGTATCGTCGCACGACGTTTCGATCCCGAGCAAGAGCATCGCGCTTATAGTACGACGGCGGCCGCATCCTTACCCTGAGCTGCCCGCCTGGGCGTACATCCAAAGTGCGCGGTGGGGCGTTTAAGAAGTATGGGCCTTTTGGATTCGTCGAGACCGTCGCGTGGATTTGACTTTACGCCGATGTTGTTCGCAATCGTTCTCGTGTTCGTCGTCGTGGGGTTGGTTCAGTTTTCGCGCAGTCTGGCCGGCGGTGAACGGGGTTTGCTCCTATTTGAAAGGGCGTGCCCAATTCATAGCAGCGCACTCTAGCTTTAAGGCTGGGTGGTGCAGATTTGACTCCGCGGCTAAAGAAACGTACGATGGTCGACGTGAACCTCAGCTCGGAGCAACGGGGGCGTGAGCACCTCGTTCAGTTCTACGGCAGTGACGACGCGCGGCTCGCGCGCAATGTCGCCCGTTTTTTGAACGAATCGCTGCGCCACGGCGGCGCTGCGGTCGTCATCGCCGGCCCGGAGCGCCGCGAGGCCATTAGCCGCGGGCTGCTTTCCGGTCGGGTCGTTTGTCTCGACGACAAGGAAACGCTCGCTGGGCTTCTCGATCGCGACGGACAGCCCAACCCTGAACGCTTCGACGCGAGCTGCGGCGCAGTCGCCAGGGAACTGCACGCGAAGTACGGCCGTTTGCACGGTTACGGCGAAATGGTCGGCGTTCTTTGGTCGCAGAAATCGTTTGCCGCGGCAATCGCGCTCGAAGCTTTGTGGAACACCTTGATCCATTCTATTGGCTTCGATATTTTCTGCGGCTACCCGATCGACGTGCTTAGCGAAGACTTCCAGCTTGCGTGCGTGCACCCGTTGCTCGATTCTCACACGCGAGTCGTCCCCGCGGTCGCGCATAACTTCGACAACGCGATGCGGCACGCGATGGACGACGTGCTGGGCAACCACAACGACGGATTGCGCTCGCTGGCGCTCGCAAGCTTCGCATCGCTCGACACGTTCGTGCCGACGGCCGAACAGACGATTCTCCGTTTGCGCAGCACGCTGCCGCGCTATGCCGACGAGATCCTTGCCAAAGCGCAGGAGTACTCTCAGGCCTGAGACACGGGGAGAACGGCGCGCACGTGCGTGCCGAAACCCGGCAGTATCTCGACGCTCAACTGCGCGCCCAGGCGTCCAACCAACCAGAGTCCGCGGCCGCGCTCGGTCAGTAGATCGTCGGGTTCCGTTCGTTCGCTGGTCGCATAGCCTTCGCCGCGATCGATGACGTGCAGCACGGCGTTCTTCGCGGACCAATCGAGTGCGATATCGATCGGCCCCGCGGCATGTTGTGCGACGTTGGCGGTAAGTTCGCCGAAGATGAGTTCGGCAGCTTTGATGTCGCTCTGGGCGCAGCCTGCGGCCTCGAGACTAGCGACGAACTCGCGGCGGGCGCGTCGGGCTGCGTGCCAGTCTCCGGGCTCAATCGTCCACCGCTGCGATCGAATGAAGTTCAGAACCAAAATTGCGACGTCATCGGGCGCCCGACGGCGTAGGCAGTAGGTTTCGACAAACTCCGCGGGGCTTTCGACGAAGAAGACGGCGTCGCTCGCGATCGCTTCGCGCAGCAATAGCTCGCCTGCGAGCGCGTCGCGCGTCGCTTCGATCAAGCCGTCGGTATAGAAAGTCAACAGCGCAGCATCGTCCAGGTTTTCCGTTACCGGCGTGGCCGGGGGCCCGGCGCTGCGCAATCCGAGCGGAAGACCTTCAGCTTCCAGCTCGGTGATCGTTCCATCGCGACGGCGCAGTGGTGGATAGGGATGACCGGCGTTGGCGTACGAGATCGTTCGTGTTCGGGTATCGAAAATGGCGGCGAAGGCCGTCGCGACCGAATCTGGATAGCGCCGCGAGAGAATTCCTTCGGCTGCATCGAGAATGCGCGCGGGGTTGCTTTCGTACAACGCAACGACATTGATCGCGTGACGCAGTTTACCCATCACGATCGATGATTCGAGGCCGTGCCCGGTAACGTCGCCGACGGTAAGCAAGATGCGATGCTCGTCGATATCGAACGCGTCGTACCAGTCGCCTCCGACCTGCACTTCTGAGGCAGCCGGACGGTAGATTGCGCTGAGACTCGCACCCTCGACGCGGGCTAGATGGGCGGGGAGCGTCGCTTCCTGGATCGTTTGAATGAGGCGCCGTTCGCGGACTAAACCGTCGGCATGCGCGACGGCAAGCGACGCGCGCCGCCCGATCTCTTCGAGCATTTCGAGATCGCTGGAATCGTATTGACGTGTGTTCGAACAACAGACGATCGCGCCGTAGATTGAATCGCCCGAGAGGAGGGGAACCATTATCCACGAACGCGGTCGAGCCGTTTCGTCGAGCGGGCCGGATTTGAGCCGCGGGCCGCGCACGACCTCGAGCGTCGTGCCCCTCAGGATCGAGCGCCGATCGAGTAGGGACGCAACCATTTCTCGCTCGCTCTCGGCGCGCACGCCCGCCTTCGTTCCAGTTTCCGCAATCGTGCGGAGGCGGCCGTCGGTCAGCTTAGCGGCGAGCGCATAATCGGCAAACCGCTCCGTAAGTCCATCGAGCAGCAGCGCGAGCGTCTTCTTGGAATCAAGCGTCGCAAAGAGCCGTTCGGTGATTCGCGCCAAGAACCGGAACCGCTCGGTGATCTTCTGCTCTCGCTCGAACGTTCTGATGTTCTCGAGGGCCATCGCGAGCTGACGAGCGACCACGAGAGCTACGTCCAGCTCGCGCGCCGCAAAGCTCGAACGACGCTCCGATTCCAAGAAGCTCAACGTGCCGATGCAGGTCGTGCCGACGAACAGCGGCACGATGATCCCCGAGCGCATCTTGGAGATGCGGGCGAACTCTCGAAGCTTCTCGTCGGTGGGCTCGCGCAACGTTCCGGAAAGTAACAGGACCGGCTGACGCGCGCGCAACGCGTCGCCGACGGGCTCGTCGAGCGCTTCGTGCGCGAGCGTGACGCCTTGCCGCCCATCGGCGAAGCCTTCCAAGGTAACCGTACCGTCGTTCTCGACCGTGTGGACCGCGCAAAGATCGCAAAATTCCTCGATCGACGCCGCAACGAGCCGGTTGACGATCGTCGAGCGGCTGAGCGACGAAGAGAGCACGGCCGTCGCTTCGGAGATGAACCGCGTCCCGGCATCGGCAAACCGATCGACCTCGGTGGCGTGCCCCGACCAATGGAGCACTTCGTCGTCGCTGGAAAAGATCGGGATCGCCTGGATGAGGAAGTTGCGTAGCGCAGGGTTCCCCGGGGTGCGAACGTGATAGACCGCGCTGAACCGTTTCGCGCATAGGACCGCCTTGCGCCAAAGAATCTCGATTTGAGCGACCTCGGCTTCGTCGAGCTCGCCCCCACGCTCGGGCAGGGCCGGCCGGCAAACGGTGATTCCGGTGACCGCTCCCGAGGTATCCGCTTGCCAGAGGACGTCGGCCGTTCGCGAAATGACGACGCGAACGGACTGCAGGTCACGCTCCG
>Ga0182024_10015720_pt1 | contig 14446 bp, 10 predicted proteins | sample P32metaG_FD_120480 | JGI IMG/M metagenome (GOLD analysis project Ga0182024, IMG submission 120480) | Permafrost microbial communities from Stordalen Mire, Sweden - P3-2 metaG (Illumina Assembly) | ecosystem: Environmental > Terrestrial > Soil > Wetlands > Permafrost | place: Sweden: Stordalen... | reverse complement strand
GTCCTGATCGATGTCTCGGAGGCTCAGCTTTTCCTCGGGAGGGTCGGCAAATATCGCGAGCAGGACGAACTGACGCCAGGTCAGACGGTCTGCGAGGCGTGCAAGCCAATGTCCGTCTGCCGGCGATATGTCGAGCCGGACGGCGAGGCTGGGCAGGATCGCGCCCAAATGCCTGAGCTTGCGCTCCTGATAGGCGTTCGCGGCCTCCAATAGGACGCCCTCGAGGATCTCTTCTGCGTCGGAGCGCTGGCCCTCAGCGGAGTCAAAGAAACCATCGTCTCGAATCGTCTCCCCATCGGCAGCGCGGCCCTGGGCGTCATCAAGGGCCACAGCCAGAACAGTGCCGACACGTTCTTGCTGACGGGCCACCAGCAGCCGATCGTAGACCTCCACTCCCACGCGACGTATGGTCTTGGTGATGGCGACACCGGCGGCTCCGCCAACGATCGAGCCAGCAGGGCCACCTACGAAGCCGATGGCCCCACCGGCGACGGCCCCAATCAGATCACTTGAGTTCTCGATCAGATCGCGGAGGCGACGGCTGTCAGCGTCGGAAGGTTCGTCGCTGTCCTCAGTCATAATCGCTAGGGGTAACCGTGTCCTGGCGGGCGTACCGCCAGTGTTCAGGGCTCACGTGGGCGCACAACGAGCTGCGTGGTCGCCATGGGCGCTGGCTGCTCTTCGACGTCATAGTCGACCAGTGCAGATCTGATGGCCGCAAGCATCTCGTCTTCCGGTTCGTCGCAGACAACGACGCCCGTGATGACGTAGCCAGGAGCCCCGGCAGCATCCGGGAGCCGCTCGCCCGGAACACCCACAGTGACTGAGCCTCGCTGCCCTAGAGCCTTCTGGATAAGAGTTCGCACGTGCTCGGCCCACTGACGGTCAGGCGCATCGAGCAGTAGCGGAAAGTCGGGCATGGGCGAACTATACTCGCGTCGATATCCGACGCGGCGCTCAAGGTTTGTGAAACATCGCTGCTCGCGTTCGCGCGCGAACGCGCATCAAGTCATCGGGAAGTTGCGATGAACTTCTCGGACTCTGCGGCAAGGAAGGAGTCGAACTGCTCACGGGCCGGCTCAAGACCGTCGGGAAGCAAGTGGGAAGTGCTAAGTTGCCACCCGCTCATCGGTGGCATCGGTCGGCGTAAGGTACTGCTCGACGTAGGCAACGTATGCCAACCCAGACGGAGTGATCTCGTAACGAAGCCTCGTACTCCCTTGGTCAAACCGCCGGGCGAGTGCGGGATACTGCTTAAGAATCTTATTGGCGTTGTTGTGACGGATGGCCGCGCCCGATTGACTGGTGCGCACCTCTATCTCGTCGGTCGACAGCGGGCCCGCAGCTGTCTTCAGCGCCCCAAGGCATCGGAACAGCTGCGCGCGATCCGCGCGTTGACCGGCGGGAGTGCGTCCGTAGCCAGGAATGGCGCCAACGTCCAGACCGGACAGAATCGCTTCAATTTGCTGATGGTACGACGTGAGATTCTGGTCATTCAAGAGTCTAAAGTCAGCTAACTGTGAGCCCACAGACAAAAGCCCAAGCGACGCCTGCCCCTCGTCAATCTTTAAGAACTCCTGCAACGGCAGCGAGTCCATCTCAGCCCGCTTGCGGTGCAGATATCGCTCGTAACGAGTCTTAGCCGGCGCTTCCACGTAAATGACGCGGGTGGACGGCAGCTTCCCGCGTATATAGAGCAACTCCTCTATGGTGCGAAAGCCGGTGATCACCGCCCCCAGACGGAGTTCCTCGCCAAAATACTCGTCGACGATTCGTCGCGCGGCCACATCATATCCGTAGGACTTGAGGATCCGGAGCGCGAAGTCGAGTGGCGACTCCTGCAGCCTCGGCCCACCATCGAACGTTCGCACCACGTCGCTCGCCTCGACGTGCTGTATGGGTTCGCGCTCAGAGCTTCCCTTCGCCGCCCGCATTCCAAAAGTCGTCTTTCCGCCGCACGTCGGACCGATCACGACGTACAGTGGTCGATAGACGTCAAACAGCGTAGGCTCAAGCGCGCCCAAGCGCCGGACGCGTCGCACAGCGGCCCTTCCGGGAAGATTGATGACAGCGGCGAACTCCTCTATCCGGTCAATCAGCTGCATAAGTGCCATTGCGCGAAAGTCGTAGCGCCAAGATTCCTCAACGCCCATCGCACCGAGCGGACGCTCCGCGCCGTCAGGCACAAACCATCCATTGAAACTGTCCGGCCTAAGCCAGGGGTGCTCGACGTTTGGCGCGAAATCGGGTGGGGTAGATGACACGACCCCCCGCGACTCACCATGGAAGCACACTGGTGTTGCAAGGTGCGGGACGTGAAGCGCGATGTCTGACTTCACCGTTACCGTTCTATCATTTTCACGCTGCTGCAATTCGGCATCCAGTGCGGAGAATGAGGTGTCTTTGAACCATTCCTTTACGTGAAGCCCCGGGATCTCGTGGGCTTCGGTCGAGAGTGCATTTATCCGGAGGGACGTGTCCTCGACAAAAAACAGCGTGCCGTCGGCCTGTCCGACCGTGAGTCGTATCTCATCGATCGCACGCGTCAGAAGCTCGATCGACGTACCGTCCTCATCCTCGCGGTATGGATCATCGCGACTCTTAAACTCGGTAATGCTCAAGCCGGATCGCTGGAACGCGAACTGAGCTTGCGCGAACTTGTCACTCGACGTCGTGTAAAACACGAGTCGCGGTCGTCGATCAAGCCTCAAGAATGTGTCGCGCAGACCCAGACGACTCAAGTGCACCTCGTCAATGAGCCCTCGTTGCACGGCGCAAGTGGTCCGATCAGGGCAGCATCGTGATCCTCGGCGATTGTCTCGACGACACCTTGCAAATCATCATCGTCCGCCCGGGTGATGACGTAGATCGTCGGGCCCATGCTGCTGAGGCCTGCAGCGAGACCCTGAGCCCAGCAAGCCGCCAACGTCTGCACCACCGTCCGGCTCTGATGAGCCAACTCGCGCGCCTTGAAGCCGACACGATGAAGGTTCATCAGTGCCGATGCAAGATGCTCAAGATCTTCGCCGATCACTGCAGGCGTCACACCATGGTGAACCAGTGCGAGCGTGCGAAGTGCCTCCTCGGGCGGTATGGGTGCAGCACCCCGGAAAAAGGCGACCTCATCCTCCCCAGCAATCCTCGGCCCGGGAGCAAGTACGAGCGTCACCCGCCACCCGTCAGGGAACGGTATCCAGGTGATCAGCGGCGGAACCGCCGGTGCAAGCCGCTCGCCCGAAGGCCGAAGCTGCGGAACACGCTCCTGTGGGTGACCCGCGTCGACGGCGACACCGCCACGGAAATAGGTATGGATCCCGATGCCCGAAGTGCCGCCGCGACCACTTACAGACTGCAGCTCGCTCGGAGAAAGCGAGAGCTCGAGAGCCCGGTTGGCGCTGTCCAAGAGCGCGAGCAGCAGGGCCGTCTTGGTCCCTAATCCGACATGCTGAGGGAGCCAGCCGTCGATCCTGAACTCGGCGTCGATTGTTTCTCCCACATGCCGGGCAAGACGCCCCAACATCACCTCAACGTCCTGGCGGCCACGTTCATCCAAATGCTCCGCACCGATCACGCAAGGCGAAGAGGCCGGTCGCGCCGTAACACGGGCTACGGTGCTGTGAACCGCGAACCCGCAGCCCCCATAGGCACGCGGCGTTGCTCTCCCCAGGTCGATAAGACCGATATGAACCCGCCCAAACGCCTCGACCGTCGCCTCAGGCACCTTCCACCTCATTCCAGTCGATCGAGACTGACAGCTCAGGCTGCTGCCATATGTCATCGAAATGGGTCGAGAGCACCTTGAAGAGTGGGCCGCCGCGGACAGTCAGGAGGGTTGGGGAGTTCCTGCTGGGCTTCCGTATCAGGTACGGGCCCCAGAAGATGTCGTCGTCGATGCGGAAGAGATTGAGGACTGGTAGGCAACGAAACAGTCGGATCGAGAGCAGCTCGTTTTGGTGCAGATCGCGTGCCTTGACCTCGCTGAGGAACCTCCCGACATCCTCAGCGATCGTGCCGGAACCCTCCTCGCGATCCCGCTGATTGGCATACGCGAACTCCTGGGAGGGAAACGTTGGGTCGAGAAGCAGCAGCCGCATCGCGACCCCGCGTCCGGTCCACGCGGCGAAGTCATCAATGTGATCCTCACGAAAACTCCGTTGCCCGAAGCCGATCAGGTCAATGTTTTCACGAGCCGCCTCGAGTCGTCGGTCGTACTCGTCGCGCATCTGCACGGAGCGCACCGGCCAAATGTCCCGCAGCCCCGCATCCAAAAGCGACGCAACCCCGGCCGACCAGCGATCACTAAGCAGGACGTAGCCAAAGAGCGCACCGCCAGCGGCGCCGGACGCCAAGAGCGACGTGCCGATCGCCAGCCCTACCTTGCCGTTTGCCAGAACAATGAGCAGCACGCCGACGATGACGAGAAACGTCTGTACGACGAGATACACAATGAGCCGCTGAGAGAGTCCCAGCGTCGCACGCCATGATCGGCCGATGCGCCTGAGGCCGGCTCTAAGAGTGTGATGCGGTCTCATTTGGGTGCCTCCGCAGCGGCGATCACGCTCTCTGCCGAGAGCGGAAAGTTGGTGTAGAGCGCCTCACGTACGAGTCCGCGACTGGCAGCGGACGAGTTGATCAGGCTGCGGCGCTTGACGGCCGTGACGTGCAGACCGTCGAAGAGCGAGCGCAGCGAGGGATGGTCGGCGTTGGTCATCGCTACGGTCACCTGCTTCTCCGTCAGGCTGGCGATGACCTCCTTGAGCCGTTCCTGGCACTCCCAACTGAATAGCTGTGCGTTGTACTTGCGGAAGCCGTTGTTGTGATGACCCGTTACGTAGGGCGGATCGAAGAACACGAAGTCGCCGGCCTGTGCGGCTGACGTAGCGTCGCTGAAGTCAGCGCAGCGCAGCTCTGCCGCACAGAGTGCTTTTGCGGCATCGCGTAGACGATCCTGCTGGCAGATCGTTGGTCGCCGGTAGCTGCCGAACGGGACGTTGAACTCGCCTCGGGCATTGACGCGGTACATGCCATTGAATGCCGTCTTGTTCAGATAGATGAGCCTCGCGCCCGCGAGGACGGGCACGTTCGGTTGACGGCTCCGAAGGGCGAAGAAGAAGTCGCGGTCGTGCGGATAGTCCGAAAGCTCATCGATCAGCAGCTCCACATCGTCACGGAGGGCAGCGTAGGTCGTGATCAGATCGGGGTTCAGGTCCGACAAGACGGCACGCCGTGGCTGCAGCGCGAAAAAGAGCGCGCCGCCGCCTAGGAACGGCTCGAAGTATCGCCCGACGAAGCCAGGCGGTACTAGCGCTCCGGCGATCGGCGCGAGCCATTGCTTGCCGCCCGCCCACTTCAGAAAGGGGCGAGTGCGGATACTCGCATGGGCGATACGAACGCGGACCTTCGACTCTGGATCCCCACACCGGACGCTGAGGAAGCCCTCACCGAACTCGAGCTCAGTCTCACTCAGGGTTGTTGCGCGCTCGTCAACGTCCATCGCACGGATCCTATGGGCTTGCAGTTCGACGCACAGAGCGAGTTGCGACTTCGCGGGAGACGGGATACGCCGGCATCCTTGCGTGGCCATCGGCGATATCACGGTAGGACACGCCCTTGAGGCGGCGACGGACGTCTCGTCGGGTACCAACGAAGGGGAGGCGCGTGGTGCGTTCACCGGCCAGAACAGCCGCTCCGTCGAGGAGAAGGTCGTAGATGCGGTCGCAGCTCTCGCCCAGCGCGTGGCTCGCAAACACGTCGAGTTGAGCCGAGCGACTGAACCGCTCACCGGGCCGCGGGTGCGAGGAATTGCAGCGCTCTGTCTACCGCCAGAGTCTGCGCCTAGAGGAGCACGACGCCCCCGATCACCCCGTCGTCGCAGCCGCCAAGCAACGAATCGAGGAGCTCACCCGCCGTCACGCCGCAGTTGAGGACGCCATGAAGAGGTCCACATCAAGCGGCCGACCTGCACCCACCCCGACGAGATCGTCGGATGCTGGACGCCATAGAACGAGGGTCGTCACGCGAACGTCCCGCCTTGAGCAAAGGGCCCGACGCGCGCGCAAGCCGTAAGGTGCGGCCGCTTCGAGGAAGAGGGGTGGCCCCTCGCGTCTGATGCGCTACCCAGCGGGGACCGAGAGTGACACCGCCGACCCGCTTCGTCGACTACCTGCGCCTGTCAACCACCGATCGACAGGACCCCGCCCTCAGCTTCCCCTCACAGCACAAGGCGAATGAGCGCAAGGCGGTCGAGCTTGGTGGGGAGATCGTGTGCTCGTTCGAGGACCAAGCGTCAGGCGCCAAGGCCGACCGTCCTGGCTGGACGGCGCTCATGGCCGAGGCCCGCGACCGTGAGAACCGACGCTTCGATGCCGTCCTGTGCTATTCGACCTCACGCTTGGCCCGCGACAAACTCCTCGCCGCTCTCTATGAACGCGAACTCAAGAAAGTCGGCGTGCACATCGCGTACGCCACCGGAGCCGCAGACACCAGCACACCCGAGGGCCAAATGTTCGTCGGGATGCAGCAGCTATGGGACCAGTTCGAGCGCGACAAGCTCGCCCGGGAGACCCGGCGCGGGCAGCGCGAGGGGATCGAGCGAGGCTGGCGCATGGGAGGCCGAGCGCCCTACGGCTATCGGCGCCAAGGCGAGGCTCTACCCGAGGGCCACCGTGGCGACACCAGCAAGCAACGAGTGAAGCTCGTCCCCGAACCCGACGAGGCGACGGTGGTCACCGAGATCTTCCACCTGCACGCCAGCCAGGGCTGGGGTCTAAAGGCCATCGCCAGCCACCTGAACAGACCAGGAGGACCACCCTCACCCTCCCACGTCGATAAAAGCCGCAACAGGGGCGGTCACTGGGCCACGAGCACCCTGCGATCGATGCTGCGCAACCCTGTCTACACCGGCCGCTTGGTCTGGAACCGGCTCGACTGCGCCACCGCCCGCCAGCACGGCGGTACCCCACACCTCCGCGCTGAGGAGGAGTGGGTCATCTCCCCGGACACGCACGCCGCCCTCATCTCTGATGAGACCTTCAAGCACTCCCAAGAACGCTTCAAAACACGCCCCCGTAAGCAGCACACCAACCGAGTCAGCAAGGGCAGCCGCTACATGTTCGCGGGACTGGTCTACTGCGTCTCCGGACACCAGCCCCTAGCGATGCAGGGCAAGACACGCAAGGGGCACGTCTACCACGCCTGCGGCTACAGCAACAGCTACGGCGACACCGCCGCGACCGAGATCCACGCCGGGCAGAAATGGGTCTCGCTACGCGAGGACACCATGCTGCCGCTCGCCGAACAGTTCTTCAAGGAACGCGTCTGGGGTCCGCTACGCCATGAGAAGCTCACACATCAACTGAACGGCCACAACAGCGAGCGCAAGAGGTCAAGCCAGCTGCTCGTCACACGCCTGCACCAACAGATCGCCAGCGCAGACCGCAATCTCGCCGCTCAGGTCCGAGCAATCGAGGCCGGCGTCGATATCGAGGTCGTGAAGGCCAGGATCGAGGAACTGAAAGCCGACAAGCAGGCTGCGCAGACAGCACTCGACGCCATCCCCCCCGCCGAGCGCGAGACCGAAGACAACTACCTCCTCGAGCGCCTGGCGCGCATTCCCGACCTCACCCAACAGCTCCGCGACGCGACCCACGAGATCAAGCGACTAGTCTTCCAGGCGTTCGAGCTACGCATCGAGTTCGACAAGGCCCAGCGCCACATCGCCCTCAGTGCCACCATCACCGAGGCCGTCGCGCGAGCCCTCGAGAACACAAGAACCCTCCACTCGAAGGGCCTCATGCCTGAAGAACTCGTTCCCGTCAACGGCTCAGCGAGCACAGGGTGGAAGCACCCATCCACGACCGTCCATCGCATCGAAGAACCCTGGACCCTGGACAGCTCCGGGACATCATTTGCGCCGCTCATACGCCGAACATGTCGAACAGGAGAACGTCGAGCTCGCGGCTGAGCGGCACATCGGGTAATCAACGCCGTCTGTCGCGGCGAGCCGCTTGCCGCCCGCGCGGCAACCCTCGCCCTTCAGCGCGTCAACCACGGCGTCGTAGACACGCCGCTCGCGCTTGGTCATGTCGTTGTTCATGACACGCCGGACACTCGGGACCCGCAGGACCGTGGAGGGCACTACGCCGGCTCAGCTGCCGGCGCTAGCTGTGGGACGCGATGGGCGTCGGCGAATGCGCCGCGCCCTTTGTGCCTAAAGAGGCTTTTTCGCTGAGTCTTTCGCCGCCCCGCTAGAGCGCACCACGGACACCACCCTTGCTGACCGGCTGGACCGGAGAACGCCGGTCGCGCTGCTCCGGCGTACAAAGACGCCGCCGGTTCGCACCTGTGAGCTTGCCTTCTTGATTGCTGCCTTGCGGGCCTGTACGTCTGCCATGTCATCTCCTCGGATGTCTCCTACACGCTGTCGATAGCTTGGCCGCCCTCTCGGACGGAATCGTCTGGCGCGTCGGTGTGCTCGGCGAAGTGATCCAGCGCGAGCAGCTCCTTGATCCGGTACTCCCGCGGCTCCGGACGAAATTGCGGCAGTCCTGCGTCGGCGAACACTGGGACGGCCTGCTTCTTGACGAACTCGCGCTTGTGGCCAGTTTCATCCTTGCGGCTGAGGTGTCCGAGCCGCTCGCGGCCCACGGCGTCGAACATCTCGAGATATCGGCGCGGGGCAACGCCAACGAACGGCTCGAAAGCAACCTTGCCGGGATCTCGCTCGGAGTGAGCGATCGTCGCCGAGTCGGCGTGCAGCTGCTCGGCGCGGCTCTTGGTGTACGGCTCGATGAAGACGACCCGCACGATCCCCGCGCCGATGAGATGACGCGCGCAGTTATGGCACGGGAACGTCGTGGTGTGCAGCGTCGCGCCCGCGACCGGGACGCCCCGTAGTCCCGCGTCGAGCAGCGCGTTCATCTCGGCATGCACGGCGCGGCCGAACTCGGTCAGGTCCTTCAGGCCGCCTGTCCACAGCTCGCCGGGCAGCGCGTCACGCACCTGCGTCCGCAGCGCCTCGAGCACCTCCTGCGCTTCAGGATCTCCCGCACTGAGGACCTCCACCAGATCGCCCACCCGCGCGTCGACCCGGTCAGTGAGCTGCTGGGCGAGCTCGTCGAAGTGCTTGCGGTTGGTGTCTATCTCGCCGATCTCGAAGTCTCGGTTGCCCGCGCCGTCCTCCTCCCAGTGGGACCCGCCGAGGGCCTTCGGCACCTCGTTAGCCCCGACCGCGATGATCGATCCCTCGGGGGTCGCGATCGCCGCCCCGACCTGACGGCTGAACTCGGCCGAGCGCAAGGCGGCACCGGCGGCGAGGAACTGACCGTGCTCGTCTCGCGTCGGCGTCCGGAACGACGAGCCGAAAAGGATCTCCATCGTCCGCTGGATGTCCTCCTGTGCGACCTCACGGCTCCAGCCGCGGATGAAGAAGTCGGCGCGATGGAACGTGCCGCTGACGTCCTGGCCGCGCGCACGCTCCTCCTTCTCGTCTCGGTCGATCAGGTCCTCAGGCTGGTGGACCCACGTCGAGTGGTCCTTCGTGCGGCGCGATGCCGCGATCTGCGTCGCGAGGTGGTCCAACCGCTGGTCCTTCGGACTGTAGGCCGCGATCACGACCAACCGGGGGCCGTAGATCGCTCGGAGCGTCTCCAGCTCGTCCGGCGTCTTGAGCGAGCGCAACACGAACGCGTGCCGGTCCAGGTAGTCCGGCTGCGCGTCGTCTCCCACAGGCGACGAGAGTGCCTCGCGCGTCGCGACGATGTCGCTGATCGCGTGCAGCGCCAAGGCGTCGCTGCGATCCCACAAGGCCCGCAACTGATCGCCAGCGGTCATCGCGTCCCACAGATGCTCGTCAAACTTCTTCTTGCTGAAGTCCTCGCCTGCCTCCTCGGCGAGATATTCGCTGAGCCGTAGCGGGTGCACCTCGTATGCGTACTCAGCAAGCTCGATGGCCACCTCCTCGCTGATCATGCCGACGTCCGTGCCGACAGCGGCTACGAGCGCGATGAACAGCTCGGTCTGATCGGCAAGGCCGACCGAGTCGGACGCGTCACCCATGGGCGCATCCAATCAGATCGCGTTCTCCAGGCGCACATCAAGATGCTGCGCGAGCTCTCGGAGATGCCTCTCGAGATAAAAGCGGTCTGCGCAACTCGCTACTCAACGAGGGAGATCCTCAAGCGAGGGCAGTCGCCAGCGCGGCTCGTTCTCGGTCATCCACGCGATGAGTGCCTCGCCCTCGGCAGGCATGCGACCGTTGCCGGTCAGACAATCAACGGCGGCCTGCGATGGCGCAACATAGCGAAGGCCCGACTCCTCGCTACCCCTCTCCCAGACGATCGGGTCGAACGCCCGTAACAGGACGACGTTGGCTCCCTCGTCGGCTGGCAGAAGCCCAAGCTCCTCGGCAACCGCCTCGATGTCGTTGCTGTAGGCAATCAGCAGTGCGGGCGCCGTGGCCGGAGCGAGGCGTAGCGCGGCAAAGGACCCGGTAATGGCAACTGGCGAGGAGTCAGGCAGCTCGGTGAGCCGTGAGAGCACTTCCTTCGCCCCGCTCGGCGCAAGGAAGAGAGACGCGTCGTTGGTCTTCAGGACGTCGTAGGACTCCGTCCACCGCCGAAGCAGCCCTGCGATGTCGGCGTCCTCGACGCGTCCACGTCGAGCGCGCTCGACGAGGGCCGCGCGATCCAACGCGTCGAGCAGCCGCGAGATATATCCAGGCGCGAGCCCGGTGGCAGCTGCGAGCTCGCTTACCCCGTACGGGGGCCGTACGTCTACGAGCAGCCGGATCAGTCGCGCCGCCTTTGGGCCGCGACCCGTGGCCCGCCCGCGAGGCGCCGGCTCGGGGTTGCGGGTAGCACCAGCGGCCCTGATGTAGAGCGCCGGATCCTCCAGATTGATAAACGCGTTGCCCGTGAGATCGATGAAGTTGATCTCATCCCTGATGAGCAGCTCCTGCGTTCGGTCGCTCAACCAGGGAGCAACGACAAGAATGGGGATCTGACCGGCAAGCGAACGGAGCATCCGCGGGAGGACAGCGGACAGCTGTCCAGCAGCGCGGGGATCAAAGGACCGCTTCGCCTCGACCGTGAAGGTCACGGTCGTCCCGTTTGGGGCACAAAGATCGATAGCGGCTCGGCTTGAGCGCTCTACATCCCAACTCGCCGGGAGCATGCCGAGCAGCCGCACAACGGCCTCATCGAGCAGATTCGCTTCCCCTAGAGTCCCGTTTGCTGGCATAGCAAACTCAGAAACTTCCCAGACGCTTTTCCTGCCAGCGTGTTTTGCTGGAACAGCAAAACACGGATCTAGGAAAATAGATCCGCTTAGACAGGCGCTTACGCCCCGAAAATACTGGCGGGGACCACCAAGGTCCCCGCCAGCGGCATAGCGGGGGCGGGATTCGAACCCGCGACCTTCGGGTTATGAGCCCGACGAGCTACCAGACTGCTCCACCCCGCGTCGCTCCATAGGTTTTAGCAAAAAACCGGGCCTCTGGCCGCGACCGTGCTTGCGGCCGAGCCCCGCCGAACCCCGCCGAGCGCCGGGAACCATGGCCATCTACCATCCCCGCGCATGACGCGCGTCGCGGTGATCGACATCGGCACCAACTCCACCCGCCTCTTGATCGCCGACGTCGATCCCGCGGGCGCCGTCGAGGAACTGGTGCGGCGATCCACCGTCACGCGGCTCGGCGACCGCGTCGACACCTCCGGCTCGCTCTCGCCTGCCGCCATCGACCGCACCTGCGCCGCCCTGAAGGAGTATCGCCAGATGATCGACGAGCACTCCTGCCAGGCCAACCTCGCCGTGCTCACCTCCGCGGTTCGCGACGCCGCCAACGGGCCGGACTTCACCGAGCGCGTGCGCCACGACTTCTCCCTCGACGCCCGCACCCTGTCCGGCGACGAGGAGGCGCAGCTCACGTTCCTGGGCGCGATGAGCGACCGCGAGCCCTCCAGCGAACCCACGGTGGTGATCGACATCGGCGGAGGCTCCACCGAGTTCGTCGTGGGCCACGACCACACCGCCGGCTTTCACACGTCGCTGCAGGCGGGGGTGGTGCGTATGAGCGAGCGCCACATCCACTCCGACCCACCGGCGCCCGCGGAGCTGCAGAACCTCGCGCGCGACACGCGCGCCACGTTCCTCGCCGGACTCCCACCGGAGCAGCGCGCGCCCGTCACGCGCGGGATCGCCGTCGCCGGCACCGCCACCTCGGCCGCGTCGATCGATCAGGAGCTCGATCCTTACGACCCCTCCCGCGTCCAGGGCTATCCCCTCCTCCTCGCCACCGTCGAGCTGCTGCTCGCGCGACTGGCCGACATGGACGAATCCCAGCGGCGCCTGCTCGTCGGCCTGCACCCCGACCGCGCGCCGACGATCGTCGCCGGCATGGTCCTGCTCAGTGAGGCGATGCGCGCGTTCGAGCTCGACGAAGTCGAGGTCTCCGAGCACGACATCCTCTTCGGGGGGGCCCTCCGGCTCGCGGGGGTGGCCTGAGGATCCATCAGGCCAGGGTCTCCTCACGCCTTCGGCGAAGTCATGAAGTCCTTACGACATCGTGAACGCGCGTGAACGCGCGTGCACGCGTTCCCGACGATTTGAGACAGAGCCGAGCCAGGACCACCCCGGCCGTCGGCCCTCAGGCCAGGTTCGACTTGCGCGGGTAGACGACCGTCGGGTCGGTCAACACGTTCACCAACGCCGGCTTGCCCGCGCTGAACGCGCGCTCCAAGGCGGGCCGCAGATCCCCAGGGCGCTCCACCAGCTCGCCGTATCCGCCGAGCGCCTCCACCACCTGGTCGTACCTCGTCCCGGGTCTCAGATCGGCCGCCACCGAGTACCCGTAGAGGAACTCCATCGGGTGCTTCTCCAAAGCCCATATCCCGTTGTTGCCGATCACACCGACCACGTTCACGCCGTGGCGCGCGAGCGTGTCGAACTCGATCCCGGAGAATCCAAACGCACCGTCGCCGAGCAGCAGCACGACCTGACGGTCGGGGTGCGCGAGCTTCGCCGCGAGCGCATAGCCGGGACCGGTGCCCAGGCAGCCGAACGGCCCCGGGTCGAGCCAGCAGCCGGGCTGGTAGGAGTCGATCACGCGGCCCGCATACGACACGAACTCGCCGCCGTCGCCAATCACGATCGCGTCGCGGTCGAGCATCGAGCCGAGCTCGGCGTACAGCCGCATCGGATGCAATGGCGCCCTGTCGTCTTCGAGCTCCACCCGCTCGGCCTCGCGGCGCTCGGCCTCCGCCGCGCGCAGCTCTGCGATCCAGTGCTCGCTCGCCAGCGCCTTGGCCCCCGCCGCCACACGCAGATCGCTCAAGGTGCTCTCAAGCGCGCCGTAGCACTCCGCTGCCACCGCCCGCGGATGGGGACGTAGAGGCTCGGCCACGTCGACGACCAGGATCTCCGTGTCATCGCCAAACGACCCGCCGAAGCCCAGCCGGAAGTCCATCGGCACGCCCACCACCAGCGCCACGTCCGCGCCCTTCAGCGCCTGCGAGCGCGCACGCGAGAAGAACAGCTCGTGGTCGGCCGGAACACACCCGCGCGCCAGCCCGTTGAGGAACACCGGAATCCGCAGAGTCTCGGCCAGCTCCAGCAACGTCTGCTCTCCGTGTCCCCAGTAGAGGTCCGTGCCGGCCATGATCACAGGACGCTCGGCCGTCGCCAGCAGCTCGCCGGCGCGTTCGATCGTCTCCTTGGATGCGCCCTTCACGCCCGGGCCAGGGAGCCCCGACTGCGGCCCGCGCTCCGGCTCCGCCGCCTCCATGAACACGTAGTCCAGCGGGAAGTCCACGAACGCCGGCCCGCCGTGAGGTGCGCACGCGGCCGCGAACGCGTCGTCCAGGAGACCGGGGATCTCCTCCGTGCTCCCCGGCGTCGCCGCCAGCTTGGTGACCGGCCGCACGAACGGCACGTGGTCGATCTCCTGCAGCGAGCCCTGCCCCCAGCGCATCGCCGGCGCGCGGCCGCCGAGCACCACCATCGGCGAGTGGTTGGCCTGTGCCGAGGCCATCGCGCTGATCCCGTTCGTCACGCCCGGCCCCGCGGTCAGCGCGCACACACCCGGCTCGCGCGTCACCTTCGCCCAGCCCTCGGCCGCGAATGCCGCGGTGGACTCGTGGCGCACGTCGACGATCTCGATCCCCTCGGTACGACAGCCGTCGTAGATCGAGAACAGATGCCCGCCCGACAGCGTGAACAGCTTGCTCACCCCATGCGCCTTCAAGCGGCGAGCGACCAGCCGCCCCCCGTGGAAAGTCTCGGCCTGCGCAGCGCCCATCTCCTGGATGCCGCGAAGCGTCGGGTACGTACCCTCGGTCGACATTCTCGCGACTCTATCTTCTCGGTAGATGCCCGGGGTGGGACTCGAACCCACATACCCTTTGCGAGCCGCGGATTTTAAGTCCGCTGCGTATACCGATTCCGCCACCCG
>Ga0182024_10015719_pt1 | contig 14447 bp, 11 predicted proteins | sample P32metaG_FD_120480 | JGI IMG/M metagenome (GOLD analysis project Ga0182024, IMG submission 120480) | Permafrost microbial communities from Stordalen Mire, Sweden - P3-2 metaG (Illumina Assembly) | ecosystem: Environmental > Terrestrial > Soil > Wetlands > Permafrost | place: Sweden: Stordalen... | reverse complement strand
CCGAGAAGAGAGGGTGCGAATAAGTTGGAGAACTTGGGCCGTCTGGGACACGCCTAACGCGGCCGTTGGTTCGTCCAGCACCACCAACTCGGATTCGCGCATTACCGCGCGGGCGACCGCGACGGCCTGGCGTTGGCCACCAGAGAGGGAGCCCACCAGTTGACGGGCCGACTTCACCGTGGTTACCGAGAGATCAGCCAGCGTCTGCTTCGTGACGATCTCCATGTCAATCTCATTGAGTAGTCCATGGCGAGTCGCTTCGCGCCCTAGATACATGTTCTGGACGATGTCGAGATTGTCACAGAGGGCCAAATCCTGATACACGGTCGCAATACCCAGGTCAGCGGCGTCGCGGGGGCTGTGGATTTTTACCTCTTTGCCCTTCCACAAGATCTGTCCCTCCGACGGCGCCCAAATGCCAGCAATGGTCTTGATGAGCGTCGACTTGCCGGCGCCGTTATCGCCAATGAGGGCCGTGACCTTTCCGGCCGGGATGTCGAGATCAACGTTCTGCATGGCCTGCACGGCGCCGAAGTGTTTCGACAGGCCGCGCAGGCTCAGCAGGGGTTGCGATGCGGAGGGATCTGCCTCCGAGCCACTGATCTCAGGTAATAAGAGATTTGGTGACTCGGAGGCGGAATCCATCGTTAATGACTACTTGATGCCGTACGTCGAGCAGTCCGCCGCGTACGTCGGTGTGGAACTGTCACCCTTGACGATTGGAGCCGTGTTGGTGCAGAGTGCTGAAGCGGCGATGACCTTGTCGTGAATGACGGTCGCCTCAACGGTGGCAGCGGTAACCCAGGTGGCTGTCAGTAGGACCGACGGCACGTTCTTGAGCGAGCTGATCGTGGCTGCCGAGTCAGTCGACGTTCCGTTGACCAAGCCTCCCGGTGGCTTAACACCGGCATTGAGGTAGACGGCCAATGCAGCGGCGGCCTGAGCCTCTTTCCAAATGGGCTTGTAGACGGTTCCGCACTGGTAGCCAGAGATGATGTTCTGGAAACCGGTGAGCGTGGCGTCTTGGCCCGTGAATGGAATGGTCTGAGGCGCAAGTCCCAGGCTCTGCAAGTGCGCAATAATCGGCGCGGCATTCTCGTCGTTCGGCGTAATCACCGCATTGATCTTCGGGTTCGCCGTGTAGGCACCCTCGAAGTCAGTCAACGCCGTCGTCGGAGTCCACGTACCAACGTTCTCGTTGATGGTATTGGCGGAGTTCGCGGCGCCTTCACCGGGCGAGAAGCCAGCGGACTTCAGCACTGCGTTGTAACCCTGTCCAAACAACGTGGCGTTGTTGTCGGTGGGAGCACCGTACATCACGTATACCTCCGGGCTGGCAACTTTCCAGGCCGTGAGGCACGACGTCAGACCAGATCCAATCAACGTACCAACGGCAACGTTGTTGAAGCTGACGTAGTAAGCGCGAGCTCCACCCAATGTCAGGCGGTCGTAGTCAATGACCTTGACACCGCGGGCATGAGCGTACGCCTCAATGATGGCACCGGTCGTCGAGTCGAGTGAGTCGAGCAACAGCACCTTGGCGCCCTTGGCTATGTCAGCCTGGGCATCGGTGTACTGCGTCGAGTCACTGCCTAACGCGTTTTGAATGATGACATCCTTTGAAGGGACCCCCGCGGTCTTAAACGCTTCCTTCAAGTACGGCGCGTCGAACTCGACGTAGCGTGTTGAAGAGACTTCGTCCGGAAGAATGACGGCAATCTTGCCCTTACCCTTCGCGGCGATGGTCTTCAGGTACTTCATGGTCGAAAAGCTCGTGGTAAACGTGCTATCCGACACGGTCTTCGTACTGGCCGAGCTGACGCTTGGCAGCATGGCGCCTACAAAGGCACCAGCCAGCGCAATAGCGGCAATGGCTCTTCCTGTTTTAAACTTCATTCTCCCCAACCCTTCTATGGCACCTTCCGACGCCCTTGAAATGATGTTTACGTGAACTTCACGTGAACGTGATATTCAGTTGAGGAAGTTAGCACGGATGTCTTAGGAAATGTTTACAGGCCGAGCCTGATCCCTTGCTGCCGTGGCTGGATTCAAACTGGTGTTACCGGCCCTGCGAAACGAAAAAATCACTTCATGGCGTCGGCCAACGCTTCGCCGATGGACCTACTTCACAGTATAAATCTCATACTCATCAGTACTTTATGAGTCGTCAGTTCGCACTTCTTAGCAATTTAAAGGGATTGCAGGACTTGGTCCATGGTGTCCATGATCGCAACCGTCTCGTCAAGCGGCAAGATTGGACTCTCGGTCAAGCCCGCGTCAATACAACGAGCGACTTCTACTGCTTGATACTGGAGTCCCCGGCCACTATGGGCAAACTCGAAGCGCTCCGACTTTCCGTTACACAACTTTAATATGAAATCCGTCGGAGCGTAGAAGTTGCCCTCAATTTCAATACGCGCTTTGGTGCCCACAATGCTGGCCCGGGTCTCGCTTTTCGCGGAGGACGTACAGGTAAGTATGGCTTGGGCCCCGCTGGCATAACCGAAGAGCATCGACGTCTGGCCGTCAACGCCCGTGAAGGCCGGCGTCACCAAGGCCGTAATGCGGTTCGGGGTACCGAGCACCATGGAGGCAAAGGAAACGGGATAGACGCCGAGATCAAGCAGGGCCCCTCCCCCCAGCTCTGGCGCGAAGAGCCGCGACGCGCGATCTTCGGCGAACCATTGACCATGATCGGCCATAACCGACACGATGTCACCGAGGACGCCTTGGGCTAAGAGCTCGCGAACGGCGACGACGTGGGGCAAGAAACGCGTCCACATTGCCTCCATGAGGAACAACTTCTTCGCTCGAGCCGCCACCACCAACTCGCGAGCCTGATCACCCGTCATCGTGAAGGCCTTCTCCACCAGCAGGGGCTTATTGTGCTCGAGGGCCAGCATCGCGTTGGCGTGGTGCATGGGGTGCGGCGTGGCGACGTATACCGCATCCACGTCGGGGTCCGCGACCAACGACTCGTAGGAATCGTGGCGATGGGCAATGTCAAACTCATCGCCAAATGCGTCAGCCGACGGGCGTGATCGAGATCCCACGGCGACGACGATTCCCTCATCGATCAAGCGAAGATCACCCGCGAAGGTGTGGGCTATGCCTCCGGTGCCAATAATCCCCCATCGAAGCGGTGCGGCCATGTCATTCCTCCCGGTGTGCACAATTGAACGACGTCCCTCTTCACAGTAGCGACAATGACGGCGCCGTCGGATGGCGCGACGCACCGGCTGAACGTGACACCGACGACGATTCGTTGATGAAGAAATCACTTGAATTGCTGTTCGACAATTACGGGTCGAAGCGGCCGAGTAGTTTCGTCACCGGGCGGTTCTTTTAAACTAGAACGTTGTTATGGCTCAATTACTCGTCAGCGCTCAGACCGCTCGCCTTACCCTGCGACCATTTCAACTCAGTGACCTCGACGACCTCGCATTGTTATACGGACGCGAGGACGTCAGTCGCTATCTCTACTGGGATCCTCGCGACCGCAAGCAATCTCTTGCGGCGCTCGAACGAAGCATGCAAAGACCTCCAGAAATCATCAACGAAAACGTCCTGCCCGTGGCCGTGGTGTTCAATGAAACCAATCGGGTCATCGGGGACTTCATGCTTCGTTGGAACACGAACGAGCATCGTCAAGGTGAGATCGGCGGCTCGTTACATCCCGATTATCACGGACGGGGCTTGGCCGTCGAGGTCTACCGGGAACTGCTTCAGATCGGCTTCGTTCAGTATTCACTCCATCGCATCGTGGGTAGATGCGACGGGCGAAACGGGGCGTCAATTCGGTCGCTAGAAAAAGCCGGCCTACATCACGAGGCGCGCCTTATCGAAAACGAATTCGTCAAGGGCGAGTGGACTGACGAGGTGGTGATGGCTATTCGACGAGAACAGTGGGATCAACAGGGCTTGCCCACTTAGCGCGCTCCCTCGATCGAAGAGCGCGATTGACGCGCGGCGCCGAGCCGTAGCATCGTTTCGTGAATCGTCTCGGGGCTTCCAGTTCGGCCTACCTGCGCCAGCACGCGCAGAACCCCGTTGACTGGTGGCCGTGGGGCAGCGAAGCGCTGGAGAAGGCCCGAGAGCTCGATCGACCGATTTTCCTCTCCGTCGGGTACGCCGCTTGCCATTGGTGTCACGTGATGGCGCACGAGTCATTCGAAGATCCTCACATCGCCCAACTCCTCAACGACTCGTTCATCGCCATCAAAGTTGACCGTGAAGAGCGGCCCGACGTTGACGCTCTCTATATGGCCGCGACTCAGCTGCTGAGCGGACACGGCGGCTGGCCCATGTCCGTGTTCCTGCTCCCCGATGGTCGACCCTTCATGGCCGGCACCTACTACCCACCACAAGATCGCCCCGGACAGTCTGGATTTCCTCGACTGCTGCTCGCGCTGGCTGACGCCTGGACCACGCAACGTGAAGCCGTCTACACCCAGGCCAACGAACTCCAACGGGCCGTCGAGCGCGAAATCTCTTTCGTCGACCATCTCGCGTCGTACGAGATGGAGATTGACTTGCCCGCCATTCGCCGGTCATTGCGCGACGAACTCGTAGGTCGCCTCGACGGCGACGGTGGTTTTGGAGAGGCCCCCAAGTTTCCGCGGGCCAGCTACGTCCAGGCGCTGCTGGAGTTTGACGACGACGAAAGCGTCGAAGCCGTTACACGCACACTGGACGCCATGGCCCGACGCGGCCTCTATGACCATCTTCGCGGAGGCTTCGCTCGCTATAGCGTCGACAACGTATGGCACGTGCCGCACTTCGAAAAGATGCTGAGTGACCAAGCCCTGTTGGCGAGGGTCTACCTGCGCGCCTCGCGCGCCTACAAGAATCACCCCGACTGGCGCGACGTCGCACTCGATACCTTGCGCTTCGTAATCTCCGACCTGCGCGTGACGTCGGGCTTCGCTTCCTCGCTCGACGCCGACGCCGGTGGCGTCGAGGGATCGCACGTCACCTGGAGTGTCGAAGAAGTGGAGCGGACGCTGCAAGAGGCCGATCGTTCGTCGGACCTAGCCGAGGTGTTGAAGCGCTGGTCCGTCAGCTCGACCGATCTCTTTGAGGGTCGGTCCATTCCCCGCCTGGGCCACGATGCTCCGTTTTTTACTCCCGAAGAATTGCGGCCGGCCCGCGAGGCCTTACGTGAGGCCCGGAGCCGCCGAGTCCAGCCCGGTCGCGACGAGAAGGTGATCCTCGAGTGGAACGCCATGTTCGCCTCGGCCTGTCTCATGAGCGGCGACGGCGAACTGGTTGATCAGGCGCTCGAACTGCTGACCGCGCTTGAGGCCACGCACTTCTCGAATCACACCTGGTGGCGGACCGAACGCCGGGAGGCGCACGCCAGCGCCAGCGACATCGCCTGGCTCTGCGACGCCCACCTGGACGCCTTCGAAGCCACTGGTGACCACCAATGGCTGCGTGCGGCCCGCGAACAGGCCCACTATCTGCTGGTCCATCACTGGGACGGCGAACTGCCCACAGCCCGGTCGCCCCATGTCGGACGAGGACTCTTTTCGCAAAGCGACCGCGTCACGGACTTGCCGGCTCGTCCAAAGGAGATCTTCGACGGCGCCACCCCTTCGAACCACGCGGTTGCGTGCCGGGCCCTGGCCCGGCTCGCCCTGTGCTGCGATGAGGCGGACCTGCTCTGCACGGCCCAACGGCTGGTCGAATTGGGAGCCACCCTGCTCGCCACCCATCCGAGTGCCGTGCCGGATCTGGTCGAAGCCGCCGGTTTCGCGATCGAAGGCATCGAGATCGTGATTCCGGGCGGACCAAACGAACTGAGCGAGCACGTACGATTACTACCTATGGTTCGTAGCGTTCTCATCACCGGGCAGGGTTCCTCGCCCCTGCTGGACAATCGCACCGTGGGACTGGCCTACGTATGCCGTTCAGGGACCTGCCAGCTTCCCGTGAGTTCGGTCGACACGTTGGACGATCAACTTCGTCGAGTCCACCAGTAGTGGCACTCTTTAACCGCGACCCCTCGGTCAAGGTCATTAAGCGGTTGATCCAACGCATGCCTCAACGCGACGACGTCGACCTCACCCCCGGTTCAACGGTCTACGGATTGGTCTTGGGTTCCACTAACGAGTCCACCACCGTCGTGGACCTGGCGTCGCAAGCCATCGTGCGATGGCGTATTCCCTGGCCCGACGATTTCGCCGCCGACTTGGCGGTGTTTGACGTGGTGGAAGGCCAGCTGGCGTTGGACATTGAACGCAACGATCTCGCCCAACCCGAGGCGGTCACGCTGGTCGACCTACCCCGTCGACTCGGTTCCTACCGGGGACGCCGAGTTCGCGGATGGCTCGAAAAGATCGCCAGCCCCGCCGACGGCCATCTCTTCGGTTTTCGAGGACCGAGCGCGCCGTACTGGGAGTTCCGCGGTGAGCGACCGAGCGTGGCGCTCATCGCCGCTGACAGCGGTCCGCAATTGCTTCGCCGAAGTGACGACGGCTCGACCTGGGTCCGATTTGGTTGGTACGGGGACGACGTCTGGCTTTTGTGCGAGGACAGCCACGCCATTCGCACGATGGAGACAGCGCGACAGTTTTCTTTGGCCGGTAAGGACCTGGCGACCTCTTTGGGTTTTCGCCCGACCTATGTGCTGACGACCCTGTCCAAGTCCATCGACGGACACTGCTACAAGAGCTGCACCGGCCTACTACCGAGGGGCTGAACTATTTGGGCAGTTTGCCCGACGCGAGCGATTCGGCCATGGCCCAGCCAAAGACCACCAGGCGCTGTCCTTTTTCGGGTTTTACGTCGGCGAAGTGGGTGTCCGAGCCCGCCGGAATCGCGCCTTTGGCCGCCACGTAGTCGAGTCCGCCGACCGGACCGGGCGTCACGGTCATAACGAAGGTCTTGTCATCGATCGACTTTTCGGAGCCAAATCGCTTGGCTAGGCGTCGTCCCCAGGCCCGATCTTCACCGGTGGGCTTGTAACCAAGACGAGGGACCACGTCATCGAGTCCGGCGAAGGCCCGAAAACCATCGGGGGTGGTGAGGCGGGATCCGAGCAATACGTCCTCGTCAGGAAAGGCCAGCAGCGCGCGACGAAATTGGTCGTGCAAAATAGCCTTGAGCGTCTGGTCGGACTTGGCGTTGCGATCGACCAGCAACAGCCCTACCAGGAGCGAGGGCGTTCCGCCGATCCGCTCCAAGGTGCAAAAGGAGTACCCGCGTAACTTGTTGCCCTCGCGCACCTGGGTAACGAGTACCCAATCTTCACGTTGCTTGGAAAGAAAGCCAATATCAAAGTTTGGTTCGCGGTCGACGCACAGATCGGCCATCTCAGCCAGTTCGACATCGCTGAGGGCGGTGGTGTCTTTCGTATTGACGGTCATTGTCATAGGGGTCCATTCTACGGGAGTTCACCACCCCTAGAAACGTTTGCTACCCCTTTATGACATTTCGACCGAATTCCGAGCGTAAGTCCCCTACTACGCCAGAAATGTTGACGTTGAATTCAGGACCCAGCTTGTAAGCTTTGCCAGCCTCGCCGGCTTCGACGATCACCGGTGATTTCCCGGGATGATGCGAAAGGATGTCGCGCAGAGTGCCGATGGATCCGGCCGTCAAATCCTCAGGACGCAGTACCAATCGCAGTTCGCCATCGCCCCGATCAACTTTGAGCAAAGTGACCTTTAAGGCGCTGAAACGCAACTCCTCATCTCGGGCGTCCAGACGGCCTTCGATGAGCACCACGTTGTCCTTCGTGAGAAAGCCGCTGCATTCTTCGAACTTACGAGCGGAAAAATTAATCTCCATCGATCCGCCCAGGTCCTCGAGCACCACCCGCGCGTACTGCTGGCCGGCCTTGGTGGTGCGCAGTTGTACCTCGGCCAAGATGCCGCCCACCGTGACGACCTTGTTGGCCTTGGCGAGGTCCTCGCCGCGCTCTCGTATGGAGATAATCGAGCCGTCGGTCCGGGCGGCCAGCAGGCTTTCGATCTCGTAGAGCGGATGATCGGATATATAGGTGCCGAGCATCTCGCGTTCGAAGTCCAGCTTGACGGACTTGTCGAACTCAAGGTCACCGAGCGCTATTTCTGTGCCCTCCCAATCGTCGGCACCGCCGTCGCCGTCCAGGGCGGCGAAGAGCGTGGAGATGCCGAAGGAGAGGTCCTTGCGGCGACTGAGCGTGACGTCGATGATTTCGTCGACGCGTAGCAGGAAGCCCAGTCGCGGCACGCCCAGCGAGTCGAAGGCGCCGGCCTTAATCAAAGACTCCATGGAGCGCCGGTTCAAGACCATTGGATCGACCCGGCGCACGAAGTCGTAGATCGACTGGTAGGGGCCGCCCACCTCGCGTTCACTCACGATCTTTTCCACCAGGGCCTCGCCGACGTTACGCACGGCAGCCATGCCGAAGAGGATGGTCCGGTCCTTAATGAGGCTGGGCGCGTATTCGGCGAAGGACTCGTTCACGTCCGGCACCCCCACACTGATGCCCATCTGGCGCGCCTCATTGAGGTAGACCGACGACTTATCCTTGTCGTCTCGAAATGAGGTCAACAGCGCCGCCATGTACTCCACCGGATAGTTGGCTTTCAGCCACGCGTTCTGATAGGCAATGAGTCCGTAGCCGTAGGCGTGGCTCTTATTGAAGGCGTAGTCGGCGAACGGTTCGATCTTGTTAAAGATCGCTTCGCCGAGCTCGCGACCGTAGCCTTCACGCTCGGCCCCGTCGACGAATTTCTTACGCTGGGCCTGAATCATCTCGCGAATTTTCTTCGAGCAGGCCTTTCGAAGGTCGTCGGCCTCGGCGAGAGAGAAGCCGGCGATTTTCGTCGCCACGCGCATGATGTCTTCCTGATAGATCATCAGTCCGTAGGTCTCGCTCAAGATCTCTTCTAAGTCCTCATGGTCATAACTGACCTCCTGACGATGATTCTTGCGATCGGCGTAATCGTTGTGGACGTTTTCACTTAACGGTCCCGGTCGATACAGCGCCACCAGCGCCGCGATGTCATCGAAGCTCGTAGGAGCCAGACGGCGAATCAGCTGACGCATCTTGTCGCCCTCGAGTTGGAAGATGCCAATCGAGTTGCCGAGCTTCAACATGTCAAAGACCTTGACGTCGTCGAGGGCCACCTGATCGATGTCCACTTCGAATCCCTGGGAGCGGGTGATGTGTTCGAGCGTGCGTTCGATGATGGCCAGGTTGCGCAGACCTAGGAAGTCCATCTTCAAGAGACCGAGCTTCTCGATCGCGGTGGCTTCGTACTGGGTGACGATCGGGGCGTCATCGCTGGAGCCGTTCGGACCGGACTTGCGCTGCACCGGCACGTACTCGAGTATCGGCTCCTTGGTAATCACCACCGCCGCCGCGTGAATCCCGTCCTGGCGCCGCTTGTCGACGAAACCTTTGGCCACGTCGATGGTGTGTTTCACCTCGGGGTCGCTGTTGTAGAGGGTTCGCAGGTCGGCCGCTTCGACGTAGCGACTTTCGTGGCCCGGTACCCGGGTAAAGCAGGCTTCCAACGGGAGGTCCTGGCCCATCACCAGCGGCGGCATGGCCTTGGCGATCTTGTCGCCGAGTTGGGGCGGGTAGCCCAGCACCCGCGCGGCGTCGCGCACCGCGGCGCGGGCCTTGATGGTGGAGAAGGTGACGATTTGCGCGACGTGATCGGAGCCATAGCGTTCGGCGGCGTAATGAATCATGTCGCTGCGGTAGCGTTCATCGAAGTCCATGTCGATGTCGGGCATCTGCTTGCGCCCCGGATTGAGGAATCGCTCGAAGATCAGTCCGTAGCGGATGGGGTCTAGATCAACGATTCGCAAGCAGTAAGCAATGCAACAGCCAGCCGCCGATCCCCGACCGGGGCCGACCCTAATTCCCTGCTCGCGGGCGTGACGAATCAGGTCCCACACCACCAAGAAGTAGTCCGAGAAGCCCATGTCGGCCACCACGCTCAGCTCGTAGTCCAAACGTTCCCGCACCTCTTCGTCGAAGCCCCCGCCGTAGCGCTCATGAGCGCCTTGGTAGGTCAGTTCACGCAGCAGCCGGTGTGCGCCTTCTTTATGACTGGACCCCTGGTACTCGATCGGGATAGGGAACTCCGGTAGCGCGTCGTTGTCGAACTCAATCGTCACGTCGGCGCGCTCGGCGATCAGCAACGTGTTGTCGCAGGCCTCGGGAATATCGCGGAAGAGGTAGCGCATCTCGGCCGCCGACTTTAGATAATGTTGATCGCTTTGAAAGCGGAAGCGATTGGGATCGGCCACCAGCGAACCGGTGCCGATGCAAAGAAGTGCGTCGTGCATCTCGGCATCGCCGTGATGCACGTAGTGCAGGTCGTTGGTCGCGAGCAGTGGCGCCTTCAACTCTTTAGCGATTTCGAGCAGCATGGGGTTGGTGCGAAGTTGCTCGGGAATCCCGTGATCTTGCATCTCGATGAAGAAATTCTCGTTCCCAAAAATCGTTTGCAAGCGACCGGCTAGTTCAACGGCCTTGGTGTAGTTGTCCTGAACCAGCGCCTGGAGCACCACGCCACCCAGGCAGCCCGACGTCGCCACCAGACCCTGGGAGTAGCGCTCGAGCAATTCCCAGTCCAGACGCGGCTTGTAGTAGTAGCCCTCGAGGAAGGCCTTAGAGGAGAGTTCGCGTAAGTTCCGGTAGCCCTGGTTGGAGGTCGCCAGCAGCGTCAGGTGGTGATAGAGCTTTTGGCCGCCTTCGGTATCACCGCCGGTGTCGTCGATCTTTCCCCGACGCGGCGGGCGGTCAAATCTCGAGTTGGCCGCCATGTACGCCTCGAGGCCGATGATGGGCGTCACGTCGTGCTTTCGGCAGGCCTCGTAGAAGTCAATCACCCCGTAGAGATTGCCGTGATCGGTGATGCCGAGTGCCCGTTGTCCGTCGGCTTTGGCGGCCAGCACCAACTCTTCAACCCGTGCCGCACCGTCGAGCATGGAGTACTCGGTGTGGTTATGCAGGTGTACGAAGCTGTCAGTCATTCGCCGAGCTCATCCTTTCGCGGGTCGGACGGGTGAAATTACACGCGTGGGATTTACACGCTAGTACCACCGTTTGGCCCCGCGCCACGCCTAGAGGTAGGTGCCGGCGCGAGGCTCCGGCCCACCGGGGCTGAGCGATCGGTCCCGCATCTTTTCGAGCTGAGCAGCGGCGGCGGCCTGCTGGGCGAAGAGGGACGCCTGGATTCCATGAAAAAGCCCCTCCAGCCAGCCCACTAGCTGAGCCTGGGCGATTCGCAGTTCGGACTCCGACGGCACGTCGGGCGAGAAGGGTGGCGCCATGCGCGCCAATTCATCGCCCAAGTCCGACGACAGCGCGCTCGAAAGTTCACGGATCGACGTCTCGTAAATCTCGCGCAGACGGGTACGACCGGCTTCGTCCAGCGGCGCGGCCCTCGCCTCGTCGAGCAATGACTTGACCATGGAGCCGATCCGCATGACCTTGGCCGGTTGGCTGATGAAGTCCGTGGCTTCGTCTTGCGACGTCGTCTCACTGGCCTGGCCCGGGTCCAAAACCTCGTCGGGATTGACGGTTACCTCTTTGCTGTTTTTTTCGTCCATCTATGCAGTGTGCCAGACGCGAGGCCCCGGTGAGTTGGCTCCTGAGGGCGAATGTCCTCGGTAGACTGCGCCCTATGAGGGTATCGACGCGAGGAGACTACGCCAGCCGGGCGCTCTTGAGCCTGGCCTTACGCGACGACCTGGCCACCCCGGTTTCGGTACGGGACTTGGCCCAGCGAACCGGTCTTCCCCAGCCCTATCTGGAGCAAATTCTGTTGAGTTTAAAGAGCGTCGGTCTGGTGCGATCCAAGCGTGGCGTAGGCGGCGGCTACGTGTTGGCACGTTCGGCTGAATCAATCACGCTGGCCGAAATAGTGGCCGCCGTGGACGGTCCCATCGTGGCCGGTGACTTCGGGGAACCCCATAAAGATGGCGCCTGTAACCACGAGGGCCAGTGCGTGCTACTCGGGGTCTGGGCCGACGTCGGAAACCACATGCGTGAGCACCTTTCGAGTTTCACCCTGGCCGATATGGTCGATCAGGCCCGGGGCGGTCAAAAGGTGAAAAAGACGCATAGCGCCTGATTGAACTTCTTATGATTTCGTTATTTACAAGGCTTGAAGTCCACTTTACCCCGTGGTAAATTAGTGAGGCGTCGATAGGAGAAATACCGATCCGCCGGCGCTTCGGCTGTTTTAACCAGCGAGGAGAAGCAATGACTACTGCAGTTCACCGTTCATCGGTAAATACCAACGACATGCTGGGGCTATTAATGCGTGACCTCGACCGCTACCCCATGCCGAACTACGACGAGCAGGTTGAACTAGCCAAGCGCGTCACCGCTGGCGACGAGGAAGCCAAGAAGCAAATGGTCGCCGCCAACCTGCGCCTGGTGTTGCACTGGGCCCGACGCTACCAAGACCGCGGCGTCGAAATGGTCGACCTGGTCCAAGAAGGTACCTTCGGACTGCTTCGCGCCGTCGAGAAGTTCGACTGGGAGCGGGGATTTAAGTTCTCCACCTACGCCACCTGGTGGATTCGCCAATCGCTCCAGCGCGCCGTGCAACAACACGGACGCACCATTCGCATCCCGCTTGAAGTTGGCGAGCAGCTCCAACGTCTCGAAGCCACCACGGCCGAGTTGACCTCGATCTTTGCGCGCAAGCCCACCGACGAGGAACTGACCGAGGCGACCGGCATGTCCAAGGCCGAGCGTCAAGGTTTGCGGGGCCTCGCGGGCGTTACCGCCAGTCTGGACCAACCGGCCTCTTCCGATTCCGCCACTACCTTGGGTGACCTCGTCGCTCCCAGTCAGCACGACTGGGTCGGAGACATTGAACAGACGATGATGGACGACCAATTACATGGCGCGCTCGAAAAGTTGACCGAACTGCAGCGCGAGGTCCTCTCGCTTCGATTTGGACTGAACGGTGCCACGCCGCTTTCCCTCCAGGCCACGGCCACCAAGATGGACATCGGCGTTCGCAGAGTTCGTCGAGCTGAAGAAGAGGCCCTGGCGATCCTGCGCAACGACAACGCGGTTATCGCCGCGCGAGAGAGCGCCTAAAGCGTCACGCCTTCGGGCACCAATTGACGCAGGTCATCGGGCAACGGCACGCTGACCGTGATCCATTCCTGGCTGCGAGGATGGGCGAAGGCCAGGGTTGTCGAGTGCAGGAAAAACCGTTCCTCGGCCATTCGCTTGTCGCGACGATGACCGTAACGGGGATCGTTGACCACCGGATGGCCAATCGTCGCCAGGTGCACGCGAATCTGATGGGTGCGCCCGGTATCTAACTGCAGACGCAGCAGGGTCATGGCGTGTGGCTTGTCGATGCGCGCCAGCACCTCATAACCGGTTCTCGCCGCACGCCCGTCGGCTCGCACCGCCATGAGGGTCGGCGTGCGAGTGGAACGCCCAATGGGCGCGTCCACCACGCCACGCTCTTCGGCGACGTGTCCCTCCACCATGCCCAGGTAGGTGCGTTCCATAACGCGGTCGGCCAACTGGCGTGACAGATCGATGAATCCTTCGGGCGTCTTGGCGATCACTAAAACCCCCGAGGTGCCTTTGTCGAGACGATGCACAATGCCGGGACGTAGCGGATCGCAAAGACCGTCGGCGCTCAGCTCTTGCATCTGGGGATAAAGCGCTAGTAATCCAGCCACCAGCGTGCCGTGCCTATGACCGGCGCCGGGATGGACCACCTGGCCGGGCGACTTATTTATAACGGCGAAGTCCTCATCGTCTAAGACCACGTCCACCACCACCGAGGGATCGGGCTCGACGATTCCGCTGTCGGGCACCGGCAGGACCGCCACCAGATGCTGGCCCTCCTGCAACGACGTCGAGGCCTTCACGACAACTTTGTCGTCAACCGTGACCCCCCCACCGGTCAAGATAGCGTGCGCCTCCGACCGCGAGAGTCCGGTGAGCATCGAAAGAACACGGTCGACGCGGATGTCACTGAGCGTGGAGGGCACCAGGAGATCGAGGGTCTCGCCGTCAAAGGGATCAACTATAGAATCGTCACTCATCGAACCAACAGTCTCTCTCCTCGAAACGCGCAGGCCACCAGCACCACGAACCCGGCCGTTATCGCCACGTCGGCCAGGTTGAAAACGGGAAAACTACCTAGCGCGATGAAGTCCGTCACCTGATGGGGATGGGCGGCCAAGCGATCGATGTCGTTGGCCAGTCCTCCACCGAGCAACAGTCCAAAACCAGCGCCCGGAAGGCCCGGTTGAGCCCGTAACCCGATCACGATCACCGCCAGCGCCACGACGACGGTCGCCACGGTCGTGAACAGTGGACCCGATTGGTTGATGGAGAACGATATTCCCGAGTTGAATTGCAAGCGGAGCCACACGAAGCCCACCACGTGCACGGCGTGCGTCGCAAGGGAACTTCGAGCCCATGCCTTGCTGGCGGCGTCGACGGCGGT
>Ga0182024_10015718_pt1 | contig 14447 bp, 8 predicted proteins | sample P32metaG_FD_120480 | JGI IMG/M metagenome (GOLD analysis project Ga0182024, IMG submission 120480) | Permafrost microbial communities from Stordalen Mire, Sweden - P3-2 metaG (Illumina Assembly) | ecosystem: Environmental > Terrestrial > Soil > Wetlands > Permafrost | place: Sweden: Stordalen... | reverse complement strand
GCCACCAGGGTCGCGATGTCGATCTACCAGACGATGATCCGCTCGGACATCGAGTCCCGCGAGCTGATGGGCGTCACACCCGAGCAGGCCCTCTACCTATCGGTGTGGCTGTGTCTCGCCTCGTGGATCTCGGGCGGGGCACGAGCAGCCCGGTTCTACGGGCAGACATATCCCTTTGTGAAGCTGCGAAACGGGGCGTGGGCTCAGCACCACCTGCGAGTCCTCGAGGAAAAGACCGGCCCCTACCCCGAGCAGCTACCGAAGACCTACAAGCGCACCGGCAGCAGCCTGGGGGACATTCCGACTACAGAGCGCACGGAGCACCCATCGCCGATCGCCGAGACGACGCAGCCCGCCCGGCGGAGGACCCCCGCGCGCACGCAGCAGATCCGGACCTCTGCCGGCACGGGCGCACAGTCCAAGCGCCGCCAGACGCCCACCGGGAAGCACAAGCCGCCCACGCCACCGACGACGGCGGCGCGCGTGCCTCCGGCCGACGAGCCGGTGCCGGCGACCGTCGTCTTCGAGCCCGCGGACCAGCAGGACCCGGATCGCCAGCAGCACCCGGATCGAGAGGCCGTCAGGCCGCTGATCCGTGAAGCCGGTGAGGTTCCAGAGGTAGAGCGCAGCGCCGTGCGGAGGATTCTGGGCGCGACCCCGAGCCCGGACAACGCTGAGGCACGATTCGGCGAGACACCGGGATCGGAAAGCATCCGCGAACTCGCGGCCTACGTCGACCCTTTCCTCAGCGTCCGGGCCCCGGAGCGCAAGCCCGCATCGACTCGCCTGCCGCGCCTGTATGACGAGGACTACGCGATCCTCGCGCTGCTCGATCGAGTCGGGCTCGCGCTGCCGGGGATGCTCAGGCGCGCGGTCACACCCGGCGTCGCCGAGCGCACGATGCGCGGCCGGATCAACGACAAGCTGCACAAGCATGGTCTGATCAGCCGCTGGCCGATGATCCTCCGCGACACGCCGCGCGGCGGGGTGCCCTACCTGTATTCCCTGACCAAGTTCGGGTTGGAGATCGCACAGGCCCGCCAGCCCGCGGCGGTGCCCAGCACCCGTGAGTTCCGCGAGCTGGAGGTCCAGAAGGATGGGCGTATCCGCCACGATCTGCACCTGCTCTCGTGGGTGATCGAGCTGCACGAGCGACTGGGCCCGTATGCCACGGACAAGTGGCGCACTCCTCGCTGGCCCGCGGGCGCGTGCCCCGTCCCGCAAACCGGCAACGGCCGCAGCCGCCACCCAATCACGCTGCACGATGTCCGCCATTCGAAGCACATCGGCATCTTCGACGTGGACAGTGCCGCCTTCGCCGAGATCAGACCGGACGCGATCTGCGAGATACATATCCCCGAGGACCAGCTCACCTTCGACCTGTTCATTGAGATGGACCTCACCGACCGCGTCTCCTACAACCTCGAGAAGTTCCGCAAGTACGACGCCTTCCTGACCGCGTGGTGGACTGAGCACCGTCGCTACCTCCAGCTGGGCACCCGCCCGGGGGTTGTGTTCGTCTGCACGACAGCGGAGATGGCAATGGCTTACGCCCGTGCCGCCGACCAAACCCTGAAGGGAAGCATCGGAGTCACCGGCAGCCGTCCGCAGGACCGCTACTACCCGGCACGCGACCACATCTTGTTCGCGGTCGAGCGAGACATTCACGACAGCCAACTGACCGCGCTCGCGCTCCCAGCATTGCCGCCCGCGCTGCGCGAGGCGCTGGACGGCCCGAGCAACCTCTCACTCAGCCGTGTCCTCCTGTTCCCCGAGAAGATCACCAAGGCCGCCCGCAGCGAATTCCGCAACTCCGGCGACCAATAGGTCTCGCTCGCAGCAACCACCCGTGCGGCCCGGTCAACCAGGAGAACACGATCGAGGACAGTTTGCGCTGGTTCTACGACTGCAGATAGGCGCCCGACTTGACCTCCACTGTGATACCGGTTGCGGTCGTCACATCCCAGTTATCCCATGCCTCTCTGAGCGATGAGGGGGTCACCGACAGCTTGGGCTACCACGTACTCTGCGAGGGCGCCACGCACGATATTGGTCCGCAGGTCGGAGAACGCCCAGTGCCAGAAATCAAGGACAGAGGACGAGTCGTCAGAGAAGCGCTCCTCCCCCGTCTGCTGCTGGACGGCCTTCGGTACCAGCCGGCCCGGCTTGGGCGTGGCGGCTTCGGCATCAGGAGGCATGACGGGTAAGCTAACTCAGGGCACTTGGATCCGGCATGGGAGCCGCCGATGTTGAGGTGGCCGTCGATAATGGCTCTGTGAGGCGCGCTGCAGTCAACCCGACGGTCTCTCCGGGCTCACGCGATCCGCTGTCGTTCTTGCCGGGTGTCAGCGAGAAGCTCGGACACTACGTCTACGCGCTCCGCGATCCCTTGGAAGACGGCCGCATCTTCTACGTCGGCAAGGGAACAGGAGACCGCGTGTACGCACATGCGAGGCACGCAAAGCGCGTCGATACGTCCAAGACGAGTGCTCAGTTGAAGCTAACGCGTATCCGTGAGATTCACGCTGCCGGACTCGATGTGGGGGTCGAGCTCATCAGGCACAACCTGAGGGACGAGGCCGAGGCGTTCGAGGTGGAGGCTGCAGTGATCGACGTGCTCAAGATCGCCGGTATTGAGCTCGCTAATGTCGTCGCTGGCCAAGGCACGGAACGTGGCTGGCGACCGCTTGAAGAGATCATGGCGGAGTACGCTGCCGAGCCGGTCGAGATCGGGCCGGAGCATCGTGTACTTCTGATTCGCCTGAACCGTACGCAGTGGCTCGCGCCTGGTGATCTATACGAGAAGACTCGGGCGTCTTGGAAGGTCGCACCCGAGCGTCACAAGGCGATGTGGGTGTTCGCGGTATACGGCGGGATCGTCCGTGCCGTCTACCGGATCGAGAGCTGGGAGCGACCGCCGAAGGAAAAGCGCGTCGGCAACGGAGTTGGACGATGGGACTTCAACGGTGTCCGCGACCTCGCAATGGAGGGCCTCTATCTGTGGACTGATGTCAGCGGCTACCTGCCCCGTGGCGCTCAAAACCCCATCACGTACGTCCACTGCTGAGGCCCTCGAGGGTCCTGTCCGAGGATGTTGGGACCCTCGATAGATGTGTGCAGGCAGCGATAGCGATGGCGTGAAGCACCTGAGCACCGAGAATTGGCTTGAGCCCGACGCAATCCCGAGCAAATACGTCGAAATCAATCAGCAGACCGGAGAGCGGCGTGCTTCATCAGGTGATGCGTGGGTCGAGCGATTCCTCGCCGTGGCGCTCGCCCCATTGGCGCCGACGGAGGTGCGCGAGATGTGGGAGGTAGCGCAGGGCATCCTCTGTTACGGCTGGTTCTACTACCCCTTGTATGCAATCGGCGAACACCAGCTACGCCGGATCGCGGACGCCGCTGTCCTGCACTGCTATCGCCAGGCTGGCGGGCCTCCCAACAAGAGGCCGGACGCCGAGGATGGACAGCTGACATGGCCGTCGTTTAAGCGACGCGTCGATTGGCTATTAGCGCAGGGCGTGATCCCCGAGGCGAAGCGTGTCCGCTGGGAGACGATCCGCGAATTGCGAAACGAGACGACGCACGCGAGTATCCGCCATATCGCGCCTCCCACCGAGAGCCTGCGAGTTCTCGAACTCCTTGCCGACGAGATCAACGTGCTGTTCGCCTCGTAGGCTGTTCGGCCTGTGCCAGCGTCGCGTGCGCCGCCGCGATTCGCTCGGCGAGCGCGTCCCTCTCGGGGTATGGAATGCCAGCCTCGACTGCAAGGCTAGTGGCTGTCTCAGCCGCGAACGTCGCCAGGAGTACAAGCGATTGCCTCGCGGCGTTCGTGTGTCGAGGCCCCCACCTCACCACCGCGGACAGGGTGTCTTCGTCCACCTCCGCTAACGAGCGCATCACGACACCGACGTCCGCGTGTGCGTCCTGGCAGAGCGCCGCATACAGGTCACGCACAACAGTAGGGTCAAGTTCGGGCGCGCTGGCCTTCAGCGCAGAGGTGATCGAGCTTTTCTCGGTGAGCTTGCGTTCGAGCCACAGCCGGCCGGTCTTATCCGTCGGATCGTCGCTGACCTGGATCAGTCGAGCCCGAAGCTCGGCCACGAGGCGGTCCATGCTGCGACCCTCCATCTCCCAGCCGATCGCGTGTACGGCCATGCCCGCGCGAATCGCTCGTAGGAGCCGGATCGTCAGCAGCAAGATCGCGCGGCGGCGATAGTCCTCGGCCGAGCGGTTCGACCACTCGCCCGTGCGGTGAATGACGACTGCGAGGTTCTGCGTCGCCCAGTCGGCCACTCGGTGCTCGGGAAGTCGCACGAACGCGCTGCGCAGCTGGCAGCCACCTCACCCGCGCTGGCCGCGCGTAAGACCGCAACCTCTTGGGGCATCGACGAAGGGGTCTGACTTCGCCGTCCTTCCGCCCCTACGGGTAGCGTGCCGGTGTGTGGCTCAGCTAACAATCAACGAGATTCGTGGCCGTGCGCGCGCTTTCTCGAACGAGTGGCGCGACGAGTCGCGGGAGTCGGCCGAGCGGCAGACGTTCTGGAATGAGTGGTTCGAGATCTTCGGCATCCGTAGACGGCGTCTTGTGGCGTTCGAGCATCACGTCAAGAAGCTCTCGGGCAAACCGGGCTCGATCGACGTGTTCTGGCCAGGCAAGATCTTGGCCGAGCACAAGTCCCGGGACGAGGATCTAGACAAGGCGATGGGGCAGGCCGAGAACTATCTGGCCGGCCTTGAGGAGGCCGAGTTGCCTCGCCTCGTTGTGCTCTCGGACTTCGCGCGCTTTCGGGTACGAGACCTGGACGAGGGCGTGACCTACGCCGAGTTCGGTATCGACGAACTTGCAGATCACATCGAGCTGTTCACGTTCCTTGCCGGCTACAGGCCGCGTGTGTTCGGCGACCAGGACGCGGTGAACGTCAAGGCTGCCGAACTGATGGGGCGCATACACGACGCGCTCGACGGGAGTGGATACAGCGGCCATCCGCTTCGGGTTCTCCTGGTGCGTCTCCTGTTTCTGCTTTTCGCGGATGACACGGGTGTGTGGGAGACGGGACTTTTTGAGGGTTTCCTTGAGCAGCGCACTGATGCTGACGGGCGGGATCTTGGCCCCCAGCTCGCGGCGCTCTTTGATGTACTCGACACTCCGCCCGAGCATCGGCAGTCCACGCTCGATGAGGGCCTGGCCACGTTCCCATTCATCAACGGTCAACTGTTCTCCGAGCGGCTTCCGACGGTCGCGTTCGATGCCGCCACACGCGAACGTCTCATGAAGGCCGCACGCTTCAACTGGTCGGCGATCAGCCCGGCGATCTTCGGGTCGATGTTTCAGTCCGTGATGAAGCCCGAGGAGCGGCGCGCTATCGGAGCGCACTACACGACCGAGCAGAACATCCTCAAGGTGATCGAGCCGCTGTTCCTCGATGAACTCCGTGGGGAGCTTGAGCGCGTCGGGAAAGACCGCCGCGGCCTGCTCGCATTCCGCGAGAAGATCGCCGGACTTCGCTTCTTCGACCCTGCATGCGGGTGCGGCAACTTCTTGGTGATCGCATACCGCGAACTCCGGGCGCTTGAGCTTGACGTGCTCAAGCGACTACGCGACCTCGATAGTCGCATTCACGAAGGGCAGTTGACGACAGACGCCTCGGCGCTCTCGCAGGTAGATGTGGACCAGTTCTACGGGATCGAGATCGAGGAGTTCCCTTGTCGCATCGCTGAGGTGGCGATGTACCTCATGGATCATCTCTCCAACCAAGACTTGAGCCGCGAGTTCGGTCTCTACTACGCCCGGTTCCCGCTCCACCCTGGAGCCCACATCCATAACGAGAACGCGCTCGCCGTCGATTGGGGAGATGTGCTCCCAGCACGGGACTGTGACTACCTGCTCGGCAACCCACCATTCGTCGGCATGTCGCGTCTGGACGCGCAGCAGCAACAGGACAATCGCGCCGTGTTCTCCGAACTCGCGGCGGAGCGAGGAATCGACATCTCGAAACTACGCACCGGACGCCTCGATTACGTCGCGTGCTGGTACGCGAAGGCCTGGCTCTACATGCGGCGGACGCTCATGAGGGCAGCGTTCGTCTCGACCAACTCGATCACGCAGGGCGAGCAGGCACGGAGCCTAGGTCCCTTGTGCGATGAGCTGGGCTTCGTCATCGACTTCGCGCACCGTTCCTTCCGGTGGACAAGCGAGGCACGTGGCAAAGCGATCGTCACGGTCGTAGTAATCGGATTCTCCGAGAGCGGGCGGCGTACTACGAAGCTTCTCTATGACTATCCCGACCGCTCCCAGACGCCGAGCGAGCGCGTCGCCAAGGTCATCAACTGGTATCTCACCGACGGACCACGGGTATACCCGCCCAAGCGCACTAAGCCACTCATCGACGGCTTGCCTGAGTCAACGAAGGGTTCGCAGCCGACAGACGGAGGACACCTCATTGTCGATGAGCCCGAACTCCCGGCGATCGAAGCCGATCCGATAGCAGCCAGCTACTTGCGGCGATATCTCCAAGCCAACGAACTCCTGAAAGGCGGACAACGTTGGTGCCTATGGCTTGCCGATGCCGACCCAGGAGACCTGCGCCGCTCCCCGATCCTCACGAAGCGTCTTGCCGCTGTGCGGCAAGAGCGACTCGGAAGCAAGACCGCCAGCGTCCGCGATGCGGCCGACACACCTGCCCTGTTCACCCAGAATCGTCAGCCGACGATCCGCTACCTCGCGTTGCCTGAGGTGAGCACCGAGCGCAGACGGTACATCCCTGCCTCCTACTTCGAGCCGGACATCATCGCCGGCAACAAGCTGATCCTATTCCCAGGCGCCGACCTGTGGCTGTTTGGGATGCTCCAATCCGCGATGTTCATGGCCTGGATAAAAGCTCTCGCTGGTCGCATGAAAAACGACATCTCAATCTCGCCCGACCTGACCTACTGCACGTTTCCCTTCCCGTCGCCCGCGACGCGCCGAGCGAGCGTGGAGGAGGGGGCTAATGGCGTGCTGGATACTCGCGCGAACTTCCCCGACGCGACCCTCGCCGACCTCTACGACCCGCTGACGATGCCCGCCGAACTCTTGGCCGCACATCGGAAGCTCGACCGCGCCGTCGATGCCCTCTACGGTCGCGGGCGCTTTGACGAGATCAACCGGCTGCCCCGCCTGCTTGAGCGCTATCAGAGCTTGGTGGGATTGTCCCCATGAAACGCCGACGATAAGCGCGGTCGCGTGCTGCGGCACCGAGGTTCATCAACGTGATCTCGGGCGATGTGGCCGGCCGCCGACTCGACGTGCGATCGACTCGCGTGCGGTGAGGATCGCGACTCGTGGGAATGAGGAGGCCAGTGCTCGTGCCGGGGTGATGTTGCGGGTTGCCATGGCACGGTTGTTGGCTCAGGCCGTTGAGAGTGGCTTTGCGCGCACCGCGGGAACGACCACGCCGAGCAATCCCCGCAGCGTCGCAGCCGAGTAGCTCGTCAGGCTGAAGTAGTCGCGCCAGAGCACGATCTGCCCGTCGTGGACGTCGAAGCGCCCGCAGACCCAGAACTGGATGCGCAGCCGGCGGAACACCAGGACGTCCGTGCGCTCTGTCAAGACGGATGGCCCGTTCGCCGAGATCGTGTGCGTGTACACCTCGAAGCCCGCGCCGCCCCGACCGAGCGTGGCGCGTAGGAGCCGCCGCACACGCTCGCGTCCGTGCACCGCAGGCAGCCCGACGTTGAGGTTCTCCCGATGACCCGCAGCAGTGGCTGATCCTGCTCGGTATCGCGATGGTCGTGCTCACCATCGTCCCTTTCTTCGTCTTCGAAAAACGTTTGGAACAGACAGGCGGACCGGGAATCCTCGCGTTCGAATTCGCGGCCACCAAGGCGCGCGCGAGCCAGATCCTCGCCGAATGGGGCACGAAAGGCCGCCACACTGCCCGGCTCTCTCTCATCGTCGACACGCCTACATGATCAGCTACGGCGGGGTCTTCACGCTCGCTGGTCTTGCCACCCGTGACCTTGCCCGGACACGCGACTGGCGGCGCGTCGAGACCTGTCGCTCAGTCGCCCTCCGGACTGGACAGTTCGGCCTTTGGTATCGCGGCCTCCGCGCCGGCGCGCGCAAACACGAACACGACACGGTCGACGTCGAGCCCGGTCGCCGCTTTGGCGGCCCGCGCATACACCTCCGCCTGGTCGCGGTGGCCCTGCACGGCAGCACCGACACCGTCGGCGACCGTGTCGGTCTTGTAGTCGACGATCACGAGCCGGTCGCCCTCGCGGTAGAGGAGATCCATGCGGCCGAAGGTGAGCGCGCCGTCCACGTCGGCGATACCGAAAGGCACCTCGCGCCAGCAGGCGTCTGAGATGGCTGCGAGCTTCACGGTGGGGCTGGTAAGACAAGCGTGCGCTAGTTCGAGCAGCTCATCCTCGCGGTCCGCGAGCGCCGATTCGCGCGCGACCGCCGCAACCAGCGGCTGGAGATCAGATGGATCGGTGAGGTCGACGAACTCCATTACGCGGTGCAGGGCGTCGCCGAGCGGCAGCGGTGCTCCCTCTCCGGTGGCGACGATTGCGCCCTCGCCCTCGGTCACTTCGACCGTGAGCGGGCGCGTCCACAGCCTCTCAGTGCTTGTGGCCGTGACGATCGTCCGCTCGCGCCTGGCGGTGCCCAGCATGTGCTCTTGCTCTGTCCGCCAGTGCTCGCGCGCCGCGAGCGCCGCGTTGACGGCCTGCTTGCCGGCGGGCGGCTCGCGCCCGGCCTCCGGGCGCTCGGGGAGATCGTCCAGCTCGTACAGGAAGCACCCATCCGGGCACTGCTCGCCGGAGTCCGGATGGGGCAGGTTCGGCAGAAGCCATTCGAGCATGCCGTTCTCCTTGCCCTCGGGTCCGGCCACCGGGATGATCATGTGGTCGCGCGCGCGCGTTGCGGCGACGTACAGCAGGCGCAGCGCCTCGGCGTCGATCATCCTGTTCTCGGCTTCCTCGGCATCCGCGTAGCCGACCGTCTCAAAGCGGCCGTCTCCGTCGCTGCCTTGGCCGATGCTCAGGTGCAGGCGGGCGCTCTTGGCGTCGGGGATCGGCCGCTTGCGGTTGGTCGGTATCTTGCGGTTGAGGTTGGTCAGGGCGACGATTGGGTACTCAAGGCCCTTGGCGGAGTGGACGGTCACGAGCCGCACGACGTCGTCTACCTCCTCGACCGAGCCGGCCTCTTGCTCCTCGGACTCCTCGTCTCGTTGTTCGCCCAGCCAGCGGGTGAACGCGCGCAGCCCGCCTCCCGATCCGGCGAATGCCTGCGCCTGCTCGGCGAGCTTGAGTAGGTTTGCGGCCCCCTGCTCGCCGTGCTTTTCTGAGAGTGCGAGCTCTACCAGGCCCGTCTCGCGCAGGACCGCGCGAACGAGCTCGGGCAGCGAGAGGCTGCGGCGGGCTCGCCTCAGGCCCACGAGCATGCCGAGCGCGTCTTTGACGGCTCGCGGCTCGATCTCGGGCGGGTCGACCCGCAGGTCGAGCCCGCCGCCGTGCTCACGCCAGAGGAAGAGCTCCTCATCGGAGCATCCGCAGGCGCGCGAGCGCAGCGCGCCGATCAGGCTGACGTGGTCGAGCGGATCGTCGATCGCGCGCAGGCAGGCGATGACGTCGCGCACCTCCTGGCGCACGTAGAACGTCCGGCTTCCTTCCAGTCGATGGGGGATGTCCGCCGCCGCGAGCGCATCGGTGTAGTGCTCGACATCGGTGCGTGCGGGCATCAGGATGGCGACGTCGCGCCACTGAGCGGCCCGCTCTTCCTTGGTGCGGCGGTCGCGCACGGGCCAATGCTCGTCCTGCACGGCGCGGCGGATCATCTCGGCGAGGATCTGCGCCTCCTCTTTCCGGGCCTCTGTCGGAGGAACGTCCGCGCGAGTTCCGTGTACGACGACGATCGGGGGACGGCCCGCGTCGACACCCGAGGGCAGCGGTTTGAGCGTGACGTTGCCCGGCTGCACGCCCGGCTCCTCGATGAGCAGGCGGTCAAAGACGGTGTTCGCCCAGCTGATGATCGCCGGGTGCGAGCGGAAGTTCTGCACGATCGCCTTGACGGTTCCCTCGAGTGGTCCTGACTTGACCTCGTCATAGACGCGAATGTCGGCGCGGCGGAAGCGGTAGATCGACTGCTTGGGGTCGCCTACGATGAACAGCCGGCCGGCGCCCGGCTGCAGGTGGCGCCAGTCGCCGTGGCCGTCGCTGCCGGCGACGATGTACATCACGATCTCCGCCTGCAGGGGGTCGGTGTCCTGGAACTCATCGACGAAGATGCGGGGGAACCGTTCCTGGAAGTAGCTCCTGACCTCGAGGTCGTCGCGCAGGAGGTTGCGCGCCCAGATGAGCAGGTCGTCGTAGTCGGCCTCTCCGTCTGCACGCCGCTTGTGCTCGTGATCGCGGACGAACGCCTCGATCAGCGGAAGGACACCGGCGAGCGCGTCGAGCCGCAGCGCATCCCCAATCTCCTGGAGGCGCTCGCGGTAGTCGCGCAGCAGCTCCTTGGTCCGGGCACAGTCGGCCGGCGGCTGCCAGTTGCCCTGCTTGCCGACGTTCAGCTTTGGCCACGGCGCGCGGAACATGATTAGGCGCTCGCGTTCGCTGGGCTGGGCGTCGCGGTACTGCGCGGCGAACTCGATGAGCTCGCCCGCGTTCTCGTGTGCGCCGTCGCTCTCATCGATGCAGCTGGAGCGCAGCTGGTCGAGTTCTGCGGCGGACTGCTCGAGCATCGCCGCGAACCCGTCCACGTCCGGGCTGGGCGGCGCCTGGTGGGTGAGCGGCAGCAGGTAGCGGTGGGCGTGGATCGCCTCGGCGGTTTCACGCATCTGCTTGACGTCAAGGCCGCGGTTGATCGCGGTCGAGACCTGCGGTGCCTCGCTCGCGAGCGTCTCATCGAGCCATTCTCGCCACGCCTCGTCAAAGCGCTGAGCGGCGCCGAGCGGATCGAGCACGGTGAAGCGCGGGTCCAGCCGTGCCTCTACTGGCCGCTCGCGCAGGATGTTCGTCGCGAACGCGTGGATCGTCTCGATCTGCGCGCGGTAGAGCCCGAGCAGCGCGTTCTCCAGGCGTGTTCGCTCACTCGGCTCGCTGGACGCCGCAAGTGCAGTCTCGAGTTTCTCGCGCACGCGTGCGGCGAGCTCGGCGGCGGCGGCGTCGGTGAACGTCATCACTGCGATGTCGTCCACGCCGTGGGGCCCTCGGCTGAGGAGTTCCACGACACGGTCGACCAGGACAGTCGTCTTGCCGGTGCCCGCGCCGGCCTCGACGCACATACTCATGTCGATCTGCGTGCGGATCTCCTCGCGCGTCGCCTCATCCGCCGGCACGAACATCTCGCTCACGGGTACTCCTCGCCACGCTGGAGGAACCGCTCGACGCGCCGATCGCCACCCTTGCGCTCGAGCGTTGCTTTACGAGCCGCGTCGCAGACGCTGTCGAAGTCGCAGTACCTGCACGCGCCATCACTGGGCTCGGGGTGAAAGTCGCCAGCGCGCATACCCTTCACCAGCTTGCGCAGCAGTCCCCGCACGCCGTCGCGGTCGTCGCCGAGCTCGGCACCGTCGAAGCGCGCTCGCCGAAAGCCGCCCCTGCGGCTGGAGTAGAAGTACTGCGCCGAGCCGCGCTCGGTCGGGATCGCGAGCAGCTCGGCGGCGGCGATCATGTACAGCGGCAGCTGCAGCGACCTGCCGCCGCCCAGCGCGTTGTCCTTGGGCCGTCCGCGGGAGCTCCCGGTCTTGTAGTCGATCACCCGGAAGCGCTCGCGGGTGTGCCATTCCAGCCGGTCCACCCGCCCCTGCAGAACCACATGGGTGCCGCCGAGGTCGAGCATGATCGGCTGATCGCGCGAGAGGCGCCCGGTCTGCTCGCCCGGGCGTGCGGGGCCGAAGCGGACCTCGAAGTCCGCCTCGTCATACAGCGGGCGGTCGGGGTCCTCGAGCTCGGCTTGATACCAGCCCGCGAGGTCGGCGAGGATCTCTTCGCGGTCGTGGCGCCACAGCAGCGGGTAGCCGGTGAGCCCTCGCTGCTCGACCGAGTCGCACTCCTCGGTGGCGATCGCCATCAGCTCCTTGAGCTGTGCCGCGCGATCACGCTCGGCTGGTCGCTGCGGGCTAGCTCCGTCGAGGAAGCGCCGCAGGACAGCGTGGATGAGCGTTCCCCTGTCCGCGGCGCTGATGCGCTCGACTTCCTCGGGCTCTTCCACCGAGCGTATGCCTAGGACGTGCTCGAGGAAGAACCGGTAGGGGCAGGTCGCGTAGCCCTCGAGCCCTGTCGGGGAGAGCGCGTGCTGCTCGCCCCACGTGCTGGCGAGCAGCTCCAATGTCTCGCCGGAGCCCAGCGCCCCGTCGTAGGGGGTGAGGGTCCTCGTCCAATGGCGTGCGACGGAGAGCGAGCGCGAGCGCGCGAATGCGGGCCTGGCGCGACTCAGCGCTCCCAGCGCGAGGGGGCGGTCCTTCTCGAGCAGCGTGCGGTCGTAGTCCTCCGCGCTGAACGCCCCATCGAGGGTGCTCGCTCCGATCCGGCTCGCACCGGCACGCTCGAAGAAGCGGCCATCGAGCAAGTCGACCTCATCGGCGGTCACCCGCTCGCCGGTCAGTGCCTGGGCAGCCGCGCGGAAGAAGCTCGAGGGCAGCTTCGCGCGGCCACCCGACTCCTCGGCACGCGCGAAGCTCAGCACCAGCCGCTCGCGCGCCGCACACACGGCCATCGCGAACTGCAGCGGCTCTGGGTCGGCGCCATGGGCGCGCAGCGGCAGCTCCCAGCCGTGTAGGCCCGCGAGCGACTCGCGTTCCTGATCGAGCAGTAGCGGGTCCTGCCGCGCTGGCGGCGGGAAAGCGCGCTCGGTCAGCCCCAGCACCACAACAGCGCCGAACCGCAGGTGCCGCAGCGAGTTGACGTCGAGCAGGTTCACGCCGCGGCGCGCGAACGCCGCCGGCCTCTGGTCGGTGACGTCCTCGACTCTCAGCCCTTCTATCGTCGCCGCGACGGCGGCCCGGAACCGATCGAACGACACCCGTTCGCCGAGCATGTCGAGCTCGCCGAGCGCCTCGAGCGACTCGACCAGCTGCTCGGATCCCTTGACGTAATCACCAAGGAGCGAGCCGAGGTAGGCGATATGCACGCTCCACGTCGCGGACTCAGGGCGGGCGGCGAATCGCTCCGCGAGCTCCTCGACAAACCGCAGCAGCGAGCTCGCGGCATCCACGCGCTCATGCGTGTGGCTCGCCGCGTCTTCCTGCTCGTCCCCCTGCTCCTGCTCATACCCGCGCTGGCCCTCGATGTAGAGCGAGAGCCGCTCGCGCCACTGCTCGAGCCCCCGCACCACACCGGCCTTGCGTGAGATCGAATCCCACGTCGCGGAGAGGATGCCGCCCAGGCGCTCCCACGTCGCGTCCGGCAGTCGCAGCTCGGTGAGGAGCTCCATCAGCGCCGCCCGGGGAAGGTCGGAGTCGATCAGGTCGAGCAGCGCGAGCGCCTGGCGTCCCAGCGGACGCTCGGTGATGTGCGTGCCCGAGTGGATGTACAGCGCGATCCCCGCCTCGCGGCACGCGCTCTCCACCGACTGCCGATAGGTGTCGGGGTTACGGCAGACGATCGCGATGTCGTAGAGCGGGATGCCCGCGCGTGCCCAGCCAAGGCAGGCGCGGACCGCCTCGCGCGCCTCGCGATTGGGGTCCGGCGCCGAGAGCAGGCGAACCGTCGCGTCGGGCGCTGCCTTCTCGTCCTCGCCAAAGAGGCGGCGCTGCATATGCGAAAGCGCCGTGTCCTCGCCCCCGGAGCATGCGTGCTCGACTCTCTCCGCGTCGTGCGCGTCGAGCCAGGCCCGAAGCTCTGCGTGCACGCTGTCGGCCTTCGTCCCGGTCTGCGGGAGGAGCATGGTGACCGGAGCTCGATCAGCGAGGTACTCGAGCGCGCAGCGCAGAGCCGGCTGCATCTGCCATACCCCGAAAACGAGGGTCGCAAGATCCCCGCCGTCCTCCGGCTCGAGCGCGGCGATGCAGTCCTCGCCGTCATAGAACGGGGCGCGCGCCTCGCAGTAGCGCGCGTACAGAGCGGCCAGCTCGGCGTGCTTGGGATGCCCGTCCTCCCCGACCGCGCCGGAGAGCGCGGCGCTTGAGATCAGCGCTCCGCGGAGCTCGCGGAACAGCCGCCCCAGCACCTCGGCGAACCCGGGCGCGTCCTTGACGGGGGCGAAATAGCCGCCGGCCTCGCGTGCGACCTCGTGCACGAGCGCACGATCGGCGAGCGGCGCAAGCGGTCGCCGACCAGCGGCGATCAGGCGCGGCTCGGCCAGGCGGAGGCCCAGCTCGCCGGGCGTCAGGAGATGGACGTTGATGTGGCCGCCGCTGAGTTCGGCAAGCCGCCGACGCAGATAAGGGCGCAGGAGCGAGCCGCCGACGAGGATCGAGATCGGCGCCAGCGAATCCTGTTCGCGCAGCGAGGCCAGCTCG
>Ga0182024_10015717_pt1 | contig 14447 bp, 7 predicted proteins | sample P32metaG_FD_120480 | JGI IMG/M metagenome (GOLD analysis project Ga0182024, IMG submission 120480) | Permafrost microbial communities from Stordalen Mire, Sweden - P3-2 metaG (Illumina Assembly) | ecosystem: Environmental > Terrestrial > Soil > Wetlands > Permafrost | place: Sweden: Stordalen... | reverse complement strand
CTGGGCCATTAAGAGTTAATCCATAATTTCCGCTGATTGCTCCTGTTAATGCTAGCGTGCTAGAGGTATTAGCACCTATGCTGCTATCAGACGCTAAGGTAACTGAACCATCAGCTTCTGCGGTTCCAGTTCCAACTAAGGCACCATTGGTGCCAGCAGCCCCGGCTCCGTTTAATATTATATTATTGGCAATTGTACTATCGTTAACAACTAAAGAGCTGGCGTTATCAACTGTAACAGCCCCGGTACTTAAGGCGGTTGAATCGCTGGCAATGAGTTGTCCTGAAGAGATACTTGTTGTGCCTGCATAATTATTAGCATCAGTTACAAAGATTGGGCCAGTACTTGCAAAATTTAAATTATTCGAGACGGAGCCTGAAGTAATTTGGCCTGAAATAGTTAAATTGGAATTAGCAGTTTGAGCTGCTATGACTTCTTGAGTAGTTCCAGTTAATGGTAAATTTATAGTCCCGCTTACAGCATTATTCCCGTGTTGGGAATATAAACCCGAATTATTAGCTAGATATAGATTATTAGCAATTGTGACGTCTCCAGCTCCATAATTATAAAGAACTAACCCGGCTCCGGAATCCACATAAATATCCCCAGTGCTAGCATCATTACCATTACCCAGGTTCAAATGTCCATTCATAATTTCAGTACCTTTTGTGCCTGCGGAAGGGCCGTAAGTGTTTGAGGTCATTTCATTATGAAAAGTTACTAATCCAGTATCGCTATTGTTATTAATGTTTAATGATGTTCCACCACTAATTTGACCGCTGACTACAAAGCCAAAAGCATTAAAATCTTCGGAATTTATACTCGGCGTGCCGTTTAAAGTAATTGGTCCGCTATAAGTGGCTCCGGAGAGGGTTCCGATGTCAGTTAAATTACTTCCATTATCTAAAGTTAAATTATTAGAAAGATTGCTTCCATTTAATTGCAATTCTTTACTAGCATCTACCGTAATAGTTCCAGTGCCAGCTGTTGCGGAAGATCCGCTAATTAAGAGAATACCATCGCTTACTTCCGTAGTGCCGCTGTAAGTATTCGCACCAGTTAAAGTTAATGTGCCTGCACCAGCTTTAACTAAGGAGGTAGCGGTACCTGTTCCGTCTGTTATATTACCTGCAAAAGTACCAGTTGTTGCATTAGTCACAGTGAGTACTGAAGCTGCGGTATTTGTAATCCCGCTAGTATCAGCAGAAACTGAGCCACCTGTAGATGTTAAAGAAACATTTCCACCAAGAGAGATTGGACCAGTGTAGCTTTGATTGCCATCTGTTTGGATGGTTATTCCGGATGCTATATTAGTTACTCCAGTGCTGTCGGTAACTGCGCTGTTAACAGAAATACCGTTATCTTGGGATCCGATAATATTTGCATTTATATTGATGTTTCTAGCAGCGTTTAGAGTTAAGCTCGTGGGTGTGTTCGGTGTCCAAGAAATGGCAGTGTTAACATTAATGTCACCAGATCCTGTGCCGCCTGTTGCACCGACCGTAGATACAATTACATCATTATTCATAAGAGCACCTTCAAGAGTCGCTACATCTAGAAAGGAATCATTACTTGAAGGTACGAAAGTATTAGGTGTAGCCGTATCATTAGCGGCTGGACTACCACATGAGCCTGTAGCACAAATTGTTAAATCAGCGGGATCAATTAACCACGTACCTTTTGTGCCATTTGGAGCGGAAGTATTTACTAAACCACCAATCGCCCCCAAATAATTACCGGAAGTTTCTATCGACCCACCATTACCACCTTGTGCCCCACCCTTTGCAGAAAGACTACCTAAAAACTGCGTATCATCTTGTGACCATAAAACCACTTTACCTCCGTTGCCATTTACCGTCGCATCGGCATTAATAACAGCACCTGGATTCATTTCAAGAGTATTCGCATTTGCCATAACTTTTGATGGCCCACCGTTAATAGAGTTAACCATGTTAGCGCCATGAGAATCACCACCGATTAAAACCGATCCGCCACCGTTATCACCACTGACATCAATTAATGCTGAAGATGCTAAATTAATATCATTACCAGAAATATGAACGCTACCACCTTTCAGACTTTGTGAATTGCGAGCTAAATGTCGCGAAGAATGATGACCACTTGCAATTAATTTTCCGGTTACATTAACAGTTCCATATCTGCCACCACCTAAAATAATTTCTCCATTATGAGTCCCTACACTACGAGCTTGCGCAACACCACCCATATTAATAACATTGTCCACTACACCTCTAGCCGCGCGCGCACTAACAATAATCGTGCCGCCATCTGCAACTAAAGATCCAGTGTTAGTAACATTTGCATGTTTCGATGGAGAATTAACTACAAAGTTAACCAGTTGATCACCATCAAAATCTAACGTGAATTTATTTCCAGCGCCTAATGCAACTGTGCCTAAACGAGCTTGAATCGTTCCATCGTTACGTACTTGTTGGCCCATCAATGCAACTAAACCATAATTCGCCGTGCGGATGGTTCCTTCATTGGTGATACTTGCATTTGGGAAAGGTGAAGGTCTATCAAAAACAAAATTGCCGCTTAAGAAATTTTTATCTGAGATATCAGAAGTTGATGCCATCAAACCTGCAACATCAACATGTGAATTTGGTCCAAAATAAATACCAGCTTGATTGATTAAAATGAGGCGACCGTTTGCAGTTAACGAACCATAAATGCCGGAAACGCCATTAGCCGGATTTACCCGGTTCAATGCAATTGAACTTGAGTTAGGTTGTACAAACTGAGTTTTTTCGCCATTGGCGATATTGAAGGTTTGCCAGTTGATAATGGCTTGATTGGTTCCTTGATTAACTGTCAAGGTATTACCAGAACTAGAAATCGAAGTCCCGCTCGATGCCGCCCCACCGGTGGGGTTAGAAAACGCTGCTTCCGAGGTTAGGGTAAGTACTCCCATTAAGATTAAGAGCTGCTTTGCCGTGCTCCAGGAAAGGATAGTTTTTATATTCTTGTTCATATAAGCCTCGTCTGTACTATTCTTGTTCTGATCTTAAAAGTATAGGCGGGATATATGGATTTGCTTGTTTTTGGGATAATTTTAAGTTATTGAAATAATAGGGAATTTAAATATATTCAAGTGATTGATTAGTTTGTTTAATTGGAAAAAAGGCGTTGCGTGGCAAGCTTTTACTAATATTGGATATCTGTGGTGGTAGAACCCGTGCCTAGATGGAAAATGTCAAAGGAATTATTGGTAACCGGGGTAAACCCAACCTTTTGAACATTTTCGTTAGAATTTATATCCTTGCTACCTTTGCTGTCATAGAACGCTAACTTATGATCAGACAAATCATAAATTTCACCAAGTGTGTTGAGTACAGAAGTACCATTTATAAAATCAAAACCAGCTAACTCATTAAATCCATTTACTCCATTAAAATCTACGGTAGATCCCCCGCTCAAATAGAAGAAATCAATATTATCGAAAGTGAAATCCGCATTGCCTGCAAACCCATGATAAGTTCCATCAGAATTTAAGAAAATATGTGACGGTGGTAATGAGCGTAAATCAAAAGTATCTCTTGGGCCTACTCCACCGTTGATGGATGCAATACTTGCGACTGAGGTGCCTGGCGCAAATACAAAACTATCACTGTTGCTTCCGCCAACTAAATTTTTAACTCCGCTAAAAGTAAAGCCACCTGGAGACGCTGTGTTAACTGAGGCGTTACCGGAATTGGTTCCAGTAATATTCCAATTTTGCGGTTGACTGTTATTGCTAGCATTTGCAGTGTTCAGTGCCAAAGTACTATTACCTGAATTATTACCATTAACCGCAACTCCAGCAGTTACTGCAACATTGCCACTTACAACGAATTGGTTATTCCCGGATCCACTTAAAACCAACGTATTATTAGTGCCGCCGTCAGATACTCCATTATTTAAATAGATATTGCCGTTACCAGTATTCAAACTAAATGAAATATTTCCCGCACCATTAGGATCTAAATTAATTTTGGTATTATAAATTTGGTTGCCAGGAGTTGTGATTGGATAAGAACCACTAGTTGGTGCTGCAATAGAAAATACTCCGCTGTTTACCAGTAAAGATGCAACATTAACGCCAGTGCCTGAATTATTTAATCGAATTGCACCAGGCCCATTCAAGGTTAAGGCATATTGGCCTGCAATTGAATTTAGTAAAGTAAAGTCGCTAGAAGCTAAGACACCAATTACACTGTCAGCATCTAAAGTAGTTGTACCTAACTCAGAAACAATTCCCGAGCCAAATAATGCGCCGCCATTTAAAATTAAATTATTTATATAGGTAGCATTGGTGCCGGTTTCTTGAAGAGTTCCATTAATATCAACAGTAATATTCCCAGTGCCAAAAGCCCCAGTGTTCTGACCTTCTAAAATTCCACCCGTTACAGCAATTGGGCCGCTATAAGTACTATTAGAATTGCCCGTTAGGATAACTCGTCCTGGTCCGGGAGAAGTTAAATTTGAAGATCCGATTAGGTTACCGCTTAGAGTTAATTGATCGCCATTGCTTATGGTGCCAATAGTGCTGTCAGTATTTAGTGTAATAGTTCCTGAGTCAGAAACAATACCCGAACCAAATAATGGGCCACCATTTAAAATTACATTATTTCCATAGATAGCATTCATACCACTTTCTTGCAGAATTCCATCGACATCAACAGTAATATTTCCAGTTCCAAAAGCTCCAGTGTTCTGACCTTCTAAAATTCCACCCGTTACAGTGATTGGTCCGCTATAAGTACTATTAGAGTTGCTGGTTAAGATAACTCGTCCTGGTCCTGAAGAAGTTAAGCCTGCTGATCCGCTTAACCCGCCGCTTAAAGTTAATTGATCACCATTGCTTACGGTGCCAATGGTGCTGGCTGATAATAAACTTACAAGGCCGCTCCAAGTGGTATTACCACTTATTAGCAGCGCGCCATTTACTCCAGAGGCTCCCGGTCCATTTAGATTAAGAGCATTGGCAACAGAGATATTATTAGCTTCAACTGTTCCTCCCGTGTTTACAGTTACAGCGCCGGAACCAAAGGCAGATCCGTTGGTAGCTTGTAAAATACCAGCATTTACAGTGGTCCCACCGGTATAACTATTGCTGTTGGTAAGAGTGAATACATCGGCACCTTGTTTGATTAATTGTCCTGCTGATCCGCTGATTACACCATTAAAATTAGTATTTAATCCGTCCCCGGTAGTTAAAGCGCCAGAACCAAGAGTGACACTGCTGCCAACGGGTCCGGTTAGTGAACCAATAGTATTATTAACACTATTAACATCAAAAGTTGCATTAGCATCTACAGTTAAATCTGTAGAGTGGGATAATTGTCCGCCAGAAGCTAATTGCAAAGTGCTATTAGAACCGCTTTGTAAAATATGAGTTGGTCCAAGATAATCATTTGTAGAATTAGAAATTATAATTTTTCCGGTTCCGCTTTGTGTAGTTAACGTATTAGCGGTGCCTCCGCCTGTAATTTTACCGGAGATTGTGACGTTAGTACTTCCGAGGGCTATAATTTCTTCACTACCTGAAGTAGGCAAATTTAGCGTGCCGCCATAAGTATCATTATTTGCGCTGATGTAGGTATTATTAGAAAGAGTAACCGTATTACCTAGAGTAAATGATACGCCTGCTGAATTATCTAAGTATAAAGCTGCATTAGCATCAACGAGAATATTACCTGACCCAGCAGCAGTGGTATTGCCTAAGAATAAGATACCGTTTTTAACTTCAGTGCCTAAAGTACCACTAGCGCCGTAAACATTATTATTTTTCAACCATACTTCCCCAACACTCCCAATTTGATTAATTGCTAATGCGCTAGTTGATGTACCAGTAATGGTGCCATCTATAATGAACGGCTGGCCTGAGAGGAATGCTCCGGTTGAATTTATATTTATTGTGCCGTTAGGAGTTATAGTTCCAGTGCCTGCATTTCCATAAACGGAACTAGTGTCACCAGTTAAATTGCTTCCAGCGTTAAGAGTTAAATTATTGGAGAATGATGCACCAATCATCTGTAAGGTTTTGTTTGATGCTACTACAATATTGCCGTTTCCAGGTTTAGCAGATGAACCACTTACGGCGAGAGTGCCATTATTAACTGTTAGCGCGGTGGTTCCTGCTGTTCCAAAAGTATTGCCACCAGTTAATGTAAAAGTACCAGTTCCTTGTTTGACAACAGAACCAGAACCGCTAATTACACCGCTAAACGTAGTTGGGAGATTTGTTCCTCCAGTGGTTAAAGTTCCGGTTCCAAGAGTAACGGAACCCGCCCCAGCTAAAGATCCAATCGTGTCGCTGATATTGTTAAGATTAAAAGTACTTCCAGAATTAACTGTTAACGCAGTAGTATCCGGTAATTGTCCACCGGATGCTAATTGCAAAGTACTATTACCAGAAACAGATGTGGAACCAGCATAATTATTACTGCTATTAGCAATTATGTTGGTGGCTCCAGTAAAATCAAGATTATTATTGGTACCACCGTTGGTAATCATTCCTTGTAAAGTAAAAGTTCCTGTTCCGGTTGGGTCATTAATTGTTTCATTACCTGATGCTGCCAAGCCGATGTTATTTGCTAGGCTAAAATTTACTGTCCCACCTTTAGCTAAAGTTGCCCCAGAATCTATTTCGATTGTGCCAGTGCTTGCAGCAGCCGCATTCGATATAGTGAAAGTGCCAGAATTAATGCGAGTTCCAACATTATTACTTGCTGCAGTTGGACCGTAACTATTAGAGCTCGATTGAAACTGTACAGTCCCGATTTCACCGTTGCCATTAATCACTATTGAATTAGTTCCGGTTCCGGTGATTTGGTTTTGGATAGTTAACATTGCAGTGTTATCGGCATTAAAATTCGGAGTTCCGCTAATTGTGATAGGTCCAGTAACAGTTGAATTGCCCGTACCTCCTCCAGTAATATTACTCAAATTAGCTAAGGTAATAGCGTTACCGACGCTAGCCCCGTTTAGCTGTAATGTTCCTGCATTAACAACAATGCCTCCTGTACCAGCTGTTGCACTTGCACCGCTAATTATTAAGGTGCCATTTTGCACCGTGGTACCGCCGCTGTAAGCGGTTAGTCCCGCTGTAGATACGGGAGCTGGAGCCCCAGTTGTAATGGTAAAAACGCCGCTGCCTGTTTTAATTAATGAGGCAGTATTTCCAGAAATCTCATAGTAAGCTCCGTTAATCGATGAATTGGTACCACTAGTATTTATAGTTAATGCAGTTGTAGAAGGACTGGTAGTGCTAGCACCATAAGCATATGCGATTGAAACAGTAGGAGCGGTAAGAGTAAGATCACCAACAATACCTACTATGCTATTTGTTGTGAGTGAATTAAAACTTATAGTACTGTCAGACTTAATTGTTAAGCCTGAGGTATAAAAATCTGTTTCAGGTGAGCCGGGATTTACTAAATTAGGATTAAAGAAAATTCCTCCATCATGAGTTCCCTGTATTTGAGCATAAATCGCAATATTTCCATCCGCATTAAGGGTTAATGAAGTGGGGTTTGTAGAGGATGACGTCCAGGAAATGGGTGCTGCTACACTAATGATACCACTTCCAAAAGTCCCTCCAGAAGTTTCGAGGGTTATATCGGAAGAAGTTAATGCGGTTTGTAAATCACTAGCTAAAAGATAGGAAGGATCGGGATCGGTAGTATTATAGGTTCCTGTCCCTGGATCAAAACTTGCGGTAGTGTTAGTCATAGTATTAGGAGGGGCTAATCCACAATTTACTGCTGTTCCATTACATATAACCAAATCACCCGGATCCAACAACCAATTACCAGTTTTTCCATTTGCAGCAAGTGTTGATATCGATGCACCATGAACATCTAAATAATGTCCAGATGTTTCCACCCACCCACCATTCCCACCATTCGGTCCACCTTGTGCGGATATATCCCCATGCACTGCGGTTGCATGATTACTCCAGGCAACAATCTTGCCACCATCCCCTTCATCTGTTGCATCAGATTTAACAGATGCACCTGCAAAAACATTTACTGTATCTGCATTGGCTTCTGCAACTGCTGGTCCGTCATGAATTGAATTCATAATGAAAGCGCCGTGTGCGTCTCCACCAATTAAAACTGTGCCACCACCATTGGCGCCACTCACATCAATTTGTGCTGTTGATGCAATATTAATTTCATTTCCTGAAATGTGAACTGTGCCACCAGTAACTGTGGATTTATTAAAATGATGATAATGTTTTGCAGTTGCAATAATTTTTCCGGTTACATTCACAATTCCATTCGATCCACCTAAAATAACTTCACCATTGTGCACACCAACCGATCTGGCTTGAGCAATGCCACCTAGATTAATAATGTTGTTAACTACATTACTTGCAGACTTAGCACTTACAACAATCACACCACCATCAGCAAGCAGTGAACCATTGTTGGTGACATTGGCATCGGTTGCACCGGAATTAACGGCAAAATTAATTAATTGATCACCATCAAAATTTAAAGTGAACGTATTCCCCGCTCCAAGTGCGATAGTTCCTAAGCGCGCATTGATAGTTCCGTCATTGCGAACTTGTTGGCCCATCAACGCTACCAATCCGTAATTAGCCGCACTAATCGTACCTTCATTAATCACGGAGGCTTTTGGAAATGATGACGGACGGTCAAACACATAATTGCCACTTAAGAAATTTTCATCCGACATATCAGCGGTGGATGCAATGATAGATGCAACATCTACATGCGAACCAAGTCCAAAATAAATGCCTGCTTGATTGATTAAAATGAGTCGTCCATTTGCAGATAAAGTTCCCCAAATATTGGAAACGCCATTTTGCGGATTAACTCGGTTTAGAGCTATTGAACTTGCTGATGGTTGCACGAATTGAGTTTTTTGAGCTGGATCGATATTGAAGGTTTGCCAGTTGATGATGGCTTTATCTGTACCTTGATTTACTTGAACGGTGTTGGCATCTGGTGCTGAAATCGTGGTTCCTGGAGTGGCCGGTACCCCACCCGTTGGGTTTGAGAAAGCGGCTTGCGAGGTTAACGCTAAAACACCAACTAAAACAACTAGTTGGTTTATGGGTGGCCTTGAGATTTGGCGTAACAGCTCGCGTAACATAACTCCTCGTGTTGTATATTTATTATGTGGTAGATAATTAAGTATAGGTCTGATTTGAGGGATTGCGAGTTTTGAGGGCTGGGTAACTTGTTGATTTAGAAGGGCTCTGACTCCTATTTTCCTCCCTGTGGTCTCATATGTGAACTATGCTCACTTTCTACTTTTGGTTCATCTTTCTTAATGGATTTTTCTTTATGTGATTCAACAGCTGCGGCAACTGTTTTTGCTTCTATACGAGCTGATTCCACCTCGGAGCCACTGCTACGACGCGCGTTGATAAACCCATTAGTGCGGCGGGAGCCATCTGCTAATTTTGCAACTTGTGGCACATTCTTAGCTACTTGTGGCTTACTAGGATCTACTACTTCTTTTGCCAATTTAACTTGGGGTTGTGCAGCAACTGTAGGTTGTGCTTGTTGAGCGCTAGGCTGTGCAGCAGCTGGTTTTACCTCTAGTTTAACCTGTATGTTTTGTTCCAAAAAATTATTAGCTACTGCGAAACGGTTGTCATTAGGATGCTGAGTACCTAAATTTTTAATTCGTCCTTGTATGTTTTGCAAAACGTCGGGGGCTTGCTGGCTCACAAATCTCTTAAGATCTTGGTCTGGAACACCACTCACATGAGTCACTACTGCATTTGCCAAATGCATAGTCGCTTCTGTTTGTACTTGCGGTGAAGCCTGACGATAAAGGTTGGTATTGCGAGAATTGTTACCTTTTGACATAAACATATCAAAAGCCAATTGCACACTTTGATTTTGGACTGCTTCATACTGTGCTTTATGATTAGCCCCCTCAGTAAAAATATTAGTTACACCTAATGCGGTGCGTTGCAAAGGAGGTGGTAAATCGGAAAAGGAAGTTACTGCTTTTTTTCTCTCATTTAATCCGATACTCTCATTTAATCCCAAACCGGACCGCAAGCCATCACTATTAATCATTTTATGTAAATTTTCCACTGGCAAATTCTTTTCACCTTGATGAGTGGCCTTTCGGAAATTTCTTGCATAGTCATTAGCTAAAGAAGAAGCTTCATTAGCATTTTGTGTAGCCAATGCAACGGATTTTTTATTAGCTCGTTCTACATATTCTTTATGCGCAATAGAAACAATTGGACCAATCGCGCCACCAACCACAGCACCTACTGGTCCTGCTGCTGCGCCATGCATCGCACCTGTTAAAGCACTTGCTGCAAAATGACTACTTAAACTTGCGGCAGTTTTACCAGGGGATTTTAAGTCACCGCGAAAGTAAATATCAGAGTGTTCTTGATATGTTTCTTGGCTGAGTCTAGATAAATCCCCGTGCTTTTTATCCGGAGGTTGATAAGCATCACTCAGGGCAAGGGCAGCTTGGGCATATTCTCTATATTTGAGATCCGAACCATCGAGACCTGGTTCAGCATGGGCAATGACTGCTAGGGTGGAATTAAATTCACTTTGTTTAGCCTTAAAATCACCGGGTCTTGCAATTAATCCATCGGCATATGTTTTAAATTCCGGATTCATTTCGCACATTTTACCGATTAATTCTTTATGCAGTCCTTGGGCACTGCGCTGCATGCGATTTATTGCAGATTGACTAGAACCGATGGTTTGATACGATGAGTAGACAGCATCTAAAGCACTGCCTTTTTTATTATGTTTTTCTTCGTGATGATGCTCTTTATGGAATTCTTTTGTTTCTTCAGCGGGTGACCATACCAGTGACATGGCGTCTGTGAAGTCGGCAGGAATACCCACTTGACCTGCAGTAATTTCAACCGCTACTTTGGCAGCTTCTCCAAGAACGGGTTTTATATTATCTTTTAATTTTCCCAGACGTGATTTGGAAGCTTTAGTAACACCGGGACCTTTAGGCATGATGAAACCCTCATCCTATACTTATACCTAAGTATAGGCTAAGATTTTATCAATAAATTATAAGGTGATAAAAAATTATTCTAAAATTTCAATAGCTTAGATCAAGGTTTAGGAGTTTTTTCTTGAACATTATTTTTAAAAAGCTGAAATTGAGGAGTATCGGTGTTGATAAAAAATTCAAAGGAAGGAACTAAAAGTGAAACAATTCCCCCGTTTCCTTTTCTATCTTTGATAGGACTGGTATTGCATTGTGTCATTTTTGCTGTACGTCCGTCACTGTCTTGAAAATTAACGAATAAAAAAGGACCATAAGAAGCTGGAAAATGTTTATTTTTCATTGCTTTTTGTAATTCTACCAAACTAGGATGTTGATCCCCATAAAAACTACTGTAATAGCCCTTATCGATAACTTCTTTAAGCCACCCTGGTTTCTTAAAGTCCTCCAAGAGAATAACTTGTTGATTTGGAATATTAAATTCAAGTGCCACCCATCCTGATTTTTTGGCAGCTGGGAAAAAATGATTTTTAAATTTGGGATAGATAACGCCATAGGGTGGAGGAGGAGCGGGTTCTTGTAATTTTGGTGTTTTTGTCAATTCATCATATTTAGGAGGCAACGCTTTATCATCACTGGGAGCCTGTGTATTCTTATGGCTTTTCATTTTAGTTTCCTCTTTATACTCCTAAAGTATAGTCCATAACTGTCCCAATGGGAGGCTGGCCGGGGTCAAGTCTAACCCTTTGATACCTACGATAAATGTCTTTCACTATTAGCCTTAACCCCTGCTTGTTTTTTAGGTAAATACTTACTATACTAAAAGTAATGAAGTAATACAGTAAGGAGGTAAGTAAGTATGAATGTAGCTACTATAACCCAAAAAGGTCAAGCAACTATACCGGCTAAAGTGCGTAAAGCTTTAGGGTTACATCCGGGAGATAAGATCAGTTTTGAGATAACTGATGGAGATGTGATTGTAAAAAAAATTCAGGCTTTTGATTATGAATACCATCGAAGCTTAACTAATACCCTATCCGAATGGACATCAGAGGATGATGAAGAAGCATATGAAGACTTATAAGCCGTTTTCTGTAGTAGTAGTGCCGTTTCCATTTACGGATGCCTCAAGAACCAAAAGACGGCCCGCACTAGTATTAAGTAGTGAAGAACATCAAAAAAGTACCGAGCATGTTACCCTAGCAATGATCACTAGTGCCAAACATAGTAGTTGGGTTGATGACTACAAAATTTTTGAACTGGAAAAAACCGGTCTAACAGCAGAATCAATTGTACGACAAAAAATATTTACTATAGATGCTCGATTAATAATTGATGAGGCTGGGAAATTATCAGCATCAGATCGGAATAATGTAATTAAAAAAACTCGACGCCATTTTAGTGGATTTTTATCTTGAAAAATTGGGGGTCAAGAATTTGGGTCAGAGGGCCCCAACACCCAACTTATAAAAACTTATGGCCAGGAATAATTTCAGCTCAGCTTTTAAAGAAGACTATTATGGCTCAATCGTAGTTAATGATAAGGGCTAGCCTCACCTCGCATTTATGATGCAAGGGCTAATTCCACAGCTTTATGATTTCGATCAATAACAACCAAATAGGCTCTAGCTGCACCGTCCGGGATTCTAATGCCTTGTTCCCATTTTTCTAATGTCCTAATACTAAATCCATACTTATTGGCAAATTGCTGCCTAGTTAAATGCAACTTTAATCTAATTGCTTTAACATTAATTTTTTTAGGAACTATTACCTTATGAAATTTTATTTTTGTTTTTTTTCCTTTGGCATGGTCCAAGGCTTCCTTAGCGCCTCTTAATAAACTTTGGCCTAATTTACTCATGATGTTTATTTTCCTTATGAATTTTTACAAGTTGCTTAATAACTTTGTACAAAAGTATTTTATCTTTAGCGCTAATATTTTCACTGCTAGACTTTTTATAAGCTGCAAATAAATATATAGGCATCTTTGAATCAGGGTCATCCTTTATTCTGCTCTAATACATTCTATTTTGCAACCCCATTGGGGTAGGAAAATTGGGGGTCAGAGGGCCCCAACACCCAACTTATAAAACTTATAATTTTAACTGGCTTATTAAAGTTTGCATTTCCATTTTCATGTGTTCATCGTTATCCATATATTTCTGAATTTTTCTTACAATTTTGTTAACTGATTTTGGTTCAATAAATTTTACAGCTTCGCAAATTTGATTATTTTTAACTTTGCCAATAACTTTAAGCAGATAAATAACAACTAGCCTAGACCAATTTCTTAATCCTCTTTGGCTTTTAGTAATATCTTCAACGCCAATTTGAAAATGATTTGTAACTACTTTAAAAATTTTATTTGTGCTAGGAATAATTATTTTGCGCCGTAATTCGGTTTGAGCCGCATTTTTATATTCAATTGGCAAAATTTCTTTTTTGATACTCTGCTCTCCTGTTGTAAATTCAATAAACCTATTTTTTGCATTAACAGTTCCGAATAAAGTAACTAAAGATTTATGCAGCCAAGAAGGTGAAGAATTATTTACATAATACTGATAACTTGACCAAGAATAATCTTCCGGTTTTAAAGAAATTTTAGCTTCGATAGGATTTAAATGTATATAGCGAAGTAATTGCAAAAGATAGGCATCATCTTCGATTAAAATCGCTTTGTATCTACCTTTAAATAATGGACCATCTCTAGATGTAAATTTATTATATTCTTGAGTATAAATGCTTCCTAAATATTGCATTGCTTTACTCAAATTAGCTAAAGGTGTGCGAATCAGTAGATGATAATGATTTGTCATCAAGCAATATGCATGAATTTCAATTTCATAATTAAGGGATGTTTCACTTAATAAGCGAAGAAAAAATTCATAATGTTGCTTGGTGTCAAAAATATTTTGTTTGTCTAGACCTCGGTTCATAACATGATACCAAGCGCCTTCGTATTCGATGCGTAATGGTCGTGGCATATTTTTCTTTATGTAGTGTGGGATTGATTTGGGGGTAAAAAAAAGATTTGGAGCAAAGCTATAAAATAATTATAACTATAAATTTTTAAAACGCAAACATTAAAAAGAAGTTGGGTGTTGGGGCCCTCTGACCCCTTTTTTTATTGACCTTGCGCAAGGTCAAAACCGTTTGGATTACAATCTACTGATAATGTCATACCAGAATATGAAATGATGAATGAGCTCGGGCCTGTTTTACTTATTTTAGCTCCAGAAGGTGTTACTGCGCCCATACAAATTAACTTGCTAAGATCCGCTTCATTTAAATTGGATTCAAGTCGGTCTAATCCAAATAAATCTGAATTGATAATGTTGGAAAGATTACCGAATGGGTTTCCACTAGGACCAACTGTTGGGCTACCTGGTGAGCTACCTGGAGTTACTGGTATTGGTATATTGTTAGTAATTGAAGATCCATTAGTTGTATTTAAAATAATT
>Ga0182024_10015716_pt1 | contig 14447 bp, 10 predicted proteins | sample P32metaG_FD_120480 | JGI IMG/M metagenome (GOLD analysis project Ga0182024, IMG submission 120480) | Permafrost microbial communities from Stordalen Mire, Sweden - P3-2 metaG (Illumina Assembly) | ecosystem: Environmental > Terrestrial > Soil > Wetlands > Permafrost | place: Sweden: Stordalen... | reverse complement strand
ATCATCTCGGCGAGGGTCTCCTGACTGATCTTGGGGATTACAGTCTCGGGCACGCCTTCCTTGCCGAAGTGAGCCAGCAAGAGCAGAATCCGAGCTAGTCTCTTTTCGCTGGAATTGAAGAGCTGGTCCACCAAATCCTCTTCGTATCGGATGTTCCGCGCCAGCAGATACGCTACGAATAGATCCGAGAACGTGTGTTCCCGGTGAAGCGCAAGCATCATTGCCTTCTTGTCAATTCGCAGAAGTTCGCAGTCCGTCATTGCGGTTGCAGACCCCATGCGTAAAGGCTGTCCTGCCAGGCCACCTTCTCCGAAAAACTCTCCCTTGCTCAATATGCCCAGAGTTGCTTCCTTGCCAATCTTGGATACGATAGTGAGGCTAACCTTGCCTTCCTGGATGAAGAAGACTGAGTCAGCCGAATCCCCCTGCGTGAAGATTGTTTCTTTCTTGGGAAAGACCACGACTTTCCTGCCCTCGCCGATAGTGGCAAGGAATTCCTTGGGGTCGAAGTCGCGATTTTTCTTTGCCGCTACGGCTGGTCCCATCAGAGGCTTCTCCTGGAGATACACTTTTAAACACTTTGTCAGAATGGTGATCACCAAAGATGTTCACTTTTGCTCAGAATTGGTAAAAACCGCTGGCGAAACCCAAATGAACCCTGCCGCTTTGCTAATGTGTTGAAAATGAGCAATATTGACCATTCTCCAGCCGCGGAAGGTTGCATTATGTGACAGTGAAAACCACGGAACTCAGCCCGAAACAGATATTCTCCGTGCCCTGTACTACCTGTGGTGCAGCGATCGGGAAAGCCTGTGAACTGCCTACGGGTGCCCTGCGCAACGAGCCACACCGAGATCGGAAATTTTCCGCAGCCGAGGCCATGGAAACGAAGCCCGGCAAACGATAACAGCCGATAAAGCGCACGGGGCTCTTATGCGCAGGCCGACAGAGTTCCGCGGGATGGGGTTGCTCTGAATGTGCTTGGGAGGTGAACCCTTCTGGTCTGCTACTGGTAAATCTTTTTATGAAATGAAGCGGAATCCCAGATGCAACTCGCCGAAGAGTTTGCGTCCCACGCTTGCGCCGAACACCCTCGGGTCAAAGCGGCGACCATTTCCTCGTAGTCAGCCAGTCATTCTAGCCTTGTTCTGACCCGGCATCCGTGCTCCTGGTGGGGGGGACAACTTTGGATCACTCTGCCTCCCAACCCTCCAAACAATTGAGTGCACGTCATCAGGTGCCAACCAAGCCGATTTCCGTTAGAATGCTTCGTCCCCACGGAATTCACGCCGAGGAGAGATGTCATGAAAAGCAAACTGTTGTTTCTCGCCGTCAGTTGCCTCGCATTGTCAACCCTGACCTGCGCCCAGGAAGGGGCTCCCCATCCCGACCAGGTATCACCAAGAGCCCAGGAGCGCATTCAAAAAGAAGTCCGCCACGAACTGCTCATGCTCCCGTACTTCGGAGTGTTCGACAACATCGCTTACAAAGTCGATGGTTACAATGTCACTCTGCTTGGACAGGTAGTGCGGCCATCGCTGAAGTCCGATGCCGAGAACGCGGTGAAGCACATTGAAGGCGTCGAGCATGTGGATAATCAAATCGAGGTGCTACCTCCCTCACCCATGGACGACCGCCTGCGCCTGCGCTTGTTCCACGCCATCTATGGATATCCGGCGCTGCAGAAATACGCTCTGGGCGTGCAGAAGCCCATCCGCATCATTGTCAAGAATGGCCACGTCACGCTCGAAGGCGTGGTGGACAGCGACGTCGACAAAAACCTCTCCGGACTGCGCGCCAACGGTGTTTCCGGCACGTTCACAGTGACGAATAATCTGCAGGTGCAGAAATAGTTAAATTATTCAAGGTTGAGCTGCGTCCCAAGTGTTAAAAACAAGAAAGCATTCTTAGACATCTTCCTGGGCGCCTGGACGGTTCAATAAATTCCATGTTCTCGTCGCGTGAAACCATTCACGGTGGCCGCGGGACCATTCGTGGACACGATTGCGGTAGTTGCAGGGAATTTCGGCAGCATCGGTCTCTATTTAACGGACAACTATTAGGGCGTGAGCGGCACACCGGTTTCAAGCAGTGTTGGAAATACCTATCCGCTCACTCTCGAGGCCAGTAACCCACATGATTCTGTCCGAAAGTATGCAGCGACGCAGGCTTTCACGCTCGCCGTTGTGCCACAAAGAAATTGTGACACGCCGATTGTTTTGCTTCGACAGTGCGCGAGCGTTTCCGCCTTGGAAACAAGGAGTTTAGCTTCAGCTTTCGGGCGGGCGGACACTAGCACTGACTACAGTTCGCTCACCCGAATTGCTCTCCGCAGTGCGCTTCGAGAACGTTCCAGCAGAGGAGGGCGCAAGCCAACGCCAGGAACGTGGTCAAATTCAAAAGCGATGCAGTTTCGGTTGAGCACGGGGAGGTGAAGCTTGTCACTTCGAAAAGCATGTCCGCTCACGCCGGTATTGTTACCGTGGCTCCCTCTTCGAGCGCCAGGACCGAATTTCAGCTGACCGATGTGGACGGCACGGTTCAGATCGTGGCTCTTAAAGGCGATCTTCAGATCAGCGAAGGTTCTCAGACCACGACTCTCCCTCAAGGTCAGCAGACTACGCAAAAAGATTCCGACGACACTCAAAAGTAAGCAAGATCATTCCGGGGCAGTTCCGCCAACTAAAGGTAAGAAATAAGAAGAAAGAGGTCATCATTCTCGCGGCGGGTGCCGCAACTGCAGGAGTAGTGGCTTGGGTTTTGGTAGATGAGGGCTCTTCTAGATCCATCAGTCCTGTAACACCCTAACCCTCGCCACTCTCGAGCGCGACCGTTGAACATGAAGTCGAAGCGGCAAAATCGGATTTCCCCTCGCCATTGAGATCGCCTTAGGCAGAAGCCTTCGGGCTCAAAGACAGGGAGTTACGGATTGGTGATGTGCCTTCGGGCGTAACCGTCGGAGGAACCACACGGTTGACGTATTGAGACATGGCGAATTCACCAGCAAATTCTTGGGCGGCGCAACCCCTGATTTCGTTAATCCTCCCCATCCAGCCGTTTGTAAAACCAGCTTTCGTCACGATCGGCCCTGCCGGGCTTAACCTGACGCGCACTGCAGCCGCGGGTTGGCCCCGCTCACGCGATTGTTCCGAACAGCCCCCCGACGCCTGCGGTCAGCGCCATGGCCAGTGCACCCCAGAACGTGACTCGTATTGCTCCCATCGCCACTCCGGCGCCACCTGCGCGTGCAGCCAACCCGCCTAGAAGCGCGAGGAACACCAGTGAAGTTCCAGACACAAGAGGGATCAAACCCGACGCTGGGGTTATGGCAGTGACCAACAGAGGCATGGCTGCTCCAACAGCGAAGCTGCCAGCCGATGCCAATGCAGCCTGAATCGGACGCGCACGGAGAGTCTCGGAGATGCCCAGTTCGTCGCGGGCATGCGCGCCTAGCGCGTCATGGGCCATCAACTGCTCGGCAACCTGTTTCGCAAGCGCGGAATCGAGCCCGCGAGCGACGTAGATTGCCATCAGTTCCTTGTGCTCGCCCTTGTCGTCTGCTTTGAGTTCCGCGCGCTCTAGCGCGAGGTCGGCCTGTTCGGTGTCTGCCTGTGAGCGGACAGACACGTACTCGCCGGCAGCCATCGACATAGCCCCAGCCACCAGGCCAGCGACCCCGGCGACCAAGACGTTGCTGTGAGTCGCACGCGCAGCTGCGACACCGAGCACCAGACTCGACGTTGACAGGATGCCGTCGTTTGCGCCCAGTACCGCCGCGCGTAGCCAGCCGATGCGTCCGGTGCGGTGTCGTTCCTTGTTGCCCGTAGGCATTCTTGAGGCCTCCTTAATCTGAGAACCGCTAGAAACCGCGAAACGCGCATTCCACCTAAATGGCTAATGATGGGGTACACATAATTCGGGAGTGAACATAATTTCGACCAAGAGCAATCGGACGCATAGAATTTTCCGCAAGGTTATTGCTCAACTCTTCGGGCTGCAGCAGTCTTCCTCTATACTTCGGACTTTTTCCTGTTCTTGCTGGCGTAATTGTGCGTGCAGGGACATCAGCCAGCCGTTTTCCCCTCCATTTCCGGAAGTCATTCCAGCCGGGCAACACGGCAGCGGCGCCGTGGAATATTGAAATACACTGCGCCCTCTGAATCTATACTGATTGACGTGGGCCTGACCACCAATGAACTTGTAGGGCTATTAATCGCAACCAGTTTCGCGGCTGGCCTAAATGTGTATGCCACAGTCGCGACACTCGGCCTGTTGACGCATGCAGGAGTGCTGGTTCTGCCGCCGCCGCTGCACTTGCTGGCAAATTGGTGGGTGATTCTCGCGAGTGGCGTCTTGTTTCTAGTCGAGTTCTTTGCCGATAAGGTCCCGCTCTTCGATCTGCTGTGGAATGCTTTGCAGACTTTCGTGCGCGTCCCTGTGGCGGCCCTTATTGCCTATGGCGCAACTTCACAGCTATCACCAGGAAAGCAACTGCTTGCCGTCCTATTTGGCGGGGCCATCGCCTTGGCCGCGCATGGTGGCAAGGTCGCGGCGCGTGCAGCTGTAACCTCTTCGCCTGAACCATTTTCGAACGTTGTTTTGAGCCTTGGGGAAGACGCGCTGGCCGTGCTTCTCACTACTTTTGCTACTCGACATCCATATTCAGCCGCGGCCATCGTGGCCGTCTTCGTGGCAATAATCGTCTTGCTCACCAGAAGCGTTGTGCGCGCGTTGCGTAACCTGTTTCGTGACGCTGCACAGGAACTTACGGGCTAGTCCTACATGGTCTTTTCACCGGGCACCCGCTCTGGTCCCGCGAGCCAAACAAGAATCCCGGAGCAACACTAATGCCGTGGTCTGTTCCCTATGCTGACATGCGCGAAACGTATTTTGCCGGTGTTTGCTTCAAGCTGCTTTCCTCCTTATGAGGCCGCATGACTTCAACCGAGCAATGCGCATGAAGCGCGACCGATTCTGAAACGCTTCCCATCAACACGCGGTCAATTCCGTGCCGCCCGTGCGAACCGAGAACAATCAGGTCCGCTCCCCAAGCCTTCGCCTCATCGAGCAGAACAGATTGAGGATCGCCGAAGGGCACGGTTCCAGATTCCATAATACTCAATCCTGCGGCACCGAGGATCTTTCGAGCGTCTGCGACCGCTTCGTGTGCGCGACACTTGGCCCCGTTTAACAATTCTTCGATCAAACCAGATGGATAAGTCAAGCTTGATGAGTATGCTGCGCTCAGGTTTTCGGGAATGGTCAGTTCAGCCACACTCACGATCTTGAACTGGGTGCCCACGGGCCAAGCGCGGTTCGCGACCATGTTCATGGCCGCAGCAGAACACTCGGAGCCGTCAGTTGCGAGTAAGATTTTCGTTGCTGGGGAAAAAACTGACGAAGTCTTCGAGTTCGTCCGCGCAATCTCAACCGAGCAGGGCGCAGAGCGAAGAATAGCCTGCGCCACGCTGCCAAGCATGACGCGCGTCACTGCGTTCAGTCCGCGAGGACCAACCATGATGAGATCAGCTCCCCATCGCTTCGCGAACTTAGTAACTGCATTGGGCGGGAGACCCAATTGAACCTCCGCGATGGTTTCATGTCCAGAGTTAATAAGCCTATCCGCAGCTGCCTTCACCAGAGTCTGGGCAGAGCGTCTGGCGTTTTCGACGAGTTCCGGCAGTCCCCCCCAGTGGCTCAAGTCCACAATGCTGAGGACGCAGAACGTTGTGTGAGACGGCCAAGGGCGTGCAACCGCATGATCTAGCACGGCCTGTGATGATTTTGAGGAATCGATTACTAGTAGGATTTTCATATATCCCCTTTCCTCAACCACATACAGCGTTGCAGACGACGCTCGAAAGAGCCGTGCCCTCCATCACAAGAAAGGGTGATCGCCGTCACTGCTTCACTTGTCAGATAGTCCTAAAAAGATCTCAGGCGACCGCCCACCTGAGGGGAGTGATTTCCATGAAAACTCATCGTCCTATTCCGTTATTGAAGAACAATGAAGTTGAGTGGCCCTCGGCGGTCGAAAATGACATCCGGCATCGCGCCTATCAGCTTTATGAAGAACGCGTAAGAGTTGATGGTTATGAACTCGAAGATTGGTTCCGGGCAGAAGCTGAAATATTGAGCCACCATGTCCAGCGGAAAGCCGCATTCGGAACGCAGTATCTCGCCAGACAATGTTCGCCACGTCCGTATTCGGCCGTCCTGGACTGAACTTCATTTCGGGTGAGACCGACGTTTTCGCCAACGACTCGTGGGCTTGTTTGGCATAATGGTTAGATGGCGATTGCTTTCCCTGACGAGCGCTGGCTGCCTAAGTCCATCCTCTGCTTTCGTGACTACAGTTTCACGAAATTTCTGCTTGACCTGATTGCCGGCGTTACTGTTGGGTTAGTGGCTCTGCCCTTGGCCATGGCCTTTTCCATCGCCTCTGGACTGCCCCCTCAAGCTGGCATCTACTGCGCAATTGTCACTGGGTTCCTCATCTCGTTGCTCGGGGGTTCAAAGACACAAATTGGCGGTCCGACCGGGGCCTTTGTTGTGGTTGTGGCTGGTATTGCCGCCGTACATGGTGTGGACGGGTTGTTCATGTGCACCATGATGGCCGGCGTTTTTCTTGTAGTGATGGGTGCGGCCGGCATGGGCTCGGCGGTAAAATTCATTCCCCGGCCCATTGTCATTGGTTTCACGAACGGAATCGCCGTTCTCATCGCCAGCACCCAGGTAAAAGATTTTCTTGGCTTACAGATCGACAAGGTCCCTGGCCTCTTCTGGCTCAGAATAGAGACTCTGGCCCACCACGTCGGCACTCTGAACTATTCAGCAACCGCTCTCGCGCTTTTCACAGTCGTGATCCTGATTGTCTGCCGGCTTGTGTCCAACCGTATTCCGGGACCGATTGTGGCTTTGCTGTTCGGGACCATCGCCGTGGTCGTCTTCAAGGTGCCAGTCGAGACCATCGGAAGCCGCTTTGGCGGTATACCCAGTGGGCTGCCACACTTTGCAATCCCGAAGTTCCACACCGATCTGATTCACAGCCTGCTCGGGCCTGCGGTTACGGTGGCGATGTTGGGCGCCATCGAATCATTGATGTCTGCGGTTGTTTCCGATCGTATGAGCAACGACCGGCATAACTCAAATGTAGAGCTAATCGCGCAGGGTGTCGCAAATATCGCTTCGCCACTTTTCGGAGGACTCCCCGCCACCGGTGCCATAGCCCGCACGGCCACCAACATCCGCTCCGGTGCCCAGTCTCCGGTTGCGGGAATGATTCACTCCTTGACTCTGCTCTGCATTCTGCTGTTTGCTGCTCCGCTTGTAAGTTTTGTTCCCATGGCAGTACTCGCTGGCATCCTGATGGTCGTCTCTTACAACATGGGAGAGTGGCGGGAAATACCGCAACTTCTCAAGCTCACCAAGACCGACATCAGTGTCTGGCTGGTGACGTTTGCACTCACGGTATTTGCCGACCTGACTGTCGCTGTCGAGGCTGGGATGATTCTGGCAGCGCTCCTTTTCATCAGCCGGGTCGCCAGCACGACGACCGTTTCCCAAGTGACCGATGATTACGTTGAAGACGGACGCGTTCACATTTTGCAGGACAAGGACATCCCGTATTACGCGACGATTTTCCGCATCCACGGCCCCTTCCTGTTCGGCGCAACCGACAAGATTTCAGTCGTTACGGAGAAAATGGCCCAACTGCCGCCAGTCGTGATCCTGCGCCTGCGGAACATGACGGCTCTGGATGCGACCGGACTTTTCGCTCTGGAAGAAGTAGCAAAACACCTTCACGCAACCGGACGGACCTTGATTCTTTGCGGGGCAAGAGAACAACCCGCCGACCTGATTCACCAGGCCGAATTCGAAGACATCATAGGACGCGACAATATCTCTGAGAACGTGCAAACGGCCTTGCGCCGGGCGGAAGAGGTGTTCGAGAAATTGGAATCGAAAGCAGCAATCGGCGCGCCACGATAAGCGTCAAAACCGTTCGAAGCTTCCATTGGCGGGTCTTGCGGGAAATTCTTGACAGTGTTGGGCCAACCCTGATAAAACGTGACCTCGCGGTAGATTCGCATTAAAACGATTTAAGGGCTGACTTGAGGTGGCAAATGCGCCGTTTTTTCTTCCTGCTTATCTTCTTCGCTTCCCTGTCTGTGCCACCCTTTTCTCAAGCAGCGCAGCTTAACGCAAGCGGCTCGCCGCCGGATCAAGACGCGACCAAGATCGTCGGATACTTTCCGCAGTGGGGTCTTTACGGCAACTACTTCGTTAAGAACCTCGTGACCAGTGGCTCCGCTCCGCTTCTCACCCATCTTAATTACGCGTTCGGAAACATCGTGAATAACCAGTGTCAGAGCTATGACACCTGGGCTGACTATCAGGACCCTCTGACCGCGGGAGAAACGGTGAACGGTCAAGCCGACAGCTCTGGCCCCAACGCCTTCGCGGGAAACTTCCATCAGTTGCAAGAATTGAAACGGCTCTATCCGCAGCTCAAGATTGTGATGTCGATTGGCGGCGGAAGTCTCGATCCGGCGCTTTTCAGCTCAGCAGCGGCGAAGGAAAATCGCCAGGCTTTTGTGAAGTCGTGCATCGATATGTACATCAACGGCAACTTCGCAGCCGGAATAACAGTGCCCGGCATTTTTGATGGTTTCGATATCGATTGGGAGTTCCCGAGCTCTCCCAGTGACCGGGTAAATTTGACCAAGCTGCTCGCGGAGTTTCGCCGTCAGCTCGATGCGATTAGACCCGGGCTGACGCTAACATTGGTGGCTCCCCCGGGAAGTTGGGCGTTCAACTTTATTGACCTCGACAAAGTCCAGAACTTCGTCGATTTTTTCAATGTCGAAACCTATGACTACAACGGCCCCTGGGCGAATGAGACTGGTTTTGTTGCGCCTTTATATCGAACCCAGTTTGATCCGAATGGTTCGAACAACGCAGATGCCACGATCAGAACGTACTTGCGACGCAATCTTGACCCGAAGAAGATGATGTTCGGTATCCCTTTTTATGGATACGCGTGGACTGCCGTGCCTAACTTACATCACGGTCTGTTTCAACCGGGCATCCCTGTTGACCAGGGTGACGCGTACAACTACATCGTGACCATTGAATCAGGATTCACAAAGTATCGCGATTCATCCACAAAAGCCCCATGGTTGTACGACGGCACGACTTTCTGGACTTATGACGATCCGACTTCAATTTGGTTCAAGATGAAGTACGTTCAACAAAAACATCTGGGCGGCGTGATGATATGGGACCTGAGCAGCGACCTTTCAAATGGCCTATTGCTGAAGAGCATTGTGAAAGGTTTGGCACGAGCACAGGCAGGTCAATAGACAATCTTAGCCTCTCGGACACAAAAACCATGCAGCTTGACCCTCTCATGCAGCGAAAGTCCTGGCGAAGCTCTGTTCGTTGGGCGGGAGGATCTGCCACCGCGATCACTATTTTCATTATCGCTGTCGTCTTGCAGCGTGCCACTGCATCTGCCCAATCGGAGGCTGCTGTCGTTCGCGTGGATGCCACGCCCAGCCATGCCATTAATTCGTTCGACCCCGACAGTGCGCTCGGTAGTTCGATGGATGTCTTGTCCCGTGCAGACATCGCCAAAGTCTACTCTCCACATATCGTCCAGGAATCCCTCTCTGCAGGCTGGGGACCGATCACCTACCGTAACAACACCGAGCTCCGCATGGCTGCATGGCACTGGACGGAGAATGGCACGTGGAGCGATGCGGCGCACCGCAGCGGATACTTCACCGGCAGCACCGAACTGAAGGACCCGATCCGCTCGATCCTGGCCTACGCATTGCCCCACCGCGGTTTCGCGACCAGCGGTGATCGCCCAATACAAGGGCCGAACCTCACATATTGGAAAAGCAATCCTTATCTCACCGGCAAGTTCACCGGCGAAAGCGACGCGCTACATCCCCAGTGGGTGGTGATAGACCTGAAAGCCGAAAAGCCAGTGAGCGCCGTCCGCATTGCCTGGGCGAGCCCCTACGCCACTACCTACCAGGTGGAGTATTGGACCGGCGCAGACGCGCTCGACTTTGATGGCGGCCCGAAAGGTGAATGGAAAGTTTTCCCGTCCGGTGCCGTGACCAACGCCCAAGGAGGCGAGGCAACCCTGAAGCTCACCGATACGCCGGCCTCCGCGCGATTTGTGCGTATCTTGATGACCCAATCGTCGAACACTTGCGACGAGCATGGATCCGACGACGTCCGCAATTGCGTTGGCTACGCCATTCAGCAAATCGCTGCGGGCACGTTGGATGACAGCGGATTATTCGTCGAGGTGCCGAAAGACGCTAGCGAGAAACGCACGACGTATTGCGTTTCGTCGATTGATCCCTGGCATTCCTCTGAAGACGTGAGTGATGGCGGAGGTTATCAGCACAGCGGATTCGATCTCTTCTTCACCAGCGGCATGACCAACAACTTACCGGCGATGATCCCGGTCACCATGCTGTACGGCACACCGGAAGATGCGGCCGCGCAGATCGCCTACATTGAGCGCCGCGGCTACCGAATTGGATATGTGGAAATGGGCGAGGAGCCCGATGGCAAACACGCCATGCCGGAAGATTACGGCGCGCTGTACCTTCAGTGGGCCACAGCCATTCACAAGGTTGATCCCAAGCTTAAGCTGGGCGGGCCGGTCTTCGAGGGCGTCAACGAGGACATTCACGTGTGGCCAAACGCACAGGGGCAAACTTCGTGGATGAGCCGCTTCGTTGCTTACCTCACCGCGCACGGTCGTCTTTCCGACCTTGCGTTCGTGTCCTTCGAACACTACCCATTCGAACCATGCGACATCACATGGAAGACTCTCTACACGGAACCACAACTGATAAAGCACATCCTGCAAGTGTGGAGAGACGATGGCGTTCCCAAGGACGTGCCGCTGATGGTGACGGAGAACCACCTTGCGGCCAATCTCACCGGCCCCATGACTACGATTTTTGCGGCATTGTGGCTGGCCGACAGCGTCGGTTCGTTTTTTGAAGGGGGAGGCGCCGCCTTCTATCACTCACCCATACAGCCTCAAGGTATTCAGAACAGTTGTCTCGGTTGGGCCTCGTGGTCGAACTTCGTGTCTGACGAAAATTACAACATCAAGGGATACACCTCGCCCTATTTTGCCGCTCACATGCTTAACCTGGAGTGGGTGCAGCACCGGGCGGGCGTGCATCACATGTTCCCTTCTTCCACGGACATAAAGGACGCTGAAGGCAATGTGCTGGTCACGTCTTATGCAGTGCGTCGACCCGACGGCGACTGGTCCTTGATGCTGGTCAATCGCGACGAAATAAATCCGCACACAGTGCGTGTACAGTTTGATGATTCCAGGAACAAGCAGAGTGCGTCTTTTTCAGGGCCGGTCACTCTCGTTACTTTCGGTAGCGAGCAGTACGTGTGGATCAACGACGGGCCCAATAGTCATCCCGACCCGGACAATCCGCCCGTCGCCTCCACGGTGTCGGCAGGTTCGCAAACAACATTCACTCTTCCGAAAGCCTCAATCACCGTACTGCGGGGTAAAGTCGCGGGGCTTAAGGACTGAAGTTCCTCGGCAATTCGGACGAACGCGACGGTATAGTATCTGCTCTATGTGGAAACTTGCGCTTCTGTCACTTTGCCTTATCACCCCTGTATACGCCGCAGATAAGATGTCAGCATCGCAATTGATTGATCTTGCGAAGTCCAACCCAGCGGGTCTGCAGGACGCCATCACGGCCAGCTTTGATGCCAAGGACCTGAAAGAAGGAACGGCATGGGCCGGCCACGGCCCGGACTTCTTCTTTGTCACCGAAGCACCTGCGCATCCATCTCTTGTCATTGACGACGGTTCCGGACCGCCGATGCAGCATCTGGCTGGCTCTGATCTTTGGTATGCTCCGGCGCGCATCGAGCAAGTGGGCAGGTTGCACTCGTTCCACTATCTGGTCAACGACGCGAAGTTCGGTGGGCGCCTCGATCTGCCTGTGTTCGGGCCACTTTCCTATCTGCAGCCCGGAGTGCCATCCGGCACGCTGTCAGCGAAGATCATTCATACGAGCAAAATGTACGACGGCATGAAGAGCGAATACTGGATTTACGTGCCCGCGCAATATGACCTCAAAGTCCCTGCCGCGCTGATGGTCTTCCAGGATGGCGGCTGGTACATCGATCGGGATGGCAACAATCCAGCGCTCAACGTCATCGACAACCTAATTGCCCAGAAAAAGATTCCGGTGATGATTGCCGTGTTCATCAATCCCGGAGACATCAGCGACTCGCCGGGCACGCCGACCTACACCTTCGTGAAGGCGTATGCGGACAGGTGGCACCGCACGCTCAAGGATTCCCTGCGTAGCACGCTGTACGACACAGTCAGTGACCGCTATAGTCGTTTTTTGCGGGATGAAGTCCTGGCTGACGTGGGAGCTAAATACAACATCCGCAAGGACACCTACAGCCGTGCGATTACTGGTCTTTCCTCCGGCGGCATTTGTTCCTTCAACGCCGCGTGGCAAATGGCCGATCAGTTCAGCCGCGTGATCTCATGGATCGGCAGCTTCACTGGCATCCAGTGGAAAGAAGATCCGGCCAATCCGGACGGTGGTCAGGACTATCCGGAAAAGGTTTTGCGTGAGCCCAAACGTAATATTCGCGTGTGGCTGCAAGACGGATCCGAGGACTTGGAGATCCGCTACGGCAGTTGGTCGATGGCCAACCTTCGCCTCGCCAATGCCCTGAAGTTGCAGGACTACGACTTCCACTTCAGTCGAGGCAAGGGCACGCACAACTCCGCGCAGGGCGCCGCCGAATTTCCTGAAGAGATGATCTGGCTCTGGAGAGATTACGATCCTGGCAAGACTGTGCAGACCTACGAGATAGAGCGGTCCGAGAAGTCGAAGCCGCCGTTCCGAGTGTCGGTCACAAATCGTGATACTGAGTAGGAAGCAACCGAACGCGCTTCAGACTTTACGCATTGAGGTCGGTCGCGGCGCGGTCGTTTTTAGGAGCGGGCGTAGTTTCTCCAGAGCGGCTTCAACGCTGATCCCGTACTTGGCCCGTAGCGCTTCCGGCTTGCCGTGCTCAATGAACTGGTCGGGCCATCCGATGCGCACGACCGGAGTGCTCAATCCCAGATTATTTAGCTCTTCCAGCACTGCGCTGCCAAAACCGCCTTTCAGTACGTGGTCCTCGAGGGTCAGGATAACCTGCACGCTACGAGCATAAAACTCCAGCATCTCAACGTCGATCGGTTTGGTGAAGCGCGCATTAATGACCGCCGCCGAGTAACCTTCCCCTTCAAGCTTGCGGGCGATTTCCTGCGCCATGGGAACGAATGCTCCAAGCGCGAAGATCGCCACTTGATCGTTCTCTCCATGCTGCAATAGTTCGGCCTTGCCGATGGGAATGGCTTTGGGCACATCTTTCACGGGAGTGCCGGGACCAACGCCGCGAGGAAAGCGCACCGCAACGGGTCCATTGTGCTGCATGGCCGTGAAGAGCATGTCGGCGAGTTCGTCTTCATCCTTGGGAACCATGTGCACGATGTTCGGAATCCCCCGCAAATAGCTGATATCGAAAAGACCGTGGTGCGTGGGACCGTCGTCCCCGGAGAGACTCCCGCGATCCATGCAGAAAACCACCGGCAGGTTCTGCAGGCAGACGTCATGCACAATAGGATCGAAGGCACGCTGCAGAAACGTCGAGTAGATTGCACAAAATGGTTTGAAGCCCTTGGTGGACAGGCCGGCAGCAAACAGTACAGCATGCTCCTCAGCGATGCCGACATCGAAGTATTTGTCGGGATGGTGCGGACGGAAGCGATCCAGGCCGGTGCCGTTGGGCATGGCAGCGGTAATCGCCACAACCTTATTGTTCATGTAGGCCAGCTTTACCAGCGTGTCAGCAAAAACCTCAGAATATGTACGCTGGCCGAGAGGCTTGGTTTCACCCGTCTCAGGGTCGTACGGACCAAGGCCATGGAACTTTTTCTGTTTCTGCAGGGCAGGCTCGAAGCCCTTGCCTTTCTGGGTCAGCACATGTAGCAGCACTGGACGGTCTTGTGTCTTCAGGAATTCGAAGGTCTTAATGAGCGTTGAAATATCGTGACCATCAATGGGACCGTAATACTTCAGCCCCAGCTCCTCGAAGATCACGCTCGGCCAAAGCATGCTCTTGGCAGCTTCCTCGGCCTTGCGGGCCATGCGCAGTGCGATTTTGCCACCCAGCTTTTCGACGAACTTTGCTGCCTGGTCGTGCAGATAGTCGTACTTGGGATTGGTGACAATCTTGTGCAGGTAGCTTGCGATCGCACCGACGTTCTTGTCAATCGACCACTCATTGTCGTTCAGTACTACGAGCAACCGCCGCGTATGGTGCGCGATATTGTTGAGGGCCTCATAGGTAATGCCGCAAGT
>Ga0182024_10015715_pt1 | contig 14448 bp, 10 predicted proteins | sample P32metaG_FD_120480 | JGI IMG/M metagenome (GOLD analysis project Ga0182024, IMG submission 120480) | Permafrost microbial communities from Stordalen Mire, Sweden - P3-2 metaG (Illumina Assembly) | ecosystem: Environmental > Terrestrial > Soil > Wetlands > Permafrost | place: Sweden: Stordalen... | reverse complement strand
GCCGGCGGCGCGGCCCAGGCCGGCGGCGAGCGAATCCAGATCGCAGTGGTCATAGACGATGGTCTTGGCCCGGGACAGGCGGCAGCCCTCGATCAGCGATGCGTGGTTCAGCGCGTCTGACAGGATCACGTCGCCCGGTCCGGTGAGCGCGGAGATGACGCCGACGTTGGCCAAGAACCCGGAGCCGAACAGCACGCAGGCGTCGTGGCCCTTGAATTCGGCCAGCTCTTGCTCGAGCTCGCGGTGGATCGCCATGTGTCCTGATACCAGGGGCGACGCGCCGGCGCCGGCGCCCCAGCGCTCCGCGGCGTCGGCCGCCGTTGCCCGGACCGCCGGATGGGCAGCGAGGCCGAGGTTGTCATTGGAGCACAGCAGCAACACATCGCGACCATGAAGGCTGACGCGCGGGCCCTGAGCGGTCTCGATCACCCGCCGCTGCCGGTAGAGCCCGTCGCCGTGAAGCGCCGTGAGCGTGGCGGAGATGTCGGTCATCGTCCGGTCCCTGCGGCGGCTACCACGGCTGCTGCGATCTGGGCAAGGTCGTCGTCGTCGGTGACGTACGGGGGCATGGTGTAGACGAGGTCGCGGAACGGCCGCAGCCACACCCCGCGGTCGACCGCCGCGCGGGTCGCGGCGACCACGTCGACCGGGCCGTCGAGTTGGATGACCCCGATAGCGCCGAGCACCCGCACGTCCGTGACGCCGGGCAGGTCGCGGGCGGGTGCCAGACCGTCCGTCAGCCCCCGTTCGATGCGGGCCACGTCGTCTCGCCAGGATCCGTCGGTGAGCAGGCCGGTGCTGGCCAGCGCCACCGCGCAGGCCAGCGGGTTGGCCATGAACGTCGGCCCGTGCATCAGCGCGCCGCCCTCCCCACGGGAGATCGCGTCGGCGATCGGCGCCGAGCACAGGGTGGCGGCCAGCGACAGGTAGCCGCCGCTGAGCGCCTTGCCGACACACATCACGTCCGGCGCCACCTCACCGTGGTTGCAGGCGAACAGCGCGCCGGTGCGCCCGAACCCGGTCGCGATCTCGTCGAAGATCAGCAGCACCTCATGGCGATCGCAGAGCCGGCGCAGGTGACCCAGCACCGTCGGGCTGTAGAAGTGCATGCCGCCCGCTCCCTGCACGACCGGCTCGATGATCACGGCCGCCAGCTCATGGGCGTGGCGGTCGACCAGCTGCTCCAGGTGCGCGGCATACCCGTCATCGAGCCTCAGCTCAAACCCCACCGGGGGCCGATCGACGAACACGTGCTCGGCCAGCGTTCCGGCGAATAGTGAGTGCATCCCACCGACCGGGTCACATACCGCCATCGCGCCGAACGTATCCCCGTGATAGCCGCCACGCGCCGTCAGCAGCCGACGGCGCTCCGGCCGGCCCTGCGCGCGCCAGTACTGCAGGCACATCTTGATCGCTACCTCCACCGCCACCGACCCCGAGTCAGCAAAGAACACGTGCTCCAGGCCGACCGGACTGAGCCCCACCAGGCGAGCGGCCAAACGGATCGCCGGTTCGTGCGTCAGCCCGCCGAACATCACGTGCGCCATCTGCTCCAGCTGCTCCCGCACCGCCCGATCGAGCACCGGATGCCGATAGCCGTGCACCGCGCACCACCACGACGCCATCCCGTCAACCAGCTCACGCCCATCAGCCAGCCGCAGCCGCACCCCACTCGCCGAGACGACCCGCAGCGCCGGCGCCGACGCGGGCATCGGGCTGTACGGATGCCACACATGACGCCGATCAAGGTCGAGCAGCTCGACTGGGTGCACGTCGCTATCGCTCATCGCGTCATCTCACGCCCGCGACCACGCCGTCGTGTTCGCGTTACCCCGGGCCGATGGGCCGCCATTCTCGCAGCCGCGAGACCCAGACGACCCAGCCGCACGACCGAACTCCGCCGCGCCGCACGACCGAACTCCGCCACGAGTACCGCACGAGGTGGCCGATCGCCAGTCGCCCGGCGACGCGGGCAGCCACGCCGATCCCGCTGAGCTCACCGGCCGATGGCAGCCCGCGCCGCAGCGCGAATGCCGGTCTTTGACGGACGCACGGCTCAGCTGCCGGTGAGAGTCGGACGAGGTGCTCGGCGTGGACATGACTCACGACTTGGAGGTCACGCTCACGGCTAAAAGCTGGCTGGGAAGAGTGAAGTCCCTGCTCCCAGGCTGAATCGCGTCCGAGCATGACCGCACGACCGTCCACGGCGGGCGGGAACATCGCGGCATGGCGCCATACCTACGTCCCATCGCCCTCAACTACGCGCGCCGTCAGCAGTATCGCCGGCTTCGCCACGCCGGGAAGGCGGCGCTGGCAAGCGCCGCCACGCTGCTATTCGGGCTTGCGGTCGCCAGCGCCGGAGCGACGCCGCTCGTCGGGCTGCTGCTCCTCATGGCCGTCGGACTGGGCCTTCACGCTCGGCACTGGCTTTCGCTTGCTGGTCGCAGTCGAGTTGGCGCCCGCTCAGAAGACGAGGTGCAGCACGCGCTTGCCCCCCTCATGGCGGAGGGGTGGCGGCTGCGGCACTCTCTGCGGTGGCAAGGCCGGGGAGACATCGACTCGGTCGCGATCGCCCCGACCGGCGTCGCGGTCGCGATCGAGACGAAGACCCGGATCTACGACGCGGATCACCTCGCCCGTGTACACAAGCAAGCGGCGTGGTTGGCGCGCCGCCGGCGACGATGGTCCCGTCACGGCACACTCGCCGTCTTGTGCCTGGTCCGAGTCCGTGGCGTCGAGCGCGTCGAGCAGGATGTCCTCGTGGTCTCGATCGACCGACTGCTCCCTCTCCTCAGCGTTGCGGCACGGATCCGTGCCGAGACGGGGGCTGACGTCAGTCATCTGCGGTCCGGGCGATCGTGATCGCGTCAACCGGCTTCTTTTATTTCAGTTGCAGCTTGGTTAGGCTCAATTAGTATGGCACCTGATCGGGACGACGAGGGTTGTCATCGCGGCTCTGTCCTCTCTCGGTTTGGGGCTGAGTGTGCGCGCGTCCAGTATTGCATACGATGCATACGCAGACGATATTACAAGACTTTCCGTTCGTGAGAGCTCTGCGTTTGTTGACGGCCAGCACTATGTCGTGATCGGATCGGGGCGTCGGCAGCGTCGTCGCGGCGCGACTGGCCGAGGTGCTTGCGAGCGGGATGTTGTCTCACTAGCGGCGACGTGGCGCTCGGACAGACGCTATGTCCGTCGGACCTTTGCCCGCATCTGCACGACGACGCCGAGCAGCACGAGGACGCCACCAAGGACGGTCGCGACCGTCGGGGACTGGGTTCCGTTCAACCAGACCCAGACCGGGCCCAAGACGATCTCCAGCAGTGAGATCGTTGCGACCTCGGCCGCCGTGGCGCGGCGGGCGGCGGCGACGAAGAATGCCTCACCAAGTGATAGCTGGCCGGCTCCGAAGAGGACGAGCCAGCCGAGCTGGGAGAGGTCGGGCTGGGTGGGGTGAGCAAAGGGAAGGGTGACGGCTAGGACGAGCAGCTGGGCGAGGCAGACAGCCGGCAGCATGGAGATCTCCGAGTGTTTGCCGCAGACGACGATCACCACGGCGAAGGTGACCACGGCGACCAGCGAGAGGGCGTCACCGAGGACGGCACCGCCGGTCGGCGAGCCGATCATCACCACGACGCCGGCCAGGGCCAGCGCGGCCGCGATGAGCGTCGACCAAGTCAGGCGTTGATCCAGGAAGCGGGCTGCGAGCAGCGCGACAAAGATCGGGCCGCTCGCAAAGAGAAAGAGGACGTCCGCGGCCGCGGTTTCGTTGAGGGCAGCGATGAAGCAGCCGCTCGTCACGGCGGTCAGAGCCGTGACGACGAGCGCCGCAGGCCGGAGCGAGTTGCGCAAGTCGCGGCGGCTCTCACCGCGCGCGAGCACGAGGATCGCTAAAGAGATGAAGGCGAACAGGCTGCGGTATGCCAGCTGGGTCGCGATATCGCAGTGCAGCTGCTGTTGCAGCACGCCCGCGGTCGACCAGCTGCAGGCGGCCAGGAATGCATATAGCCGGCCACGACTGTCGGAACCGGTGATGCGCACGGGTCTCCCGCGCACTACGGCGCCTGCGAACCGGAGCGGAACGCCTGCAGCACGTTGCCGGTGATCCGCGCAACGTTGTTGCGGTAGCCATCGTGGGAGAGGCTCCCGCACCAGTTGCAGGACCCGACCGAGAAGACTGCGCCTCCGTTTGGATACTCGAGGTAGGTCACGTCGGCCCGCACATCCGGGTTGGTGTCGCCGGTGGCGTGAGCGAGCGTGCTCAGCATGTCCTCGACGGCGAGGAGCACACCCGGTCCGTGTCGGCCCCGTGACGACGCGAGCAGAAGCGCGTGCTCAGGCGTCCCCCGCGAGAAGTCGAGGCGGTCAATCTCGTAGCCTGCGGCGCCGTCGCGAATCAGGCCGAAGTCGCCAATCACCTCGTCCTCGGAGACGCCCTCAAAGATGAAGCCGACCCGCTTGTCGTAGCTGTCTGCGCAGCGGAAGTAGCCGGCCGATGGCACCGGCTCGCCGCTGGCAGCGGCATAGCCGACTCCGACCAGCCGGTTAGGGGATCGTCCGCGGTAGCGCCAGAGCCCGCCCAGCTCACCGGTGGTGCTGTGGTGGCACTCGCCAGGAGCACTTTCCCAGGTGCGTGAGCCATTGACGCCACGGCGCAGCTCGAGGATGTGCGGGCGCTCCTCATCGACCGCGATGACCCAGTAGAAGCCATTGCCGCCGAGGTACATCAGGTGCCCGCCGCCCTCGAGGTAGGTCTCGACCGCGGCCATCATCGGCGAGCTCACGTACTCTGGATGACTGCCGGTCAGCACGACCGGATAGCGCTCGAGCAGCGCCGCGCCCTCGCGGTGCAGATCCTCGTCCGTGACCACGTCGGCCCTCACCCCGATGTGTTCGAGCCAATCGACGATGCAGAGGTCCTCAGACAGTCTCTCGGGACCGCCGGTGCACCAGAAGCGGTAGCGCGGGCGCAGGTTGGGGATCGGTCGCAGTCGCGAGGCGTACATGCACGCAGAGCCGTCCGAATGGACGTCGTAGAGCGAGATCCCCCACTCGGGGTGCTCGGCCAGCAGTTCGTCGGCGAAGTCGAGGGTCAGCCCCGCCTGCCCCGCCATTCCCTCGTACTGGGTGCCGGCGCCGGTGACCAAGCGCTCGTTTGCGTAGGCCAACCAGGTGAAGGTCGGAAGCACCAGGAGCACGTCGGCGGTCGCGCCGTCACGCGGCCGAACGACGATCGGCACGTGGTCCTCGACATGGCCTGCGCGCAGCCTGGCGGCGTAGACGCCGCTCGGCGCGTCGTCGGGAACGGTCAAGGTGAAGTCGACCTCCCAGCGAGCGTCGTCGAGGTCGTCCTCGTGGAAGTGGATCGCTCCATACTCCTGCGGACATCGTCGGTGGTCGACCTCGTCGCCGCTCCAGTTGAACCCGGTGACGGCGCGCGCGGGTGCGTTGACCAAGGACAGATCGAGTTCGCTGTGGCCGAGGTCGCTCACCGACGCCCGCTGCTGATCGGCCCCGAAGTCCCAGGCGGCGAAGACGTCGTCGAGGGCGCCGACCGCAGCGATATCCTCGCCCGCCGCGATGCGGATCCGCTCGGCTTCCGTCAGCGGCCGCGAGAGGATCGCCGGGCGGTCGATCTTGCCGGTGAAGAACCCCTCGACCTGCCCTTCCACGCCGCCGAAGGCAGCGATTCGCACCGGCTGGGAGAGCTCGCCAACCCGTACCTCACCGACTCCTTCACCGCTGGCGGGGAAGTGGATGGGACCGCGCCGGCGGGGGGTCTGCTCGAGGTGGACGGCACCCGAGTCGCCGTCGCGGGTGGCGATCACGCAGGACCAGGCGCCCACTGGCAATTGGGTCTCGGTGCGGAAGACCTCCGTGGCCCCCTTTCCTGAACCCACGTGCAGCGAGAGGTCGCCCTCCGCCTCACGGAAAAGGCCGAAGCCCACCTGCATCCTGTCGTCCCACCAGGTCAGGATCCCGCTACGGCGCGATGTGGCGAGCGTCGGCTGCACCCAGGCCAGCAGGGTGAATGAGCGGAGCGCGGCGGGTGCCGCCGTGGGTGCCGAGCTGGCGTCGGAGCCGGGGTGCGTCGTCTGCACCCGGCCCTCGAGGGTCGCCGCTCCATCCCAAGCGACCGGCTCCTCGCGGAAGCCTGGTCCGGCCGGGTCGGTGTCACCATGGATCAACCGGACGGGCTGCGCGACGTAGCTCGGCGCGGTCGTGCTGACCATGACGTCGACGGTGTCGCCCGGGCGGACACATAGAGCCGACGCATAGCCGATCAGTACGGGCACGGGGTCACCTCCGTGCGGCGGCAGCGCAGTTCCAGTGGTGCAGAGTGGGGCACAGACTGGTTATGCTCAGCGTCCGGGGGCGCCGTCAGCGAGGAACCGTTCGAGCACGTTGCGGGTGATCCGCGCGACGTTGTTGTCGTAGTCGTTGTACGAGAGGCACCCGCACCAGGTGACCGAGCCCGTGCTGAATACGGCGCCGCCCTGCGGATAGGCGGTGAGCGTCATGTCGGCCTGCGGAAGTCGCGCGACGGGATCCTGAGCGTTGATGTTCTCCTCGTTGGGAAGCCCCCAGCGGGCCGCCGGATCGAAGTCGGTCGCCGACGCGAGCCGCAATGTGTGCAGCGGCGTTCCGAGTTCGTGGTCGACGTGGTCGACCTCATGCCCGGCAGCTCCCCATCGGTTAACGAGGCACGGGAAGTCGCCGATCGCTTCGTCGTCCCCGATCCCCTCGAACACGAACGCGGCCCGCGGATCGAAACTGTCGGGCTGACGATCGTAGGAGCGCCCCGGCGCGCCGCCGGCACCGAAGTAGCCGACTCCGAGCCAGCTTTGTGGCGAGTGCCCACGGTAGCGCCACACCCCGCCGAGCTCACCGGTGCTGCTCAAGTGCGCCTCGCCGGGTTGGGTCTGCCATGTCTGATCGGCAGGACCGCGACGACGCAGCTCGATGCCGGTGCCGGTGTCGGTGTCGAGCGCCACAACCCAGTACATGCCGTTGCCCGCGAGGTACATGAGCCGCCCGCCGTCCCGGAGGTACGCCAGCGCCGCCGAGAGCATCCGGAACGACCAGTACTCGCAATGTGTCCCAGTCAGCACGACGCGGTAGTCACGGAGTCGGTCGACGCCCTCGCGGTCAAGCTCAAGGTCGGTGAGAACGTCGACCCGGTATCCGCAGTGATCGAGCCAATCGACCAGATGGAGGTCTGCGGCCAACTGATGCGGGGCGCCGGAGAAGTTGTCCATGAAAGGCGCGCGGTACATCGGGCGGACGTTCATCAGCGGTCGGAGCCACGATGCGTAACAGACCCCCGATTCGTCGGTGTGGTGGTCATAGAGGCTGCGGAGGCCGTTGTCGAGGATGTAGGAGTCCTCAGCCGTGCTGGGGTAGCCAGGGATCGCGAACATGTTGCCCGGGGCCGAGCCCTGTTCGTTGCCGTAGGCGAGGTAGCTGAACGTCGGGAGCACGAGCGCGATCTCGGCCTGGGGCCGGCCTAGACGCGGGGTGATGGCAAACGGGATGAGGTCACTGTTCCCGTCCGCGTCGGCGAGCTGAACCGCGTACACGCCGCTGTCGAGATCGTCGGGCACGTTCCAGGTAAACGCGCGCTCCCAACCGGCGTCGGCGAGGTCGTCGTCATGAAAGTGGATCGCGCCGTACTGCTCTGGCGCGCTCGGCCAGGCGGTCTCCGCGCCGGTCCAGTTGTGGCCGGTCGCGCCGCGCATCGGTGTGTTGACCGCGACACCATGATGACCGTTCCCGCCACGGTCGACGATGCGCCAGGTCGAGATCTCCTGCGAGAAGTCCCACGCAACGACGGCCCTCGCAGCGGGTGGTGCCGTGCCCGGCTGGCCGAGCACGGAGAGCTCGTCAGCAGCGAGTGCCCGAGAGAGGAAGGTGGGCCCGTCGATCTTTCCGTTGTAGAAATGGCCGATGAGCCCTGAGCCGCCCGGAAGCGCCTCGGCGGCGATCAGGAGGTCAGCGGTCGTCGCCGCGGCGGGTGGGGCAAGCCGCGCGGTCGCTGTTGCCGGGCCGTCGAGCGCGACGCCTGAGGTCTGGGTGAGGACGAGCCGGGCCTCACGGCTGGTGGCGTCGTAGCTGGCCGCCACGAAATACCAGACGCGCGGGAGGACCGGCTGGTCGAGCGTGAGCGATTCGCCGTCGAGCTGCAACATCACTCGTCCCTTGTGGAGCCCCAGCGCGTAGCCGCTCCCGTCGGGGTCACGCTTAGAGATGAGTGTCTGCGTCGCTCGGTTGGGCACGGTGGCCAGGAACCACAGCGCGATCGTGAAGTCCGCACGGGCGAGCCCTGTCGCGTGGGGGACGCGCACATAGGAGCCGGTCCGGATCTGCTGTGTCACGCCCGGGTGCTCGCCGGCGAAAGAGGCCATGACCTCGCAGGCCTTGAACCCCGGGCCAGCGGGGTTGGTGTCACCGTGGATCAGGCGGACCAGGTGCGCGCGGTAGTGGTCGGCCTCGGAGCTGACCATGAACGAGATCTCGCTCCCGAGGGCGACGCTCAGCCGGTCGGCGTATCCGAGCAAGTCCACCCGCCAAAGCGTACCCATCACATACGCTGAATGCAAACCGACCGGATCGCGGCCTGCCGGGACCGCCGCCACGCGGTGTCCTCTCGATTAAGCACGTTGCATGCATTGCGTGCGAAGGATATGCTGGCGCCAATCCAACGACCATCGCCGACCCGAGGAGAGACCATGACTGACTACGCCGTCGTCAACCCCGCCAGCGGGGAGCTCGTCCAGTCGTATCCCACGATCTCCGATGATGCGCTTAGGGAGGCGATCACCGCGGCCCACGACTGTCACGCGAGCTGGCCGGCGCCGGGTGCTCCCACGGTCACCGATCGAGCGCGGTGGCTGCGTCGGGTCAGTGAGCTCCACAACGAGCGCCGCGACGAGCTGGCGGCGATTATCACGCGTGAGATGGGCAAGCCGACCGGCGACGCGCTGGGGGAGATCGAGTTTGCCGTAGCGATCTACGACTACTACGCGGAGGTTGCGGAGTCGCTTCTCACCGACGAGGCGCTCGACGTGATGTCCGGGACCGGCTCGGCGATCGTGCGCAGGACGTCGCTCGGGGTCCTGCTCGGAATCATGCCGTGGAACTATCCGTACTACCAGGTTGCCCGCTTCGCGGGGCCGAACCTCGCCGTCGGCAACACGATCCTGTTGAAACACGCGCCCCAGTGCCCGGAGTCGTCGGCCGCGATGGAGCGGATCTTCCAGGACGCCGGATTCCCGGAGGGGGCCTACATCAACATCTATGCCTCCAACGAGCAGATCGAATGGGTGATCGCTGATCACCGCGTGCGCGGAGTGTCGTTGACGGGCTCGGAGCGCGCCGGGGCCGCGGTTGCGGCGATCGCGGGCCGTCATCTCAAGAAGGTCGTGCTCGAGCTCGGCGGCTCGGACCCGTTCATTCTCCTGAGCACCGATGACCTCGATGGCATCGTCAAGACGGCGGTCGCGGCGCGGATGGAGAACGCCGGTCAGGCGTGCAACGCGCCCAAGCGGTTCATCGTCATCGACGAGCTCTACCAGCCGTTTCTGGACAAGTTCACCGCCGCGCTGCAGACGGTCGCGGCTGGCGACCCCGTGAACAGCGACACGGCGCTCGGCCCGATTTCCTCCGAGACGGCAGCCGACCGGCTCGAGGATCAGGTGCGGCGAGCCGTCCAGCAGGGCGCGACGCTTGTCTGCGGCGGCACGCGCGAGGGCAACTTCTACGCTCCGACGGTCCTCACCGACATCACCCCCAACAACGACGGCTACCGCGAGGAGTTCTTCGGTCCGGTCTCGGCGGTCTACCGCGTGCGCTCCGAGGAGGAGGCGGTCGCGCTCGCCAACGACACGCCGTTCGGCCTCGGGTCATATCTGATGACCACCGACCCAGACCAGGCCCACCGAGTCGGGAACCTGATCGATGCCGGCATGGTGTTCGTCAACTGCGCCGGTGCGGAAGGGCCGGAGCTGCCGTTTGGCGGAACCAAGCGGTCTGGGTTCGGGCGCGAGCTTGGACGCTTCGGGGCTGACGAGTTCGTCAACAAGAAACTCATCCGGGCGACCGCGTGAGCGGACGCGAGACATCCGCGACGCAGGAGGGGCGACCATAAAGGCGCCTCTCAAGTGCGAGCCTCGAGGGCCGGTGCCTGCTTGCGATCAACCTGGCTCCACCCATTGCGCACCCAAACACTAGCCAGTACGATGCATTCAGTGTGTGCGCTGGGTGCACCAGGGCCATTTGTGTCGGAGCGAGATGGAGGTGCATTGGTGAGTCGTGAACGAGCGGTCGTTGTGGGTGGAAGCGTGGCGGGGCTTCTGGCGGCCCTCGCGGCCAGCGAGCACTTCGACGAAGTGCTCGTGGTCGAGCGCGACGAACTGGGTTTCAGTGCTCAGGCCCGGAAGGGGGTGCCGCAAGGACGGCACGTGCACGGGCTGCTTTCCATCGGCATGGAGATGGCGTGTGAGTTCATCCCTGATCTTCGCGAGCAACTCCTGCGCGAGGGCTGTTCGATCTTCGATCAGATCCGCGACATGCCCACAATGACCAGTCAAGGCTGGCGCTTGCGCGCAGAAAGCACCGTCAAGACGATCGGCTTCCGGCGGCCGCTGTTCGACTCAGTCCTGTACCGCAACATCAGCGCGCTTCCGAACGGTCAGATCGAGGTTGGTGCGGTGGCAGGTCTGCTGGCGTCAGAGGACGGCAGTGTGGTCACGGGTGTGAGGACGCGCGCCGGTAAGGAAATTCCGGCCGACTTGGTGATTGACGCGACGGGCCGCGGTTCGCAGGCGGCAAAATGGATCGAGCAGCTGGGGTATGAGGGGCCCGCCGAGATGCAGGTCCGTTGCTTCATGGGCTACGCGACGCGCCTCGTGAAGGTCCCGGAGGGACTGCTTGATGGGGAAACCGCAGGAATCATCTCGATGCCGTTCCCCGGACATCACCGCGGAGGCATCCTGATCGCGGCGGACAGCGGCTACCACATCCTCACCGCCGCGGGCATGGCGCGCGACTACCCGCCAAGCGATGACGACGCTTTCCTCAAGTATCTCGATCAGGCGCCGGCTCCGGTGATCGGCAGTTACGCGCGGGCGTGCGAGCCCGTGTCTGATATCGCGACCTACCACCAGCCCGGCAACCGGCGTCGGCTCTGGGAACGGCTCGCGCGACGGCCACGTGGCTTTATCGTAACGGGGGACGCGGTGGCCTCGTACAACCCGGTCTACGGGCAGGGAATGACCCAGGCTGCAAAGGGGGCCGTCGTATTGCGAGACTGCCTTCGCGAGAACGACGACCCTATGACGTTGCCTGAGCGCTTCCAGGCCGGCCTGGCTGCGTTCACGGACGAGGCCTTCAACGTCTCCGCAATGGCGGATACCTTCTATGAGGGCGCCGAGCTCGAGAACGTCGAGCGGCCCAAGGCGTCGGACTACACCTACCTAACCACTCTCGAGCAGCTCGCGACTGAGGATCCCGAAGTCCTCGTGACCTTGGCGACGGCTCAGTATTCGATGCGGCTCGAGGACCTGGAGTCCGACGAACTCAGAGCCAAGGCGGCCGCGTGGACGGAGAGTGGACGATCCGTCACCAATACTGACGGCTCCACGCTGCCGCCGGTAACTGTCGCCGCGGCGTAGAAGCGAGCGGACCGATGCCATACGTCATCGCGGAACCGTGCCTGGAGAGTCGTGACGCCTCGTGTGTCGACGTCTGTCCAGTCGACTGCATCCATCCGCGCCCCGACGAAGCTGAGTTCGCGTCGGCTGACCAGCTCTATATCAATCCTGAAGAGTGCATCGACTGTGACAGCTGTGTGTCGGCATGCCCGGTCGAGGCGTGCTTCTCCGAGCGGGACCTGCCCACCGAGTGGGCCCACTTCCGCGAACTGAACGCTCGCTTCTACAGCGGCGCCTAGACGACAGAGCGAGGTGTGAGACGAATGCATTCAGACCGACCAGAGAGTCATGCCCTTCGATTTGCTGTGCGCTTCGAGCCCGACTCGCCGCCTGAGGAACTGATGGAGTTCGCCCAGTGGGTCGAGCGCCTCGGCTACGACGAGTTGTGGTTCAGCGAGGACCTTCCCTTCGCCGGCGGAATCGCTATGGCCGCGACCGCGCTCGCATGTACCGAGCGCCTACGGGTCGGTGTGGGGCTCCTGCCGGCGGTCACGCGGAACGTCGCGACGCTGGCGATGGAGATCGCGGCGTTGGCGCGGATCGCGCCCGGTCGGGTGACGATGACGCTCGGTCACGGCGTGCCTGCCTGGATGGAGCAGATCGGCGCCTTGCGCCGACGGCGCCTGTTGGCGCTGGAGGAAACCACGGTCGCGCTTCGTCGGCTGCTGGCCGGTGAGGACGTCACCATCGCAGGAGACGCGGTCGATCTCCGCGGCGTTCAGCTCGGCTTTCCTCCCACCGTCACGCCCCCGATCCTGCTCGGTACGACCGGGCCTGCGGGCCTAGAGCTCGCCGGACGGAGCGCGGATGGCATCACGCTGCCAGAGCTGGTGACGCCGGCCGCCATCGAATGGGCCCGCGGCGAGATGGCGCGAGGCGGAGACGCCCCGCATACGGTGATGTACGCGCTGCTCAGCGTCGATCACGATCGTGCAGAGGCGCTCCGTCAGGTTCGGCCCCGGATCCGGCGCATTCTGGACTTCCAGGTCTACCCAGGCATCGCGGAGATGGTAGGCCTGGGTGCTGACGGGAGCGGCGAGATGACAGACGAAATCGTGACGTCGATCGCGGCCGCCGGCACCCCCGACGACTGTAGACGGGCCGTCACGAACTGGCATCGAGCCGGTGCAGAGTGTGTGATTCTGAACGCTGGCGCCGATGACCACCGTGCAAATGTGGAGCGATTCGCCACAGAGGTGCTGCCCGCGTTCAGGGCGACGGCGGCCTCAGCGCTTTGAGTGGGGGCAAGCCACGCTGCCGCGACTGTCGCACGGTCGGCGGATGATGGAGGAGCGCGCACTCAGTCGGTGCGGTGGCTACACCGGACGGATTGGGCACATTAACCTGAGCTGCGGGCGTGTTTGGTTTGACGAGCACGACGCTACCTGGTACCGCCGGTACGGTGGGGGCGGCGCGCTGGCAGCTTGGTATCTGCTGCATGACATTCCTGTCGGCGCTGATCCGCTCGGACCCGACAACGTGCTTGTGTTCGCATCCTCGATTGTCGGCGGGATTGGAGCGCCCGCTGTAAGTCGACATGCCGTCTTGGCGATGAGTCCACTCTCCGGCGTGGCGGGTGAGTCGCAGCCAACCGGAACGTTTGGTCCCGCGCTGAAGCGCTCCGGGTTCGACGCGATTGTCATCCACGCGGTCGCCGAGCGGCCTTGCTATATCGTGGCGCGCGACGGCGAACTGCAGGCCGAGGATGCGTCGGAACTCTGGGGCCAAGACACCGCTGACGCTCACGAGGCGCTTCGCGCCCTGGAGGGTGACCACGCCCACACAGCGTTGATCGGTGTAGCGGGCGAGAACCTCGTGCGCTTCGCGTCGATCGTCAACGATGTCCAGTTCATGAGCTGTCGCACCGGTATGGGCGCGGTGATGGGCGCAAAGCGCCTCAGGCGCTCGTCGCCGTTGAGGGACCGCCAGTCGTGCTCGCCGAGCCAGCCATAGTGCAGGATGTCGCCGAGGATTACTGGCGCAACCGACGCAGTGCGCGCAACAACGCCGAGCAGGAAGATCTTGGCTCAATGCACTGGGCCGCGGCGGTGCCAGCGACCGATGGCGAGAAACCGAGCATCCGGATGCCGACGCGCAATTGGCAACGCGGCATCTTCACGGGAATTGCGCGCGTGGGCAATCCGGCGCTTGACGAGCGCTACCGGGTGGATGAGCCGCCCCCGCCAAATCTGGAACACCACCGCCGCTATCTTGTGCCGACGGGTCGGTTTGCCTCAGATCCGCGATACGGGGGGTTCGAGCCGGAGTCGCTCCTGGGAGTTGCAGTTGCATTTGATCTGGATGACCCCGAGGCAGTGCTCAAGGGCATCGAGTGCACCTATCGCTTTGGCATGGATGCGGAGTCTTTGGGCGGAACCATCGCTTGGGCGATGGAGAGCGCCGAACGCAAGCTATTGGCCGCGGCCGGAATCCACGACGCGCCGGCGTTTGGGGACGCTGAAGCGTTCTTGGAGTTAGCCGAGCTGATCGCGGTTCGACGCGGCTTCGGCGACATTCTCGCGGAGGGCAGTGAGCGTGCCGCCGCACACGTCGGGCACGGCAGCGAGCTGTGCGCGATGGTAAGCAGGGGTATCGAGCTCTCCGGCCACGAACCGTGGGTGTGGACATCTGAAGTGGCCCCGGTGTGGACGCTTGAAGTGGCCCCACCTCCGTCCGACTCGCAGTCGACCGTTCGAGGCTCATCGAGCTCGAGCGGGAGGCGGCCGAGGGGATGGGT
>Ga0182024_10015714_pt1 | contig 14448 bp, 14 predicted proteins | sample P32metaG_FD_120480 | JGI IMG/M metagenome (GOLD analysis project Ga0182024, IMG submission 120480) | Permafrost microbial communities from Stordalen Mire, Sweden - P3-2 metaG (Illumina Assembly) | ecosystem: Environmental > Terrestrial > Soil > Wetlands > Permafrost | place: Sweden: Stordalen... | reverse complement strand
TACCGCAGATTGCGGGCGAGATCGAGCGCCATTGGCGGAAGTTCCGGCACCGGCGGAGATGTGTTCGTACCAGTCGCAACTCCTGGCGTCGCGCGAAGATCAACCGCCGTCATTTGGATGCTGTCGCTTGTGCTGGTCATTCCTGGCAGGCCAATGATGACTTCATAGCCCAGGTATGCGTTCTCGCTTGCGGTGAAGGTGTAAGCGACTGTCGTTGTGCTGCCATTCGTGATCGAGGTTAGATTGGTCGAGCTAAGATCGGTTGTCGAAGATGTCCAGGTATCCGCCGATCCTGGATATTTCGTGGTCAGCGTCGGCGTGATCGTCGCGCCCGCACTGTTTTTAAATGTCGCTTGGAACGTGCAGACCTGCCCCGCTAGTTTCATCGCGTCATAGCTTTCGATGCGATGAGTAAGTGTCGTGCTCGTGTTGCTCGCAGCCCCGGTTATCTTCAGAGTATTCGCCGCATAAATTCCGCTTCCAAGCTCAAGGGCGGCCCCCTGCGACCAGGTCGAGCTTGCTCCTGCTGCAAGTGCAAGCCATCCATCAAGGCAATAAGCCGCAGTGCTTGTCGAGATCGATGTTGAAGACGTTCCACGCTGCGCTGTTGCCATTTGAGGATTACGAACTGCGCTGAGGAAACCGCAAAACTGACCTGCGTTCAACGTGGAAATGACGCCGCTCGATATTCCGATCGTCACACCGTCTGGCTCCACAAGACCGAGCGCGCTGGTTGTGGCCGTAGGCACCGAAATCACGCCGCTCGATATGTCGATGGTTGCTCCGTCAGGCTTCACAACGCCGAGTTGCGATGTCGTGGCGGTAGTGGCAGAAATCGTGCCGGAACTTAGTTTCAAGGTTGAATTATCCAGAGCACTCCAAGTCATGGAGGTGCTACCACCAGCCCCACTCGTCAATAGATTGCCCGAGCTACCAGCAGTCGTCGGCAAATTGAAATTGTACGCGGTCGTGCTGCCAAGATTTTGAACGGTGATTGTTGCGCCGCTTGCTCCACCATTAGCTAATCCCAGCGTTCCTGCGGTCGTGGCGTTCTTGCCTAATACTGGCACTGCCGTATATCCAGGCGCAGCAGAACTGCTTCCATTATTCCCAAGAACCGTTCCAGCCCCGGCGTTAGCCAGACTGGCGGTCACGGTGCCAGAAGAAGTGACGGCGCTTGAGGGCGTCGAACTTAGAACAGTTCCATCGCCGGTGAAGGTTACGCTGGTTACAGTGCCATCATTGACCGCGGAAATGACCCCGCCCGATATTTCAATGGTGGATCCATCTGGTTTAACGGCTCCGAGCTGAGAGGTTGTCGCGGTAGTTACTGAAATAACGCCGCTGGATAAAGTTATAGTGCTTCCATCACCCTTGACACCGCCCACCGCCGACGAAGTTGCTAAAGGTAATCTGGCCGCCCCTAAAGTTCCGGAGGATATATTGGAAGCGTTGGTGGTATCCGTTGTTGCAGAAGCGGCAAAGGCCGTTCCATTTGTTTTGGTGACGGTTAAGGCTCCACTCGAAGACAGTGTGCCATCTCCTGAGACGGCCTGTGTAACCCAAGCCGATCCAGAACCGATAAGGATATTGCCCGAAGATGCGGTCGTAGTTCCTAAAGATACCCCATTAATTTTAGCGACGGATACCGCGATAGAGCCGGCACCGCTTCCTGTAGCATCTCCAGTAAGCGCTATTGTCTGCGGCGCGACGCTCAATTCTGTAAAGGAGATTGCTGTCGTTCCAACAGTGAAGGGGCCTGCCCCTGTTTCCAACCAAAGAGTGCCCGCATACAACGTGCCCTGTTCGATAACCGTATAAGAGCCCTCGGCAATTTCACCCTCCGAGGACCCATCGAAGTCGGCAGCGCGCGTTAAGACCCAATTGGTTGAGCCATTGCCAACGGTTGTAACCGTGTAGATCCCATTCTGATATGAGGTCGTCTGGAAATTGACTAGAATTCGATCATTGAGACTTGCTGAATATCCATCAGTAGAAAATGCAGCTTCAGTTCCAGAATTGGTAAGAGTCGCCCCAACTCCCGATGAACCGTTGCTATACGTCGCACTAAGATTAGCCGTAGTGGAGGCTCGACAAGAACCTTTTTGGTACAGACCAGAAGTTGCTTGATCGACGTAAGATTTAATAGCGACATCAGAGGCGTTAACCGGCGTGCTCATGCCGGTGATAGAACCGCCGGTGATGGCGACATCGGAAGAATTCTGAACCGCCATACTTCCAAGACCGAGGTTGGTCTGTGCGGTACCTTCACTGGTTAGTTCTGACAGATTGTTGGAGCCAACCATAACCGTGCCGCTTGTTGGCAAATCAAGGCTCGTGGTTCCAGATAGATCAAAAGTTACGTCATATGCGCCGGAAGTAGTGAGAACACCGCCGAGGGAAAGATTTGCCGCTGAAATGTCTCCCGAAGCAGTCACGTTGCCGCTGTCGTCCACAGTGAGGACATCAGTCATGTTGTTCTCCTGATTCTGTTGATTTGTACTCGTGGAAAAAACAGGTTTACAGACTATATGTGCGACATTAAAAAACACTTAATGCGCATAAACAAAAACCGATTGTGCCGGATTCCGGTGGGGCGGTTCGAAGAAATAATTCAGGCGAAGATAACCTCTGCCGATTCCCACTGCCACCCTGATCTCGGAAGTAAGAATCCAAATGAGCGCATTCAGATCGAGCGGGACGCGATGCGATTCAGCTCAATACGCAACGACATGCAAGAACTTCCGAGCATCCGGTCACGATATTCCAGGGAAATGGTTCTTCAACACGGATGATCGGAAATGCGTGACAACACCTTCCCTACGTTAAAGAAGATAAAAGCAGCATTCCTCTATCTATAGGAGTATAAGTTAGAACAATAATTCCTTGGCCTCCTGTGCCTCCTGTGCCTGCTCCTCCGTGTCCGACAGCGCCTCCACCGCCCCCATATAGCCCTCCATTTCCACCACTGCCCATAGTATTAGTGTGGGTGCAGGCCCCTGATCCCCCCCCTCCTCCTCCTGCTCCAGCCAGACCCCACCCATCATCCCAATAGTTACCATCAGCTCCCGCTCCCCCTGCTCCTGAGGTGCCTGTTCCCGTGTTGCCTCCACTGCCTCCGCCTCCAGTACTCCAGTAATATCCATCACCTCCCGCTGCGGATGGGCTACTGCTACTAACTCCTGCTGATCCAGGACCTCCGGTTAAAGGCTCCGGATTAGCGGCTCCAGCCGTCCCTGAATTGCTGGTAACTGTAGCTGCTGAAGTTCCGGTTCCTCCGTAGGCTCCTGCCGAACCACCTCCACTACCGCCGTAATGCCCACTGCCTGCTGTTCCGCCATTCCCCCCAGTACTAGGCCCCCATCCGCACGGACCCCCAGCCCCACCACCTCCGGTGCCTCCATAGCTATTTGTTGCAACCGTTGATCCTCCGTAGCCCCCGCTGTAGGCCCCTGTTGATGGGGTACAAGCAGAAGCTTGCCCACCAGCGCCTCCTGGAAACCCCCCAGAAGATACAAAACCCTGACCGCCTCCTTTTGCGATCATGGACCCAGAATTGAAATTTGTATCCGTTCCGTCAACTCTTCCCCCGGCGCCCGGACCTATAATGAAAGAACAGGTGCCTCCTGGAGTTAATGAGACGTTATCTGCTATCGCGTAGGCTCCCCCTCCTGCTCCACAGTTACCTCCTGAGGTTCCATACGCAGTGAATCCTCCGCCCCCGCCCCCAATCCCTTCAACCGTATTGGAAGAACTGTTCCAATCTATAGGCACGTTGTAAGTCTGAGTGCTATTTGAACTGGAGATTATATATACAACGGTTGACATGCATTAGCCTCCTGTTGAGGGCTTTCTGGTGTATGTTCCTATGGCTGCTGAGAGTAGTATCGCGGTCGTTTCTGAAGAGCCCACGCGTATCTTTACTCCAGGTATCGGAGCGGTTACTTTAGGATTATCTGCGTTTATGAGGCCGACCCAAGTCGGATGGCCTGCGTGGAGGTGCGTCTCTCGATCGAGCACAAGCATCTTCTGCCCAGGCTCTAGATGAAGTGGAAGCTGATTATCATCATGCGGCAACACAATTTTTAACAGAGCGTTCGTCAGCGGGTCATAGAAGAGAGCCATTGTTGTTTGCGCCATGTTTAGGTCTCCTCTTAGAACCCGAATTGAGCGCCGAGATATAGCCAGGCAGATTTACGTGCGCTGTATCTGAATCCGACGATGTCGTACTCACCATTCGTAGTTGAAAGAGTGGGCGCTGAAAGAACCCCAAAATCAAATGCTGCGTTCCAGCTTACTGTTCCACTGCTACCGGATGAGGGCTGTTCAAGCTCGTAGGTGATAATCTGTCCGTCGGCAGCATTGGACGGAGCGCTCATTGTGGTCGAACCGCTCGCAAGCTGAACGTAGAAGTAATTTCCCAGAGCGGCGTTTGTTGCTATTGCGCTTGATACAATGCTGAGGGATGAAACTCCTGCTACAACCGCCGCTGACGCGTTAACCCCCGCCGCAGTTATCGTCCCTGTAAAGGTGGGTGAGGCGGACATTGCAAAATTGCCAGAGCCAGTTACCGAGCCCCAAGACATTGAGGTAGAACTTCCGCCACCTGACACTAAGGGGGCGCCAGACGATCCAGCCGTTGCAGGCAAGTTGAAATTGTATGCGGTGGTGCTACCAAGATTTTGAACGGTAATTGTTGCGCCGCTTGCTCCGCCATTCGCTAATCCTAGCGTTCCTGCGGTTGTGGCGTTCTTGCCTAGCACGGGTGTGGCCGTATATGCAGGAGCAGCAGAACTGCTTCCATTATTCCCAAGAACGGTGCCCGCCCCGGCATTAGCTAGTGTAGCGGTCACGGTGCCAGAAGAAGTGACGGCGCTTGAAGGCGTCGAACTTAACACCGTTCCATCGCCGGTGAAGGTTACGCTAGTTACAGTGCCGCCATTGATCGCCGATATTACGCCGCCCGATATGTCAATGGTTGATCCATCTGGTTTGACGAGTCCCAGAGTGCTGGTCGTGGCGGTAGGCACGGAAATTACCCCGCTCGATACGTCAATGGTCGATCCATCTGGCTTAACGGCTCCTAGCTGAGAGGTCGTCGCTATAGCCACGGCGATAGCACCACTTGAATTGGTAAGCGTGCTTCCGTCTGTCTTGACGAGGCCAAGAACGCTCGTCGTAGCAGTCGGCACGGAAATAACGCCGCCCGATACATCGATGGTTGCCCCGTCAGGCTGGACGATCCCGGCTACGCTCGTTGTCGCCAGCCCAGGCGCTGGTGGCGTGCTCCAGTTTCCGGTGCCGTCCATATAGTGCGCCGAGTTATTGTCCAGTTTTTTCAGAAAGCCATGCTGAGACGTGCTGGAATTGTTGGTGGTGATATTGGAAAAGTTGAGCGTAGCATCGCTCTGATCGCCGGTGTTTGTGCCGGAAAGATTCGCCGCTAAATCGTCTCCAGAAGCAGTAACATTGCCGCTGTTGTCCACAGTTAATACATTCGTCATGCCGTTCTCCTGTTGACTTGTTCTCTGACATTAAAGATTTGCCGCTGTAATGTCTCCCGAAGCAGTGACGTTGCCGCTGTCGTCCACAGTGAGGACATCAGGTATGGTGTTTTCCTGATTCTGTTTATTTGCACTCGTAGGAGAAAAAACAGGTTCACAGACTATATGTGCGACATTAAAAAACACTTAATGCGCATGGAAAAAATACCGATTGGTCAAGTTCCGATATCGAGGTCAGGATTCCAAATACTCCGCCTTCATTTCGAATCGCAACTCCGGCCACCGCTCGCGCATGCGTACAAGTGCGATCCAGGGCGACCAGTCTTCTGAGAGAAAGCGAAACACCGCGACCGGCTTGCCGCCGCTTGTCTCGCGGCGCTCAATCGCGAAACGGACGCGCCGGATCGGCCAGCGCAAGCCCCAGTTCGCCCACATCCAGTCCTGCCCGGCTTCGACAAAGCCTTTGCGCAGGACGCGCGACGGAATCGGAATGAGCGCATTGAGATCGAGCGGGACGCGATGCGAATCGAGTTCCGAGCGGACGCGCTCCTCTTCATGCCTGCGCCAGAGGATGTCCCGCAGTTTGCGGGCGAGGTGCTCGGCCGCTTCGCGCGTCGGCGCCCCTCCCCTCACCGCCTCGAAGTAAATCTGTTCATAAACGCTGTGCCACTCCGGCCGCCAATCGACGAAGCCAGGTCCAGACGCCGCGCCGATAAAATCGTACAAAGGCTCGTCCGGCCCGGAAACCTCAAGCCGGTTGAAGATGTATTGAGGCCCCTCGTCAAGCCAAACAGCATTCCCCGCCGCCTTAAGTTTGGCGACGGCCTGGGCCGTCAGTATGCCCCCCACGGCCAGTGGGCTAGAGGCCGAGGGCGGATGAGCTGTTATCTGCGGCAGGATCGGCCTCGCGGTCATAACGATCAATCATGGCGTCGCTGGCATGGCCGGTCTGGCGCTTGACGGAAGCGCGCCCGGCGCCGCGCGCGAGTGCTTCGGTCACATGGCCCGCGCGCAGACTGTGCGCGGAATAAATTTCTTTGAGGCCCGCCGTACGGCAAGCACCCTTGACGATGAGATCGACCGCGCGATCCGAGAGACGTTTGTACTCGATGCCACTATGCCGGTTGATCGGCCGGAAAACTGGATTGTCGCCCTCATGCTCAAGGTCGGCGGCCGTGAGCCAGACCCGCACGGCGGCGACCGGACAAGTATTCGGATTCTGGCCAGGCAGGATGACGATGGTCCTCCCCCTCCCCTCCTGATCCGTCTTCGATCGCCGCAGCGTCACGCGCAGAGTTTTGTCTTTGAATTTCAGATCCTCGACGTTCAGACTGACGATCTCCGAACGCCGGAAGCCGCCCGCAAATCCAAGCAGAATGATCGCTTTGTCACGCTGCGAGCGGATGTCGCGCCCGAAAGTTTCACAAAGGGCAGCGATGTCCTCGGTGCGCAGCGCCCGCGCGCCCGTTTGGCTCCTATCGAATTTGCGCCGGATGCCGTCGAGGGTTTTGACGAGCGCCGGAGAGTGACGGTCGAAAGTGAGGCCCATCGCGCAATGTGTTGTGGTGATCGCCGCGAGATGGCGCTCCGCCGTGCGCGACCGGAGCTTTTTTCCCTTGGCCCCGAAGAAGTCCGTGAGATGTGTCAGGTAGAGCTTGACCTGATCCGGATCAGCGGGAAGCGGAACGAACTTATGAGCCTCGCAAAACGCTACCCAACTGCTCCAGTCCGACTCGTAAGCGCGGCGCGTGTTCGAGGCCTTGGCGTTTTCCGCAAGGGAGGCTGCGGCCAGATCCAGCTCGGCGGCCTCCACGGCTGGCACACCAGGCGCTGAGCCGAACGGCACGAGTGCCTGTCCCTGGTTTTGCATGTCCCGCCTCGCCGTTTTGCGTCTAGCTTCCTACTTTTCCTGACTTCCGATAATTGAGGCTTATCGGAACCCAGCGAAAATCGGAACCAAGTCAACTCCTGCCACAATTGCATATAAGGCCATGTTTGTGAAGGCAGAATCTGGTGAGAGAAGTTCCTGGAGACCCCGTCGCTGATGACATCTGCGTGCCATTCGTCAGCAACGAATGGTGCCAAACAGCTCACAAAAAAGAGGCGACAACACCGAACAAAATTGCCACGTCCACACATCCCGGACTTCATCGACGGACTGAGTTCCACCAATTTCGCCCACGCTCCTGAATCAAGACAGGCTATCGGATAGCTACTTAGTAGCTTTCTGAATTCCGATACCGCCATCCTGCCAGATACAAATCGATCTCACACTTACAACCTTGCACACGCCTTCGAATCAATAGAGGCTTTCGGATAGCTACCAAGTAGCTATCCGAAAGCGGATAGCATCCTGATACCAGATAGCTTTCGGTTGACCGTCCGATAGCTTTCCGATCAACTATTAGAGACGCCTGCAACTCTCACCTGGGAACGCCCATGCCGGTTATCGTTTTCGCAAGCCCGAAGGGAGGTGCAGGAAAATCCACCTCCGCCGTTGTACTCGCCACGGAGCTTGCTCTGAAAGGAGCCTCCGTCACCGCAATTGACGCCGACCCGAACAAACCGGTGTCCCAATGGGCGCAACGACCGGGCTGTCCCAAGAACATGACCGTTCTCGCCAATGTCTCGGAAGCAACGATCATCGAAACGATAGAAGAGGCGGCGCGGCGAACGACCTTTGTCGTGGTCGATCTGGAAGGCACAGCTTCAATGACAGTCGCATACGCGATCAGCAGAGCCGATCTAGTCATTGTTCCAACTCAAGGCTCTCAGCTCGACGCATTCGAAGCCGCCAAGGCCGTCAAGCTGATCCGGCAGCAGGAAAAGGCTTTCGGGAGATCCATACCCTATTCGCTCTTGTTCACGCGCACGAATTCGGCGATTCGCCCGCGCACCCTGCAACACATTCGCGAAGAATTCAAAAAACATAACGTACCTGCGCTTCGCACCCAGATGAACGAACGCGAAGCGTTCCGCGCCATCTTCTCTTTTGGCGGTACGCTCGAATCGCTCGACGCGAGCCAGGTCAGCAACCGGGACGCCGCCATAAAAAATGCCCGCGAATTGGCGAGCGAGGTCATAACCTTGTTGCGCCAGAACACGGAGTCTTCATTGGTTCAGGATGGGGACTCTTCATTAGCCCAGGAGGTTGCATGATGAGTTCGGAGCGCGCCAGTGTGTTCGATCACGGACCCGACATCGACATCTCCGGATTCGAGCCGAGAAAAGTAGCCAAACCTGCCGCTCAACCGGATCAGGTGAAGGCGATCTCGGAAACTGCCAGCTTTGTGAGCCGGGAGCCGATCCGGGCGCCTCTTCAGCCCGCGCCCGCCCCGGTTGCGCGAGAAGCGCAGAGGGAACCGACAATGCGCGAGTCAAGGCGGCACCGCACCGGTCGAAATATCCAGCTCAACATCAAGGCGACGGCCGAGACTATCGACCGGTTCTACGCGATTGCCGACCGCCATGGCTGGGTCCTAGGGGAAACCTTCGATCGCGCGATCGCGGCGCTTGAGCGCAATGATGCGAACTGAAGTTCCGGAGCAAACCTCCAGAACTCTGCATGAGAGGGCAGGGGACGCTCCGGCACTCACAAGCCATTATCTGCAGCAATTCATCCTGGCTTAAGATGAATGTATGTCAGCTCGCGGCCAATTCGATCTAGTGGGACACAATCTGATTAGGTATGAGGAGTTTTCGCCAGGTTCTTTGGCGGTAGCCAACAACGTTATTGTCCCTCCGGACGACCCGAACGATGAGTGGGCGCGCGCACTCATGCTCAAGATCGGAGAGTGGCGTGCCGTACTGCGGAGTACGTACATTCGATGGGCCATGGCTATCAACGGCCTGCATGTCGCGGCAGCCAAGTACAAAAGCGAGACGGTGCCCAAGGAGTTCATTGTAAACAGCATCCGTATCGACAGGTCCGGGGCAAGTCGCACTGAAGTGATTGCCAAGTACCCTTTTCGAGAGGCATCTGAAGCACATCTCGAAGTGCAAGGGATGTTGTGTGCCCATGGGTTCATCGATTTGTATGCCGGTCTGGAGGAGATGGTATTTGACTTCTACAGAACATACTTGTCGGAGAAACCGGATACTCTGATGCGAGGCCCAGAGTTCGCCGACCTTCGCAAACTTCGCCGTGCGGCCTCCTGTAGCGAAAAATCGAGAGCCGCATGGGCTAAGGCGCTTATAGAGAGGCTTAACGAGTGGCAGAGAAAAAAGCTTTACGATGGGCTGAATAAAGTATTTCTGGCTTTCTGTCACAACGCAGGACTCCAGACGCCCAGCGGATACACGGAGACATCAATTGAATCCTGGGCTGACTCAATCTCCGGTATCTCACTTATCCGAAATCTTCTAATCCACGGCGAGAACACCGTCCCCCAGGAACTAGCGGAGTTTTGCAAGAAGCCCTACAGTCTCGGATTCAGCTTCGAGGCGGGTAAGCCGCTACGACTCTCGCTCACCCACTTGCAGCTATTAGAGGCGTTCTCCGACCAACTGCTTACTGCATTAAACTTTTCCCTAGTCGAACGGGCCAGTCCGACCCTAAGAAAGGAAGCGGTCAAGCACTTCAAACGCAAGAGAACTGAGAGCGACTAAGAGGAAGTCCCCCTCACCCCGGCCCAGGCCCGGACCTTGCGCGCTACAGCGTGTGCGTCGATCCATCCCGATGCTACCGCTCCAATCCATTCCCCTTTGCGCCACGCATCTCCACCCGTTTCCGCTGCTCTGACAGGAACATACCCTGGCCGTGCCCGGCGGTTCTATGCCCGTCCTCGGTCGCGGATGTGCGGAAATATTCGAGGATGAAAACCCGCAGCGACGAGGTCAGCGAGCCGTGCGGCGGCTTGCGTCCGGCCACATAGCTGCAAACGTCGTGCGGCGTGCAGGATTCGCGGCGGCAAATCTCGGCCATGCATTCCCATAGCTGCGGTTCAAGCCGAATGTTCGTCCGGCATCCGTGGACGTTCACATGCTGAATCACCAGCGCGCTGTGCCTGTCCGGTCGAGAATCTTCATTCGGAGCGATGAGACAGTCAGGCAGGGCAGGGGCCATGGCAGCCTTCGTCAGATAATTTCAAGCAGCGAGGTTGTCTTCCCGGCGGAGGTGGGAATACGAAACCAGGGTTGGCGCAAGAGATTCGGATTCTGAGCCGTAATTCAGAATAGCTTTTCTAATTCCGGTCGCTTCGCGAACTTTATCGTTCATGCGCTCATTGACCGGCATCAACGCAGCGCGAACGATATCGGTGGTTCCCGGCAATGCTATCTCCGGACCCAGCCACTCGACTTCCCATCCTGCTCTTAAGAATGTGCTGTCCCAAATTCGAGGGAGCATGAAGCCCAGATACGCGTCGATTGTCCTTTGCATGCCCCGCTCCATGTAAGCCACGATCAGTTCATTGACGACTGGCCGCCTTGCTTCTTTTGTGAGCAGCGAGCGATCAAGCACCAAACGGCTTGCCTCATGAACCTTATGGCTGGAAGGCAGCTCTTGCGAACAAAGGAAAGAAAAAACGTCGGCGAGCATGTACGGGATCGTCGTCGGGTAGGATCGCGAGACCCCGACAACGTCCCCCTCCGAATTGCGGGCGACAAAATACTCCGTTGCGACATTATCGTATCGGTCAAATTCCATCTCGTCGGCGACGTAGATATTGCTCCAGTCCTCTTTCGCAATAACCTCCTGATAGCGCAGCCGGTGCTGCGCGGCGATAAGATTACCTGGAAAGCAATGTGCCGTTGCAATGGTCACGCAATCAATCATGCAACGATTGAACGCGCCCGCGCCCTGGGCCGTAAACTAGCACTTTTGTTAGGGGTGCTCACGGATGCCGGAGTGATGATCTGTTGGCGGAGCGCCTTAGTGATCGCGTAAGTACGCCCGTTCGCCGCCAGTTTCTTGAATATATTCTGCCAATGAAACCGAACAGTGCCGAAGGCGATATTCAGTATCATGCTGATTTCCTCGTCGGTCTTGCCTTCAGCCCCCCAAGATAAAACATCGTGTTCGCGTTTACTCAATGCAGCTCTCGCCGATTTGATATGCAAATCACGGTACGTTTCATGCAGGCATGTGCTGAGCAGATATGCGCCGCCTAAAAAACTATAGTCCTTCGGCTTGTTCTGTTCCGCTGCGGGCAATGATGATCTTGCTATTCCAATCCCAACCAGCTCCGCGCCCTCGCCGCGCAATGAGATGCCTATCCCGTCGCCAAGCCCGGCGTCGGCGGCTTCGTCCATCATTCGGCATGAGGGCGAGAGCCGATCAAGCCTGGCGGTTACATCCGACCAGAAAAACGGTGTGCGCCTCGTCAGTACTTGCTGCGTTACAGGATCGATCAGCGAGAAGTTGTGCGCCGCATAATGTTTCATCCAGTCCTCGGGGTAACTGGTTGCCAGACCATGTTGACTGGAAAGACCGAGGGAAGGGTGGTCGTTGACGAGACTATAAGCAATTCGGTCATAGCCATGGTGACGCATGGCCTCGCAAAAATTGTCAAACGCCTCCTGTGTCGTCTGAGACGCTACTATTCGATCAACGTAGCGCTCCAGATCCTTCATGGAGGCGCGCGACGGTCGGTGAGGGCAGAGACCATGGGAGCCATCCGTGCATGCGTTGCAGCGCCAGATACACAACCGTGGAAAGCACACTATAGACCAACATTCTTAATATCCGGTTTGCACCGAGCGATTTCAGATACTTGGCGGCCACCTGTCACGGGCAGACGTGACTTTTGGGGTATAATCCTCTGCCAGCCGGAACCGCCGACTGGATTCCGCCAGGCGGTTACTATGCGGCAAGTCGAATATTCTTTTGCGCTGTGCAAGAACACTTGGGTGTATTCACCGACGGGGCGTCCCACGGCATTCAGCATTCCGCTCGATGAGTACCTGACCGACATGGGCAAGCAGGGGTGGGAATGCTGCGGTTGGGTGTCGGAGGGGGACGGCACGACGAAGATGGTTTTGAAGCGTTATGCGCCCGCACCGCGACGGCAGACATCCCGCGTGCCAGGGAACGGGAAGATTGTGCCAGTCTCTTCTCACGCCGAAAAAACGCAACGGGCACGAAGGGCCTGAAGACGTTTCCGGGCGAGCAGGGCAGGGGTCTCCTTCGTTCGCCTTAGTCGAGCGACGATCTGCACGGTTGTGACGGCGCGCTCCTGCGCCCGCGATCCTCTCTCGCACACATCAACCCCCAGGCCCCCTTTCCCTTCGCCCACCAGCGTGCGCGGCCCATCCTCGCCGTAAAGGGTCTTCGATGAACGCGCCAACAACGCGCGCCCTTGACCGTGAGGATGAGCCGCTGAAGAGAGTTCGTTCTCCTTAATATGAGGGAAAGTGGGGTAATGCAAAGCTGGTCGATACGCTATTCAGGCCAATCCATCTCGGTTCCGGCCGCGAGTTGGTTTTCTCGAAACTTGTCCCTGCGCATCCGTGCCATGCAGCCACGTGCGAACGCGCCTGGTCACTTCATGAGACGGCATAGCGTTTTTTCCGAGCAGAACGCATTCCCAGACAGTCAAAACACGCCACCCGCTCTTTAGGAGCAATCTTATATTCCTTTTGTCGCGCGATTGATTCCTCTGGAATTTATCGGTCCAGAACTTGTGCCTGCTTTTCGGAACGGTGGACCGATAACATCCGTGGGAATGCCAGTAGCACCCGTGAACGAAGATCACGGCACCAAAGCGCGGAAATACCAGGTCAGGACTCCCCGGAAGCCTTCTGTCGTGAACGCGATACCTAAAACCCGCTTTGTGAAGGGCCGAGCGGAGAGTGATCTCGGCGCCGGTGTCCTTCTGACCGACTCGTGACATGATCCGTGAGCGCGTGGCTTTGTCGACGGTGTCCATTGTCAGTCGGTCGGCGGAGCGAAATTGTCGATCGCCTGAAACACGCCCCATAATTTGTCGATCTTGACGTGTGCTTCTAGATAATCGGCGTATGCCTGCTGCGCATTGTTCAATAGTTCGTCATAGAACACGATCCGCGCATCTACCGCTGCCAACGACTTTTGTACGCCGACTGGGCCGGTCGCCGTTTCATATTCCGGGGGCGACTTACCCAGCAGACACACTATCTCCAGCGGCCATCCTTTATATGCGCTCTTGTCCAAGATACGCCGCGCCCCGTCCCGATATTTCCGAATCTGCCTCGTAAGAGTATCCAAGGGCACGGCGACCGAAGCGCGTTTCAGTTCGATAATCACATGCTTTCCGGACGAAGCTCGATATCCGATGTCGATGCGATTCCTTTTTTCGGTCTTGGGCAAGCTCTTGGTGTTGTCCTTCAGAAATTTGTTCACCGTCGTTTCGACGTGTTCGCTACCTCGCGCGCGTTCCCACGACGTGTCGAGAAGCCAAAGGTGGTCGAAGATATAGTCACGAAGGACCGCTTCTTTGTCGTTCCGACTCAACTTATCCTGAAGCGCCTTGATCACGCCGACTCTTAGTTTCACGATCTGGCCGTAATAGCTCAGTTCTAAGTCGTCGATCTCTCGAAAAATCGAGAGAATTTCCGGCAGACTCTCGTCACCGATTTCTTCGAGTTTTTCCAATTGTTCCTTCCGACGATAGCTCTCGAAAGCGAGGATCGATGCTTTGAGAAGCTCCTTTTTGTCGGTGTCGGTTTCCGAGCGAATAACGTTGAGCCGTCCTACCCAGCGCTCCGCTTTCGTTTTTGTAGAGCCAGCCAACGACTCTAGCCAAGCCGATACCTCGGGGACATTTGCGGCCTGCTTCGCTCCGTCTTCCCGCCGCCAGTCACTCCATCGGCTTGCGATATACCGTAATTCCGCAAGGATGAGATCGCGCACCGCCTGATACCGTGGGTCGTCTTCTTTGATCGACTGGCGGCTGCTAGTCGCGATGTCATCACGCGAATCATCGTCTAAGTCTTCACAATGCAGTTCGCCGATAACGTAGTCCGC
>Ga0182024_10015713_pt1 | contig 14449 bp, 19 predicted proteins | sample P32metaG_FD_120480 | JGI IMG/M metagenome (GOLD analysis project Ga0182024, IMG submission 120480) | Permafrost microbial communities from Stordalen Mire, Sweden - P3-2 metaG (Illumina Assembly) | ecosystem: Environmental > Terrestrial > Soil > Wetlands > Permafrost | place: Sweden: Stordalen... | reverse complement strand
CTGGAGGAAAAGCAATGGGACGCCGCCCTGGCGGCCCTGCGCGAGGCGGGTTCTCACGATCCGCAGCGGTTCGCCCCGTTCCCCCTGCACCGCTACGAGCCGCAACGCATCCTCGGGGCGGGCGGTTTCGGCACGGCCATCCTTTGTCTTGACCGGCACTTCGACGAGGACGTGGTGGTCAAGACGCTGCACGCCGCGGACCTGGCGCGCGGCGTGGACGAGGTGTTCGGCGAAGCGAGAATCCTCCGCCGGCTGTCGCACCCGGCCATCATCGGCGTCCGCGACTGCGAGTACGCCGACCCGGCCCACAAGGCCCGCCCCTATCTGGTCATGGACCACTTCCCCGGCAGCACGCTGCAGCAGTTCGTGGACGAGCGAGGTCCGCTGGGTCTGGAGAACCTCCTGCCGATAGCCGTCCAGACGGCGGATGGCGTTCGCGCGGCCCACGCCCAGGGGGTGCTACACCGCGACCTGAAGCCGGCCAACCTCCTGGTGCATAAGGACGGGGACCGCTGGCAGGTGAAGATCATCGACTTCGGCCTGGCCCTGCGGCAGCAAACGATTGATACAAGCAAGGTCCGAATCGGGGCGGCCCAAAAAAGCATGCTCGATTGGAGCGTGGTGGGGACCCTGGACTACGCCCCGCCCGAGCAACTCGGCAAGATGCCGGCCGTCCTTCCGGGGCCGTATTCCGACGTTTTCGCGTTCGGAAAAATGTGTCTGTACAGCCTCTTCAAGATAACGGAGTCGAGCGACCGCCTCTGGAAAGAAACGCCCGCGCCAGGGCGAGCGAAATTGAGGAAGCTGCTGGAACAGTGCATCGAACGTGACTTGTCGCACCGTCACCCGTCGTTCGAGCCGGTTGTCGCCGCCCTGGAAGGAATGAAACGGAGCCTGCGGGGCTGCGACCAATGGGCGGCGTGGGAAGCCGAACAGCGGCAACGGCAAGAGGACAAGAAACGCCGCGCCCTGGAGGCGGCGGACCAGGCGCGGCAGAAGGAGGAGCAGCAACGACAACAGGAAGGCGAGGAACAACTGCGTCAGCTAGTGCGGGCGGCAATGAATAGGACCGGCGGCAAGCCGACCCCGGACGACACGGCCAAGGCGAAGGACATCTGTCGGCGCTGCAAGCTGGCGACGGATCGGGCAATGGCGGTGATTCGCGAGGCGAAGGACGGTTGGCGGTACGAGCGCGAGGAACAGGAACGCAAGCGCAAGCAGCGGGAGGCTGCCCTGCGGGCCGAAGAGGAGGCGCGGCGACGCGAGCAGGAAGAAACCGAACGGCGACTATGTGAGGAGGAGTTACAACGGTTGGCGGAGCAACAGAGCCTGCGCGAGCAGGAGACCAAAGCTCGCCACAGGGAAGACGAGGCCCGCCGCTTGGGAGAGCAGCAGCTCAGGGCGGACCTCAAGGAGTGCGAAAGCCGCATCAGCGCCGAGAAGAACAGCAGCGCCTATCTAAATATGGTCCACCGGGAGAGGCTGGGCTTGTGGAAGGCCCACGCCGAGCAAGGCGTACCGCAAGCCCAATGGCTATACGCCGACTGCCTTTTGGAAGGCGTAGGCGTGAAAAAAGACCTCGCGCTGGCGGTAGCATGGTTCCGCAAGGCCGCTGAGCAGGGACTCGCGTTGGCCCAGATGTCGCTCGGCAACCGCTACAACAACGGCGAGGGAATCCCGAAAAAATGGGATGAAGCGGCTAGATGGTATCGCAAGGCCGCCGAACAGGGAAACGCCGCCGCCCAGTACAACCTCGGCGTGATGTATGAGCAAGGGCGTGGTGTGGCGAATGATGAAGCGGAGGCGGTGAAGTGGTATCGCAAGGCCGCCGAACAGGGAAACGCCCGCGCCCAGTTATTCCTCGGCGCGATGTACAAGACCGGCCGTGGCGTCGCCAAGGACGACGCTGAGGCCGTGCGCTGGTACCGCAAGGCGGCCGAACAGGGCAGCGCCGACGCCCAGAACAATCTCGGCCTCATGTTCGATACTGGCCGGGGGGTGGCGCATGATCCCGTGGAAGCAGTCAAATGGTTTTGCTTGGCCGCCGACCAAGGAAATGAGAGGGCAAAGGAGAATCTGGGACGGCGGAAGGGCGACGCGGCGCTGGCGTACATGCCGTTGGACAAGGTGAAGGAACCGGTGACCTGGCACGAGATCGAACTTACCCACCCGGTCTTGGCGTGCCCGGCGCTGGCGTACACGCCGTTGGACGAGGTGAAGGAACAGCTTGAGTCCCTTTCGTACCGCTGCTGGCGCAACGACCGCGATAGAGAGGGGGCTGTTGACGAAGTTATGGACAGGCTACAGTCTCTTTCCTACACCATGCGCACGCTACTTGAGATGCGCTATGGGTTGTTCGATGGTCATGCTTACACGCGCGAACAGGTGGCCAGGATTTTCCTCGGAACACTCGGAACCCCGGAAGAGATCGACGCTATCGAGGCCAAAGCCATTGCATCGCTCCGACAGAGTCCTGAGGAGCGGGACTCGAAAATACGAGCTTTCATCGCGGGAATTCGCCTGGACTGACGAGACACTCGCCCAGCCTCCGGGTGCCCGAGATGCTCAAGGGTCCTTAGCTGGGTTGGGCCGGTGGGAACTCCAGCGCGATCTGTTTCAGGATTTTGTCGACGGGGTCGCTGTCAAGGTGGCTGCTATAGAAGCCGCAGCACTCGACCTGACTGTTCATGCCGCCAACCTTCTTTCGTTGCATGAGCCGAATTCGGTTAGGCTGCTCCTCCCAAACAAACTCGCCCGTAGGCAGGTGCCCTGCCAAGATCGCCTCATGTTTTTGAAGCCAGGCCTTGGCCTTGGGGCTAAGGCTGGCATCGTCGTATGAGATGTTTCCCATGTGGTTACCTCGTTCTCTTTCCAGGAGGCGACCACCTGACAAAAATCTGGTGATCGGGCATGACAAATCCCCCTTTGTTGCGACATTATACGCGAGGCAGCCGGCCAGATCAAGGGGCCTGGAAATGGCGTCAGGAACCTTTGTCGCTCGTCAAACTATAAAAATGTTCTTGGTGCCTTTGCCCCTCCGCCTTTTCCCGTCGATTTTGTTCGGAACTCATCAGGATACCGGCATTGCGTGTTACGGATCGCCGGCCTGCGCGGCGGCGGGTGAGGATGTGCCGGACTATGACCGTGCTGCTCGCACTGCTCGGCCGCCGGCGCGGAGGCACTTGGGCAAATATCCATCCGCTCGGGACGAATTACTGAGGGCGTAAACCACCGGACGAATCCCGAAAGGCTCGAACCATGATTGACTGGCTAAACCCGCTCCTGTCCTTGCTGGGAGGGGCCATCGGCGCGGCGGTGACGGGGGCCGCCCTGTCGCACTTCTTCCAGAGGCGACGTTTCTTCCAAGAGCAACTGATCCAGAGGTACTCGGAACTCGTCGGAGTTGCGACAACTGACATCGACCGCGCCAAAAGGATCGCGGCGGCCTTCGTCACTGGCGATCCTTTGGGCAACGAGGCTCTGAAGAACTGGGTGGCTGAATACATACAAGAGCGCGACCATCTCCGCGGAGAGTTGTCGCGCCTGTGCTTCCAGATTCGCCTCCTGGAACCCGATCCGGCCCTCGGCAAGCTCCTTCAGGAGCTGGAGCGCGCGTGGCCGTTCCTGTTGCCCGGCAAATTCGGTTCCGGCAACTTCAACGAGCGGTTCGAGAAATTCGAGAAGGAAATCGTGGAGTTCCGCAAGCTCCTGGAGTCTATCATGGAGCGCGTTCAGAAGAAGACCCAGCTCTGGAAGGTGTAGCTGCCCCAAAGTGGGGAAACGTGTCAGGAATCTTTGTCGCTCGCCAAACTATAAAAATATTCCTGACGCCTTATTCCCTTCCGTCGGTCTCGCCGTGGTAGACGCCGGCCGTGCCGCCGCCCAGCGAAGGCTAAAGCTCAGCCGTCGGGGCCGCCTGCGGAGACGTTGAACCGGACGAGGCCGGACGGGCGGCCCGGATCGGCCGCGGCGATGCGTCGGGCGACGCATCCCCCAGCAGTCGCCCCCGATTGTAATGCGCGGCCATGCTCCACTTCGATTCGTCGTCGTAGAACAGGATCACGGCATTCCGCCTCATAGGTCGCGTCGGCGCATGGCCTCATAAGTTCGAGCGGGTAGCCCGCGGGCTGGGTCTTCCGCTTTGACCCCCCGTACAGTAGGCTATATCAGGTTCGTCCCCCGCGGGCCGACCCCACCCGTATCCAAGCCGGCGCCGGCCGGTCTACTCGAAAGGCAGGAAGAAGTATGCCGGACACGCCGCTCATGGAGTACCAGCGCCGCCGCGCCGAGGCGGCCCGTGACGCCGTCCGACAGCCGACGCCTGAGCCGGCCCCGCCCGCGCGACGCTATGCGGAGGCGCGGGCGATGGTCCGCGAGGCCCTGACCTTCCCCGACGCCCTGGAGACTGTCTGGTCGCAGCTGAATGCCGACGCCGAGGCGGACCTCATCGCCGACTTCGCGGCCCGCGGGCTGTGGCTGCGTGACTTCTTCGATAGGGTCATCGGAGCGATGGGAGAGGTCCTGCACTGGGCCCGCCACGAGGGGGAGACGCTGGGGCGGGACATCCCTCGCACCGGAGAGTTGGCCGCGGCCGTCGAGGAGGCGAATTGCTTCCGCGATCGCGCCCTGACGAGTTGGCCCGACCCGGACAGGGATTTCGGGGACGCGCCGCCGACGCTGGGCACGCTGGAGGTCGCCGAAGGCGCGGCATATCTCGGCCCCGATGCCTTCTCCGCCCGCCTTTCCGGGGGTTGAACGTGCAACCCTACGAGGTACACCCGCTGCTGGCCGACGCGCTGGCACGACTGGACGCCCCGGCCACGGTCAAGCAGCGCCTCGACCGGAACATTCGGGCGCTGGCCGCCGGCCAGTTGGCACCGCCGCGGCGGCGGGACCCGGTGGATCCCCGCTGCCTCGTACACATTGCCTATTTCGCCGAGGGCGGCCTTTGGCATGCTTTCAAGCTCTGGATCGACGACCAATCCAAGCCGGGGGTTTGGCTCTTTCAGGCGGCGACCTACCGGACCCGGCCGCTGCGGTGATCCCCCCCCGGCACTCGGTGCAACATCAGCGTTCGGACGGAAAAGCTGCCAGGAATCATTTTCACTTGTCAAACTATGAAATGTTCCCGCCGCCTTATCCCTTTCATCGGTCTCGCCGTGGTGGACGCCGGCCGTGTCGCCGCCCAGCGAAGGCTACACCTCAGCCGTCGGGGCCGCCTGCGGAGACGTTGAACCGGACGAAGCCGGACGGGCGGCCCGGATCGGCTGCGGCGATGGCGCGGGGAACGCGTCCCCCAGGAGTCGCCTTCGATTGTAATGGGCGGCCATGCTCCACTTCGATTCGTCGTCGTAGAACAGGATCACGGCATACGCCTTCGGGTGCGGCGTCTAATTCGGACCGGCCACTTCATACGCTCGCCGGATCAACGACCACGACGCCGGGGCCGAACCCCGCGAGCCGGGCGAAGTGCGCCACGTTGAACGTCAGCAGGTGCGACACGCCGTAAGCATGGCAGACCGCCACAAGCCGGGCGTCATGCACCTGCTTGCCGACCACGCCGAGCGCACCCACAAGGCGCTTCCATGCCGGGTAGATGTCCGGCGTCTCGTCCAGGAGCGAAAACGCCGCCTCGAAATTCGCTGCCAGGCCGTCCGCCGCCGATGCGGCCAGCCCCAGTCCGTTCACCTTGACGGGCCGTGTGGCGAAGTTGCGGAACTCGACCAAGTTCTGCGCCGTCAGCTGGAGCGTCTCGCCGCGCCGGTGCAATTCAGCGATGGCGCTCACGGCCACGGGATGAGCCGCGTCGGCGCGGTTGGCGAGTCGGCCGAGGACGCTGGTGTCGATGAGCATGGTCACTATTCGTACAACCCGTCGCTGCTCAGGGCCGAGTCGGGCACGGAGACGCCGCAGTCGATGGCGGCCCCGAACAAGCGCCGCTCCCACTCGTCGCGCGGCTCCAGGGCGGCGGATCCCGCGAGGAAGCGCTCCCGAAGTGCGTCCAGGGCCAGGACCTCCGGGGAAATTCCGCGCCGGCGGGCCTGCTCGCTCAGGGCGGCCTCTAACTGCGGGGGAAGGGTGATGGTCATCACTGTACTCCTGAAATCCGACCCTTACGGCTTCTATTGTACCGGCCGCCGCCGGGCGCGGCCAACAGGGAAGGGCGGGAAAGGGTTTCGGGATCTTTTTCACTCGCCAAACTATAAAAATGTTCCTGACGCCATTTCCCTTCCATCGGTCTCGCCGTGGTGGACGCCGGCCATGACGCCGCCGACGAGCCTGGCGCCGCGCCATCCCCTCCGGGCCGGCTTCAGGACTGGCCTGCGCCGCGCGCCGTTTCGCGATATAATGTCCGCGGTTCCCCAGCCTCGTCCGTGCCACAAGGAAGCCACCGTGAAGCACATTCGCTTGGACGGCCAGCCCGAAGTGGTGCGTCAGTTCGTGCTGGGCCTGTCGATCCCCCCCGATGGCGCCGTGCTGGAGTTGTCGGGACAAGCCGTCGCTTGCGTCGTCCCTCCGCCCACGGCGACCAACGGCGAGCCGGCGATTCCGACGGACTGGACGGAAGCCAAGAACGCCCGTCGCTGCGAGTTGATCGACCGCAAGTACGCCGGCGCCTTGAACCCACGGGAAGCAATCGAGCTGGCTGGGCTGCAAGAGGAGATGCTCCGCTACCGCCAAAGCGTGGCTCCCCTGCCGCTGGAGCCGGCCCGGCGCCTGCATCAGGAACTCCTGGCGAAGGCCCAGCGGCAAGCCGGCGGCAAATAGCCCATGACCGCCTTCCTCTACCCGACACAGCCGCTGGTCCGTCGGCATGCACCCCAAGGATACGCCGATGTCGAAAGCTACCGGCCGTGGCTTCGCGACGAGTTCGCCTTTCGCTGCGTCTACTGCCTGTTCCGCGAGCAGTGGGGCCGCGTCGTCGGCGCATTCGACATCGACCATTTCCTGCCCGTCTCGCTCCATCCGGAGCGGGAGCGGATGTACGACAACCTCCTCTACGCGTGCGCCACGTGCAACGCGGTGAAAGGAAAGCGCGATGTGCCGGACGCCACGGCGGTGCTGCTCGACCCGGGCGTGCGGATCACGGAAGACGGGGTGATCCACGCGGACTCGCCGCGGGCCGCCCGGTTGATCGAAATGCTCGGCCTCGACAGCCCGCAGTCCACGGAGTTCCGCCTCCTCTGGATCGGCATCGTCGCGCTGGCTGAGCGCTACGACCCGCCGCTCTATCGGCGCCTCATGGGATTCCCGGACGACCTGCCGGACCTCCAGCGCCTGCGTCCGCCGGGCGGCAACGCCCGCCCCGAGGGGGTGAAGACGTCGTACTTCGCCAAACGGCGGAACGGTACGCCGACGACGACGTACTAGACCCGAGGGAATGGATTCGGCGCGTGTGGTGGTTGACGGTGGCCTTGTGACGGATCTCGTCGGTCTCACCGTGGTGGACGCCGCCAGAGAACACTAAAGCTCAGCCGTCGGGGCCGCCCGCGGAGACGTTGAACCGGACGAAGCCGGACGGGCGGCCCGGATCGGCCGCGGCGACGGCTCGGGCGACGCATCCCCCAGGAGTCGCCCCCGATTGTACATGGGCGGCCATGCTCCATTTCGATTCGTCGTCGTAGAACAGGATCACGGCATTCCGCCTCATGGGCCGTCGGATCGGCAAGCCAGGTCGCGAAGAGTTCCGGCTTGAGTTTGCCCGCGGCCACGCCCACCTGGGAACAGAATTCACGGACCCGGACCCACTCTCCCGGTCGCTTGCCCTGCAACAGGCGCAGCGGAAAGGCCTCGCACTTCCTCAAGCCGACCAGGTCCGTGCAGCCGTTGACCAGGGTGATTTCCTCGTCTTGCATCGGCCCCTCCTTCAAGGGACAAACGCTTTCAGCGCCCAGGTTCAGCGCGTAGTTCCACGCCGGGCGGATGCGGTCGCCGCCGCGGCCGCCAGCTCTCGAACGACAGGAGAGCTTGCCTGCCCGAGGCCGGGCGAGGCCGCCCGCGAGGAAACGGCCTCAAGCGATAGCGTCAGAAGAACGCTGGCCACTTGCCCGGCCGACGGAGCGAAACCCGGCGAGGCGACGGCCGCCGCGAGTTCCTCCAACCGCAACCACTCCTGGTCGCTCAACGGGATCTTGGCCCGGCGCGTCGCCCCGGAAAGGCCGGGCCGGCCGCCGCTGGACTGGAGACGCTCGATGAGTTCCTCGCGCAGAGCGAACAGAGTGATCGGGGCCAGCGCTTCCGCCAGTCCTTCGGCCGGAGCATCGGCGCCCAGCGCCGCCTGGACCTGACTTGCCTCGACGCGGGGAAGGGGCGCGGCCGTATCCCGAATCGGCTCAAGCGTCGTCTCGCTAGTCCGGATTCTCCTGGTCATGGCCCTCCCCCTTCCGGCACGGCGTCGAAGTTGCGGATTCGATAGAAACGCCCGTCGAACTCGAAGGCGATTTCCCCCTGGTTTGTCTCTCTTCCCAGCCGGTGCAAGAATTCGCGCAGCCGCGGCAGCTGGCTCAGGAACGGGTCGGGACGGATGAAGGAGTAGACGATGACGGGATTCTCCCAGATGATCTCGCCTTGATCGTTGAGCCATCCGCCCTCGACGGGCGGCATGGCCGTCGCACCGCCGTTGATTTCGGATAGCAACCGGATCGCCTCCAGAACCCATTTCCGCTGGTTGCCGATCTCTTGCCCATCGCGGTCCTTGTTCGGAACATAGAGGGTGAAGCATTGCGTGGAGACGCCGCCGTCCGAACCGAGCGCGGCCGCCAGGTCCACTTCCTGAGCCGCCGCCTCTTGTTGCCCTTCCATCGCCTCGCCCTCCAACGGGCAGCATATTCTTTTGGGCCCAAAAGGCAAGGTGAATCTCGAGCGCTTCTTCCTTGCGTGGAAACGGCACGGAGGCCTCCGCCCTACGCCAGCCGCGAGAGGGGGCGGCGTCAGGAACTTTTCCACTCGCCAAACTATAAAAATATTCCTGACGCCATTTCCCTTCCGTCGGTCTCGCCGTGGTGGACGCCGGCCGCGCGGCCGCCGCGCCAACGCTAAATCTCAGCCGTCGGGGCCGCCCGCGGAGACGTCGAACCGGACGAAGCCGGACGGGCGGCCCGGATCGGCCGCGGCGACGGGTCGGGCGACGTATCCCCCAGGAGTCGCCGTCGATTGTAATGGGCGGCCATGCATTCCCCTTCACCCATTCGGCGCCGTTGCGACGAACTGCTCGACGACGGCCGCGGCCAGTTCGGCGGCGGTGACCGGGCGGGCCGTGGCCTCACCCTCGGCACGGGCGAGTTGCTCCAGCTTCGCGCGCGTCTCGCGGCGCAGCGGGATGGACAGGTCTTCGCGGTCGGCGGCGCCGACCCGAGCGACCGCCGCCGCCAGCTGCTCCAGCCCCAGCGGCCCGTGCGGATTCGGCGCCTGGAGAGGCACGACCCGTCCGGCCCGCAGCGCCCGCCGGATCTCATCTTCATGGAGCATGACTCATCCCTCCGCGTAGTCGGTAATGCCGAAGTACTTGCCGTCGATCACCACGCCGATCTCGCCCTGCTTCGCCTCACGCCCCATGCGGCTCAGGGTCCGGTACAGGTCGGCCAGCGCCGGGGTCGTCAGGTCCGGGTCGGCGACGTAGGAAAACACGAGCACCGGCTCTTCCGTCAGCAATGTTCCGCCGCGCCGATCGTCTCGCCAGACGCCCTTGCCCCGCGGGTAGGCGGTCGCCCCTCGAAACAGACGACCGAGCGTTGGAGGCGCCTCGTTCACCCAGTATTCCTGGTCGATCGGTTGTCCATCGCGGTCCTTGCTCGGCACAAATACGACGACCAGCGACGCGCCCACCGGCAGCGACGTGCGAAAGACTTCTTCGGGCTTCACAGATGAGGCGTCCACGCGGCGATCCCTTCTTGAGTCTGCTGGAGGCAAACGGCGTCGGGTCATTTTCCCACAATCAAAGCCGACTTGCCCAAATTATACGCCGACATCCGGGGGAGCCAGAGCAAGAAAAAGGGACGGCGTAGATTCGTCGCCGCCCTCGTCTGCTACGGCGTTGCTACCTCACACGCTCGCCGGATCAACGACCACGACGCCGGGGCCGAACCCCGCTGGCCGGGCGAAGTGCGCCACGTTGAACGGCGGAGTAATGTGCGGCGCCTCTCCGCGCCGGTGCAGTTCAAGCACGGCATGGGCCGCGACCGCGTGCCGCACGTCCACCGTGTTCCCAAGCCGCACCAATACGTTCGTGTCGAGCAAGTAGGCCATCACTCGTATAGCTCTTCACGACTGAGGGCCGCGTCGGATAAGGAAACGCCGCAGTCCTTGGCCAACCCGAGCAACCGCCGCTCCCACTCGTCGCGCGGCTCCAGGTCGGCGGACCCCGCGAGAAAACGCTCCCGAAGGGCGTCGAGGGCCAGCGCCTCCGGGGCCACGCCGCGCCGCCGGGCCTGCTCGCTCAGGACGGCCGCCAACTCCGGGGGAAGAGTGAGAACCATCGCCTTGCTCCTGAAATCCGAGCCTACCGCAATGCCGGCCCCGTTCGCCGCGGCGGATTGGTCGGCGATCAGCGACCCGTACCTGTGGCGCTACGGCAGCACCAGCAATGCCAGGCCCGGGTCCGCGGCGAACGCCCGCACGTCCGCCGCCCGCGCACGCAATAGGGCCGCCGCCACCGCCGTCGGCCCGTTGCCGACACGCACCCAGACCACCTTCGGCGGCGGCTCGCGCAACAGCGCCAGGCGCCGGAAGTCCGAGTCCTTGGATACCACCATCAGACCCCGCCTCGCCGCGTAGCGCCAGACCGTCAGGTCGTCGGCCCCCAACAGGCCCGCTCCCTCGACGTGCTTGGCGCCGGGATATTCGGCCGCCGGCAGCCCGACCAGTCGGCGGGACAGGTTTTGGTCGAACAAGAGACTCACACCCGCAACCGCCGCTCGCGGTCGGCCGCGAACGCCAGGCAGGCTCGCAAGTCTTCGGCTGTCAACTCGGGAAAGTCGGCCAGCACTTCCTCAGCCGTCATGCCGCCCGCGAGGTACTCCAGCACGTCCTGCACGGTGATCCGCATTCCGCGGATGCACGGCTGGCCGCTCCGCTTGCCCGGCTCGATCGTGATCAAGTGTGCGTAGTCCATAGCCCAACCGTATCCTTTCCGAGATCAGCCGTCAACGACCACCGCTAGCCGGTCGCGGTCGGCCGCGAACGCCAGGCGCACCCGCAAATCCTCGGCGGTCAGCTTGGGAAAGTCGGCCAGCACTTCCTCAGCCGTCATGCCGCCCGCGAGGCACTCGCCGGATCGGCGGCCGGCTTTTCGGTCAGGTGGATTTCGACCGGCGCCCCCACGGGCGGCCCTCGTCGGTCACTCCGCCAAGGTATTGTACCCGCCCCGGCCCGTCGCGCCCATTTGCCCTTGCGCCCGCGACTTGGCATAATAGCCGCATCGAGCCGCCGGGGGCCGCGGGTCGTGTGGACGCCACGTATTGCGGGGTGGGAACGCCATGAGTGAGATGGAGTTTCGGCCGGGCCTGGCCGACGTGCCGGCCGCCGAGTCGGCCGTGAGTTTCATCGACGGCAAACGCGCCCGCCTGGAATACCGCGGCATCGCCGTGGAAACCCTGGCCCGCGAGAGCTGTTTCGAGGAGACGGCCTGGCTGCTGCTCAAGGGCGAACTGCCCTCGCAGCGCGAGCTGGCCAACTTCGACGACCGGCTGCGCCGCCACCGCCGCGTCAAGTACAAGCTGCTCGACCTCATCAAGTGTCTGCCCGAGACCGGCCACCCGATGGACGCCCTCCAGGCCGGCGTCGCGGCGATGGGCATGTTCTACCCCGCCCGCGACGTGACCAACGACAAGAGCAACTGGGATTCGGTCGTCCGTCTCATTGCCAAGCTGCCGACCATCGTGGCCGCGTTCCACCGCCTCCGCCACGGCGACGACGCCGTCCCGCCGCGCGACGACCTCGGCCACGCCGCCAATTTCTATTACATGCTCACCGAACACGAGCCGTCGCCGGCCGTGGCCAAGGTGCTCGACGCCTGCCTGATCCTGCACGCCGAGCACACCATGAACGCCTCGACGTTCACCGCCCGCGTGACCGGCTCGACGTTGGCCAACCCGTACACGGTGGTCAGCGCCGCCGTCGGCACGCTGACCGGCCCGCTGCACGGCGGCGCCAACGAGGAAGTGCTGCAAATGCTCGACGAGATCGGCACGACCGAGAACGTGCGGCCGTGGCTGGAAGACGCCATGACCCACAAGAAGAAGGTGATGGGTTTCGGCCACCGCGTTTACAAGGTGAAGGACCCGCGGGCGACGGTGTTGCAGGAAATGGCCGAAAACGTCTTCGTGGAGACCGGCCGGCCGAAGATGTACGAGATGGCCATCGAGCTGGAGCGCCTCGCGGCCGGGATGCCGAACCTGGGCCAGAAGGGCGTCTACCCCAACGTCGATTTCTATTCGGGCATTGTCTACCAAGCGCTCGGCGTCCCGCGCGACCTGTTCACGCCGGTGTTCGCCATCGCCCGCGTGGCCGGCTGGCTGTCGCATTGGCTGGAGCAGGTGAAGAACAACCGCATCTTCCGGCCGGAACAGGTCTACGTCGGCAAGCACGACGTGCATTACGTGCCGCTGGAAAAGCGGCCCTGAAGACGAGAATTCACCGCCAAGACGCCAAGGACGCCAAGAAGACACTGATGGGATTCGGGGAATGGTCGAGCCCTCGACCATTATGCCTTGTCTTCTCTTGGCGTCCTTGGCGTCTTGGCGGTGAATCTTCTTTGGATAGGAACTCTCCATGCTGGACGCAGCTTTCATCCGCGAACACCTCGACGCCGTCAAAGCCAACTGCGACAACCGTGGTGTCAAGGCCGACGTAGACCGCGTCGTCCGCCTGGACGACCGTCGCAAAGCATTGGAACAAGCGGTCCAATTGAGCCGTCACTCGAAAAAGCAAGTTTCTGACCAGTTTCGCAGGGAAAAGAACGAAGAAGTCCGGCAGCAGCTCACTGCGGACAGCAGAAGGTATCAAGACGAAATCACAAAGACGGAAAAAGAGTTGAGAGAGGTTGAGGAACAGCTGCACGCCGCCCTGTTGACCGTCCCCAACATGACCCATCCGGACGCCCCGGTCAGCAAAGACCCGGCCGGGAACAAGGTCATCCGCCGCTGGGGCGAGCCGCGCACGTTCGACTTCCCGCCGAAGGACCACGTCGCCCTGGCGGAGGCGCTCGACCTCGTGGACTTCGAGGCCGGCGCATCGGTGGCGGGGCAGAAGTTCTACTACCTCAAGAACGAGGCCGCCCTGCTCGAATTGGCCCTCATCCAGTACGCGATGAAAACGCTCGTTCAAGAGGGATACACGCCGGTCATCACGCCGGACGTGGCCCGCGTCGAGGTGCTGGAGGGCATCGGCTTCATCCCGCGCGACCCCGACCCGGAAAAGCGGCAAATCTATTCGCTGGCCGACACCGACCTCTGTCTCATCGCCACGGCCGAGATCACGCTCGGCGGGATGCACCGCGACCACGTCTTCGACGAACTCGACCTGCCAAAGAAGTACGTCGGCCTGTCGCACTGTTTTCGCACCGAGGCCGGCGCCCCCGGCCGCGACACGCGCGGCCTCTACCGCGTCCATCAGTTCACCAAGGTCGAGATGTTCGCCTTCTGCACGCCCGACCAGAGCGAGGACATTCACCTGGAATTGCTGCGCATTGAGGAGCAAATTTTCCAGGGTCTCGGCCTGCCCTACCACGTCATCGACACCTGCACGGGCGACCTGGGAGGTCCGGCGTATCGCAAATACGACCTGGAGGCGTGGATGCCGGGCCGCGGGCCGGCCGGCGAATACGGCGAGGTGACGAGCACGTCCAACTGCACCGACTACCAGGCGCGGCGGCTCGTTGTCCGCTACAAGACGCCCGGCCAGAAAGGCAAGCTGCCTTACGTCCACACGCTCAACGGAACCGCCGTGGCCGTGACGCGGGCGCTCTTGGCCGTGCTGGAGAACGGGCAGCAGGCCGACGGCTCGGTCGTCATACCGGAGGTGTTGCGCCTGTGGGTCGGCAAGGACCGCATCGGGCCGCGGCCGCTCGGTAAGAAGTGATGGGGACGCGGCAACGGGGGAAAGAGGCCCCTCCCGGATTCGAACCGGGGATGGCGGATTTGCAATCCGCTGCCTTACCGCTTGGCTAAGGGGCCGGGTCCGTCAACCCAGGCATCTTAGCGAACGGGTCCGGGCGGAGCAATCGCACGTCGCTCGGGGTGTAGCTTTCGATTCCGGCAATGGTCTGGCGAAAGGGCGGGGAGACCCCGCCCCTACCGTAGGGGCGGGGTCTCCCCGCCCTTTCGCCAGAATCGAAAGCTACACCCCCTCAATCCTGTTCGGCTCAATTATTGCTGTAAGGGGGAACGGACGCAAGAGGGCGTGCGCAATCCGTTCCCTGCGATAGGCCCGAGGCTCTTTTGAGTGGGGGAGG
>Ga0182024_10015712_pt1 | contig 14449 bp, 12 predicted proteins | sample P32metaG_FD_120480 | JGI IMG/M metagenome (GOLD analysis project Ga0182024, IMG submission 120480) | Permafrost microbial communities from Stordalen Mire, Sweden - P3-2 metaG (Illumina Assembly) | ecosystem: Environmental > Terrestrial > Soil > Wetlands > Permafrost | place: Sweden: Stordalen... | reverse complement strand
GTCCAATTGGACTTATTCTGCCTGATGAAATGGGCGAAAGACGTTAAGGGTTTTCGGCGACGCTGCCAAGCGTTCTTGCGACGAGATATGGTGAAATACGGGCAGACCGAGGGGTGTCGTGGGATATGCTGCTTGTGCAGCGCATCCGACACTACAAGACGACAACGAGTGCCCCGGCTGATGCGCGTTTACTACGGGACCCTCTAAAGAATATCGATGTCGATTCTCGGCCTTGTGTGCCTGTTACTCGCGCTCGTCGCTGCCCTCCTTCTGGTGCTCTATGGGCTGCAACGCCGTGAAATGCGGGCGGTCGAACAGCTATCGCACCAGCTACAGCGCATCGCGATCGGCGGACGCCTGGAAGGGCGCGTCGAGCTGCATACCGATCATCCGGAGATTTCCGCGCTCGGCACGGCGATCAACCATCTGCTGACGCGCAGTTCCGGAGCGCGCCTTGACCGTGAGCGCCCATCGCCGGAGTTATTCGCCGAGCTTGCCGATCGCATCCACGAGGCAGTCATCGTGCATCGAGACGTGGTCCTGCACGCCAACAAACAATTCGCGAATCTTGTCGGCGCGGAAAAAAGTGCGCTCATCGGGCGAGCACTCGCCGAGATTGTGCCACCTGAGTATGCGGAGCTCGTGCAGGAGAATATTCGTCGCCGCTTGAAGGGCGAACCCGCGGCTGAGCGCTATGAGATCGACATGATTGGCCTGCAGGGCCAGGTGAGCCGCCTGGAGATCAGCTCCACCGTCATTGACTACGAGGGCGAGCCGGCGCTGCTCATCACTGGAGCGGAGATCCTGCCGACGCAGACCGTGCCGCAGCTGACACGGTTGTCGCTGCCTTCCGAACCGGGCAGCACGGCGCCAACGTTGCATCTGCAGGCGCTCGCTTCGCTTGCGGAGGCCGTCATTGCAACCGATTTGCAGGGCCGTATCCGCTACATGAACCCGGCTGCAGAGCGCTTGACCGGCACGGTGGTTGACCCCGCGGAGGAGCGCACGCTCGAGCAGGTCGTGGGCTTCGTCGACGAGAACGATCGACGCCTGCTGAGTGATCCTTTGCGTCAGGCGTTGACGAGCGGCGCGGCAGTCAACCTCAGTCGCCGCGCGCTTCTTCTGTCGCGCGCCAACGGCGCGGAGCGCTCCATTGAGCTCTCGGCGGCACCGATTCGCAATGAAGCCAACGAAGTGACCGGTGCAGTCGCACTGCTGCACGACGTGACCGAATTGCGCGGGCTTGCGCGCCAGATGTCCTATCAGGCGACCCACGATGCGCTCACCGGCCTCATCAATCGACGCGACTTCGAGCGCCGCTGCGAGGAGGCAATCGATCGCGGCCAGCGCGGCGACGGCCAGCATGTCCTGTGCTATCTGGATCTCGACCGCTTCAAGGCGGTCAACGACACGAGTGGCCACCTGGCCGGCGACAGCATGCTGCGGGAGGTCGCGAAGCTCCTGCGCGATGCGGTGCGCGACAGCGATACGGTCGGCCGCCTGGGTGGCGATGAGTTCGGCATGCTGCTCATCGGCTGCCCGCTGGAGAAAGCGCAGCAGATCGCCGACGACGTGTGCCGTTCGGTGGGCGACTACCGCTTCGTATGGAAGGACAAGATATTCAACATCGGCGTTTCAGTCGGCATCGTCGAGATTTCGCGCGAGAGCGGCACGCTCGATGAGCTCTTCGCAGCGGCTGATTCGGCCTGCTACGTTGCGAAGAAGCAGGGATCCGGGCGCGTGGTCGTGTACTCCGCGCGCGACGAGGCGCACGCAAGGCATTCCGGGGAAATCCAGTGGCTGCAGCGCCTGCAGAGCGCCCTGAAGGAAAATCGCTTTCATCTTTATCAGCAGATCATCGTTCCCGCCAACGGCCCGAATGGCCGCGGGCCTGCGATGGAAGTGTTCGTGCGCATGCGCGATGAGGAGGGCAATGACGTGCCGCCCATCGATTTCGTGCGCGCCGCGGAACGCTACCGCCTGATGGGCCTCGTAGATCGCTGGGTCGTGCAGACGACGCTCGCTGCGCTTGGTCGCGGTGCATTGGCCGTGCCGGCCAATCGCAGCGTCGCCATCAATATTTCGGGCCAGACTCTCGGAGACGTGCAGTTTCTGGAGTTCGTGGTGGAGTGTCTTGACAGCACGGGTGTCGCGCCCGGTCAGGTGTGCTTTGAGATCACCGAGAATGCGGTCATCGCCAACATGGACCATGCGCGCCGCTTCGTCGGCGTGCTGCACGGCATGGGCTGTCAGTTCGCCCTGGATAATTTCGGTTCGGGCGTGGGCTCCTTCTCGAACTTGAAGAATCTACCGATGGACTTTCTGAAGATTGACGGCTCGTTCATGCGCAACCTCGCGCGCGACTCGGTCAATCAAGCGATGGTCACGGCGATGATCAAACTTGCGCGCTCACTACACTTCAAGGTCATCGCCGAGCAGGTGGAAGACGACGACGCGGTGGATGCGGCACGGCGGATGGGAGTCGACTTCCTGCAGGGTTACGCGATCGGCAGACCGGAGCCCCTGGCGCTCGCTGCTTGAGGACGGGCTCGGTGCGGACGCGCGCGCGAACTTGCGGCGCCGGGTTCAAATCACTACCGGCCGAGCAGCCGCAGCTGCCAGATGTCCTTGCCGGTTGCCATGATGAGCGGACGCAGTGCGAGCACGCCGGTTTTGCCAATCGCTTTCTCGAGCTGCGCAAGCTCGGCAAGGCTGTCGCGCATCTCGGCGTCGATCGGCAGTTCGTCCATCCCGCTCTCGCGCAGCAGGAGCACGCCCTTGGCGCGCAGCGCAAGTTCGCCGTGCAGCCGCACGTAGCACAGCATGTCTGCGAGATCCTCGCCGCGGAAACGCTCGTGCAGCGATTTCAAGTAGAGGCCCGCCTTGCTGTCGAGGAATGTGCCGGAGGTGATCGACTCCAGGAGCTCAACCTTCAAGTCGAGATCCGAGTCGAGCCAGGCGCGCAGTGTGCGCTCGCTATGCTGAAACACGCAGTAGATCGCAAACGGCAGCACGAGGAGGATGACGAGCGTCGCGAGCACCGGCCGCACGAGGAGGTAGTTGAATCCGGAGTGCAACGCGACCGCCGCGAGGTAGCCCGGCAGGAAGATGTAGAGGCCGCTCGTCGGCCTTCTTTCGTAGATCGTGACGGAGATCATCGCCAAAATGGCCGTCGCGCCGCCGTGCATGATGGCCGTGCCGAAGCCGCGGATCACCTGTACGACGAGCATCGCGTCCGGCCGTGACGTGAGGTAGTAGACGTTCTCGACGAGCGCGAAGCCGGTGCCGAGCGCAAAGCCGACGATGGCCGCATCCACCTGCAGTCCGACTCTGCGCGTGCGGATGAGGAAAACGAGGGGCAGGGCCTTCAGGAATTCCTCAATCCACGGCGACACGTAGCGCGAGAACGACTGGAAGTCTCCCGGAAAATGATTATAGGCCAGCGTGTCGAGCGGGTAGCTTGCGCCGGCGGCCACCGCACCTACGGCGACCACGGCGAGAACCGTCCGCGACTGCAGGAGCTTGAAGCTGTCGAAGTACACGAGCGCGCCGAGAAACATCAACACCGGCACGAGCGCGATGGACGCGTGCATCAGGAGCCCAAAGCTTTCGGCGTCCGGCGCGCAGTGCGGTGCGCCATCACAGCACCTGAAACGACAACATGAATTCGGTCCTGCCGAGGCCGCCGCCCGCGAAGCCGCGGGCCGCACCGACCGAGAGCATCATCGGCAGCCGGTGCATCACCTCAAGCTGAAAATCAAGCTGCGCACCGGCGTCCTGGGCGTCGCCACGAAACTCGCGAATGCCGGGATTGGTCTCGAGCGCGCTCACGAAGATCTCTGGCCGCGCCCAGCTCGCGTAGAAACCGGGCGACCCCAAGGCCTCGAAGCGTAGCGGCGGCAGGCACCATTCGAGCATGGTTTTCACCAGGGACTTGCCGTGCAGCGCATCGAGGTCAAATCCCGGCATGCTCAGGAGTTCGCGGTAGCGCTGCGCGCCGCCGTTGCCCTCGTTGTCGACGTAATTGTTGCCGAAGCCGCCGAGGTACGCATTGGCGAGCGGGTTGTCGCGATTGCCGCCGGAGACGAACGCGCCGCTTCTGAGCCAGATCGAGGAATGATCGATGGGCAGCGCGAATCCGATGTCGTATTGCGCGGAGAGACTCGGGAACACTTCGCCGAGCGCCCCGTAGGTGTGTGCCGCGATGGACCAGCTGTGGCCGGTCTCCGCGTCCACCGCGCCGGGCGAGGAGCGGGTGTCCGATGAGACGATTCCGGCCTGCGCGGTCGAAAGATTCCCAGTGGGCGAGGGCACGTTCTGGAACCCGGGCAGCGCGTCGAGCCCGACGTAGTAGGCGACCTTGGCAGTGAAGTTCATGGTCTCGGGTGGATCGAAGATGAGCGGCAGGTCGTAATTGACATAGGCGCTCTCGCCCGCGCGGCTGTATTTCGTGGGGCCGAAGAGGTCGTAGAAGTCCGCGCCATTCCACATGAACCCGACAGTCCAGCGGGTGTGGTGATAATCCGCCGAGAAGTGCATGCGCTCTTTGGAGGCGAGAGTGTCGCCGGGGCTGTAGCTCGCATCCATATCAAGCGAATCGAAGCCCAGCGGGTCGCCGAAACGGGCGCTCGCACCGAGCGCCACCGCGTTCTGGAAACCCTCGACGACCGGAATCAGTGATTCGAGCGACAGCTCGCGCATGGGCCGCTCTTCACCGCGACGAATGACCTGGGGATCGTAGGGGATGGTGGACGGGGCGGCCGCCGCCCAGGTCTTTACGATGGGATACGCCGTTGCCACCTGCTCGCCCAGAAAAGTGACTGCGCTCAAATCCTCGGTCGCTTTCTCCTCGATGATCGCCGGTGCAAATCCTAGGGCCGTGTAACGCAACACCATCAACTTTGAGTCATTAAGCGGCAGCGGGCGGAAGAATCCAAGCTCGGCGTTGCTGACGGCCTCGAGCGCCCCGCTTTTGAGGTCGTAGCGAAAGATGTTCGACACGCCGGTGAAGTAACTGCTGCCATAGAGGTAGCGGCCATCCTTCGAAAATACGAAGTCCTCCGGCACCGCCGCACCCATGGTGAACTTACGCCATGGCGTGGCGTCACTCTTCGAAAGCGCATCGACACGCATGATCCTGACTTGCGTCGTCTGCGGCGCAGACGGCGTCGCACCCGGACCGGACACGGACATCGCCGCCAGAGTTCCATCGGCAGAGACATCCAGGTCGAACGCCTTCTCGAAGAGCGGAAACACATGCAGCGTCTGCCAGGCGTTGTACGGGAAGGGGATGCGCACCAGCATGGCGAACCCGCGGTTCACTCTGATGCCCCACAGCGAGCGGTCCGCCGCGTCGAAAGCCAGGTCCCCGATCCGCGCGGCCCTGAGCAGCATCCGCGACTTCCCGGAGCGCAGGTCGAGCGCCTCGAGATTGCGGTAGGTGTTGTTGTTGGTCGTATAGAAGAGCGTCTCGCTGCCCGGGTCATAGGCAAGCGACGTCACCGAATACCCGGTCGCTCCCTTCACCTCGCGCAACTGGGTCACCGCGCCGTCCTTACGCGAAATCGCGACGATGTGCGCCACCTGTCCCGGATATTTGACGGCGGCGTAAAATTTGGAGCCGTCCGCGGAGAGATAGCTGCGGGAGAGCGCACCGAGATGTCTGGCGGTGACATCGTGGAATGGGGTCACCGCGTGTTCGTTGACGGCGCTTATATTTTTCTGCTGAAACCGATGCTCCCAGGCGATCCAGTTCTGCCAGGACTCATCGAGCGGCAGGCCGAATACGCGCTCAAAATCGTCTGCGTAGTAGCGTCTGCGCCCATCGTCGTGGCGCCACCAGGACTGGAGGCGCTCAGGGGAGTACATGAGCGCGAGGTAATTCACGAAGCGGGTGCCGTATAGATAGGCATTGGCGCCGGTCTGAAAGTCGAGCTCGGTGCCCTTCGACACGAGTCCGAGCGGGTCATAGAACTTCGCGCCGTCGTGCACCATGGCCCTGAATACCATCTCATCGTAGCCGCCCTGCGCACGACCGACCCCGCCGCTCAGCCACGTCTCCATGAAGACCGCGCCGCCCTCCTGGTACCAGCGCGGAGCCGTGGCGCGCGGCACTGTCAGGTAATAGTAGAGGAGGCTCTCGGGATGGGCGGCATCGACATCCACCTTGCCGTGGAAGAATCGACGAAAGCGCGCATCGGCCGGGCTGGCACCTTCCATCATCACCAGGTGCATGAGTTCGTGCACGGCGGTCGATGCGAACGGCTCGGCGAGCGAGACGGTTTCGTACGGGTCGTTCGATGGGGCGATGTCGATGAGGATTCTGTTGCGCGGCGCGACGTAGGCTTGCGCGTTGGCGCGGTCCGTGAAGTCCTTGAGAAAAATATTGACCTCACCGTCGGGTACATAATCAAAGAGACTCTTGTGAGCATCAAGGCCGCTTAGGAAGCTCTGCGTCACATGCGGCACGAGAGGTAAGCCGCCCGGGTCGAAATAGACGATGCGCAGATCCCGCGTCTCGATGAACTCCTCGTCCGCCCGGACGGGCGCTGCCACGCCGGCCGCGACGATAAGCGCAGCACAGAGCTGCCACGCGACCTGCCGCCAGCGGCGCTGGCCGGCGGCCGCGAGCTCGCAAGGTGTGCACACTTGAAGCAGATCCCGCCTTTCGCGTTGACGCGTCCGGGAAGGCGCAGCATTCGAATGCGAGTGCATTGCTTTTTTTATACGGAGGGGCGATGCGCTAGTCGCAGATTACACATTCCAACGTGGCGCGAACAGCGTAATTCGCACAAGACGGCTCGTCGCAGGCGCTTTCCCCGCAGGCACGCGGGCGGCGCGCTCAAATCCTGACTCTCAAAAAATCAGTGGCCCGTCGCGAACGATCGGGCCACTGGCCGCGGAGCGGCGATCCCGGTGATCAGTTAGTTGGAGCTGCGCGAGTCGCTGCGTGAATCGCTGCGTGAGTTACTGCGGGCGCTGCTGCGCGAGGCGTTACGGGCGCTGCTACGGGCGCTGCTGCGCGAGTCGCCATTCCCAGCGGCATCGGCCGCATCGGAAGCCGCGGCGGCATCTACGCCCGCCTGACCTTTGGCAGCTTCCGCAGCCGCAGCCGTCGCACCAGCATCAGGCGTTTGGGCCGCAGGCTGGTCAGTGCTCGGCGCAGGCGTCGGGGTATCGGCATGGGCGCGGTTGGCTTCGGCGAGAGTGCCCGCCGCATCCCTGCCCGCCGATGCTGAGTTGTTGGTCATGTACGCCACGGCGCCGATCGCAACGATGAGGCACCCGCCAATGATCCATAATTTCTTGCTAGTCATAGAACCTCCCAGAGTACGTAAAAAAGTGAATCGCCACTGTCAGTTATTGAGTAATACCGAACACACCGTAAAAAGTTGGTCCCCGATCCAAAAAAACCTCGAGCGGCTCAGCGGCCGGCCGGAACGCTGAGCGTCGCAGCCCCGACCTCGCGGCCCGCCACAAGGAACGTCAAACCCACCGTCTGCCCGCCTGTCCCGACACCGGGCAGCGCGACCATCATCCGCGGTCCGCCGGGACTGCCAGGCAGACCCAAGCCGCTGATCCTAAGCTTCTGGGCGCCGCCTGCGACCAGCACGTCGACGGGCGCGCTTGCGACCAGTTCCAGCTCGAGACCGAACCCCGCGGCGCTCCTGTACAGACTCACCCGCCCCTCAACGGGCCCGCGATCCAGTCGGACCGTATCAACAATGTCGGGCGTCCGGGTGCCCGATCCTGCCATCGTGCCGGAAACCTCGGTGGCGTCGGGACTGTGGCTCACCCGGGCCTCGTACAAAACAGTTCCGGCGATGAGCGCTCCTGCAAATGCGGCGGCGTGGCGCCAGGCGGGAGCGGACCAGCGCACGGCCCGTCGGGCCGGCTGCGGCCTTGCGGCCATCGCCGGCAGCGCCGCAAGAATACTCGCCCGCAGTTGCTGCGGTGGCTCCGCCGCGACCATGCCTTCAAGGGCGGCGCACACGTCCTTCAGGCCGTCGCGCAACGCGCGCGACTCCGGGTTCGCGAGCAGATGGCTTGCAAGCTCGGCGCGCTGATGCTCGTCGAGTTCGCCATCGATTGAGGCGTGAATGAGCTCAAGGAAGGCGGGCTCAGTCATGTCAGCACACCCCATCCTCGACGAGGACGTCCCGCAGCATCTGGCGCGCCGTGTAGAGCCGCGATTTCACGGTTTTCTCGGGAAGCTCAAGAATGTTACCCATGTCCTGATAGCCTAAGTGCAGGAAATGCCGCAGCACGATTACCGCCCGGTGATCGGGCTGTATCCGCATCAGTGCCTGCTCGATCGCGCGGCTCATCTGCTGATTCTCCATCTGTTGCTCGAGTCCCGGACTCTGGTCGATTTCGTTGCCACTGATCGCCTCGCTTGGCCTCAACCGGCCGAGCGCATTGATCGATTCATTGAGCGTAATCCGGTAAATCCAGCTGTAGAACTTCAAATTCAGGTCGTACTGCTCCAGATGCTCGAATACCTTGAGGAACACCGTCTGCGCGACATCCCGGGCGTCCTCCGGATTGCGCAGCATTCGAAAAGCGGCGTTGAAGACAGGCTTCTGGTAGCGCACGACCAGCTGGTCGAAGGCCTTGACGTCCCCGTCCCGGCAGCGCCGCACCAATGTTCCGTCATCCTCGTCTTCCACAAGTACCGTGCAGCGCGCAAAAGGTTGGTAGGGCCCGTCGCCGACAGGCTTCGGAGGCGGGCGGCTAGGCCGCCGCGCGGGCGATGTCGATGATCCGGTCGAAACCGGCGTACCTGAAAATGTCATAGATCTGCTGGTTGACGTTAATCAGCTTGATGCCCCCGCCCGAACCCTTGACCCGCTTCTGGGTGATCAGAAACACGCGCAGACCGGCACTTGCGATGTAGTCGAGCCGGGCGAGATCGATGACTCGCGGCTCGGCCAAGACGTCCAGAAACCGCAGGGCAGCATCGCAGTGCGTGGCGTCGAGCCGTCCGGCCATCACGACCTCTCCGGCGGCGCCCAATTGGATCTCGAACATGTGCTACGCCAAGAGTGTTCTTATCACGAGACGCCGCCGGGTATCCTCACCCGGCACGGATCGACCCCCCCGGGTCCGACGCCGCGCTCTGGGCATAAAGTACACCTATCCCCCAGGTGTTGCACCCGCCTCAACTGACGGAGCGGGGGCGCAGCGAGGACGATTCGGTGAGCCCGCGCTGCATGTCGTCTGTGCCTGCAGGGCCAGATTCTGTTACCTGCCTTTAAGACCCCGGGCTCATGTGGGCGCTGCCCCCACCGGTCCTTCGATGTGTTTGCTCATGCGCAGCTGATTGCGCGACCCGATCCTCTGATAACTCACCGCATCCATCAACTTTCGCACCAGGAACACGCCGAGCCCCCCGACGCGGCGATCGCCGATCTTTGCCTGGATGTCAGGCGTCGGCAGCGTCAGCGGATCAAACGCAGCACCATCGTCCTCGATCGACATCGTGACGCCGCCGTCCGCGAGAACCAGTGACAGCTCGACGCGCGGCACTGTCCCGGGCGAGGAGCCATGCGAGACGACGTTCATGAAAACCTCCTCGAGTGCGAGTTCGAAGTTCATTGCCTGCGCGGGCGGCAAAGAGGCCGCGGACCAAAACTCCTGCAGGAACTTAGTCAGCGCCGGCAGCTGCGCCGCGTCGGCCGGCACGGAGGTGCGCCGCTCATTCACGCGCGTGGTTCCGGTGTGTACGAGGGCCGTAGGACGATCCGCGTACACCGTCATGATGCGGCTGAAGCCGCTCACGTCAAATACCTCGCGCACCGCGGGCTGCATTGCGCACAGTGCGAACGCGATGCCCGCACGCTGCGCCGCCCGCGCGCTCAAGAGGAAGACGCGCAGGCCGGCGCTCGAGACGTAATCGAGCGCGGCGCAATCGACGATCAGCGCCGCTGGCGCCGATCCTGCGCCGGCGAGGGCCTCTTCGAGCTGCTTTTGAAATCCGTTGGCGGCCCCGAAATCAAGCCGCCCCTGCGCGATCACGAGCGTGGTGCGGGCGAGCGTTTCGAAAGTCACCTTCAACCAAAGTGCTCCTCGTGCCTGGACGTGGGAACCGCGCTTTTAGGGTCGCTCCACTAGCGCCGCGGCCGCGCCAGCGAGTCCGCCACGACCCAGGCGGCGCCGGTCAGGGCGATATTCAACGCGTTCTCGCTCCAGTTCATATGGCTTGCGGGATCGGCCAGGAGCAGCGGCACATGCACGAGCGGCGTGAAAGATGCGAACATGGCCGTCAGCAGGATGGCGGCGAGGCGGGCCTGCACGCCTGTCAGGATCGCAACACCCGCCGCGATGTGGCCAATCCCGGTCGCATAGGCCCAGAACTCTTGGCTAGGCGGCAGCCATTTGGGGACCAGCGGGACGGTGAGGCTCATATAGAAAAAATGCGCTCCGCCAAATAACAGCGCACAAACCCCGAACGCCAGTTGGCCCAGGCGTGTGAGGCGTGCGGCGAGCGCCGCATCGATCCTGGCGTTGGCGGCGTAGACGATCAGTCCGCCCGCCGCGATCGCGAGCTGCTCGGCGGCGCCGCTGTAGCTACCGAACTCGCTGTATTGGGCGAGCACCACGCGGCCGTACATCAGGATGACGACAATGAGCGCGTAGTAGGCGCTGAGCGCCGCCGCGCCCCAGGCCGCGGTCCGACGCCACTCGACGGCCGCGCCCGCGACGAGCATGAACACGGCGACGGCATAGGCGAGGACGGTGTGGTCGGGAAAGCCCTTGGGCACGGGCTGTCCCGGGTCGAAGTCCCCCCACGCGAGGCAGACCAGGGCCAACGCCATCACGCCCAGGCCGTAGACGCGCCAGCCAAAAGTCGTTTTTTCCGCAGTCATGACTTCCCCCTTCGTCGCTGCCTGCTCTTATGGCGTGAGCATGAACCGCTTCGGGCCGTCAGGGAATCCTCTGAATCGGGCCCGTCCGCTAGCTCCTGGGCGCTGGGCTACCGATGCGAGGTGCGCCCCACGTCAGCACGGTGAGCGTGATGTCGTCGGACTGCGCAGCTGCGCCGGCAAAGAGCGTGACGCTGCGGCAGATGCGTTCGACGAGCGCTGCCGCCGCGCCGTCGCCGTGCGCTTTGACCTCGGCGATCAGCCGTTCTTCACCGTAGGCCTCATCGGCCGGATTGAAGGCCTCCGTCACGCCGTCGGTATAGAGCACAAGGCGGTCACCGGGGAGAAGCTGAACCGTGTGATCCGGATACTCGATGCCCGGCATCGCTCCGAGTACGAGTCCGCCCGCCCCATTCAGGGCCTCGACCGAGCCGTCGGCGCGCCGCACACACGGCGGGATGTGGCCACCGTTCGCGTAGCGGAGCATCCCGGTGGTCGCGTCGAACACGCAGTAGAATACCGTTACGAAGAGATCCATCGGGTTCTGCGCGCACAGCATTTCATTCGTGCGGGCGAGACAGGCGCCGGGTTCGGTGTAATGCGCAGCAAGATCACGCAGGTTAGTGCGGGCCACGGCCATGAAGAACGCGGCGGGCACACCTTTGCCCGAGACGTCAGCCATCACGAGCCCGATGCGGCCGTCCGGCAACTCGATGAAGTCGTAGAAATCCCCGCCCATTGTCGTCGCCGGAATCATGCGTGCCGCGCCGTCGCAGCCCGCCTTCGCCGGGAACGTAGCCGGCAGGATCGCGATCTGTAAGGCCCGCGCAACTTCGAGCTCGGCTTTAAGCTGCGCCTGTGCCTCCTCGAGCGAGGCATTCTTCTCGGCGAGTTCGCGGGTGCGCGTGGCGACGGTGGTCTCGAGGATGTGCGTTTGCAGTTTCAATAGGCGCAGGAGCCGCAGCAATCGCAATGCCCTCACTGCGCGCGCGTCAATACCCGCCAGATAGAATGGTGCGATCGAGATCAGATCCACAAGGCCCTGGAAGCTGAAGACGAACGCCCATACTTCCTTGGCCGCCGCGAGGCGCAGCAAGTACTCGAACGTGAAAACGACCACAACAACAATCTCTTCAATGTGAAACGCACGTTTTGCCCATTCGGGCAGGCCGGGCGTCTCTTCCAAAATTACGGACGCGACGCTCAGAATGATCAGCGCCAGGATGAGGTTTTCAAACCAGCCGCCAAAGCGCCCCTCGGGCGCAAGCCACCGTTCTGCGCGCGCGCGCACGGCTTCTCTGGCGGACTGTATCGCCGGCAGCGGCGAAGTCATGTTCATCTTTGGGCGTGCTCCCGTACCGCGGGCCGGCGGATTCTAATCTACTCTGAGGCGGCAGGATCTCTGCGGGTCTTCCTGATTAAAGTCACCGCAGGGTGTTGACTCGCGCTCTTAAGGGCGTAGCTTTTCCATACTGGCCGCCGCAGTTCGGACGACGGCATAAATGAATGCTTTCAAGATAGAGGGTACGCAGATGTCAATCGATGACAAGGGTCGCGAGCGCACCGACGCGTTGCTGGATGACCGCTCGCGGCGTGATTTCGTCGCCCTGTCTGCGGCCGCGGGGCTCGCTGCTGCGACGGGTTCGATATCAGCCGCGCAATCGAAGCTCGTCGAGGAAGACGTCGAGATCAAGACGGCTGACGGTATCTGTGACGCCGCGTTCATTCATCCGGCGACCGGCTCTCATCCCGGCGTACTCATTTGGACGGACGCATTCGGGTTGCGGCCGGCGTTCCGTGAGTTCGGCAAACGCCTTGCCACGGACGGGTACTCGGTACTGGTGCCAAATCCCTTCTATCGATCGGCCAAAGCTCCCGTCTACGGCGACGTCTCGTCCATTGATTTTCAGAACGAGGCCACCCGGGAAAAGATGAAGGGATTGATGGGTCCGGTGACCGCAGACGGAGCAGCTGAAGCAGATGCCAAGTCCTATATCGCGTTTCTAAGCGCGCACAAACAGGTGGATAAGTCGAAGAAGTTCGGAACTCAGGGCTACTGCATGGGCGGCCCGTTGGTGATGAGGACTGCTGCGGCGCTGCCGGATCTCATAGGCGCAGGCGGGTCATTTCATGGCGGGGGCTTGGTCACCGACAATCCGGACAGCCCACACCTGCTCGCGCCGAGAATAAAAGCGCGGCTGTATATCGCGATCGCGGCGAATGACGACCAGAAGCAACCGGATGCGAAAGACAAATTACGCGAGGCCTTCGCCGCCGCGAAGGTCGCCGCGCAGATCGAGGTCTATCCAGGTACCAAGCATGGATGGTGTGTTCCGGACATGCCGCAGCAAAATGGTGAGCCGATCTACAGTAAGCCTGATGCAGAGCGCGCGTGGAGCAAATTGATGGCGTTGTACAAAGCGGCTCTCGTCTGAGGGTTACAGGCAGTCCGCCGCCAACTCATACGAGGCCACAGCTACACGCCGGCCAGGCGAGTCTTCTGACAATCGCCCTATTCTTTCTTACCGCTACTTGAAGTCGCGGACGCGGGCGCGAAATCCAAAGCCGCGCCGTTCATGCAATAGCGTTCGCCGGTCGGCTGCGGGCCGTCCGGAAATACGTGACCGAGATGTCCGCGGCAGCGCGAGCAATGCACTTCGGTGCGTTGCATGCTGTGCGCGCTGTCGTTTGAGGTCCCGACCGCCCCTTCGAGCGGCTGGTAAAAGCTCGGCCAGCCCGTGCCGCTGTCGAACTTCGTGTCTGATTCAAAGAGTGGTTGCCCGCAGGCCGCGCAGCTGAACATGCCGGGTCGATGTTCTGCATTGAGCGGGCTCGTTCCGGCGCGTTCGGTGCCGTGACCGCGCAATACCCGGTATTGCTCGGGAGTGAGCTCACGCCGCCATTCCTCCTCCGTTTTTTCAACGCCGGTCGATGGGCTCACGGAAGGTTGCTTTGACGGCATGACGTTTCTCCAAAAGGTGCTGTTGTGCGGGATAGTCATCGTAACGTGTCATCGGGCTTGTCGCGTGAATGTCAATGGACGGCCATAAAAAAATCCGGGCCGCGCATCCGTTGGCATGAGCTTTGGCTGGGACTCTTCAGCTCGCATCAGAGAGCCGACTGGCATGCGCTCAGGATCGTCATTCGACGCCAGGCGCCGCCGCACGACGCGTGAGCGCATGCCAGGCAAATAGTGTTTGTGCGACGCTCCAGGCCTGTGCGAAACAACCGCGCGGTGTATGGGGTGCATTGCCGTCAAATATTTCGCCAATGGTCCCGAGGCAACCCTCGGCAAGATGGGGCGCCAGGCCCGCGAGCAGACTCAAGGCATGGTTTGCGTCTTGATAGACGCGATGGTGGGCGAGGGCGAAGGGACCGAGGAGCCAGGCCCAAACAGTGCCTTGGTGATAGGCGGCAGCGCGCTCATCAGGGCCGCCCTGATACACGCCGACATATTGCGGATCGCTTGCGGCCAGAGTGCGCAGGCCGACGGGGGTCAAGAGTTCGCGGGCGCAGACATCGACGACGGCGCGCGCTCGGCGCGCATCGAGGAGCTTCGTCCCAAGGGACACCGCGAATATCTG
>Ga0182024_10015711_pt1 | contig 14450 bp, 16 predicted proteins | sample P32metaG_FD_120480 | JGI IMG/M metagenome (GOLD analysis project Ga0182024, IMG submission 120480) | Permafrost microbial communities from Stordalen Mire, Sweden - P3-2 metaG (Illumina Assembly) | ecosystem: Environmental > Terrestrial > Soil > Wetlands > Permafrost | place: Sweden: Stordalen... | reverse complement strand
GCGATCAATGTCGGCGCCGTCGTCGAAGTGGATGCGCTCTATAAGGATCTGTTCCGGCACGCCGTGATCGACCCTCGGTTTCCGGTCCCCGCCCCGCTACTCACGCGCGACCGCTGGGGAGGAGTGCGCTTGCAGAACCTCAAGGGCGCGCCGCTGGAGTTGCGTTTCTTCCCGCTGTCCAATCCGACGGTGCTCAAGCGATTCGAGGCCAAATCCAAGGAAGTCTTCAAGGACAAGTCCGGCGAAAAGCCCGCCGCGGACAAGCTCCAGGAACTGGCCGAGTATGCGCTGACGCACGACCTGAACGATAAGTTCGTCGAGGTCATGAAGAAGTGGGCCGAGGCCTATCCCGATAACAACGCCGTCAAAAACTTCCAGGCGGTGCAGGCCGCCCTAGACCGCCCCGTGACCCGGGACGAGGCCGCCGCCTGGCAGAAGCGGCTCGGCGAAGGGTACAAGATGGCCATATCCAAGGACGGCAAAAGCGGTCATTACCTCTTGTTCCACAACCTCCAGGCCAACGAGCAGGCGGACGTCCAGGAGCGGCTGGCGCGGCTGGAAGACGCCATGCGGACCTTCTACTACTGGTTCGCCTTGCGGGGCGTCGTCCTACCCGTCCCGGAGGAACGCCTGCCGGCCCTGCTGACGGCCAAGGAACCGGAGTTCCACCGCACCCGCGACAGCCTCAGCGACCCGCCCGTCGTGGCCGACGCCTTTTTCGCCCGGCGTGCGGACCTGACCGTCTTCTGCGCCCGGCCGCTGGACCCGCTCTACGAAATGCTGGACAAGGCCGCCGACCCTCTGTTCCGGCAATACAGCTTCGTCCGCCAGGATCTCGTGACGGGCAAGGAGTACAAGGGAACGCCCGTGATGACGCTTGCCCAGGCCGACACGCTGGCCTTGCTCATGAAGGCCCTGGAAGACGAGTCGGCGCGGGCCGGCGTCACCAACGACGCCAGCCGCCAATTGCTCTTCGCGTCCGGGCTGTTGCCGCGCGGCGTGGCGGCCCCCGAATGGCTCCAGTTCGGCATGGGCAGCTTTTTCGAGACGCCGGAACACTCGCCCTGGCCGACGCCGGCCGGGCCCAGCACCCTCTACCTGCCGGCCTTCCGCGAGGAACTCAAAGGCAAGAAGTTCGAGGGCGATCCCTACAAGACCATGCGCAAAATCGTCACCGACGGCTATTTCCACGACCTCACGCCCGACGACCTCAAGAACAAGTCCGCGGCCCAGACGCGGGCGCGAACCGCCGCCTGGTCGCTGACCTACTTCCTGGCCGAGAAGAAGCTCGACAACCTCCAGCGGTACTTTAAGATTCTCGGCGAGATGCCGCGCGACCTGGACCTGGACGACGCCACGCTTTGGGAGGCCTTCGCGCGCGCGTTCGACGCCTACGACCCCAAAACGAAGCGGTTCGACGACGCCAAGCTCGGCAACCTCGCCGCCTCCTGGCAAGACTACGTCAGCAATGAACACGTGGAGGCCGAAGAACTGGTAAGCGCGCTGGAAAAGACCCTGAGCGATCTTAAAGAGGAAGGGGATAAGCCCCCCCAGCCGTGAGGTTCTTGCAGAGAGGCGGACGCGGCTTTTGCGGGAGGTATGGGGGGGGCTTCGGTGGATCGGCGCGCCCATTTGAGGAACTGAGCCTTCAAATTTGGGAAGGGCGTCTCGCCTTTGTTTCCTGCTGTTGCACGCGGCGCCGGCGTGGTATGCTGTACGCCATCATGGCGTTTCCACCCTCTCCTCCAACAACGAGTAACCTCACCATGCGCTGGACGACCTGCCTGGCCGCCGCCTCCCTCCTGTTCGGTCTGGCCTCGACGGCCCCCGCCGAGGACGCCGTCAAACACCGTATCCTGTTCGCCGAGTACGGCAAAGGCCCCAACCGCCTCGTCGAATTGGACGCCGACGGCAAGCTGGTCTGGGAATACAAGTTCCCCAGCATCGCCGTCATCTTCCAGCCCCTCGCCGACGGGCACGTCGTTTTCGCCCACGGCGGCAACCCCACCGGCGTCGATGAGATCGACCGCGACAAGAAGACCGTCTGGACCTACGTCAGCAAGTGCCCGCAGGTTCTCGGATGTCAGCGGCTCGACAACGGCAACACGCTGGTGGCCGAGCAAGGCCCCTGCCGCGCCGTCGAGGTGAATCCCAAGGGGGAAATCGTCCACGTCACCCCGATGAAGACGACGGAAGAGGCCTACCACCGCCAGGTCCGCAGTATCCACAAGCTGGCCAACGGCCACATCCTCGCCGCCCACGAAGGCGAGGGGGCGATCCGCGAATACGACCCCGACGGCAAGGTCGTCTGGGAGTACACCAATGTAGAGAACTGCGGCGACGCGCTGCGGCTGGACAACGGCAACACGCTGATTTCCTGCGGCACGCAGAAGCGGCTGATCGAGGTGACGCCGGCCAAGGAAGTCGTCTGGGAGTTCGGCCCCAAGGACGGCCCGGAGCTGAACCTGACCTGGGTGGGCAGCCTGCAAGTGTTGAAGAACGGCCATTACGTCGTGGGCAATTTCCTCCGCGGCCAGGAGGGGAAGGGCGCCCACGCCTTCGAGGTCACGCACGACAAGAAGGTGGTATGGACCTTCGCCGACCACGCCCTGGCCCAGTCGATCGCCACCATCCGCGTGTTGGACGACCGCTGAGCGCCGCACACGCCGGGCGAGCGGGGGGCGTAAGCCCCCTGATTTAGCATACGGTCGGCGATAGGATGCCGAATCAGGGGGCTAACGCCCCCCGCTCGCCCGGCCGGTCATCCTTCATCCTCATCGTCGTCAAAGATCTCAATCGAAGGATATTCCTCCCCTTCTTCGGGCGAGAACAGCCCCACCGCGCCGCCGTTGTCGTCGAGGAAGGCCGTCAGGCCTTCGAGGCCGTCCACCTCGACGAACCACAAGGTTTCGCCGGGCCAGGCCTTGGCCTCCGGCCCCCGGATCGCCCCCTCGCACGGCGGACGTTTCGACACGGCCCCTTGCGAGGCCCGGCTTACGAGGAATCTCATCGCTTCACCCTCCATTATGGGCGTTTTCAGGCCGGATCGGCGTCACGCCATGCGCCGGCCCCGGACGAACACGGCGGCGACGGAGCCGGGAAAGGTCACGCCCTCGAACGGACTCCAGCCGCAGCGCGTCCGCAGGTCTTCGCGCCGCACCGCCGTCGGACGCTGCAAATCCAGCACCGTCAACGAGCCGACATATCCCGGAAGCAGCCGGCCGACCTTTTCGCCGCGGAAGGGGCCGACGAAGGCGCCGGGGTTGGCCGAACAGACGGCCGCGACGCGATCCGGCGTGAAGCCTTGCTCCGCAAGCAGCCACGTCACGAACGGGCCGTAGGTGTCCAGGTGCGGCTGGCCCGACATGCCGCGCTCCTTCTCGGCGACGGTGTGCGGGGCGTGGTCGGTGGCCAGGTAGTCGGCCGTGCCGTCGCGCAGCGCCTCCAGCATCGCCGCCCGGTCGGCGGGGCCGCGCAACGGCGGGTTCATCCGCATCCACGGGCGGTTGGCGTCGGTCAGCATGGTCGTGTCGAAGAAGACGTGGTGCGGCGTCACCTCGGCCGTGACGGGCAGCCCACGCGCCTTGGCGTCGCGGATCAGCGGCAGCCCTTCGCCGACCGAGTAGTGACAGAGCTTCCCCGTCAGGCCGTATTTCTCGATCATCGCCAGCGCGAACCGCGTGGCGCTCAACTCGCATTCCGGCGGACGTCGGGCTTCGTGGGTCGGGGCGGACTGGTATCGTTCCAGCAGCACGGGGTCTTCGCAGTGGAAGCTGACCGCCCGCCCCCGGTAGGAGGCCAGGGTTGCGTCCAACTCTTCCAGGCTGCGAAAGTACAGGTCGCCGACGCTGGGGCCCATGTAGGCCTTGTAGGGGACCACGCGCTCCAGAGGCCGCGTGCCGGGTCCGACGCCAGCGTACAGGGTGAAAGCGACGGGGAGATTTTGCGCGGCGACCAGCCGTTCCTTGGCGGCGTAGGTCGCGTCGTCCACCGGGGCGGCGGGGTTGTTGGGCATGTCGGCGACGTGGACGACGCCGCCGTGCAAGGCCGCGGCCGACGCCGTGGCGAAGGTCTCCTTGTAATCGTCGCGGCCGGTCGCGTCCTGGCGGGCGTGGACGTGAACGTCGCCCATGCCGGCGAAGACGAGACAGCCATTTCCGAACAGGTGGTCCGGCTTGCCGAGGCCGGGGCCGACCGCGACGATGACGCCGTCCTCAATGCGAACCTGGCCGGGACGCACGCCGTCGATGTCGGCCAACCGTCCTTCCACGATCGCGGGTTTCATGGGCCGTTCCCCCTCCCGGCGCCGGCGTCGCGGCCACCCTGGCGCTTGCATTCCGACCTTCCGGGAATAACTTATGCCTTGGCGTGGATTCTGTTCCAAGAAAACAACGTGGAGAGCCAACATGCGTCAACGGGTTCTGTCGGCCGCGGTCGTCGCCGCCGTCGCCGTCTGGGGGGCCGGGACCGCTCAGGCCGGCAAGGTCGAGATCACGGGCGCCCACATCTGCTGTCCCAAGTGCGTGGCCGCCATCACCGACATTCTCAAGAACGTGGACGGCGTTAGCCACGCCGCCGCCAAGCCCAAGGGCGTCATCAGTTTCACGACCACGGACGACAAGGCCACGACGGCGGCGGTCACGGCCCTGCTGGACGGCGGCTTCATCGGCGCCGCCACCGACGACGGTAAGGAGGTCAAGCCGGAGCTGACGTCGCCCAAGGCCGGCGACAAGGCCGACTCGGTCACGGTGACGAACACGCACGTCTGCTGCCCCAGGTGCCAGGCGGCGATCAAGGGGACGTTGCCGGCCGACGCCAAGGCGGAGTTTCCGGATAAGACGACGGTGAAAATCACCGGCAAGGACCTCGATAAGGCGGAGATCCTCGAATCGCTCCGCAAGGCCGGGTTCAACGGCAAGGTCGAGTAGCGGCCCGACCTTCTGACGGAACGCGCACGGCCCGGCGGTCTCTGGGACCGCCGGGCCGTTTGATAAACCCCGGAGAAGAAAACACTTTAGGAAAACCTCATGCCAACCGTCTTTCCCTGACGATCTTGGTCGGTAGGATCGCACCTGGGAAGACGGGGAAAATCACGATGGGCATCGACGACCGGCCGGCCGACGAATTAATCCCTGGTAGTCTGAAGCGCTCTCGCTCGTACCACGGCGATTACGGCAACAAGACCTACGGGGAGATCAAGCACCTCGCCGCATCCAACCCGCCGGACCCCAAGGCTCGGCAGATGAAGAAACTGATCGAGCAAGCGGAGCGCCTGCAAGGCAAGGAACGGAAACGGGGCACATGAAATTAACCGCTTCCTTCAAACGTGGGGTCGCTCAGGCCAAGCGGGAGTGGCGCGCGGCCCGCTATGACCGCGCCTTGGCGGTCGTGAGCCGGCTGCTGGAGGACTGGCCGGACAATCCTCAGTTGTTGACGATGTGGGGCGCCCTCGTTCAGTTGCAATCGACGGACACAGCCGCCACACTAGACGAGGCCAAGGCGTCCCTGGAACGGGCGGTCGAACTGGGCGAGGATTCGCCGGAGGCCTGGAAGGAGCTAGGCCATTTCCTGTCGGCCGTGGAGGACGACGCCCAAGGGGCTTCCCGCTGTTTCGACAAGGCCGTCGCGTTGTGCAAAGGTACGCTGGCCGAGGCGCTGCTGGCCAAGGCCGATTCCCTTTCCGAACTGGGACGACGCGACGAGGCCCTGGCGTGCTTGGCGGAAGCGTACTGGCTTCGGGCGCATAATGGCAAGCCCGCGGGGGCGGCGGGCGCGGAAATCCTCGACCGGTTGAAAGACCTGGCGCGAACGGAATAGCCGACGGCGGGCGGGGCTTGTCGATTCATGTCCCTTTTGAAGATCGCCAACGGAACCGTCTACGACCCCATCAACGGCGTCAACGGCGCCGTCATGGACCTGTGGGTCCGCGACGGCAAGATCGTCGCCCCGCCGGCCGGTCCCGACGTCCATCCCGACAAGGTGCTCGACGCCACCGGCCTCGTCGTGATGCCCGGCGGCGTGGACATGCACTCGCACATCGCCGGGCCGAAGGTCAACCTCGCCCGCAAGATGCGGCCCGAGGACCGCCGACACGCGCCGCCCGTCCGCCGCACGCCGCTCACCCGCTCCGGCACCGTCGGCAGCACGCCCAGCACCTTCGCCACCGGCTACCTCTACGCCGGCCTCGGCTACACCACCGCCTTCGACGCCGCCATCCCGCCGCTCGGCGCCCGCCACGCCCACGAAGAGTTCCACGACACGCCGCTGATCGACAAGGGCTTCTTCCTCCTCTTCGGCAACAACCATTACGTCCTGCGCCAGATCGCCGACAAGGAACCGGAACGACTCCGCGCCTTCGTCGGCTGGCTGCTCGGCGCCGCCAAGGCCTACGCCGTCAAGCTCGTCAACCCCGGCGGCGTCGAACAGTGGAAGTCCGGTAAGGGGAATATCCACGATCTGGATACTCCGGTCGCCCACTTCGGCGTCACCGCCCGCCAGATCATCACCGAACTCGCCCAGACCGCGATGGACCTCGGTTTGCCGCACCCCGTCCACGTCCATTGCAACAACCTCGGCCTGCCCGGCAACTGGAAGACCACCCTGGCCACGATGGAAGCGTTGGAGGGCCGTCGCGCCCACCTGACGCACATTCAGTTCCACAGCTACGGAGGTGAACCGGATAATCAGGCGGCGTTTTGTTCGCAAGTCCCGGCCTTGGCCGAGTACGTCAACACCCACCCTAATATCACCGTGGATGTCGGCCAGGTGCTGTTCGGCGAAACGACCTCGATGACCGGCGACGGCCCGCTCGGTTACTACCTGCACAAGGTCACCGGCCATAAGTGGGCCAATTGCGATACGGAAATGGAGGCGGGTTGCGGCATCGTGCCCATTTCGTACAAGGAAAAGAGCTTCGTCCACGCCCTGCAATGGGCCGTCGGTCTGGAGTGGTTTCTACTGATGCAAGACCCGTGGCGCGTCGCCCTGACCACCGACCATCCCAACGGGGCGTCGTTCCTCGCCTACCCCGAAATCATCCGGCTGCTCATGGACCGCACCTACCGGCGGGAAATGCTCAAGCGCGTTCATCCGCGCGTCCTGCAACGGTCCACGCTCAAGGACCTCGACCGCGAATATTCTCTTTACGAGATCGCCATCATCACCCGCACGGCGCCGGCCCGTCTGCTCGGCCTGCCGCACAAGGGCCATCTCGGCGTGGGCGCCGACGCCGACGTGGTGGCGTACACGCCCGCCGCCGACAAGAGGGCCATGTTCGAGCTGCCGCGCTGGGTCGTTAAGAACGGCGTGCTTGTGGTCGAGCAGGGGGAAGTCCGCGCGGAGCTTTTTGGCCGTACCCTGCACGCGGCGCCGGAGTATGATGAAGGCGTGCTGCCGGACGTTCGCAAATGGTTCGAGGCGTACTACACCGTCCAGTTCGCCAACTATCCGGTGGACCCGAGTTGCCTGGCGCACGGCGGTGTCGCCGTGCCGTGTCGGAAGTAAGATTTCGTTCCGCGAAGGGGAATGCGCCGTGCAGACCGCCGACCCGAAAACCCGGCTCTGGACGCAAGACGAATTTCACCGCATGGCCGAACTCGGTTTCTTCGACGGACAGCGCGCCGAACTCATCGAGGGCGACGTCATGGTGTTGAGTCCTCAGAAGGCGTCGCACTTTACGGCCACGGATCAGGTCGCCGACCTGCTGCGCCAGCATTTCGGCGCCGGCTTCCACGTGCGGATGCAAGGCCCCCTCGACCTGGGACCGAACTCGGAGCCGGAACCGGACGTGGCGCTGGTGCAAGGCAGCCGCGCCTCCTACCGGACGCGGCATCCCCAGACCGCCCTGCTCATCGTCGAGGTCAGCGACACGACGTTGGCCAACGACCGGAACCGCAAAGGAAGTCTCTACGCCCGCGCCGGCATCGCCGATTACTGGATCGTGAATCTGGTCGATCGTCGGCTGGAAGTGTACCGCCAGCCGCGGCCGGAACCGGGACGGCCCTACGGGCACGGTTTCGGCGGCGCGACGATACTCGCCGTGGGACAATCGGCCAGCCCCCTGGCCGATCCATCCGTTACCCTGGCCGTCGCGGACCTGCTGCCCTGATGGGCGCCATTGTACGACACCAAAACCGCCGCGGACGAACGCTCATGAAACTCATCCTGGCCGTCATCCAGCCGTCGAAGCTGGAAGCCGTCAAAGAAGCCCTCAACCAGGTCGAGGTCTTCCGCCTGACTATCGTGGACGTGCAGGGCTTCGGCCGGCAGAAGGGCCGTTCCGAGGTCTACCGCGGCCACGAACTCACGGTCAACCTGCTGCGCAAGGTGCAGCTGCAGATCGCCGTCAACGAGGACTTCGTAGAGCCGACCGTCAACGCCATCATGGAGGCCGGCCGCACCGGCCCCGAGGGCCGCATCGGCGACGGCAAAATCTTCATCCTGCCGCTGGAGGACTGCATCCGCATCCGCACCGGCGAACGTGGGCCGGAAGCGATTTAACCCATAGTCTATGGCCCTTCTTCCGGAACTAGCGATTTATGGCCGGCAAGAAAACACGCATCATGTATATCGAGCAGAAGACCGGCGACAACGCAGGATGCGCTCGGGTTGGCAGAGTCCACTTTTCCCGCACGGGTCGGACGCTCTACTACCGAGACAAGGCTTTCATGCCGGTTGGTGGCCGAGGGATATACGGCAATTACTACGGCTACGACCGGGCTACCTACGAGGCTTTTATGAACGCCGAGCTGACCGAGCCAGGTCCGATCCCTGGCTTCCTGGGCGAGTTTTGGATTTCCGGCCCAAAAAAGAACGGCCGGGACCGGTATCCGTGCGAGGGGAGCGGGTCGGTGCAAGTGGACGATGACGTGGCCGACGATTATTGGAAGGTTATTCGAGGGATCGAGCGGCATCCTGGCGCCATAGCCGGGGAATAGGGGCTTGCCGGCCGCATTCCGGTTCTCCGGCTAGCTTCCGGTCACGGAATATGGATTAAGAAATTGGATATAATCAAGGTAGAAAAACTGACCGACGAGAAGTGGCTCAACCTCTACGCCGCCTCGTTCCGGCACGGCGACCACCACGGCCGCTGGCTGTTCGCCTCGCGCAAGCCGGGCGACGACCCCTACAAGATCCCCGACCGCTGCGACGCCGTCCTGATCGTGGCCATCCTCCATGAACCGGGCCAGCCGCCGCGGCTGGTGCTGGAGAGGGAATACCGCGTGCCCGTCGGCGGCTACGTCATCGGCCTGCCGGCCGGGCTGCTCGACCCCGGCGAAGGCGTCGAGGACACCGTGCGCCGCGAGCTGCGCGAGGAGACCGGCTTCGAGGTGACTGCCGTGCGCCGGATCACGCCGGCCCTCTACTCGACGCCCGGCCTGACCGACGAGGCCGCCGCCATGGCCTACGTGGACTGCGCGTCCACGCCCGGCGGCAAGGCCGACCTCCAGGACTCCGAGGACATCGAGGTGTTGACGCTCGACTACGAGGAAGTCTGCCGGATGGGCGACCGGACGGACCTGCGTTTCGACGCCAAGGCCTGGATGACGCTCTATATGTATCGACAACTGGGTAAACTCGCCTGAAAGGAGGCGTCCATGACCGCGCCGACGGAACCGGCCCCGCCGGGCCTGTTGCTCTCCGACGACCTGATTTTCGCCAGCCGCATCACCGGCACGGCCCGCGGTCTCGGCCTGGAAGTGCGGCAGGTGCGCGGCGCCGGCCCACTCGCCGAAACGGCCGGAAAGGTCGGGACGCGCTGTGTGATCGTGGACCTGGCCTATCCCGGCCTGGACCTGCCGGACCTCCTGCGCCGGCTCGGCGAGGTGTGCGACCCGCCGCCGCGGGTGGTGGCCTACGGTTCGCACGTGGACGCCGCCGCGCTGCACGCCGCGCGGGAGGCGGGGTGCCGGCCGACGCTGCCGCGCAGCAAATTCGTCGAAGATCTGCCGCGTGAACTGCCGACCTGGTTGGCGGGGCCGGAGTAGCCGGGGCTGGCGAGCGGCGTCTGACGCGCGGTATACTTCCATTGGACCGCGCTCCCCTTCGGGTCGCGGCTAAACGATGGGAGTTGGATTCTGGTGGGAGGTTGTCATGTCAATCCTGCCCGTGGACGGCGCCCCGGTGAACCAGCGCGTCCTGGAAACGCCCGCCCCGATCGTGGACGTGCCGTCGCACGCCGAGGCCGTCTCCCCGCCGCTCCCCAGCGAGGAACAGGTCCGGGCCATCGACAGCGCTTTCGTCCATCAACACCACGAACAGCAGACGGTCGCCAGCATCCTCGGCCTGCGCCTGAGCGTCCTGCTCATGCACGACCTGGCCAAGGACGCCGTGCCGCCCGCCGAAGACGAAGAGACGAAGAAGGCGCCGGAAGGCGATCAGCCGGCGGACGCCTGAGCGTCGGCCCGTTCGGCCAGGCGCTTCTTCTCCATCTCGCCCTCACGCAGGATGTCGGCCTTCTCCTCGACCACGTCGTCTTCCAGCACGGTGTTGTCGATGTGGACCGCCCGCGCGTCGCGCGGGGCGTAGTCCGGCCCCAGCACGTCCAGCACCGTCGGCCGCGTTTGGGGCGTGTGCGGCGGCAGAAAATACCCCTCCACGACCACCGCCTGCTCGCTGTACTCCGGGTACTCCAAGAGCAGTTCGTGCAGCTGGCGCAAGCGGTAGTGCGGGACCGTGGCGAAGAGGTGGTGCGGCAGGTGGTAGTCCTGGCCGATGGGGAAGACGCTGAAACGGATGAACGGGCGGATCAGGAAAACGCGCGTGTTGGTGAGCCAACCGCGGCCGCCGTTGCCGTGCTGGACGAGCTGACGTAGGATCATGAAAAACGCGAACGACGTGAAGATCGGCACGACCCAGAAGAAGAAATAATACGCCGCCGCCCAAACGCCCGTCGCCCAGGTGATCCACGCCAGGGCCGCGAACACCGCCGTCAGGTAACTGGTACGGAGGACGGTGGCGACGCGCGCCGGGACCACCGGATGGACCCGGCTCTGGTGATACTTCGACTTGGGCAACACAAGGTAAAACGCCGCGATTGCCGCCCACAGCGACGCCGGGACCACGGCCAGCCATAGCGGATCCCCGTACCACGTCAGCGCCGTCAGGACGGCGATTTGCAGCAGCAAATAGAGCACGCCGACGCCGACGGCCATTTTCGACGGCTTCCAGTCCTTCCGCAGGTACGGGTTCTTATCGGTGCCCGCGGCGTTGTAGGCGGCGCGAATGCGGATGAAGCGGATCAAATTCGGGAGCCAAAGCTGCTGGACCAGCGTCCGCAGAAACGCGCCCTTGCCGACCGGGAAGTCCAGCCAATGGCCGCTGGTCTTCAGCTGCGACACGTCCGGGTCGCGCTGCGGGTCGTTGACGAACTGATGATGGGCCAGGTGTTGCAGCCGGTAGTGGTGCGTGCTGCTGTACAGCGGGAACATGCACAGCAGGTCGGACGCCAGGTCGTTGAACCAGCGGTTGCGGAACAGGATGTGATGCACCGCCTCATGGGCCAGGCCGCTCAGCTGGTGCTGTCCCGCACCCACCAGCAGGATGGTCAACAAGCCGACCGGCGCGTCCCACAACCAGGACCAACCCATCGCCGCCCGGTAGCGGTCGAACCAGATGGCGCCGCCGATGACCACGGCGAAGTAGAGGTAAATGCGGAGCAGGTAGAGCAGGTTCCAGGTGTTGTCGGTTCGCCGCAGGGATTGCAGGCGTTCCTTGAAGTCGGCGTCTTTCAAGGATTTCTGTCTCGGCTCGAAGAGCTGTACGCTTCCCATATAAAGCATCTCACCCACGGATTCCAGGCAAGAGGGTCCGGCGACCCATCCGACTCATTTCCCCTACCTTATCAACGCATCGACGAGAGGTGAAGTGTGGGATTTCTCCGCCGGACGGAATCCGCCTGCGAGCCGCCGGTATTTCCAGACCAGGGGGCGCGTTCAGGCGGCCCGGTGTTGATGCACGGCGGGGGCGGCCTTCTGGACTTCCGGCACCCGCGAGTGGCCCTTGTGGGCGGTGAAGTTGGCGCGGTAGGCGGCGACCAGGGCGGAATACCCCTTGAGCACCAGCAGGTTCTCGGCGTTCTCGTTCTCGGCCTGGTTCGTGAAGTTGAAGCTGCCGGTGATGAGCGTGCGGTGGTCGATGACCATGACCTTGTTGTGGGCGATGGCGTGGGTGGGGTCGATCAGCGGCGCGAGGCCTTGCTGCACGAAGAATTGCAGATCGGTGTGTTCTTCCTTTTCGTTGCTGTGGTCGAGGACGATCTCGACGTGGAGGCCGCGCAGCTTGGCGTCCACGAGCGCCTGGGCGATCGGCTGGCTGGTGAACGAGTAGGCGAGGACGAGCACCTCGTGACGGGCGTTCTTGATCTCCTGGACGACGACTTCGGTGCAGCCGCCCTTGGGGGAGAAGTGGCAGGCGACCGACGGCGCCGGGAACCAGGCGAGGTAGGCGCGGCGCAGCAGGTAGAGCAGCGTCAAGGCGGCGAAGAAGCCCGTCGCCGCCATCAAGGCGTCCGTGCTATTCAGGGTCGGCATTCGCGGTCCTCCTGACGGAATGGTCGGGCCGAAAGAATACCCCATCGGGCGTAGAGGGGGCAAGGCGAAGGCGGCGAATCGGGCGTCATACCCGCGCCGTCTCCGTTTTCTCTTGGTTCGCCGCCCGGCGCGCCGCGATCTCCTCGCGGAACAGCGCCAGCACCTTGCGGCGGGCGATGGCATCGGCCAGCCGCGGCAGGAACCGGCTCACCAGCACCAGCAAATGGCCCTGGAGCGTCAACGTGACGTCGTGTCGGCCGCGGGTCAGGGACGCCAGCGTGGCGTCGGCCACCTGCTCCGAGGTCATGCCGCGCATGTGGTCGAACTTCAGCATCGCCTTCTGTTCGAGCATGTTTTTCGAGAAATTCGTCTGCGTCAGGCCGGGGCAGACCACCAGCACGTCGATGCCGTCCTTGTCCACTTCCGCCCGCAGCGCCTCGCTAAAGCCCTGCACCGCGAACTTGCTGGCCGAGTATTCGCTGCGCGCCGGCAGGCCGCGCTTGCCGGCGATCGACGAAATGTTCACCACGGCCGGCGTCACGCCCTGCCGCAGCAGCGGCAGACAAACGCGCGTCGTCTCCGTCAGGCCGAAGAAGTTGACCTCCATGATGGCGCGCAGCCGTTCCGGCCCCACGTCGGCGAAATGGCCGGTCGCGCCGATGCCGGCGTTGTTCACCAGCACGTCCAGGCCGCCGAAGTGTTGCGTCGCCGCCTCGACCATCCGCCGGCGGTCGTCCGCCGAGGTGATGTCGGCCTCAACCGTCTCCAGCACGCCGCCGTTGGCTTTCGCCTCGCGGGCCAACTCCACCAGCAGGACGGCCGAACGCGCGGCCGCCAACACCCTCATGCCGCGCCCCGCGGCGGCGACGGCCAGCGCCCGGCCGATGCCCTGAGAGGCGCCCGTGATAAGGATTCGCAACCCCGCCAGCTTGCGACGCCGACCCATGACTCGCCCCCCGTCCCGTCGTACCAAAAGAGATGGAAGAAAGGGCTTGGATTCGCCCCCACAACCATTGTGCGCGGCGGGCCGCGGGCGGGGCAAGACGGGGAAGCCAGGCGAACCGCGGGATCGCCGGCGGCGGCAAGGGTTTTAGCGAATCCGCCGGTTGAATGGGGGGTGGCCGCGCCGAAAGGCGTGCGTAGGATTCCCGCAAGAACCAAACACCCATTCCGGAGGCGCCTTATGCTCAAGACGCGCGAGGTTCGGCTGGGGAAATTCGACCCCGACATGGCGCGGGGAACGCTGCGGACCAGCCGCGACGGCCGCCGCGTGGCCTACGTCCTCCGCATCCATCATCCGGGGCACGGCGTCATCATGCCGTGGGAAGCGGCCGAGCACGATTTCCTCGGGATGCTCGAGCGCAAGGTCCGCGGCCGGGACTGCATGGCGGTCGTGGTGGACGACGCCCGGCAGGGGGAGTACGACGAGATCGAATCCCTGACCCTCAGCCCCGACGGCCGGCGCGTCGCCTACGCGGCCCGGGATGGCGATTATTGGTGCGCCGTCCTGGACGGCGAGGCGGGCGAAAAGTACGATCGGGTTTCCGGACTCTGTTTCAGCCCCGACGGGCGGCGTATGGCTTACGCGGCCGAGGCGGACGGCGGTTGGCGGGTCGTGGACGATCGAGGCGAGGGAGACTTTTGCGATCAAATTGAAGAGGCCAGCCCGCTGTTCAGCCCCGACGGCGCCCATCTGGCTTACGGGGCCGTGAAGGATGGGGAATGGCGTGTTATGATCGATGGCGTCGCGGGCAAGGGCTACGACGGGATCGGCAACCTCCTGTTCAGTCCCGACGGCCGGCGGCTGGCCTACTGGGCGGGTCCGGTCGGCGATCAGCGCGTGGTGATCGATGGGGTCGAGGGCAACGCCTACCACGGCGTTCTGGTCGGCACGCTCCTTTTCAGTCCCGACGGCCGGCG
>Ga0182024_10015710_pt1 | contig 14450 bp, 12 predicted proteins | sample P32metaG_FD_120480 | JGI IMG/M metagenome (GOLD analysis project Ga0182024, IMG submission 120480) | Permafrost microbial communities from Stordalen Mire, Sweden - P3-2 metaG (Illumina Assembly) | ecosystem: Environmental > Terrestrial > Soil > Wetlands > Permafrost | place: Sweden: Stordalen... | reverse complement strand
TTCGCGCGATCGGCCCTGCCGCGATCGATCTCGCGCGCGCCGAGGGCCTCGAGGCGCATGCCCGCTCCATAGCGATTCGGCTCGATTCCTCGCGAAGCTGATGGCGGGAGGCTCGCAGCGTATTGCCAGAATCACGCTCGACGAGCGAACTGTCATCAGTCGCAAAGCGGATATTGAACATGAGCGTGCGTCGGCGATTTTCGATCTCCTGGAGGAAAACAATTTCGCTCCCGCAAGCGGAGTCGACGGCCCGTTTCATCTTCACCTCGAAATTCAGGAAAACCGAATCATTTTCGAGATTCGAACAAGCGAGGACGTCCCGCTGGAGCGCATACCGGTTCCTCTCACGGCATTTCGGAAGATCATCAAGGACTATTTTCTTATTTGTGAGAGCTACAACAACGCCGTGCGAACCGCGCCGTTGTCGCGAATTGGTGCCATCGATCAGGGCCGACGTGCGCTGCATAACGAAGCGGCCGAGCTGATGCAGGCACGCTTGGCCGAGCATGTGGGCGTAGATTTCGATACGGCCCGGCGGCTTTTTACCCTGGTCTGCGTATTACACATTCGAGGTTAGGAGGACGGCCTTTTTGCCGAAGCAGCGCTTCATACTAGCCTCCTTCTCGCCGCGCCGCCGTGACCTTCTCAACCAGGTCCGTCTGCCTCCGGACTTGGTTGATCCGCCCGACTTGGATGAAAGCCCGATGCGCGACGAACTCCCCGTCCCGTACGCGTTGCGGGTCGCCCAAGCCAAGGCGCAAATCGTGGCACGTCGTCACATGGACAGTTTTGTTCTTGCTGCGGATACGGTTGTGACGTGCGGAAGGCGGATACTGTCCAAGGCGGACGATATCGAGACGGCGCGCGGCTGCCTCCAGCGACTTTCCGGACGCCGCCATCGCGTTGTCGGCGGCATTGCACTGGTAACGCCGCAAGGAAAACTTCTCGCGCGGGCCGTTACCACCATGGTGGCTTTCAAACGGCTAAGCCCCAGCGAAATTGAAGACTACCTCGCTAGCGGCGAATGGCGCGGCAAGGCGGGAGGTTATGCGGTACAGGGCTTGGCGGCCCGGTATGTGCGGGAAATCCGCGGGTCTTACAGCAATGTAGTAGGCTTGCCCCTTTTCGAGACCATAAATCTTCTCGCGGGCCAGGGCTTCAAGCCCGCCCGGCAGATTGGGTCATTCCGGGCATGACGCGGCGATTGCTTCTTTCCGTTTCTCCGGGTGAGGTTTGGGCGGCGCTGGTCGTCGCTGATGAGTTGATTGAATTGCGGCTTCTGAGAACCGGCGCAGAGCCGCGGACGGGCGACATTTTTCTTGGTCGCGTGATCCGAATCCGCCGGGAACTGTCCGCGGTCCTTATCGATATTGGAGCAACCCGTCCTGGATTTCTCAGCGGCGAAGATATGTTGCCAGCAGACCACTTCGAGGAGGGCCAAGCGGTAATTGTTCAGGTTACCAAGGAGGCTCGAGCAGACAAAGCCGCCGGGGTGACGACGAAGCTTGGCGTCAATGACGCCCGACGACGGTCCATTCTCTCCGCGGCCGAGAAGGCGACGCCGCCTAGTATACTCGAGGAGCGGAATATCGCGGTCGTCGTCGCCTTGAAGGAATTCGTCGAATCCCCGCTAGACGAAATTGTTGTTGACGATGCCGTGGCGTTCGCCGAGGCGCGTGCTTGGCTCGCGCGCAATCGGCCCGAGTTGACGGCCGTGCTTTCGCATCACCGCGAAAAGACTTCGCTATTCCAAACCCATGGTATCGGGCCATCGATTGATGCAGCCTTGGCGCCGCGACTCCCCCTGCCGGACGGCGGGTCCCTCACCATCGAGACCTTGGCGGCCGCAACGTTCATCGATGTCGATAGCGGGCGTGGATCGGCCCACGCGACAAATCTGGCCGGGGCTGCTCTCATTGCTCGACACATTATTTTGCGCAATCTCGCGGGTCCGATCGTCATCGATTTTATCGGTATGAAGAGTCGGCAAGATCGGCAAAAGTTAGAGGAGGCCCTCGCCGAGGGTCTTGCGGACGAACCTCACCTTCAACTTCTCGGTTGGACGCGCCTCGGTCATTTCGAACTCGCGCGCAAGAGAAAAGGCGTTCCACTCATGGAGCTTCTTTTCGAACCTTCTACGCTGGGGTTCGTAAAAAGACCGCTGACCGTCGCGCTGGAAGCTTTACGCGCCCTCCAACGTCAATCCGAACAAACACCGGGTAGGCGCTTTGGGATTCGCGCTCACCGGCAAGTCGCCATTGCGTTGGAATTTGACGCGATTCGGGCGCGACGCGAACTCGAAGCACGTCTCGGCTATCCGATTGCGATAACCGACAATCGGGAGGAGCGGCACACTTATGATATCGTCCCTATAACCACCGGAAATTACCATGGTACCTAAAGAGCCGACCCCGAGAACGCGCTGTCCGATTTGCGGGAAGGCGACGCTGCTTCGGTTTCGCCCCTTTTGTTCCGCGCGCTGTCAAACAATGGATTTGGCACGCTGGATTGGGGGTAATTATCGAATCCCCTCGGAAGCAGGCGAAGAGCTTGAGGAAACGCGCGGAGACACTGATGCCGATGAATAATTCCGGCGAACGGTCAGCCTGGACACTATGGGCGGTTTCTGCGATAAGCCGCCTCTTCATCTGGCGCCCAGGTAGCTCAGTTGGTAGAGCAGCGGACTGAAAATCCGCGTGTCGGTGGTTCAATTCCGCCCCTGGGCACCATCCCCGATCCGCCGATAAAATCGAATTAGGCCAAGGTCTCAAAAACGTCCGTGCCCGGGGGCCTCCGCTCAATATGAAGCCGATACCAAAGCGCATAGAACAACAAATTCCACGCGGCGGCGGCAAATCGCCTTTCACCACCGCGCCGAAAAGCTTCGTCTATTGCGCCCGAATGGCAAATGTCCTCGATGCAGCCTTGTTTCGCCACAAGAGGTGCGAGCCGGGCGGATTCCTGGGCAATCCAGGAGCCTGCCGGTACCGTAAATCCTTGCTTGGGCGCGAACGGCATCGTCCCTGGTATCCTTCGGGCAAGCCATTTGCGCAACAGCACCTTGCCATGCCCATTAGACACTTTCAATTGATCGGCAAGGCCAAATCCAAATCGTGCCACCCGGCGATCTAGGAATGGCGTGCGGCCTTCGACCCCATGCGCCATAAGGCAACGATCGAGCTTCAGAAGTAGGTCGTTGGGCAACCATTCGGCGCAATCGGTTGCCTGCGCGGCTTGCAGAGGGGTATGCGCTCGGGCCAACGCCTTCCCTTCCGCCGCAGTCAGTTCGTCGCGCCAATCTCCCATGTCCGCGCGGAGCGCGCCGAGCGGATCAAGAGCGCCGCGGCGCCGCGGCGCCCGGCCGCCCAACCATTTCGGCCGCATGGCGCGCCTATATCTTCCATAGCCGGCAAACATCTCATCGCCGCCCTCCCCGGATAGAACCACCTTGATACCGGCCGCGCGGGCCGCCGCCGCCAGCTTGTAGCTCGGTACGGCCGCGTAATCGGCGGCAGGATCATCCAACGCCATTGCTACTTTGGGCAAAAATCGCCAAAAATCCGAAACTCCGAATTCGACTTCAATGTGTTCCGCTTTGAGCGAACGAGCGACGCCGCGTGCCTGCTCCAGTTCGTTCGCGCCGAACGCCGCATCGAAGCTAGCGGTGAACGTGACAACCGGCCGCTCGTTCAGACTCGCCATCATTGCGAGCAGGGCCGACGAATCGATCCCACCCGATAAGAACATGCCATAGGGCACATCGGAGCGCTGATGAAGCGTTACGCTGTCGGCGAAAATCTCGTCGAAGGCGTCGAGCGCTTCGGTTTCATTGCCCGATGCCGGCGGCATCGGAAAAAACGTATCGGCCTGATGGCGCTGCACGATTCGGCCCCGCTCGATCACCAGCGTCTCGCCCGCCAAAACACGATTTATTCCGGCAAAAATAGTCTGTCGCCCCGCCGTGAACTGAAGCTGTAGAAGTTGGTTTCGAGCTTGCGGCACTAATTTCGGTTCGACCAAGCCCGCCGCAATCAAGGCCTCGGGCTCCGAGGCGAATGCAAACCATTCGCGATGTTCGAGATAGTAAAGCGGCTTAATACCGAAGGAATCGCGTGCGAGCACGAGACGGTGGGCTTGCGGATCATGCAGAGCGATCGCATACATACCCCGCAAGTGAGCGGTGAAATCGAGACCGTACCGCCGATAGAGCCGCAAGGGCGGTTCACAATCCGATGCCGTCGAAAAAACGATACCCGGCATCTCGGAACGCAACTCGATGTAGTTGTAAATCTCGCCATTAGCTACGAGCGCGGCGCCACCTGGCTCACGAATTGGCTGGTCGCCAGTCACCAGATCGATGATGGCAAGCCGTGTCTGAACCATCGCAACGTCGGCGGCGCGATAATTCCCCACTCCATCGGGGCCCCGGTGCGTAAGAGATTGCGCCATTGCGGCCACAAGATGAGGCGGTGGGGTCTGACCATTCTTGCTCGCTATACCCGCAATGCCGCACATTACCGCGCAATACTTTCAAAGAAATCGCGATAGAGCCCACTTACGCGTCGCTCGCTATATTGAACTTCATAAGCCTCGCGACCCGCCTTCCCCAGTTTTGCCCTCAATTTAATGTTTTCGCTAAGTCTGCGGACGGCAAAAGCCAGGGCATCAGAGTCGTCGATGGGCACCAGCAGTCCGGTCTCATGATCGGTGACCAAGCGTTTCGGGCCTTGGCTCTTGGTCGCGACCACCGCGCGCCCGGAAGCCCACGCCTCAAGAATGACGTTGCCTAGCGGCTCCACGCGCGACGGACAAACCAGTATATCGGCGGCCGCGAGCAGCCCGGCGTAGTCTTCGCGCCAGCCGAGAAAGCGAACCCGTTCCGCGATGCCCAGCCTGCGCGCCTCCCGCTCGAGGCTGGAACGAAGTTCGCCTTCTCCTGCGATCCAGAGATATGCTCCCGGAACGTCGGCAAGCGCCGTTAGCAATACGTCAAACGCTTTGTTGTGATGTAATCTTCCGAGCGCAAGCGCGAGTGGAACGTCCGGAGGAGTCGTTAGACTTGAGCGCGAAACCGCCACTTCGTTCGGCTCCGGAACGAAATTAGGCAAATAATGTACCTGAGTTGGCGACCAACCGTTGCGAACAAGATAAGCAGCGATATCTTGAGTGTTCGCGATCAAATGATCGCAATGCCGATAATATCTGAGATTGTAGTAGCCCCCGAGACGCGCGACATGGACGAATTTGCGCGTATTCGCAATTTTACAGGCAAATGTGGCGCGGTTCATCCAGGTGAAGACGACCCCTGGTTCGTAGGCCGCGATGATATTTTCCAGTCGCCTGCCGGTCACAAAGTCGAATATACCGCCAAATGGCAGGTGATCGACCGTCAATCCAGCCGCGCGGAGGCGCGCGCTGCGGTCAGGGTGGTCGCGAATGACCAAATGCTGGTTTTCGCCAACCTGTCGAAGAGCTATGGCGAGTCGTTCGAAAAATAATTCCGCGCCCCCAAACCTTGCCCCGGCGATGGCTTGCAGGAGCCGAGTCAAGTCAGCAACTCTTCAAATCGCGTCGCCACCTGAGTCCACGAAAGGCCGCGTTGACAAGCTAGCGCCGCCTGGTGATGCCGGCGCCAAAGCATATCGTCGGTAAGTAGCGAGATTGCAGAAGCGGCGAATTTCGATTCGTCGGCCGTCACCATCCCGGTCACACCATTGACGACACGTTCTGGAAGCGAGCCGAGCGGCTGAACCACAGCGGGAATACCAAGCGCTTGAGCCTCCGCCACTGATAGACAGAATGTCTCACCCTCATCGCCGCGATATAGCATGACGCGGGCCGACATGAGGGCGGTGATCAGCGCCGACCGCGGCAAAGGAGGGTGAGCGCGGATGCCGATTGTTGACAACGCCGCGGCGCGAGAGAGAGATGCTTCCATCGCCTTTGCCTTAGCGCCATTCTCGGCCCGATAGACGGAGGGCCCCGCGTAAATGTGAAACTCCGCTTCCGGTACCGCTGGGTGGACGAAACGCTCCCAAAGATCGAGGAGCCAATCAAGTCCACGCAATGGGTTCGAGGTAAAAACCGCCAACGGCCTCGGGGGATCGCGGGGAGTGGCATGCCGAAATGGGTCGGCAACCCCATATGGAATGACGACCCGCCCGCCGCTGGGAATCCACCACGGCACGGTCCGCGCGTGATATTCGCCGCTAATAACCAAGATCGGCCGCCACCGGGCCAGTGGCACGAAATAGCGTGGCTTACGCAAATAGGCGCCAGGATTGTGAAGCCAAAAGATGCGTTTACGCGCTCGGGGAACGAGACCAATCAGTCGGTGTCCGCGATTGGCGATATAAAGATCGGCCTCTCCGGGCAGGCCGGATGCAAGCGGCGCCCACTCGACTCCGTTTCGGTTACGCAGCGCCGCGCATTGATTTCTCACACGAACGTCGTGGCCGTTGATCGCGAAACCTTCGGCAAGGGCAAGGAACGCCGCTTCCGCGCCACCCATCGGCCGGCAATCGGGCGTGGCACCATCGAACGCGACACCGTCGTCGACCATGACGATCTTCGCCATCAGGCGGCAATCCCGGCAATGCGCCGCCAAAGACGCCGCGCCGATTCCTCGACTGCATCGACGCTCAAACTATCCATTAATGTCTCTTGTTTGCGATAATCGTAGTCTGGTGCGGTAACCAATGTCCTATAGGGGATGGCCGTCGCAGCGACCGCCGTATGCGATCCCCAGGGTGCATAGCGCTCCGGTGGGCTCGGGCCGAACAATCCAAGTGTCGGCGTGCCGACAGCGGCCGCGATGTGCATCAGGCCGTTATCGTTCCCGACGAACAACGCCGCCCGCCTGAGAACCGCCGCGGCGGTGAGAAGACCGATCTTTCCGACAAGGTCAATAATCTGCTCCGGCGGGAACGCATTCAAGATCGGCAAGATCTGAGGGCGCTCATGGGCCGCCGCCATTACCAAGATACGGGCGCCGGAGAGGATGGCCCCTGGTGCCGAAAGTCGCCGTGCCAATTCCGCGAACCGGGACGCGCGCCATTGTTTGGCACCCCAATTTGCCGTCGGTCCCAGTGCCAGCAAATTAGAGCCGTCGGATATCAGATTCGCTGCCTCGCGTTCATGGCGCAGCGTGGACCACAGATAAGGCGAGGGCGGCGGATCAAGATCGAATAACCGTCCGAGTTGACGAACGCGATGCTCGCCCAGGTCGCCTTTGTCGATAACATGTCGGCGCTTCGCGGGCAAAATGAACGATAGAGCCGAGCGGCGCAGATCGACGACGAGGTCCCAATGGATTAGAGCGATCCCTCGGTAGAGCTCTAGCCAATGAAGAGAATAGGGCCGCTTCGCCACCGGTATTATGCGCTCAAGAGTCGGAACGGCCTCGAATAGGGGTGCGGCAACGGGGCCCGCTACGATCGTGAAGCGTGCGTCGGGATAGCGGGCAACGAGATAGTGCAGGAGTCCGGTCGAAAGGACGGCATCGCCGATTCGAGTTGCGGTGACGAAAAGAATTTTCATGCGTCGGGCGGGTTATAAGAGTACCCGCGCGACTTGCCAAGACTTCTGGCTCCGCCTACCTACGGATCACAAAGCGAGGTGCGACCATGGCCGGGCGTTATTTTGCATTACTTGACGATGAACGAGGCGTAATCGAAATTACGGGTCCCGACCGCCGCGAGTTCCTTCAAGGTCTCATCACCAACGATACTGCCAAACTCTCCCCCGAGAGAGCGTTGTATGCGGCGTTGCTGACCCCCCAAGGCCGCTATCTACACGATTTCTTTCTTGTTGAAATGCCGGAGGCGTTTCTTCTCGATGCCGAACGGGCCCGGCTGGAGGATTTGCTTCGCCGGCTTACCCTCTACAAGCTGCGCTCTCGCGTCGATCTAAAGATCGCCAGGGAAATGTTTCACATCGTCGTGGCGTTTGGGGAAGACGCGCTCCAGTGTTTGGGCCTTCGGCCCGATGTCGGCGCCGCAAGATCTTTCGAAGGCGGAATAGCCTATGTGGATCCTCGCCTGACGAACCTCGGAGCGCGAATCATTCTGCCTCGCGAAGTGCCGGTCGCCTCCCTTCGGAACTTGCAATTCGTCAGCGCGCAATCGGATGCTTACGACGATTTGCGCTTGTCCCTTGGAATTCCCGACGGCAGCCGCGATTTGCCGATCACGAAAGCGCTATTATTGGAAGCGGGATTCGACGAACTCAACGGGATTGATTGGAACAAGGGTTGCTATGTTGGTCAGGAACTCACCGCGCGCACGAGATATCGTGCGCTGATCAAGAAGCGGTTGATGCCGGTCCAAGTGACCGGCCCAATGCCGCCGCCTGGAAGTCCAATTATGTTGGGGGAGGAGGATGTCGGGGAAGTCCGGTCCGGACGCGATGGCGTTGCGCTCGCCTTGTTGCGGCTCGACGCCTTGCGGGAGGCATCGCGGGATCATCCGCTGCGCGCCGGGGAGGCCCGCCTCACGCCCAGTAAACCTGCCTGGGCGAATTTTCAAATCTAGGCGAATCGCTCGTTCGGTTCGGAATCGGGCGCTGCGTCGTATCGACTGGTCGCGGGACCGCCAACCGCTTCCGGTAAGTTCCGTGAAACAGATCAGACGCCGATGCGCAAGGCGGTATGAATCAAATATTCGGCAAAATCCCTGGGCTTGAGCTTTAGCATCTTCGGCAGCTCACCGCCGGCAAGCGTAGCCGCCACGAGGATATGGCTCTCGACATGCGCCTCCGCGACTTTGAAAATTCCTGTGGCACCCCGAAGACGCGGATAAAACATTGGATCGATCATTTTTTCTTTGCGCTGAAGCCGGACCAAGATTCCGGCCTCATCCAGATCTTCGTCCCCGACGTACTTCTTCACGACAGACCAATCTTTTTCGCCACCCCATCCCTCCGCCACGAGCGGCTCTGGTGCACCTTCGCTACAGCCAACCTTGAAAACGCGCTTGCCGAGGCCGACGTCCGACGCCCACCGGGAAAACGTGCCGCTACGCGCGACATAAAGCGTGGCCATGTCTCGCCGTCTCTACGCTAGTCCGTCGATCCCCCGCCGCGCCAACGCGGCTTGGGCGGCAGCAAGGCGTGCTATTGGGACTCGATAGGGCGAACAGGATACGTAGTCGAGTCCCAATGTCTCGCAGAAAGCGATCGAGGCCGGATCGCCACCATGCTCGCCACACAAGCCAACTTTTAAGTCCTTCCGCGTCGCGCGGCCGCGCTCGATACCGATCTTCATCAGTTCGCCGACGCCATCGCGATCGATAGTAACGAATGGATCTTGCTCAAGAATGCCCAGCTTCTGATAAGCGCCAAGGAAGCTACCGGCATCGTCGCGCGATAACCCAAGACACGTCTGCGTAAGATCGTTCGTGCCAAAGCTGAAAAATTCAGCCGTTTGGGCAATTTCGCCCGCCCTGAGGGCCGCGCGGGGCAATTCGATCATGGTACCGACAAAGTACGGAACCGTCACGGAGGTTGTTTTCACTATTTCTGCCGCGAGGCGATCGATCATAGCCTTGAGAATATCGACTTCCCTCTTGGTTGCGACCAGTGGAATCATGATTTCGGGTGCGATAACCGCCCCGGTTTCCGTGATGACGTGCGCGGCTGCTTCAAAAATCGCGCGCACCTGCATTTCGTAAATTTCTGGCGACGTAATCCCCAGGCGGCAACCTCGATGGCCGAGCATCGGGTTGGCCTCGTGCAGAGCAGCGGCCCTATGCCGGATCGTTTCTACGTCCTGCCCGGTTGCCGAGGCGACTTCTCGGAGCTCCGCGTCGGTTTTCGGCAAAAATTCGTGCAGCGGCGGATCCAATAGACGGATCGTCACCGGGAGTTCACGCATGATATCGAAGATATCGATGAAATCCCGACGCTGCATCGGCAAGAGCTTGGCGAGCGCCACGCGTCTGCCTTCGACGTCGGCCGCCAATATCATTTCGCGCACCGCGACGATGCGATCTCCGTCGAAGAACATGTGCTCCGTGCGGCACAACCCGACACCTTCGCAACCGAACCCACGTGCGGCTTTGACGTCGCTCGGTGTATCGGCGTTCGCGTATATTTTCATGCGGCGCACGGCATCGGCCCAATCCATGATGGTCGAGAAGTCACCGGAAAGCTCCGGTTGGATGGTAGCCAGCTCGCCCAAAATTACTTCTCCGGTCGCGCCGTCGATGGTAATAATGTCCCCTGCTTTTGCGGTGACGCCGCCAACCGTGAATTTTCCAGCCGCATAATCGACGCGAAGATCACCGGCGCCCACCACGCAGGGACGCCCCATGCCTCGCGCCACGACGGCCGCATGGCTTGTCATTCCGCCCCGCGCGGTCAGAATTCCTTTTGCCGCGTGCATCCCATGAATGTCGTCGGGGCTGGTCTCGATCCGCACTAGGATGACGGACTCACCCTTCGCTTTACCCGCTTCGGCCTCCGTCGCCGAAAAAACGATTCGTCCGGAAGCAGCGCCGGGCGATGCCGGCAATCCCCGCGTTAGGACGTTTCTTTTCGCCTCTGGATCGAGACGTGGATGCAGGAGTTGATCGAGAGACGCCGCATCGATCCTTTGGACTGCCTCATCGCGCGCGATGAGGCCGCTATCGGCGAAGTCGGCCGCTATTTTAAGGGCCGCCTGCGCGGTTCGTTTTCCGGTGCGTGTTTGCAGCATGTACAGCCTGCCTTGCTGCACAGTGAACTCGATGTCCTGCATATCCCGATAATGTACTTCGAGGGTCTTTCGGACGTCGCTTAGTTCCGCGAAGACGGTCGGCATGACTTCTTCCATGGCCGGCAGTGAAGAGCCGTTGGCCATTTTGCTGGCCACTGTAAGATGCTGGGGCGTGCGGATACCGGCGACCACGTCTTCCCCTTGCGCATTTACTAGATATTCGCCGTAGAACTCATCCTCGCCCGTGGAAGGATTCCGCGTGAACGCGACGCCGGTCGCACAATCTTTTCCCATATTGCCAAAGACCATCGCCTGAACGTTGACGGCCGTGCCCCAACCGGTCGGGATGTTGTTAAGGCGGCGGTAGGTAACGGCGCGGGGATTCATCCATGAGCCGAACACCGCCCCGATGGCACCCCATAGCTGATCCTGCGGATCTTGGGGAAAAGGCTTGCGAAGGGCTTTGTTGAGCATCCCCTTGTACGCGGCGATCAGGGCTTGCCAATCCTCGGCCCTAAACTCAGTATCCAACATTGCACCGGCCGCAAGCTTGTGTTTCTCCAGCAACTCCTCGAAATGATGATGCTCGATTCCCAAGACAACTTGACCGTACATCTGGATGAAACGACGATAGGAATCGTAAGCAAAGCGTGGATCGCCGCTTATCTTCGCCAAACCTTCCACGGTTCGATCGTTAAGGCCGAGATTTAGCACCGTATCCATCATGCCCGGCATCGACGACCGCGCTCCCGAGCGAACCGATACAAGGAGCGGATTGGTTCCATCCCCGAAGATCGCTCCGATACGTTGCTCGATTGTCGCGAGAGCCTCTGCAACCTGGCTCGCAAGGTCTCCGGGATAGGTCTCGCCGTTAGCGTAGAAGTGCGCGCAGACCTCGGTTGTGATAGTGAATCCTGGAGGCACCGGGAGACCTAGCAGACTCATTTCGGCGAGATTCGCTCCTTTGCCGCCAAGGAGATCCTTCATTGAGGCGTTGCCGTCAGCGGATCCGTCCCCAAACCCATAAACCCACCGCTTCATTTGCCGCCCGCACTCTCGACTTTGGAGAAATCAGCCACGCAATCGAATGTATTCCGGATTCGCGCCAACAGCCGAAGGCGATTGGCACGCAGTTCGGGGTTTGCGACATTCACGGTCACGTGAGCAAAAAAATCGTCGATCGGCCTTCGCAGCGCCGCGAGCGCGGTCATGGCGCCGGAAAAATCCTCTTTTGCCAATCTATCCGCGCTTCGATCGGCCGCTTCATCGAGCCTTGCCATGAGTGCTCTCTCCTCCCCCTGCTCCAAGCGAGCGCGCTCCGGTGCGGCAACATAGGCGACACCATGGACTTTTTCTTCGATGCCGACGATGTTGGACGCCCGCCGGTAAGCCGTCAGCAGATTGGCGCCGGCTTCGGTCCTGAGAAAATCGTCCAACGCTTCGGCGCGGCGAACCAGACGAAAGAGATCGTCTTCGCCTAGGACGAATACGGCGGCAACTAGATCGTGACGCACACCTCGCTCGCGCAAATGCACCTTGAGGCGGTCTTCGAAAAATTCCAGTAGATCACGGATTGCTCCGTCAGCTTCCGTGAGGCCCTGATGGCCAGCACATCCAAGATTGAACAGGTCTTTGAGACCGATGCGGAGGTCGTTTTCCAAAATGGTACGAATGACGCCAAGAGCGGCGCGGCGCAGGGCGTATGGGTCCTTGGAGCCAGTCGGGGTTTCGCCGATAGCAAAAAAACCGACCAAGGTATCGATCTTGTCCGCGAGCGCCGTTGTGATGCTGATGGGCGCCGTCGGACACCGATCGTTCGGTCCGACGGGCGAATAATGCTCGGCGATTGCGGCTGCTACGGCGGACCCCTCACCATCATGCGCCGCGTAATAACGGCCCATGACGCCTTGAAGCTCCGGAAATTCACCGACCATGCCGGTCGACAAATCCGCCTTGCAAAGTTCCGCGGCACGGCGCGCCGTGCGGGCTTCCGCACCAGGGACATGAGCCGCCAGCGCCTCCGCGAGAACAACCATTCGGCCAACTTTGTCTAGCATGCTGCCTAAGCGCGCGTGGAAGACGCGCTCGCTCAGCTTCGGCAATCGCGAAGCGAGCGAAGCCTTACGATCTTGATCCCAGAAGAAGCGGGCATCGGAAAGGCGCGCGCGCAATACCCGCTCATTGCCCGCGACAATTCCCGCACCTCCATCGTCCGCCAAATTGTTGGCCACGAAAAGAAAACGAGGCGCAAGGGTGCCGTCGCGGCGGCGGCACGAAAAATATTTCTGATGGGAGCGCATTGAGGCGGTAAGAACCTCAGGCGGCAAATCCATGAAATTCGGATCGATCGCGCCCGTTAGGACCACCGGCCATTCGACCAGCCCCGTCACTTCATCGAGCAGCGCCGGGTCATCTTTAGGGGCGAGATCGATCTTGGCCGCGCATTCGTCAAGCGCGCGCCCGATTGTCTGCCGTCGATCCCGGGCGTCGAGGACCACATACGCCTCGCGTAACTTGCGATGGTAGTCCGCGAAACCTTCGACGATAAATTTTTCTGGGGCAAGAAAGCGATGGCCGCGCGTTTCATTCGCCACTGAAATAGCGCCCATATTGATGGGGATGACCGCGCCATCGAATAGCGCGAGCACGCTTGTGATCGGCCTCACCCAGCGAACCGGCATGGTGGGGAAACGCATGGATCGGGGCCATGGAAAATCGGCGAGCAGCGAGCTTAGCAGTCCAGGTAGAATCGACGATGTGGAACATCCATCGCGCCGGATCTGCGCAAAATAGAATATTCCCTTTCCGGTATCACGTTCCTCGCAATCCTGGAGCGATGCAATTCCGTTGGATTTCAAAAAGCCTTGGATCGCGGCTTCCGGCGCGCCGACCCGCGGACCGCGGCGTTCCTCAAGCAAACTTGGCTGCGCCTCGGAAACGCCTTCTGCCCAGAAAGTGAGTCTTCGCGGCGTGACAAAAGACCGGGTCTCGCGCGGAACGAGTCCGGACTTACCGAGACGTTCTTGCGCAAGGCGCGCGAAATCCAACGATGCGCGCCCTTGCATGCGCGCCGGTATTTCCTCGGTAAGTATTTCTATCAGCAATTCGGGCATTAAGACTCGGCGTTATCCGCTGCGAGCCACCCTTCGCAGCAACCTTTCGCGAGCGCTCGCACCCTAGCGATGTAGGCCGCGCGTTCCGTGACGGAGATCGCTCCGCGGGCGTCCAGCAAATTGAATTGATGGCTTGCCTTGATGCAGTAATCGTAAGCCGGAAGCGGGAGCTTATGTTCGAGCAAGGCCCGGCACTCTTTTTCCGCATCGGCGAAATGACTGAACAGAAGTCCGGTGTCGGCTCGTTCGAAATTGAACGCCGAAAATTCACGCTCGGCGCGGAGAAAGACATCGCCATAGGTAACGCCGGCTCCGTTAAAGGCCAGCGCGTAGACATTGTCGATACCCTGGATATACATCGCAAGGCGTTCGAGACCGTACGTGATCTCGGTCGAGACGGGATCGCATTCGATTCCCCCCACCTGTTGGAAGTAGGTGAATTGAGATACTTCCATTCCGTCGAGCCACACCTCCCAACCCAACCCCCAAGCTCCGAGAGTGGGGCTTTCCCAATCATCCTCGACGAATCGGATGTCGTGATGTTTAGCCTCGATGCCGAGGACGGCCAAGCTCTCGAGGTAAAGCGCCTGACTTTGGGCGGGCGCCGGTTTGAGAATTACCTGGAACTGATAGTAGTGCTGAAG
>Ga0182024_10015709_pt1 | contig 14451 bp, 14 predicted proteins | sample P32metaG_FD_120480 | JGI IMG/M metagenome (GOLD analysis project Ga0182024, IMG submission 120480) | Permafrost microbial communities from Stordalen Mire, Sweden - P3-2 metaG (Illumina Assembly) | ecosystem: Environmental > Terrestrial > Soil > Wetlands > Permafrost | place: Sweden: Stordalen... | reverse complement strand
GCAGCCGACTGAGGGCTAACGCGGAACCCGGCCGCCGCCGGCGCCCGGCTCGGTAGCGGGACCGCGGGGCGGGGCGATTCCCAGCACCCGCATCGCCTTGAGCCCCAGTGAGAGCTTCTCCCGGCCGTCGGTGGAGGACACATCCAGGCCGGTGAGCTCCCGGACGCGCTCAAACCGGTAGCGAATCGTGTGACGGTGGGTGATCAGACGCGACGCCGTCGCGTTGACGTTGGCGTCACAGTCCAGGAAGGTCGCCAGCGTCCCCAGCAGGTCGGTCTCGTACTGCTCGTCGTAGGAGACGAGCGGGCGGACGGTCTCGTCGTAGAAGCGCTTGAGCTCGGCGGGGTCGCTCATGTAGGGCAGGAGCAGCTGGTAGGTCCCGGTCTCCTCATAGCCCAGCTCCGAGTTCTCGGCGTCGCCCTCGACCACGTTGACGGCCAGCAGGGCCTCGTTGTAGGCGCGATGGAGATCCAGCGGATCCTCCACCCGCCGGCTGCGCCCGAGCGCGAAGGCAAATCCCGCCAGACCGGATTCGAGCTCGCGCAGCACCGCCGAGGACACCCGCCGGCCGGCGTCGCCGCCGCTGTCGGGAATCAAGAGCACCACCTCTCCCCCCTCGACCTCGGTGGGCGACGCGATCGAGCCCGAGGCGACCGAGCGGGCGCCGCGGCCGGCGACCGCGAGCAGCCGCCGGCGCCAGTCGTCCTCGGTGGGATTGCGGGGATGGGCGCGGACCACGGCCACGCTGGCCCCCAGTGACAAATCTGTGCCGAGCTCCTTGCCCCGGGCGATCAGGTCGCCGTGGTCCTCGATGGCGCGCGCCAGCACCGCGCGCTGAAAGCTGGTGGCGGCCTCCTCGGAGGCGCGCTCGGGAGCCCGCACGCGTTCCACCTCGGAGGCAATCAGCGTGGTCACCAGCCGCAGCACGGCGCTGTCGGGGGTGCGCTCGCGACTGCGCATCCGCAGCTGGCCGACCGATGAGTCGGCGACCTTGAGCTCGACCGTGGTGACGTCGTCGGCGTCTCGCATCAGCGAGCGCTCGTCGGCCGGAGAGCGGGCGGCGACCGCCAGCACGGTCGCCGAGCGGTCGATCAGGATCAGGCTGGCATCGAGGGCTCGGGCGGCGGCCCTGAGGATCTCCGGGAGGCCGGCACCGGCCTCGACGGCGTCGGTGATCGCCGCGAACGCCCCGAGGTCCGGGGTGCGAGCGTCGCCGCGCTGTGCGCTGTCCGCCACGTCTTTCACCTTTGCCTCAGAGTCGCGGACGCACGGACTAGAAGACCCGTGGCCACTCGAGAATGATCAGCGCACCGAGCAGAATCCCGATGCCGATGAGCGCCGCCAGGACATACACGGACAGGATCACCACCGCCACCCGCTCCAACGGGCGCCGGTAGGCGGTGACCGCGGGAGCCAGCACGAGGGTGCAGAAGGCAGCGAGCCCGAGGGCCCCGGCGCCGGCGCCGACCAGGTATGTGACTGACTGGTTGCTCATCGGTGCAAGCTGGATTGTGCCGAACCGGGCCGCCGGGTGGTCCGGCAGCGCCCAAATCCGCGCAAATTGCGCTGATCGGTCATTCGTTCGGCGCCGCCGCGCCAGTCCCTCTCCCGACCGGTCCGACGGCCACGGCGCCGGGATAGCGATCGCGGAGCTCCCGGGCCGCCGCGGCGGCCCGATCAAGGCCGTCAGATCCCCAGAAGACCCCGACCACGGTCGGCCCCGAACCACAGACCATGGACGGCCAAGCCCCCGCTCCCCGCGCCTGCTCCAGGGCCCGGGCGATCTCGGGGCGCAGCGAGAGCGCGGCGCCCTGCAGATCGTTGACCATCAGCTCATCGGGAAGACCCCCGAGCACGCCGTCCTCGAGCCTGGCCCCCAGTTCGCGGCGCAGCGCCGCGATCTCCAGACGCGAGCGCGGCAGGCCCAGCCGGTCGGCCTCGCGGTAGACGGCGGCGGTGGGGAGGGCGAAGGGCTGGGGTAGGACCAGCAGGCCGTGATCGGCGACGGTGACCGGGTGCAGCAGCTCTCCGGCCCCCGTGCCCAGGCTGGGGCCGGGCTCCACCTGGCTGGGCACATCGGCGCCCAGGGCGGCCGCGATCTCGCGCTGGACGGCTGGGTCCACGGGCGCCAGGCCCGGCGCGTGGCGCAGGAGCGCGGCGGCGTCGGCCGACCCTCCGCCCATCCCGGCGGCGACCGGGATCCGCTTTTCGATCACCACCCGGACCGGTGGCGCCGCCCAGCCCGCCGCCCGCAGCGCGGCCAGCGCGCCGGCCACCAGGTTGGGGCCCTCGACCCCGTCGCAGACGACCTCGTCTGACTGGCCGGCGTCCCGCGCGGTGATGACCAGCTCGTCGGCCAGGCTGACCGATTCGAACAGCGTGACCAGCTCGTGGCGACCGTCGGCGCGGGTCGGCCCCAGAAACAGGCACAGGTTGATCTTGGCGAACGCCGCCGCGCGGTCAGTGGCCACGCCCGAGCCTCGCCGCGAGCTGCGCGAACTCCTGGGGCGCCACACGCTCGGCGCGCTCGTCGGGGGGATGACCGAGCTCGATCAGGGCGGCTCGCGCCCGCTCCCGGATCCCAGGAGCCGCCCCCGGGGCCAGGGCCAGCGAGCCGGCGAGCGCCTTGCGGCGGTGCGCGAAGGCGCCGTGCACGAGGTCGCGGATCTCGGCGGGCGGCGCCGGGCCGGTGCGGCGCAGCCCCAGCAGGACGGAGTCGACATTGGGGACCGGGCGAAACACGTTCCTGGAGATCGGGCGCAGCACCCTGACCTCGCAGGCCAGCTGGGCGAGCACCGAGGGAACGCCATAGGCCGAGGTGGCGGGGGCGGCCGCGAACCTCTCCCCCACCTCGCGCTGGACCATGACCACCCATTCGCGGACGTCGGGCAGCTCGTCGATCGTGCGCAGGATGACGCTCGCGGCGACCCCGTAGGGCAGGTTGGCGACAATCTTGTCGGGGGCGGGGTCGAGCGCGCTCAGGTCGAGCTCCAGCGCGTCGGCGAAGTGCAGGGTGACGTTGTGGGCACCGGCCAGCGCGGAGCTCAGCCGGTCGCGCAGCCGATCGTCGACCTCGACGACGTGCAGGTGTGAGACACGGACGGCCAAACGCTCCGAGAGCACTCCGGGGCCGCCGCCGATCTCGAGCACCACGTCGTCGCCGCTCAGCTGGGCCAGGCGCTCGATCACCCCGAGGATGTTGCGATCGACCAGGAAGTTCTGGCCGAGCTCGCGCTGGCGCGCCGAGCGCACCGTCACCATCCGAATACGGCCGCGGCGCTGGCGTCGATCGAACGCTCGAGCTCCGCGTAGGCAACTCGTCTCTCGACGGCGATCGCCTGGGCGGTCAGGGCCACGTTGGCGGGCTGATTGGGCTGGCCGCGCACCGGTTGGGGAGACAGATAGGGGGCGTCGGTCTCGACCAGCAGGCGCTGGGCGGGGACCCGCAGGGCGGCCGTGCGCAGGTCCTCGGACCTCGGGTAGGTCGCGTTGCCGGCAAACGAGATCCACCAGTTCTGATGCGCCAGGCACTCCTCGGTCCGGGCCGCCATCGAGAAGCAGTGCAGGATCACGCTCAGGTCGCCGGCGCGCTCGTCCAGGAGGGCCAGGGTGTCGTCGTCGGCGGCGCGGGTGTGGATGATCAGCGGCTTGGCGGTGGCTCGGGCCAGCTCGATCTGGGCCTCGAAGGCGCGGCGCTGATCGTCTCGGGGAGCGTGGTCGCGGTAGTAGTCGAAACCGGTCTCGCCGATCGCGACGCACTTGTCGTGGCTGGCCAGGGCCTCGAGCTCGGCGAAGTCGGCGTCGTCGAAGCCGGTGGCCGAATTGGGGTGGCGGCCGATCGCGGCGTACACCTGGGGGAAGTCCTCGGCGGCGGCGAGCGCCGCCCGGCAGGAGGCGCCGTCGGTCCCCACGGTCACCATCCGGGTCACCCCGGCCTGCTCGGCCGCGGCCACCAGGTCGGCGTTGGGCGGCTCGCAGACATCCAGATGGGTGTGGCTGTCGATCAGGTGACTTGGGAGTGAGTGGTTGAGGGTGCCTTGGGAAACAGAGGCTCGAGTGCCGCCACCGTCCGCCCCCCGCCCCGCGTCGCGAACTCGGCGCCCGGCAGCGACAGCTCGGGGGCTCCGAGGGCGTCCAGCAGCTTCGCCGAGCTGGCGGGGATGTAGGGAGCCAGCAGCACGCTGATCACGCGCACCGCCTCGGCGAGCGAGGCCAGGGTCCGGTCGAGCTCGGGGGCGGAGCCGGGATCTCTGGCCAGCACCCAGGGCGCGCGCTCCTCGACGTAGCGGTTGCTGCGGCGCACGCGCTGCCAGATCTCCTCCAGCGCGGTGGTCGGGTCGGCGCGGTCCAGCAGTCCGCGCACGGTGGCCACCAGGCCCTCGAAGTCCGCGGCCAGCACCGGATCCGTCTCGACGTCGGGCACGACGCCGTCGCGATAGCGCCGGATCATGGCGATCGTGCGGCTGGCCAGGTTTCCGTACTCGTTGGCGAGCTCGGACTCATACCGCGAGGTCACCGAGTCCATGCCCACAGCCCCGTCGCCGCCGAAGGGAACATCGCGCATCAGGTAGAAGCGCAGGGCATCGGTCCCCAGGCTGTCCATCACCTCGAACGGGTCGAGCACGTTGCCCAGCGACTTGCTCATCTTGCGCCCGTCGGCGCCGAGCAGGAAGCCGTGGACGAACACGTGCCGGGGCAGCGGCAGGTTGGCGGCCAGCAGCAGCGCCGGCCAGAACACGGTGTGGAACTTGAGAATGTCCTTACCGATGATGTGGTAGGTGGCGGGCCAGAAACGGTCGGTCAGGTCCTCGCCGGGCCGGGCGTAGCCGAGTGCCGTGTAGTAGTTGAGCAGCGCGTCGAACCAGACGTAGAAGACGTGGCCCGGATCCCAGGGAACGGGGACGCCCCAGGCCATGCGGGCGCGAGTCAGGGAGACGTCCTGGAGCCCCGAGGCGATGAACGAGCGAGCCTCGTTGAAGCGGACCGACGGCATCACGAAGTCGGGCTGTTCGGCGTACAGGCGCTCGAGCGGCTCCTGGAAGGTCGAGAGCCGGAAGAACCAGTTCTCCTCCTGCTCGCGGGTCAGGGGGATCTCGTGGATCGGGCACAGGTTGCCCTCGAGGATCTCGTTCTCGACCTTGAAGTCCGCGCACCGCGGGCAGTACCACCCCTCGTAGACGCCCTTGTAGGTGTGCCCGTTGTCGTGCACGCGCTGCAGGACCTCCTGCACCCGGCGCTTGTGCTCCTCGTCGGTGGTGCGGATGAAGAAGTCGTTGGAGGCATTCAGGCGCGGCATCAGCGCCTTGAATCGGGCGGCGTTGCGGTCGGCGAGCTCCTGGGGGGTGACTCCCTGATCCTTGGCGGCGTCGGCCACCGGCTCCCCGTGCTCGTCGGTGCCGGTGAGAAAGAACACCTCCTCGTCATCGCGCTGGCGCATGTGCCGGGCGATCACGTCGGTGGCGATCGTCGTGTACGCGTGCCCGAGGTGGGGCTGGGCGTTGACGTAGAAGATCGGGGTGGTGATGTAAAACGACATGGCCGAATGCTTAGGCTATCCGGGAGGCTCGACCCGAGCCGACGACCGCGTAGGAGAGCTCATGACCGCCACCACCACCCGCCTGCTCGACAACTACATCGCCGGACGCTGGACACCCGCCCGGGATGCCTCCGAGGAGCTGGACGTCACCAATCCCGCCACCGGCGAGGTCCTGGCCCGGGTTCCCCTGTCGGGGGCCGCCGACCTGGACGCGGCGGTCAGCGCCGCCCGGGCCGCGCTGCCCCAGTGGCGTGCGGTGTCGACGATCGCCCGGGCGCGCAAGCTGTTCGAGCTGCGCGAGCGGCTCGTGGCGCGCAGCGACGACCTGGCCCGCTCGGTCACGACCGAGATGGGCAAGACGATCGCCGACGCCCGCGCCGAGGTGGCCCGGATGATCGAGATGGTCGAGGCCGCGTGCGCGGTCCCGACGACCATGCAGGGACGGATCCTCGAGGACGTCTCGCGCAACATCGACGCCGAGACGGTGCGCCAGCCCGTCGGGGTGTGCGCGGCCATCGTCCCCTTCAACTTCCCGGCGATGGTCCCGTTCTGGTTTCTGCCGTTCGCGATCGCCTGCGGCAACGCGTTCGTGCTCAAGCCCTCCGAGCAGGTTCCCCTCACCCAGCAGATCGCCTTCGAGGAGCTCGACGCGCTCGATCTCCCGCCCGGGGTCGTCAACCTCGTCAACGGCGGCCGCGCCGTCGTGGAGGGGATCCTCGATCACCCGGGGATCGACTCGGTGTCGTTCGTGGGCTCGGCGCCCGTGGCCAAGCTCGTCTACGAGCGGGCCGCCAAGTCGGGCAAGCGCGTGCAGGCCCTGGGGGGAGCCAAGAACCACATGGTGGTCATGCCCGACGCGGTGATCGAGCCCACCGTGGACGGGATCATCGGCTCGGCCTTCGGAGCTGCCGGGCAGCGGTGCATGGCCGGCTCGGTGGTGGTGACGGTCGGCGATGCCCACGAGCAGCTGATGGAGCCGCTGGTGGCGGCCACCCGAGTCCTGACGGTCGGCGACGGGATCGACGAGCGCTCGGACGTGGGCCCCGTGATCTCGTGCGCGGCCCGCGACCGGATCGCGGACTGGATCGAGCGCGGGGTGCGCGACGGAGCGGTGCTGGTCGTCGACGGCCGCGGCGTCGGCGAGGACGGAGTCGACCCCGAGGGAGCGTTCCTGGGGCCGACGATCCTCGACGACGTCACGGCCGGTATGGCGATCGCCCAGGAGGAGGTCTTCGGACCGGTGTTGACCGTGATCCGGGCGGCCTCGCTGGATGAGGCGATCGAGATCGTCAACGCCAGCCGGTTTGGCAACGGCACCTCGATCTTCACCGAATCCGGAGCCTCGGTGCGCCGTTATCGCCACGAGGTGGAGGCGGGCATGATCGGCGTCAACATCGGCGTGGCGGCCCCGGTCGCCTTCTTCCCGTTCAGCGGCTGGAAGGACTCCTTCCTCGGTGACCTGCACGCCCACGGGACCGACGCGGTGGAGTTCTTCACCCGCAAGAAGACGGTCACCAGCCGCTTCTACTCGAGCGGGCAGGGGAGCGGCAGCTACTTCGTCGAGCGTTAGAAGTCGGTCGCGGGGCGCGTGGGTGCGCTCCGCCTGCCCAGCATGCGGGCGCCCCGCTTGCCTACCGGCGCCACAATGCCCGTTGAGACATGGCTCTGGCGAACCCGCCCACCGAACCTCCCCGACGTGGATCCCGGGCGGGTCAGACCGTGCTCTCGCCGGCTGCCGCGGACCTGGCCTCGTCGCAGCAGATCCGCACGCTGTATCGCCTGAACGACCCCGCGCTGTCCGAGCTCGGGCTCGAGGACCTGCCCGGTGATCTTCTGGTCCTCCTTCGCGACGCCCTGTCAGTCGACACAGCCGCGATTCTTCTACTCGACCCTGAAACCGACCAGCTCGTGGCCCGTGCCGCCAAGGGAATCGAGGAAGAGGTCGAGCAGGGAGTCCGGATCCCGATCGGCCTGGGGTTTGCCGGGCGCATCGCCGCCGAGCGCGTAGCGATCTTCATCGCTGATGTCGATCACGCCGACATCCTGAATCCGATTCTTCGCGAAAAGGGCATCCAGTCGCTACTCGGCGTTCCGCTGATCGTCGAGGGCGATCTCATCGGCGTGCTCCATGTCGGCTCGCTGAAGCCAAGGGTGTTCACAGCCAGGGACGCGGCGATGCTGCAGTCCGCGGCGGCCCGCGCGGCGCCGGGCATCGAGGGTGCGCGCCTGCTCTCCGCACTCGAGCACGAGCATGGCGTGGCGATGCTGCTGCAGCGAAGCCTGCTTCCGAAGCGGCTGGTCGATGCCGTCGGTGTCTCAGCCGCCTCACGTTATGTGCCGGCGAGTGATGAGGTGGGTGGCGATTGGTATGACCTGTTTGAGCTGCCGGGAGGCCGCCTTGGGGTGGCGATCGGGGACGTGGTCGGTCACGGTGTGAGGGCAGCCGCGTTCATGGGACAGCTGCGTACAGCGCTGCGCGCCTACGCGTTGGAAGGTCACGGACCCGCACGGACGCTCGAGCTTGTCGATCACTACGTACAGACGATGCCCGACTTCTCGATGGCCACAGCAGCCTATGCAGTCCTCGATCCCGAGACTGGGGCACTGGCGGTCGCGAGTTCGGGGCATCTTCCGGCGATCATCGTGGGTCATGGCGAGGCTCGGCTGGTCAGCTTCCCGGTCGAGCCTCCTCTCGGAGCGGTCGCCTGCGGAAGCGGTGAGGACTACGAGACGAGGCTCGCGATCGGAGAGACGCTTTTCTTCTACACCGACGGCCTGGTGGAGCGGCGAGGCGTCCCGCTCACGGACAGCATCGATGAGCTCCTCCAGATCGTCGCACCGGCAGCTTCGGCGGAGGAGGTGTGCCGGCTCGCAATCGAGCAGCTTGCCCTCGAAGAGTTGCCCGACGACGTCGCGATTGTCGCCCTTCAGAACTGTGAGATTCCGGCGGATCTGCATCTGCGTATGCCTGCCAATCCCGGGGCCCTCGCCTCGGTCAGGCGTATCTTGCGCCGGTGGCTGCGTCACCTCGGCGCCGGCGACGATGACACAACCGAGATTACGCTTGCCGTCAGTGAGGCATGCGCAAATGCGGTCGAGCACGCCTACTCACCGGCGCCCGCCGAGTTCGAGGTCCGGGCGTCGGAGAGCGACGGGGAGGTGACCATTGTGGTCAGAGACACCGGACGGTGGCGAGCCTCGCGGCACCGTGACCGGGGACGGGGGCTGAAGATCATCAACGCGGCCATGGACGCCGTTGAGGTCAGTTCCGCTGCCGCCGGGACTGAAGTCGTTATGCGGAGAGGAATTCACCGGTGAAGCTTGCCGACCTGCAGCTGAGCTCTCGTGATCGCGCGGTGGTTGCCCGTGTGACCGGCGAGATCGACCTCTCAAATGCCGGGTACCTCGAGAGGACACTTCTCGAGGCGACCCCCAACGACACGATTTCGCTCGTGCTCGATCTGAGTGAGCTCGACTATCTCGACAGCGCTGGGATCCAGATCATCTACCGGATACGAGAGAGCCTCCGGAGCCGAGGACAGATCCTCGCGCTCGTGATTCCATCGACTTCGCCGGCCAACGCTGCGCTCAGACTCGCGGGGGTGGACCGTCACGTCGACGCCGTCGAGACGATCGATGATGCCCTCCGCGGCTCTGCGTGAGCCGACGCGTCGCGGCGAGATCTAAGTCGCGTCCCGGTTGGTCGAGCGCTGCTCGGTGAGCGCGCGGTACAGCGCGTTGGCGCTCACGCCGGTGAGCTCGGCCACCACGGCGGCCGCCGGGCGTGGCTTGGCGCCGGCGGCGACCAGCCGCGAGAGCGCGCCCAGCGGCGCCTCGAGGCTCGGCTGCACCGGGGTCGCGGGACCGACCACGAGCACGATCTCCCCTCGCGGCACCTCCTGGGCGTAGCGGGCGGCGAGCTCGGCCGCACTGCCGCGCACGACCTCCTCGTGGAGCTTGGTCAGCTCGCGGCAGACGGCCACCTGGCGATCGGGATCGAGCTTGGCCAGAGCCTGCAGGGAGGCCTCCAGGCGCCGCGGCGACTCGAAGGCCACGAGCGTCTCGGGCGAGGCGAGCACCCGCGTGAGCTCGGCGCGCTTGCGCGGCAGGAAACCCACGAACTGCCAGCGATCGGCGGGCAGGGCGCTGGCCACCAGCGCGCTCAGGGCCGCCGAGGGGCCGGGCAGCACCTCTACCCCGAGCCCGGCGGCCACGCACGCCCGAACGAGCACGAAGCCCGGATCGGAGACCAGCGGCATCCCGGCGTCTGACACCAGGGCGACCACGGTTCCCTCCCGCATCCGCGCCACCAGCTCGTCGGACCGCTCGCGCTCGTTGTGCTCCTGGTAGCTGACCAGCCGCCCGGCGACGCCGTAGCGATCGAGCAGCACGCGGGTTCGCCGCGTGTCCTCGCAGGCCACGATGTCGGCCTCGCGCAGGGCGGCCAGCACCCGCAGAGTCACGTCCTCGAGGTTGCCGATCGGGGTCGGACAGACGATCAGGCGCCCGCCGCTGCGCACGCCCCCGTCGGCCCCGGGCAGGTCGGCGATGCTCACCACAGAACCTCCGGGACGGCGCTCACCGCAGAGCCCCCGCGACGCCGTCGAAAGCCAGAGCCGCAGCGCCTACCATCCCGGCCTCGACGCCGAAGCGTGCCGGAACGATGCGCAGCTGCTCATGGACGAAGGGAAACGTGCGCTCGATGACCACGGCGCGTGCCGGCTCCAGCAGCAGCTCCCCGGCGGCGATCACGCCGCCTCCGATCACCACCACCTCGGGGTTGAAGATGTTCACCAAGCTGATGATGGCCTGTCCCAGGCTCTCGCCGATCAGCGTGATCGCCTCGGTCGCGGCCGGATCGCCGTCGTGGGCCAGCTCGGTGACCAGCGGACCCACCAGCGGGCGGCCCTCGCGCAGCACCCGGTCAAGCGACGAGCCGGGGCGCTGCGCGGCCAATCGCCGGGCCTCGCGGGCCAGCGCGGTTCCCGAGGCAAATGCCTCGACGCAGCCCCGTCCCGGGCAATTTCCGTTGCAGTGCGGGCCGTGGAAGTCGATCACGATGTGCCCGAGCTCCCCCGCGGCTCCGAGGGCGCCGTGGTAGAGCTCGCCACCGAGGATCAGGCCGCCGCCGATCCCGGTCCCGATGGTCAGCACGACCGCTTCGGAAGCACCCCGAGCGGCGCCGGCGCGATGCTCGGCGAGCGCGGCCAGGTTGCCGTCGTTGTCCACGAACACGGGCAGGCCGAGCCGTTCGGCCATGACGTCGGCGAAGGCGATGTCGGCCAGCGGCGTGTTGACCCCGATGACCGCGGTGCCGGTCGCCCGGTCGATCAGGCACGGAATCCCGAAGCCCACGGCCTCGACCTCGGCGCCCGCCGAGGCCCGGACCTCGTTGACCGCGTCGACGGCGACATCCAGAACCGCCGCTTGGTCCAGTCCGGTGACCGTCCGCTGGGTACGATGGTGGACGCCGAGTCCCTGATCCACCGCGCCAGCGAGGAGCTTGGTGCCGCCCAGGTCGACGCCGATGGTGCGTCTCATCGGCATGTCGTCCACTATATGCAGAGCTCGATGTCCAGCGAACCCCCCAATCGAGCGCCCACCGAGGACCCGCCGTATCGCAAATACCGATCCGGCACGGCCGATGAGTCCAGCGGACCGAGCTCCGGTGAGCGCCCCTACAACGTCTATCGCTCCAGCCCCCGCGGCCTCCTCTCGCGCCTGCGCGGCGAGGAGGAGACCTCGCTGCCGCGTGGCGACGAGCCGCGCCGGGGCTCCGAGGGCGAACCCGGGGCGCCGCGCCGGCGGATCACCCCCCGGCGGGTGCTCAAGTACCTGGTGGTCGCGATTGTTGGATGGGTACTCCTGTCGGTGGTGCTGTTCCTGATCAGCGCCCAGGAGCGTGCGGGCGACCTGCCAAAAGGAGCGACGGCACAACTAACGGCCGGCGGGCCGATGCTGACCTCGGCCAACACGATCGCGATCCTGGGCCTCGACAACCGGCCGAAGACCGGCGCCGGCTCCAAGGAGCCCGGCTCCAACTACAGCGAGACCGACGCCAACACCGACTCGATCATGCTGTGGCGGCTCGGGGGCGGGGTCTCACGCCGGCTCTCGATCCCTCGGGACACGCTCGTCAACATCCCCGGCCTCGGCGAGGCGAAGATCAACGCGGCCTGGTCTTACGGCGGTCCCGGTCTGGCGCTGAAGGTGATCAAGCAGTTCACCGGCCTGCAGATCAACCACCTGATCGTCGTCGACCTGGGCAACTTCCCCAAGTTCATCAACGACATAGGTGGGGTCAATGTCCGTACCGGCAGGATCTGCTCGAACATCTCCGGGGGAGCCGCCAACGGCGGTTTCACGCTCGATCTCAAGCCCGGCGTGCACCACCTCAACGGTGAACAGGCGCTGATCCTGGCCCGCACCCGCGAGAACTCGTGCAACGCCGCCAGCAACGATCTGACCCGCGAAGCGGCCCAGCAGCAGATCCTCAACTCGATCAAGTCCCAGCTGCTGAGCTTCCACGCCTTCGTGCATCTGCCGTGGGCCGCCTGGGATGCGCCCGGGGTCCTGCAGACCGACATGGGCGGCCTGACCTTGCTGCAGATGTTCGCGGCCTCGGAGATCGGTGGATCGGCTCCCGTCAGCTTGCTCAAGGAGACGAACGGGACCTACAACGGCGCCGCCGTCCTGATCCCCAATCAGTCAAACGTTCGAGCGCAGGCGCGGAAGCTGCTGAACGGCTGATCGGCTCCGGCCGCTAACCGCCGGAGGCGGCCTTGGGCTTCGACGTCGAGGTGCCGGACTCGGACTTGGACGTGCTCGAGTCCGACTTGGAGGAGCTGGAGTCCGACTTGGAATCCTTGGAATCCTTGGAGGAGGAGTCCTTGGAGCCCTCGCTCTTGCCGTTCTCCGCGGACTCCTTCTCGCGTGAGCGGTTGCGGGTGCCGTAGTCGGTGTTGTAGAAGCCCGAGCCCTTGAAGTGGACGGCGACCGGGCGAAACACCTTGCGCACCGGCGCTTCGCAGACTTCGCAGACGGTCACGGCGTCGTCGCCCATCTTCTGCAGGACCTCGAAATCGTGACCCTTCTCACAGCGATATTCGTATATCGGCATGGGCCTGGAGTATATCCACAGGGGTTGGCACTCTCTGGGCAGGAGTGCCAATCGGCAGTCTCCCGGTACCTTCCGGCGCATGTCGCGTCGCGCCGCCCGCCTCGACGGCCTGGGGACGACCGTCTTCACCGAGATGACCGCGCTGGCGGCCTCGACGGGGTCGATCAACCTGGGCCAGGGATTTCCGGACATCGACGGCCCCGCGGAGGCGATCGAGGCCGCCGTCGAAGCCCTGCGCGGCGGCGAGAACCAGTACGCGCCGCTACCCGGCGTCCCGGCGTTGCGCGAGGCCGTGCTCGAGCATCAGCGCGAGTACTACGGCCTCGAGCCCGAGGACGTGCTGGTCACCTTCGGGGCCACCGAGGCGATCGCGGCGGCTCTGCTGGCCCTGTGCGACCCCGGCGACGAAGTCGTGGTCCTCGAGCCCTACTACGACTCCTACGCGGCCTGCATCACGTTCGCCGGAGCAGCGCGGCGTCCGGTGACGCTCCGTCCCCCCGACTTCGCGCTCGCGGAAGATGTCCTGCGGGCCGCCTGCGGGCCTCGCTCGCGCCTGCTGCTGCTCAATTCCCCTCACAATCCGACGGGCCGGGTACTCAACCGCTCCGAGCTCGAGGCGGTCGCCGCGGTGTGCGTCGAGCACGATCTGATCTGCGTCACCGATGAGGTCTACGAGCACCTCGTATTCGAGGGCCGGCACATCCCGATGGCCACGCTCCCCGGGATGGCCCAGCGCACGCTTACGATCTCGAGCGTCGGCAAGTCGTTCTCGTTCACGGGCTGGAAGATCGGATGGTGCTCGGGGCCCGCCGACCTGGTCGCCGCGGCCCGTACGGCCAAGCAGTTTCTGACCTTCGCCGGCGGCACCCCGCTTCAGCACGCGGCCGCCGCCGCGCTGCGCCTCCCGTCCTCGCACCTGCAGGCGCTGTGCGCTGACCTGCGGGGCAAGCGCGACCAGCTGTGCGCCGGGCTGTCGGCGGCCGGTCTGCGCCCGCTGATCCCCGCGGGCACCTACTTCGTCAACGCCGATGTCGGCACCGACGCCGTGCGGTTCTGCGCCACGCTCCCGCAGCGCGCCGGAATCGTCGCCATCCCCACCAGCGTCTTCTACGACGACAAGGACGCCGCTTCGACGCTCGTGCGCTTTGCCTTCTGCAAGCGCCAGGAGGTGATCGCCGAGGCCGCCCGGCGCCTGCGGGCTACCATCGACGATCCGCAAGCCGTCCATCCGGAGACCCGATGACCGACGTAGTGACCATGGACAAGATCGTCTCGCTCTCCAAGCGCAGGGGGTTCGTCTTTCAGAGCAGCGAGATCTACGGCGGCATCAGCTCGAGCTATGACTACGGCCACTACGGCGTGCTGCTCAAGAACAACGTCAAGGGCGAGTGGTGGCGGGCGATGCTCCAGGAGCGCGACGACGTGGTGGCGCTCGACTCGGCGATCATCCAGCACCCGACCACGTGGCTGGCCAGCGGCCATCTGGCCGGCTTCACCGATCCGCTGGTCGACTGCCGCACCTGCAAGCTGCGCTTCCGCGCCGACAAGCTCGAGGATGCCGCCTGCGGTCGCAAGCCCTCCAAGCGCCCCGGCGAGACGCCCGAGTGCGACCTGACCGAGGCGCGCGACTTCAACCTCATGTTCGAGACCACGGTCGGCGCGGTCAAGGAGGAGGGGTCGACCGTCTACCTGCGCCCCGAGACCGCCCAGGGCATCTTCCTCAACTTCAAGAACTACCTCCAGTTCTCGCGCAAGCGCCCACCCTTCGGGATCGCCCAGATCGGCAAGAGCTTTC
>Ga0182024_10015708_pt1 | contig 14453 bp, 9 predicted proteins | sample P32metaG_FD_120480 | JGI IMG/M metagenome (GOLD analysis project Ga0182024, IMG submission 120480) | Permafrost microbial communities from Stordalen Mire, Sweden - P3-2 metaG (Illumina Assembly) | ecosystem: Environmental > Terrestrial > Soil > Wetlands > Permafrost | place: Sweden: Stordalen... | reverse complement strand
TTTGTCGAGTACCCGCTTCAGGTGCTCCATCCGATGATAATCGCGCACCGCTACCAGCACCGATCCCGGCCGCGCATGCAGACTGGTAGCGATCTGCGATTGGTGGTCCAGGTTGAACTGCTCGAGCCCTTTTTTCTCCGTACCCTTGCGGCGCAAGTTGATCCGCTCGGATACGGTGAACATCACGAAAAAAACGATGGTGAACGCCACGCCGTATTTGGTCGCGATCTGTTTCGAGAACAGATTCGCCATCGCCACCAGGCCCAGCACCAGCGTAATCAACCCCAGCCCCACCGGAATCTCCCGCCCGCCGATTCGGAAATTGAGCGGGACTTTATATTCCTGGTCGGTCCGCTGGAAGCGGAGCACCATCACCCCCAGCGCCTTCATGAAGAAGCTCCACACCACCCCGAACGCGTACGCTTCGGCCAGGATGGTCATGTCGCCGCGGCTGCCGATGATCGTCGCGATTTGCAGCATCGCGATCATGTTGATCATCCGCACCGTGGTGCCGTATTTCCGATGCGGCTTGCGGAACCAGGGCAGCAGCACTCCGTCTTCGGCCACGCGGTTCAGCACGCCGTTCGCTCCGATGATGGACGTGTTCACCGCGCCCGCCAGGATCAGCCCGCCGACGATCACCACAAAAATATGGAACCCCAGCCGCGCCAGGTACGGCCCGCTCAGGTTCATGGCCAGGCCGCCGATCAGGTTGTCGAAATGTTTCGCCCGTTCGGCGTCGGGAATAATCATTCCGGCGAACACCGTCACCACGCCGGTGCAGATCACCGCGTACCAGCACACCAGGTTCGCTGTGATCCGCAGGTTCTTCAGCTTGGGATAGGCGATCTCGCGATACACCTGTGCCAGCGTCTCGAATCCGCTCATCGACAGCAGCGAATGCCCGAAGGCGACAATGATCGCGATCGCCGAAATCTGCAGCCAGAAGGTCCCCGCGAACCACCCCTGCGCGTCCGGCGCAAAAGTCAGATTGCTCGCGATCGGCGCCGGAGGCAGCGTCCAGCGGCCTTTCATCAGAATCGTTAACGGACACCAAATGAGCAAAATAACCACCATAACGGTCGTTATTTGCATAATTCGGAGCCCTTTTCCGCTCGATTCGTGCACGCCCTTAATGTTGGTCCACCAGAAATAAACGGTCACCAGCACGGCCACTCCGGCCGCGAAAGTGTTGGTATTCACATGGACGTTTTCATGCAGTAAATCGCTGATTTCGTTGAGCAAAGCCCCCAGGTATTGCCCCGCGCTCACCACGCTGATGGGACCCGTCAGAATGTAATCGAACACCAGCGCCGAAACCGAAAACTTCGCCGCAATCGGGCCCATGCTGTCGTGGACTACTACGTAAACGCCGCCGCGGACGAACATGCTGCAGCTTTCCATGTAAACGCTGCGCACCGCGAAGCTGAACAGCATCACGCCCAGCACGAACCACGGCGCCGATTTTCCGATGGCCTGCTCCGCCGCGCCGCCGGCGTAAAAACAGGACGACGCCAGATCGCTTAGAACGATGGATGCGCCGCGCCAGAAGCTGATGAAGGAGAGAGCCACCGTCGTCGCCACCACTACCTTCGGCAGGTTCGACGACGGCAATTTGCCGTCTAGAGAGGACATCTAAGACTTCTATTCTACGACGGCTTTCACGTCCCGCTATGCTGGTGCTTGTGAACCCGGCGCCACGCCCCAGCGCGTGGAAATTTTTTTGGCAGAGCCTGATCCGCTTTCAGCGGGACAAAGTGAATCCGTGGATTGCGTTGCGCAATACCATTGGGGTAACGCTTCCGCTGATCATCGGCGCCGCGTCCGGCTCGGTCACCAGCGGCCTGATCGTCGCCACCGGCGCCCTGAACGTCGCGTTTCGCGATAGCGATTCCCCCTACCCGCAGCGCGCGCGCCACATGCTCGCTTCGAGCGTGATCGCTGGAGTCGCCGTCTTCTCCGGCGCGATTACTGGATCGAACCCCATTCTCGCGGTCGCCGTCGCCGCCATTTGGGCCTTCGGCGCGGGAATGCTGGTGGCGATCAGCCAATCCGCTGCCGACCTCGGCTTGATGAGTCTGGTCATGCTGGTGGTTTATGGCGCCAATCCGATGCAGCCGCATAATGCCGCGCTCGCCGGCCTGGGCGCTTTCGTGGGCGGCCTGCTTCAGACCGTCCTGTCGCTGCTGTTGTGGCCGCTCCGCCGCTACGCTCCCGAACGGCGCGCGCTGGGCGATCTCTATCTGGAGTTGTCGCGCTCCGCGGCCGCCCGCCCGGAGAACGCGGCGCAATCTCCGCCCGCCACCGCGCAAAGTCTGGAAGCGCAGACCTCGCTCGCGGCCCTCGATCGCGATCGTTCCGCCGAAGGCGAACAGTATCGCTTCGTGCTGAGCCAGGCGGAGCGCATCCGACTCAGCCTGATCGCACTCGGACGCATCCGCGCGCGCCTGGAGCGTGAAAATCCACTTCCCGCGGAGTTGCCGATCGTCGACCATTCGCTGGAGGTCTGCTCCCATGCCCTGGCGTCCATCGGAAATTCGATTCACGCTGGGGAACCGGCAACCGCATCCTCCGCCGATCTCGTAGAACTCGAAAATCTGGCTGAGCGCCTGCGCCAGGCGTCCGCGTCCCCGGCGGTTGCCGCCATGATCGCCGATGCCCGATTTCAAATCGACGCGATCGTCGGCCAGCTCCGCTCCGCCGTGGACGTCGCCGCTCCGCTCGACAGCCAGGACGCGCCTGTCAATGCCGGTTGGCGCTTTCGCGCCGCCGGTGCGTTGGTCACCTTACGCGCCAACCTGAATCTCGAATCGGCGGCATTCCGTCATGCCATCCGTCTTTCCATATCGATTGCCATCGGCGACGCCCTCGGCCGCGCCCTCGGATTCGTGCGGCCTTACTGGATTCCGATGACCATCGCCATCGTGTTGAAGCCGGATTTCAGCGCCACCTTCAGCCGCGGCATCCTTCGCCTGGCGGGAACCTACCTCGGCCTGCTGTTCGCCACCGGATTATTCCACGAGCTGCCGCCCTCCATCGCCGCGTACATTATCGCGATCGGCGCGTTCATGTTCATCGTCCGCTGTATCGGACCGGCAAATTATGGAATTCTCACGGCCGCCGTGAGCGCCTTGGTCGTTTTTCTGGTTTCGTTAACCGGAATCTCGCCCCGGGAGGTGATCGCCGCGCGAGCGCTGAATACCGCCATTGGCGGCGCCATCGCCCTGGCCGGATACTGGTTCTGGCCGACGTGGGAACGCGGTCAGGTGTCGGAAGCGATCGCCCGCATGCTGGACGCTTTTCGCGATTACCTCCACGCGGTTCGGGAAAGCTACGGCAAATCCGCGCCGTCGTCGCTCGACCGCGCCCGCATCGCCGGCCGCCGCGCACGCACCAACCTCGAAGCCTCCATCGAGCGGGCCTCCTCCGAGCCTGGGATTTCTTCCGGCGCCCTGGCGCTGCTTACTGGAATTCTCGCCAGCTCGCGGCGCCTGGCGCAGGCCTTGATGTCCCTCGAAGCCGCTATCGATTCCAGCCGGCCGGTTCAACCGCGCCCGGCCTTCGCTCGTTTCGCCACCGACGCCGAGCGGATGCTTCATCAGCTAGCGGTTTTATTGCGCGGATCGCCGGTCGATCCCGCTTCCCTGCCCGATCTTCGCGAAGATCATCACGCGCTGATTCATTCCGCCGACTCCGGCGCGGAGGTGTACGCGCTGGTGAACGTCGAAACCGATCGGATCACCAACAGTATGAACACACTGAGCGCGGACGTCGTCAAGTGGGCCGCTACTCAGAATTCGTGACTACTTGCCGAGACCAGCCGCCGCCTCATCCAGCAGATCCGCTTCCTTGGTCAGGATCGTTCCCACCCGCTGGATCTGTTCGTCGGCTTCCTGCCAGCGTTTCTGCTCGATCGCCTCGCGCACTCCCGGGATGGTCTTGACGCCGTATCCCGTATAAAATCCCGGCGCGTAAATCATGTGCCGGAACCAGGGCCGTCCCGGCAAACCGGCGGCATCGGTCAAGCGGCGCTCGCTTTCGATCAGCTTCGCGTTTACCGCGACCACATTGCCGCCGCTCGCTTTTTGCCGCGCGGCATCGTATTTCTGCGCGCTGCGAACCAGCGCGTCGATCCCGTTATCGAGTGGCGCAAAGTTCAGATGCGGCGGCACCGGATTTTTCGACGGCGGCACAAATTGCTTGCGTGGATCGGCCGACGCCGTAAAAACCCCTTCGTCTATTTCGCGATTCAGCTCCTCCGTCTGCGTCCGCTGATCCGCGTCCAGCCGCTTCAATTCGTCGATGTAAGTGCGAACGGTATCGGCGAAATCGGAAAATTGAAATGGGAGTAGCTCCGCGTCCGCCATCCGGATCACAGCGGTTCCCGCGGTTTGCGCCAGCGCGCGGCCGTACACAAAATCGGTATCGGAAAAATGCGTGTACCAGTAGAAATCGTCGTACACGGAATGGTAAACGCCTCCGCCGCCGCCCTCCCCGCCAAACCCCAGGTTCAAAGACGCGACGCCCAGATGATCGATGAACGCCGTGTAATCCGATCCCGACCCCAGCGCTCCGATCCGCATGTCCGGCCGAGTGCGCAGCTCGCGTCTTCGATCCGCCGAGGCTCGCGTCAGGCTGTTGAGCTGCAGCCGCTTCCACACTGACAGTTTCGTTTCCGGATCAGGAACGTCCTTCATCACGCCGTTGATAAAATTTTCCAGCGAATGCGATCCCGATGCGCCCAGGAAGCCACGACCGTTGGTGTCGGAGTTAATGTAAACCACCGCATGCTTCTGCAAATCCTCGGCGTGCGTTTCCGCCCATTCAGTAGACCCCAACAGTCCCGGTTCTTCTCCGTCCCAGAACGCATAAATAATGGTCCGCTTCGGTTTCCAGCCCTGCTTGAGCAGCTCGGAATACCCGCGCATTTCTTCCATCTCGGCGACGGTGCCCGACAGCGGATCGTCCGCGCCGTTCACCCACGCATCGTGATGATTGCCGCGAATCACCCATTCGTCGGGATATTCGGAGCCGGGAATGCGAACGATCACGTCGTACAGCCGTTTGATATCCCAGTTGAATTTCAACTTCATGTGAACCTTCGCCGGTCCCGGTCCCACGTGATAGGTAATCGGCAGAGCGCCGCGCCAATTCTCCGGCGCCAGCGGACCTTTCAACGCCGCGAGCAGCGGCTGCGCGTCGCCGTAGGACATCGGCAGCACGGGAATCTTCGTCAGCGTCTTCGCTTCCGCAATCGGCAGGCGCTTGGCGTCGGGCGTCGCGCCGATCCCCGGCGTCAGTGGATCGCCCGGATAAAGCGGCATATCCATCACGCTGCCTCGCTGCGCGCCATCCCGCGGCCGGTCGGGTCCGTCGGGAAAAACGTCGTTGACGAAGTACCCGTCATCTCGCGGATCAGAATATACGATGCACGCCAGCGCTCCGTGTTCCGCCGCAACCTTCGGCTTGATTCCCCGCCAGGAAGCGCCGTAGCGCGCGATCACGATCGCCCCGCTGACCGATACGCCCATCCGCGCCAGAGCCTCGTAATCCGCCGGAATCCCGTAGTTCACATAGACCAGCGGCGCGGTCGCCTCGCCGTCGATCGAATAGGCGCGATACACCGGAAGCTGCTCGTCCTTCTGATTCGAGGTCGGATCGACGCCCACCGCGGGCTCTTCCAATTTCGCGGTGAACTTCACCGGCTCCACCATTTCCACCAGCCGCTGATTCGGCGTCGGAAAGAGCACATCGAAATTTTCAATCTTAGCGTCGAGACCCCAGCTTTTCAGCTTCGCCACCAGCCACTCGGCGTTGTCCTTGTCGTAGGGCGACCCGACGTGGTGCGGTCGCGCCGACATTCGCTGCATGTACTCCCGCAGATTGTGCGGATCGGGAACCGCGCGAAATTTCTCCTCCCACTGCGAATCCGCGCCCATTACCAAAGCAGTCGACAGAAGAATTACCAGGGAAACACGCATGTTTCCAAGTTTAACGCTGGCGGCGCAATTTGTTTTGTTAAGCTGTCTGGCGGGAGTGCATCTTGCCCGGTGGTGGGCCTGGTCTTCAAAACCAGTGAACGTCCCTAAAGGCGTTGGTCGGTTCGACTCCGACGCATTCCCGCCAGCGATTACGCGCCCGCGGCGGCATGCGCCGACGCCAGCGCTTCGAGCGCCGCTTTTTCCATCACCGCGCGCGGCGCGTTGTCTCCGGTCCAGATCTCGAATTGCCGGGCGGCTTGTTCGAGAAACATTTCAAGACCGGGGATCACCGTCGCTCCCTGTTCCTTCGCCCGCTTCGCAAGAACCGTTTCGAGCGGGTTGTAAACCATGTCGAACACCAGCTTCCCGGGAATGCGGCCGTCGAAAAAGCATTGATCGACGCGCGGAAACATGCCCAGCGGCGTGGCATGAATCAGAACATCGAACATTCGCGCCTCGGCCTGCTCGCGCGATAACGCTTCGGCGTCGCAGGCCTTGGCCAGCGCCCGCACCCGATCCAGATTGCGCCCGGTGATGGACAGCTTCGCGCCGGATTCAGCCATGGCGTAGGCCGCCCCGCGAGCCGCGCCGCCGTTGCCGACCAGCAGCACACTCGACTTGCCCAGCCGCACGTGACGCGCCAGCGGCACCGTCACCCCCTGCACGTCGGTGTTCGCGCCGCGCCATTTTCCCGCTTTACGCCACACCGTATTTACCGCGCCGATCCGCCGCGCCTGCGGCTCCACCAGATCCAGATAGCGCAAAATCTTCTGCTTGTGTGGAATGGTCACGCTGAAGCCCGCCAGCGGCAGCTTGTCAGCCAAAATCAAAAAATCCTTCAGCTGAATCGGCTTGACCAGAAACGGTAGGTACACCGCGTCCGCGCGGCGCGCTTGAAATGCCCGATTGTGAACCGCCGGCGAAATCGAATGGCGCACCGGATCGGCCAGCAGTCCGTAAATCCGCGCTTCGCGCGTGAATTTTTCCACGCGATAAAGATGACGAAGCTGCCGCGCGCTCACCTGGCCGGCCGCCGTACCCTCGGCCGCGCTGGGCGTCGCGTAGGTGTACAGACCGCCGAGCGCGGTCGAAAGCACCCGCGTCGCGAATCCCGTTTCGCCCATCGCCAGCAGCACCATCGGCGTTTTCGGATTGGCCCGAGCCAGCCCTAACACGCGGTAATTGTCCGACGGCTTCCGCGCCGTGGTCACCAGCTTGTATCCGTCCGCGGCGATTCGCGACATGCGCCGGACCACGCTTTCAAGCGGCGGCGTGCCCCCGTAGTTGTGATAGGAAACCAGCAGATAGGCCTGCGACCGCAGCGATTGCAGCCGGTCCAGACAATTTTCCGCGCTCTCGATCTCCAGGTCGACGGCGCGCGCCCCGGCTACGATCGCCGCTTCGAGGATGCGCACCTGCTCCTCCACGCTGCCGTTGTACTTGCCGTGATTCTGATGACGCCGGCAGGTGGCGAGAATGGTGCAATCGCTGTGGCGCGCCAGAAATTTTTTGATCGCGGCCACGCCGCTCTCGGGCGACGGCAGATAGTCGATGCGAAACTCCAGAAACCGCTCGCCCGCGTCGTATTCCTTGCGCGCGTGGGCCAGCAGGCTTTCGGCATCCGGAAATCCGAGAGCGATGCAGATGCGGGGCAGTGAGATCCGCTGGGGCATTTAGAGCCAGATCAGCATACCACAGGCGCGTTTCTGTGAATTTCATCCTAAACTGATGGAGATGAAATTTCGGCTCGCAATTCTTTTTCTTCCGTGTTTCGCGATCGCCCAGCAACCCCCAATTGGGGACGGAACGGATCTGCTGCTGCGAGGCGGCCAGGTCATCGATGGCTCCGGCGCCGCGCCGCGTTTTGCCGATGTCGCGATTCGCGGCGACCGCATCGTGCTGGTCGGCGACGGCTCGAAAGTCCAGGCCGCGCGGACCCTCGACGCAAAAGGGCTGATCGTCTCTCCCGGGTTCATCGATCCGCACGCGCACGTGCTCGAAGATTTGCTGAGCCCAGCGAAAAAAGCCAACGAAGCCTACCTGCTGCAAGGCGTCACCACCACCATCACCGGTAATGACGGCGCCGGTCCCATCCAAAGCGGCGCGACTCTCGCCAAGTGGACCCAGCAGGGCATCGGCACCAACGCCGCGGTCTACATCGGTCAGGGCACCGTGCGCCGCGAGGTGATGGGCATGAGCGACGCCGCGCCATCAGCCGAGCAGGTCGCGAAAATGAAATCGCTGGTGGCGCGCGGCGTGTCCGAAGGCGCCATCGGGATGTCCACCGGCCTCTATTACGCGCCCGGCAGCTACGCCAAGACCGAGGAAGTGATCGAGCTCGCCAAAGCCGCCGCGGCCGGCGGCGGGATCTACGACAGCCATCTGCGCGACGAAGATTCTTACACCATCGGCCTGCTCGGCGCGATTCGCGAGGCCATCCGCATCTCCCGCGAGGCGAAAATTCCGGTTCACATCTCGCACATCAAAGCGCTGGGGCCGGAAGTGTGGGGCCAAAGCACGCAGGTGATCGAGATGATCCGGCAGGCGCGCGCGGAGGGCCTCGAAATCACCGCCGATCAATATCCTTACGACGCCTCCGGCTCGAGCGTCACCGCGTCGCTGATTCCCCGCTGGGCGGAAGTCGGCGGAAATACCGAGTTGTTGAAGCGCATCGGCGATCCGGCCGTTCGCCCTCGCCTGATGCAGGAAATGGAGCAGAACCTGAAGCGTCGCAACGGCCCGCAATCGCTGCTGATCATTTCCGGCAGCGATAAATCGCTGATCGGAAAAACGCTTGCGGCCATCGCGGCGGAGAAAAAGGAATCGCCCGTCGAGGCCGCGCTCGAAATCGTGAAAAACGGCGGCGCCGGTGTGGCGTCATTCAATATGAGTGAATCCGATATCGAAAATTTCATGAAGCAGGATTGGGTGATGACCGGCTCCGACGGCTCCGAGGGGCACCCGCGCAAATACGGGACCTTCCCGCGCAAGCTTCGCATTTATGTGCGTGAGAAGAAAATCATTTCGCTCCCGTACGCGATTCATTCCTCGACCGCGCTTACCGCGCAGGCGCTTCACCTGGCCGATCGCGGTCTGCTCCGCGAAGGATATTTCGGCGACGTGATCGCCTTCGATCCGGCTACGGTCGCCGATCAAGCGACGTATGAGCATCCCGACATCCTCGCCACCGGAATGAAGTACGTGATCGTCAACGGCAAGATCGCGGTCGACGGCGGCAGGTATACCGGTGTATTATCCGGTCGCGCGCTGCGGCATTAACTTGTCGCCGCGCCGCGCAGCATCCGCTCGGTCCAGCGCGTCGCCTCCACATAGGCGCTCCCGGCGGCGGATCCCGGAAATCCGCAGGCTTGCGCCAGCGTTTCCACCTCGTCCCAATCGCCCGCTTCGTAACGGCGAGTGAGACGGTAGATGCGCGCCAGGATGCTCTCCCCGGGCGAAGTGCCCAGCAGAGCTTGCGCGATCTCCGGCCGGACGCCCAGCGAAAGAAGGGCTTCGTCGAGAGGACGGTCGAGCAGCGCGTCCAGGCAGGACAGCATCCCCATCAGAAAAGCTTCATTTTGCAGCCTGACGCCGGCCACTTCAATCAGCAGCTCGCAAAACCGCGCGCGGACAATGGAGAGCGTCGCCAGTTCGCCGGGCTTGTCCGTCGTCAGCATGGGAAGGGCCGCCAGCACCGCCCAGCGGCGAAAATTATCGGTTCCCACAATCGCCAGAGCGTGCTCGATGGAGTAAATCTCGCGGCGCGAGTTGAAAATTGCCGAGTTCACGTAGCGCAGCAGTTTATAGGTCAACGCGACATCGACGCGGATCAGAGGTCCCAGGCTCATCAAGTCCAGTTCCTCTTTTTGAATCTCCGTCAGCAGGCGCAGGCAATTCAGTTTCGAGGCCGGCACCTGGTGGCTCTGCATCATATTGGGACGCGCAAAAAAGTAGCCCTGGAAGTAGTCGTAGCCGGCCGCGCGGGACCATTCGAATTCTTCGTGGGTCTCCACTTTTTCGGCCAGCAGCGCAATCCCCCGAGGCTGGTAAGTGCGCAGCAGGCGCTGCTGCTCGGCTTTGGTGGTGGCTTGCACATCGACCTTGATCACTTGAGCAAGCTCAGTGAGCGGCTCGAACTCCGGGCTCGAAACAAAATCGTCCAGCGCGATCGTATATCCCTCCTCATGAATTCGACGGCACAGCGCGATCAGATCGGCCGTCGGCTCCACCGTCTCCAGAATTTCAATCACCGTCGCCTGCTTCGGCAGCAGCAAATATAATCCGTCGCTAAGCAGGCGATGATTAAAATTTATAAAGGCTTTCTTGCCGCAAAGAACGTTCTCCAGGCCGATCGACAGCACGGTGCCCGAGATCACTTGTGAGGTGGCGGAGGCGGCTTCGATGCCCTCGAATGCTGTCTGTGTCGACGCGGAACGGTACAGCAGTTCATAGCCATAAAGGTGCCGGTTGCGGTCGAGGATCGGCTGGCGCGCTACGAACACTTCCACACTGTCTTTATCGGCAGGGTGCGCAGCTACTTTACGATCTAGTATGGTATGGCGGAAGAGCGTTATGAAACAAAGGAGCGTTAGGCAGGATTCTCCGTATTATTCAGGGATCACCCGGCGTCAGGCGCTCGGTTTTTTGGGCACCGGCACGGCGGCGGCTCTTTCCGCGAAAGACTCCCGGCTTCCCAAAGGCGCGATCATCCGCACCGTCCTCCAAGACCTGCGCCCGGAAGAACTCGCGGCAGGCGCGACGCTATTTCATGAGCACCTGTCCCTCGCCCCCGATTTTATGCCGCGATGGATTGCCCTCGCGCGAGGCGGCCGGTCCGGCGCCGCGCCTCCATCCGCTCAGCCCTTTTTCATGGAAGATCTCGACCTGATGGTGGACGAAGTCAAAACCGCGCACCGCGAAGGCGTGTCCTGCATCGTCGACGGCGGCCATGAAGATATGGGCCGCAGGCTCGACTTTTTGAAACAGATCAGCGAGCGTTCGGGCATGCCCATCGTCGCCTCCACGGGGTTTTACACCCAGCCCTTTTATCCCCCCGAGATCGCCGGCTGGAGTGAAGATCAGATCGCTCAGGATGTGATTCATAAGGCCAACACCCAGCCGTTGGGCGCGCTCGGCGAGATCGGCAGTTGGGACCTGATCACCGATGACGAGCGCAAAGTTTTCCGCGCCATTGCGAAAGTTCACGGGGCCACCAATCTCCCCATCTTCACCCATACCGGAATCCCCGGAAAATCCGCGATGGAGCAACTGGACATCCTCGAAAAGGGCGGCGTCAAGCCGGCGCGCGTCGTCATCGGGCACCTGGGAAACCTGGTCGATCCCGAGGTGAAGGTCCAGTCGGAAATCTGTAAACGAGGCGCCTTCGTCGGCTTCGATCGCCAGGGTGGCCCGGGCGACGCCCAGCAGGTTCCCATGGTCCTGAAGCTGATCGACGAAGGGTACGCGGATCACCTGATGTTCGCTTCGGATTTTTCGAGCGCGACCCAACTCAAGCGCAACGGCGGCGCCGGCTATGCCAAGACCGTTACCGTCTTCGCGCCCAAGCTTCGCGCCGCGGGCGTCAAGGAAGATGTCCTCCACGGCATTCTGGTCGACAATCCGCGGCGCTTTCTCGCGTTCGTTCCCAGAAAATCGAGAAGGTCGCTGGGCGTTTAGCGATTCGCTCCCGCCATCGAGCCCCTGGTGTACTCCGGAAACAGCTCCAGAAAAAGCCACTCCTGTTCGATCACCGCCGCCTTGGTGCGGTCGTCGAACAAGTCCGGCCACTGCAGCTGGCGAGGTTGACCATGCCCTCGATCGAGCATCCTTCCGTCCGGCGTGTTTACCGGCTGAATTTTCGGCTTACTGAGGACCGGCTCGGCGATGGCCGGCGGAACGCCCATCTCCAGCAGCCAATCGTAAGTTTCCTGGTTCAGAGACTCGGTATGCAGGACCCGGGTTCGGGCCACCGCCTTCTTCAGCGTCTGGGTATCGCCGCGGTCGACCACCGTTTGTAGCAGGTCGGCGTAATTCGGCGTCAGGTATTGCAGCATGATGACCGTCATCGGCCCGAGCCGCAGCGAACTCGCCAGAGTTTTCGCCGGCTCAGTCAGGTGCCGGTAACTGATCTCGAAGGAAATTTTCAGGAAATCCGCGAAGGAGATATAGGGATACCCGGGGAAGCGGCTCTTGGCCTCCTGCTCATCCTTGAAGCGGGGCCAGTTCTCGACGTCGCGATTGATCCAGTAACCGAACACGTAAAAGGATGCGTAGTAGTCGAAGGGATTGCGGATCGTAGTCACAATCTGTTTGGAACGGTGTTCCGCGGGAATCCGATCGGTCCATCCATGTTTGTCGGTGTTCACGATCCTTCGCCCGAAACGGCCGGCGTAGATGTCGGTGAGAACCTCGGTCACAAAAGATCCGCCGGTTTTGGGCGGATGTAAGAAAACAAAATCATCGGCAATAATCATGGGGAGTTTTTCGGCAAACCGAGTTTCACATCGACAAGAAAGATAGCGCCGGAATTCTCATAGTACGCGCCCCGGCGTGGACGCCATCACCCCACTTTAATAGAGTTTGTGTGAAAAATGTGCAAAACTCATTTTCGAACGCAAACATCACCGCCGTCGCTACCGCAACATAATCGTCGTCACGGAGCCGCGGTTATCGATCCCAACAGCCCCGCCAGTGAGAGTCTGTGTGAAAACATTCCCTCGCCGTACGATCGTAACGGAGTCGCGACCGTTAGGGAGCGGTTTCAATGTTCCCAATCGAATGTCCCTACAGCGCCGCCCGTGATGGCGGGGGTCAATGTGGGGTTATCACACACACTCTTACCAGCCGGGGTAAGAGCTGGCGGATTGCCGGGGCGAAAGAGTGGCGACGAAAAGAAGGGAGGGATGGTGGAGTGTCGGAGAATTGGGCCGAAACGCACCAAAATCGCCCGTTGCCACCCGACTGGAAGGCGTACCGCCCACTTCTCGTGGGCGCTGGTACCGCTGGTACAGTTTCCGGCAATACGCCGCAAGAACTTGGTCGCAATCGAGGCGACTTGCCGTATACTGCAAGGAGTTCGGAAGCCAAAATGGAAATGCCTGTGAAAGTGGTCCAAGGCGATTATGAAGACACTTCCCGCCGCGCTTTTGTTTTTCCTCGCCGCCTCATTGTGTACCCGGCTCGACGCTAGCCCCAGCTTCTCTGACTGCGTTGCCGGTTCGCTGGCCAGTTACGAGGCAGGTGGTTCCAATAGTTCCAGCTGCGCCATCGGCGGAAGCTCCGGCGGAGTGGTGATTATCGACGGGTTCCTCTACTCCGGACCCACTGGAGACGACTCTCAGATCCAGCTCACCCCTGATCCCGTGGGACTCGGTGGCGGTTTTACCTTCAGCGATGTCCCCGTGGCTGGTCCCGGAGAGACATTAACCTTCGACATCAGTTACGACTACCTGATCAATGGCAGCGCGATCGGGACTGGCGCGACTTTGGGATTGGACCCGCCTGTCGGCAACGTATCCATTACGGAGTCCATTTGCGTCGATTCTTCCTTTAATGCCTCGTTTAACGGGACTGCGTGCAACAACGGGGATCCTGTCCAATCGCTCAATGTAAATACCACCAATCCTCCTGCCAGCGAATCTGCACAGCTCGCCCTGAATCCGGAGGCGATGTCCAGCGCCAACGTTGAAATTCACATTGTTGAGACCGGAGGAACAGATACCTCGTCCGGTTTTGACTCCACGACCAGCAACAACTTGATGTCCTCAACGCCCGAGCCCATCACTATTTTGCTAACGCTGGCAGGATTGATCGCGATCGGAGCTTTCCGACGCTGCCGTGGTATTGTTTTCTGATCCCGGCCGTTGCCATGGCGGTCGGAGCGCTGTCTTTAATCGTTTAGTATTTCGGCTCTGCGCAGGAATTCGATGAAGACCAAGCAGGGGTGGGTTTCGTAAGGGACGCGATTTCGGCACACTCGCGGTTTGCGAGACAACGACCTTACAAAACTGCTGGGATGGCCGGGCTACCGCGTATACCGGCACGAGATCAACGAGCGGGGCAAAGACTCTGATACTTTGGATTCGCCCAGAAGTTCATCACGGTGGTGAGCAATCTGGACAACAGCGAGCCATTGTGGTTCGGGCGCGAGCGTAGGAAGGATACCCTGGATCAGTTCTTCCAGAAGAAGTAGTTTAAAATGCGAGTCGAAGCTTTGGCTGAACCTGCAAGTGCTGCGGATGATAAAGATAGAAAACCCGTGCTCGTCGCAGCGAACTGGGTTAGCACAATCGCCTCTGCAACAGCTCGAGCAATTTAACGGATTCGCGTCATCTCAATGAGATATTCTTCGACACCCTTTAGGTTCTTCGATTTTGCGTTCATGATTCTCTCAAGCCATACGCCATCTGCCGCAAGTCTTACGACACGAAGCTCGATTCTCGAATCAGTTTTCGAATGTCTCTTTAGGCATTC
>Ga0182024_10015707_pt1 | contig 14453 bp, 14 predicted proteins | sample P32metaG_FD_120480 | JGI IMG/M metagenome (GOLD analysis project Ga0182024, IMG submission 120480) | Permafrost microbial communities from Stordalen Mire, Sweden - P3-2 metaG (Illumina Assembly) | ecosystem: Environmental > Terrestrial > Soil > Wetlands > Permafrost | place: Sweden: Stordalen... | reverse complement strand
GGCGTCGCGCCCGGCCTCGATGGCCTGCGCCAGCCGGACCTCGTCGTCCTTGGTCAGCAGCGGGTACTGACCGATATCTGTGAGGTAGAGCCGGACGAGATCCTCGTCGTCGCGCTCAATTCGTTCCTTGGCCAAAATCTTCGCCAAACCTTCCGTCCCAAGACCACGGCAGGGGAACCTGGCCGGGCTGTCGCGCTCGTGAAAACGCAGCCGACGACCGTTTCGCACGTACGCGGGCTGCTCACACATTGTAATGGAGCTGTCAAGATGTGTGTACAGCAGGGAAAACGCTGGTCTCGGCAAACGCCCGTTCGACTTCGGCGCCGAACGCGGCGTCCCTCGTCAAGCCCATGGGGCCCTCCCGCAGGAGGGAGCGACCGCTGCTGATTTCGGCGGTCAGATCCTGCTGGGCGCCCGTCAGGACCTCCAGAACAGAACCCTCGCTCACGGGGGATGCCGCCCGCTGGTGCACGCCGTAGACGGCCCGCAGGCGGGGGAGGACCGCCTGGACCAAGGTCCCCACCCCGACCCCGGTGTGGGGCGCGGCGGCCATCGCCCCCAGGGCGCCGGCCAGGCGCCCGGCTGGCGCCGTCACCAGGCCGGCCCGATCCACCCCCGCGCGTACCGGGAGTCGCTCGGCCCAACGGGCGGCCAGCAACCCGTGACGCCGGGACACACTGGCGCACCAGACCCGCAGCGCGGGTTCGAGGCCGCCGTCCGGGCCGTCGCCCGGCCCCGAGGCCCAGGCACCGCTGAGCTCGAAGATCCGTTTCTCGACCCAGCAGTAGGCGCCGATCAGCCCGGCCAATTCGTCGATGCCACGCCAGGCCCTGTTGGTGACCTCCGCCTCAGGCACCGCCCGACTCCTCGAGCTCCTCTAACGCCGAGGAGCGGTAGCGGTTCGTGATGGGCATGCGCCGGTCCTTGCCGAAGGCCTTCGTCGTGATGCGCACGCCCGGCGGCATCTGCCGGCGCTTGTACTCCGCACCGTCGACCAGGCGGACAACCTGGTCCACCACCGCGGGGTCGAAGCCCTCCGCCACGAGGTCCGCCGCGGTGCGGTCGCCTTCGACGTACCCCTGCAGCACCGGGTCGAGCTCCTCGTAGGGCGGGAGCGATTGGTCGTCACGCTGATCCGGACGCAGCTCCGCCGACGGCGGCTTGTCGAGCACGCTGTCGGGAATGGGGCCCGGCAGCCCCTCGAGCACCGCTTGCGTGTTGCGATAGCGGCACAACTCGTACACCAGCGTCTTGGGCACGTCCTTGATCACTGCGAATCCGCCCGCCGAGTCGCCGTAGAGCGTGGAGTACCCCGTGGCCATCTCGCTCTTGTTCCCGGTGGTGAGCACGATCCATCCCTTGGCATTGGAGACCGCCATCAGGAGCACGCCCCGCAAGCGCGACTGCAAGTTCTCGTCGGTCAGCCCGAAGGGCTCGCGTCCGAGCAGCGGCGCCAGCATGGAAGAGAACGCAACGTGGGCCTCCTCGATGGCCACCGTCTTGAGGTCGATGCCCAATCGCTCGGCCAACGCACCCGCGTCGTCGCGGGAACCCTCGCTCGAGTAGCGCGACGGCATGGAGATGCCGTGCACGCGGGCTGCGCCCAGCGCGTCCACTGCGATGGTGGCGACCAGTGACGAGTCGATCCCGCCCGACAGGCCGATCACGGCTTCGGAAAAGCCGTTCTTGCCGAGATAGTCCCGGGTGCCGAGAACGAGGGCGGCGTATACCTCGCCGTGATCACTCAGGGCGGGGCGGGGTGCCGCCGGTGGCAGCGGTGGGCGGTCGGCCCTGCGGGGCTCGGTCACCGCAATGCGCGGCACGAGCTCGGTCACCGCCCGAGGAGGGTGCGACCCGACGGGCAGATCCACCACGACAAGGTCCTCGGCGAACTGCACACCTGATCCGAGCAATGTCCCGTCGGCGGCCACAATGAGGGAATCGCCGTCGAACACCAGCTCGTCCTGGCCCCCCACCTGGTTCACGTAAGCAATGGCACACCCCGCCTCGGCCACCCGGCCCGAAAGCATGGCGAGACGCTCGGCCCGCCGGCCCCGGTTGTAAGGCGACGCGTTGAGGTTGACCACGAGGTCGGCGCCGGCGCGGCCCGCCTGCGCGACGGGGCCGTCGTCGAACCAGACGTCCTCACAGATGGAAACGCCGACCCAGGCCCCCGCCACACCGAAGAGCGGGGGCGGCTCGTTGCTCGGCACGAACCAGCGCTGCTCGTCGAACACGCCGTAGTTGGGCAGGTAGCGCTTGCGGTAGACGCCGACCACGCGCCCGCCTGCACACACCGCAGCGGCATTGGCCAGTCCGAGTCCGTCCGGCGCGGCACCGACAAACCCGACCACCACGGCGCAGTGTCCGGTCGCCGCGGCCACCTTTTCGAGCGCGGTCAGGTTGTCGGCAACGAAACCCGGTTTGAGAAGAAGATCCTCGGGCGGATAGCCCGGAATGGCCAGCTCGGGCACGACGCAGATGTCCGCCCCCGCCGCCTCGGCGGCGGCCAGCGCGGCGAGCACCCGTTCCACGTTGCCCGACAGGTCACCCACGACGGTATTGAGCTGCGCGGCGGCGAGGCGCAGGTGGGGCATCGACCCAGATTACCGGTGGGCTCCGCCTCGCCGGCTGGGGCCCGCCCGACCGGGCACCTGGAAGAGTGGGGTCTCCGGGCATGCGAAGCTTGTGCGGTGCAAAGCCAGCGGGATTACGTGCTCCGGACCGTCGAGGAGCGGGGCATCCGCTTCGTCCAGTTGTGGTTCACCGACGTGCTGGGGACCCCCAAGGGAGTGAACATCACCTCGGCCGAGCTGGAGAACGCGCTCGACGAGGGGATGACCTTTGACGGCTCGGCCATCGACGGGTTCAGCCGGGTCCAGGAGGCCGATGTCCTGGCGCGCCCCGATGCCAAGACATTTCAGCTCCTGCCCTGGCACCACGACGGCACACAGGTGGCTCGCGTCTTCTGCGACATCGCCAACCTCAACGGCACGCCGTTCGAAGGGGACCCCCGGCACGCGCTGCGCCGGACGCTCGAGCGTGCCCGCTCCGCCGGCTTCACCTTCTTCGCGTCGCCGGAGGTGGAGTTCTTCTACTTCGCCGACGCGGACCCTGAGCGGGGCCCGGTCACGCTCGACACCGGGTCCTACTTCGACCTCTCGGTGGCCGACCTGACGAGTGACCTCCGCCGGCGCTCCGTGCTGGTGCTCGAGGAGATGGGCATCCCCGTGGAGCACACGCAACACGAGGACGCCCGCAGCCAGCACGAAATCGACCTGCGCTACACGGACGCGCTCACCATGGCCGACACCGTCATGACCACTCGCATGGTGATCAAGGAGATGGCACGACAGGAAGGCGTCTTTGCCTCCTTCATGCCCAAGCCTCTCGCCGGCGTGCAGGGCTCGGGGATGCACACCCACATTTCGTTGTGGGAGGGCGAGCGCAACGCGTTCGTCGACGAGAACGACGAGTACGGGCTCTCCGACGTGGCGCGCCGCTTTATCGCCGGGTTGTTGCACCACGCCCGCGAGATCACCGCGGTGACCAACCAGTGGGTCAACTCGTACAAGCGGCTCATCGGCGGGTACGAGGCGCCCGTGCATGTCAGCTGGGCCCGCAACAACCGCTCGGCGCTGGTGCGGGTGCCCGTCGTGAAGATGGGCAAGACCGAGTCGACGCGACTCGAGTACCGGGCACCCGACAGCGCCTGCAACCCGTACCTCACGTTCGCGGTCATCCTCGCCGCCGGGCTGCGCGGCCTCACCGAGGACTACCCGTTGCCGCCCGAGGCCGACGACAACCTGTTCACACTGACCCCGAAAGAACTCGCGAAGAAAGGGATCGACCAACTGCCCTCGAGCCTGCACGATGCCGTGAACGAGATGGAGGGCTCCGAGCTGCTGGCCGAGACGCTCGGTGACCATGTCTTCGAATGGTTCATCCGCAACAAGCGTGCGGAATGGGACGCCTACCAGGCGCAGGTGACCCAGTTTGAGCTCGATCGCTACCTGCCGCTGCTCTGAGCCGTACGGACCGATGGACCCTCTCCTCTGTTTTCCCGCCGACCCCCCCGCCGAGGTGACCCTCGCGCTGCAGAACGCGGGCCTCGGCCACCAGAGCGTGACGGCACCCGACGAGGTGGCGGCCTCTGGCCCCGATGGCCGCATCACGGGCTATTCGGGCGCGCTGGTGGTGGCCGGTGAGGACATGTCCGCTGCCATCGCCTTCTGCCGGCACCTGCGCCTGCGCGAGGTGCCGATGACACCCCTGCTCCTCGCCATCGGGACGGACCAGGTCGGTGACCTGCTGCTGCGCGACGACCTCTACGACGACTTCTGCGTCCTGCCCTCCCGGCCCGAAGAGCTGGTGGCGCGCCTGCAGCACCTCTTCTGGCGGACCGGGCAGAGCATGCGGCCGGACATCATTGAGTACGGGCCCCTCATGCTCAATCTCGAGACATACCAGGCCGCCGTGTCGGGTCGTGTCCTCGACCTGACCTACATGGAATACGAGCTCCTGCGCTTCCTGGCCGGGCACCCGGCCAAGGTCTTCACCCGCGAGACACTGCTCAGTCGCGTCTGGGGCTACGAGTACTACGGGGGCGCCCGCACGGTCGACGTGCACATCCGGCGCCTGCGGGCCAAGCTCGGCGAGGAGCACGCCCACCTGATCCAGACCGTCCGATCGGTCGGTTACCGCTTCGGGCAGGTGGCCTGGCACCCTGGCGTGGCTCAACGCAACGGCGCCACAGGGCCTGCGACGCCGACGTCGACTCCGTCCGCTCAGAGCACCGGCGCGTAGGCCCAGGCTTCAACCTCGATCCGGGCGCCGATCGGGAGCGCCGCGACGGCGACGGCTGAGCGCGTCGGCCGGTTCTCGGTGAAGTACTCCACCCAGACCTCGTTCACGGCGCTGAACTCGGACATGTCGAGAAGGAACACCGTCGTCTTCACCACGTCGGCCAGCGTCGCTCCCTCGACGGCGAGCACCTCGGCCACGTTCTGCAGGACCTGCCGGAGCTCGGCCACGGTCCCGCCCTCGACCAGACGCGCCGCGCCAGCGCTGTCGGTTGCCAAGCCGACCTGACCCGAGGTGATGACCCAGTCGCCGACGCGACGGACGGGTGAATAGGGACCAACGGCAGGACTCATGCGCGCTCCTCTCAGCCCCTCGATGGTGCCACGTCACGCGCCGGCGCCCGCACGGCATCGCGGCGAGTCGGCCAGCGCCCGGGCAGCCCTTCGGCGATCCAGGCGGCGGCCAGGGTGGCGACGAACACCGCATCAGACCCGTTCACAGGCCACCCGTCCTCTTCGTGGAGTCGGACCGTCACCTCCGGCATGTCACGCGCCGCGAGGATTCCGAACGAACGGATCGTCAGGTCGACAGGCGCACCGGCGTCGTCAAGGGCGATCCCTTCGCTCCACACCATGCCGAGCGCCTGGTGCACCGCGCCGAGTGCGTAGGAGCGCAGGGTCACGGAACAGAGAATCTCGCCGGCCCACACGTCGACCTCGATCCAGCCGCGTGTCGCGTCGTCAAGACGGAGCTCGACACGGGCACTGCCGGCGCCGGGCACGGCGACGTGCACCGCACCGAAGCCCCCCACGCTGTCAGGGGCACCGAGCGCGGTACGCGCCGCGAGCACCTCGGCCCAGCCCGCGCCACGCAGGTCGGGTGAGACCGGCGGCCCCAGGACGTCGAGCACCTCGACCTCGACGCCGGGGCTGACCGCGTGCACGCGGGCCGCCAGCGGTTCGAGGTTGGCCGAGCCCTCCGTGCGGCCGACGCGGACGACACCGCTCCCGTCGGGGCGGAGCGCCACCGCCAGGGGCGGGCGCTTGGGCCCGCGTCGCACAACGTCTTCACGCTGCCACAGCACACGAACCGCCTCGCCGGTGGCGTCGGCCAGCTCCCGTGCACTGGTTGGTGCCGCGCTGCGCCGCTTACCCCCGAAGGCGCCGCCGTTCGCCAGGGGGGAGGCCGGGGTCTGGCCGGGCCGGGACCAACTTGCGTCGGGTTCGACGTAGGCCGGTTCGAGCCAGGAGGTCTGGAGCGTGAGGGCCCAGTCGCCCTCCGGCACCTCGACCGGGTGCGACAGCGGCACCGTGCTGTTCCGGCCCTGCACGCGGCCGCTCGCGGCCCGGGCGGCACGGAGGCTGGGAGCAAGCGGTCCATCAGGCCCCAACCGGACGAGCGCGTCGGGCGGTGCCGAGTCGTCGGCGAAGCCACCGCCACCGAGCACCACCTCGGGCCCCGAGCTCTGAAACGCCGGACCTTCGACCTGGGCGCGCCAGGCGGCCAGCACCGGGTTCCGAGGATCGCCGGCAGATGGGCGCGCCGCACCGTCGACACCCAACGCGCTGCACCCGGCCTCGACGATGGACTGCCAACCTGTGCAGCGGCACAAGTGGGCGCGCAGCGCTGACTCGATGTCGCGCCGCGTCGGCGATGCCCCTTCCCCCGTCGCCTCGAGCGCGGCGAGCCGGAGGACGATGCCGGGCGTGCAGAAGCCGCATTGGCTGGCTCCGTGCTGGACGAACGCAGCGGACCAGCGGTCGCGCAGTTCCTCCCGTACTCCTTCGAGCGTCGTGACGTGGCGGCCGGCGATGCGGCGGACGGGGGTGACACACGCCACGCGGGACGAACCGTCGACCCACACCGTGCAGCAGCCGCACTGACCCTGGGGGCTACACCCGTCCTTGACGGAGCGGCAACCGAGCTCCTCGCGCAATGCGTCCAGGAGGCTGACCCCATCCTCGACCGAGACCGCGTCCCCGTTGAGCACGAACGCGACAAATGTCGGCTCAGGTGCGCCAAGACCTCGTATCTGCTCGGGCGTGTGGCCGGTTCCGCTCAGGAGGTGGGGTGCCCGGAGCTCAACTGAAGGAGGAGCCGCAACCGCACGTGCGCGTGGCGTTTGGGTTGATGATGTTGAAGCCCGCGCCCTGCAGGCCGTCGCTGTACTCGAGGATCGAGCCGGTCAACAGCTCCGCGGAGGCCGAGTCCACGACGACCCGGACTGCACCGAACTCGCGCACCACGTCGTCGGGCATGACCTCGGTGTCGAAGAACATCTCGTAGCTGTAGCCCGAGCAGCCACCTGGCTTGACGGCGACTCGGAGCGCGAGCTCCTCACCCTCTTCCTGGGCCAACAGCTCGGCGACCTTGACCGCGGCGTCGTCGCTGAGCGTCACCGGTGCCGGCTTCTTCCCTATGTTGACGGAAGTGGACATCGTCGTCACTGGATCCTCCTCATTGCGCCGTACGCCCGGCGACCGACCGCCCGGGGCGCACGGTGCGCCACGGACAGACCCATGCTACTGGCGCCCGACGGGCCCGAGCACCCCGGCCGGGCTGGGTCGGAATTCGTCGCCACGCAGGTACAATTGGCGGATATGACGCCTCCCGCCGCAGCGAAGCCCCCGTCGGGGGACTCCTCGCGGGGCGTCCGCGAGGAGGAGGTCCGTGACTGTCTGCGGGCGGTGGTGGACCCTGAACTGGGCGACACCATCGTGGACCTCGGCATGGTCCGGGCCATCGGCGTCGAGGGCGACGACGTCACCGTCGACGTGGCGCTGACCATCGCCTCCTGCCCGCTGCGGGGCCAGATTGAGCAGGACGTGAGGAACCACGTCCGCTCCCTGGACTGGGTGCGCTCGGTCGATGTGCAGGTGGCGGCCATGGAGGCGGAGGAGCGGGCCGCGGTGATGGCGCGGGCCCGCTGGAAGGCCCGCGAAGACGCTCCCGACACGGCGATCGCCCCTTCGACCCGGGTGTTGGCCATCGCGTCGGGCAAGGGCGGCGTGGGCAAGTCCTCGGTCACGGTCAACCTGGCGGTGGCGCTGGCTTCCCGGGGTTTGACCGTCGGGATCCTCGATGCCGACATCTGGGGCTTCTCCGTCCCCAGGCTCATGGGCATGGAGGGCGACGTCGAGGCCAGGGCCGGGAAGATGGTGCCGCTCGAACGCTCCATCGGATCGGGCACCGTGCGGGTGCTGTCGATGGGATTCCTCGCCGACGAGGAGCAGGCGATCATGTGGCGCGGCCTCGTCCTGACCCGGGCCGTGCAGCAGTTCCTGCAGGACGCCCACTGGGGCGATCTCGACTATCTCCTCATCGACCTCCCTCCGGGGACCGGAGACGTGCAGATGGGGCTGGCCCGCCTGCTCCCCCGCACCGAGCTCCTCGTGGTCACGACGCCACCCGTCGCGGCCCAGAAGGTCGCAGCCCGAGCGGCCGACATGGCCCGCCGGGGCTACCTGCGGGTGGCCGGGGTCATCGAGAACATGAGTGACTTCACCTGCGAGCACGGCACCACCTACGCACTCTTCGGCACGGGCGGCGGCGCCCGTCTGGCCCAGGGCCTCGGGGTGCCGTTGCTCGGCTCGATCCCTCTGCATCCCGATATGGCGGCCGGCGGTGACGCCGGCGTGCCCGTCGCCACGGCGGGCGACGACAGCGAGCTCGGCAGCGTCTTCAAGGAGATGGCCCGCGTGATCGCCGAGGACGTGGCGCCGATCGTCGATGTGCAGGGCTGCTCGGCCCGCCTCATGGAGCGGGTCGAGGCCGCGGTGGCCCAGGCGAACGCCGAAGCCGGCTGAGACCGCACTCCGGCCTGCGTGCAGGCCGCTCGGTGCTCAGGCCGCGGCCCAGCGGGTTTCGATGGTGTCCCCGGCGCCGGTGACTGCGTCGACGGGGACTGCCCTGCCCTCCTGGCCCAGCGCCCGCAGATGGGCCCACAGCGAGAAGCGGGCGACCGGGAGCTGCTGCTGGGTGACGTCGCCGTAGACCTCGGGGAGCAGGTCGTCGACCGTCCCTTCGCCCCGCCCGCTCAGGGCGGTGGCGATCGCCTCGTGGCGCCCGAGACGGTGGGCCAGGAGGGCGTCGATCACCTCCGGCACGTGATCCATCAGCCGGCCGTGCCCGGGCGCCAGCCTGCGGATGGCCGGCCTGTCATCACGCACGCGGGCCAGGCTGGCCAGGTACTGGTGCAGGTCGCCGTCGGGCGGGCGGATCACCACAGTCGATCCGTGCATGACGTGGTCGCCGGTCAGCAGGAGGGCGTGCTCCTCGAGGAGCCAGCACAGATGGTCCGAGGCATGGCCCGGCGTGTGCAGCGCCCGCAGCGTCACGTCTCCGGAAGACACAGTCCCGGGACAGGAGAGGACCCAGCCCTCCCCGACACGGTCGTCGGGCGTGAAGCCCTCGGCGGGGCCGAACCCGACGACCCGGGCCCCGGTCGCCTCGGCCAGCGCCGCCGCGCCGGGCGCGTGGTCGACATGCGTGTGGGTGACGAGGATGGTGCGGATCGGCCCCAGCGGGGCAGCGGCGGCCAGGATGGCCGCAGTGTGCGTCGCATCGGCCGGACCGGGATCGACGACGACCGGCTCGGGGCCACCGACGAGATAGGTGTTCGTCCCCGGTCCGGTCATGAGGCCCGGGTTGGGGGCGGTCAGGCGCAGCACGCCGGGTGCCACCTCGTCGAGGCGACCCGCCTCGGGGGCGCGGCCGACGCCGAAGTCCGGCACCGCCGGGATCACGGCTCGCCCGGAGGCGATTCGGCCGGGCGGGGCCCGGGGGCGGTGTCGGGACCCTCCTCGTTGGCCCGCATGGAGACCTCGCGCACCGCCTCGTTGAAGTCGCCGCGCGCGCCGCCGTCGCCCGGGTCCGGCACGGCGCCACGCTCGTAGCCGGGATCGCCGGGCAGCACGATGCGCATGCCGTTGCCGTCGGGCACCACTCGCGGCTCAATGGCGGGGACCGCGCTCGAGGCCTCCTCCGCTGCCGCGAGCAGCGCGGCGCTCGTCGCGAACCGCCCGATCACCTGGAGGTTGCGGATGGTCGGGAAGATGATCTCGATCTCGCCGGCTCGGTGGCGGGTCAGCGCGTCGTGCGGCGAGATCCACACTTCGGCGATCGTCTCGCCGGCGTCGTGCGCGGCGATCTGGCCCGGGGGCGCCGCGGCCACGAAGAAGCGCGTGTCGTAGCGGCGCGGGGCGCCGCGCGGGGTGATCCAGTGGGCGAAGTAGTGGATGTCGCCGACGGAGAGCCGCAGGTTCTCGTCGCGGCAGAGGTCGAGGAAGCGACGCGTGCCCTGATTGACTGCGGCGCGTTCGGCGGCGAAGCGCGCCTCCTCCTCGGCATTCCCTGCCAAGAGGTCGGGGCCGTCGTCGCGGCGGGCCAGGAGGATGCCTGCTTCCTCGAAGGTCTCGCGGACCACGGCGACCCAGTAGGCGAGGCCGCCCGACTCGAAGCCCAACAGCGCGCTGGCCCCGGCATCGGTCCGACCGGCGCAGATCGCCTCGGCCTCGATGCCCCCGTCCAGCGGGTCGACGGCTCCGCCGGGGAACACGTAGGCACCGCCCACGAAGTCCGAGCGGAGGTTGCGCCGCACCATCAGCACCTGCAGGGAGGTCCCGCCCGACGGCTGGGGCGCATCTCGCACCAGCATCACGGTGGCGGCCGGGCGGATCTGTACGGGGACCGGACCGGACGAGTCCGCCGGGGCCGCTGGTGGGGGGGGAGCCGATGGAGGCACGCCGGAGAGGGTACCGGCGGCAGGAGGCGGCGCCCCCGGAATTAGGGCACCCCTTGAGTAATCTGACGCGGTCCATGAGCCAGCCCGCCCTCGAGCCAGCGTCGGCGCCCGCCCTGCGCCACATCCCGCGTCGCTATCTCGCTCTCGGGCTCATCATCGTGGCCATCTGCCTGCTCGGTGCCCTGGTCCTGGTGCGGGACAACTCGGGGCCGAGCACCACGTCGACGGTGGAGACCTTCAGCCCGGCGCCATCGTCGCTGATCTCCACCCTGACGTCGGTCCCCGCCTCGGTCTACGACGCCGTGGGCGTGAGCTCCCCGGCCAACCCGGTGCAGCCGCTGGAGCCGGCCGGTAACGGCAGCGAGCCGATGTGGCTGGCCGCGAACGGTGGGGCGCCTGAGCCGGTGGTGTTCTTCTACGGGGCGGAGTTCGCGCCCTATGCCGCCGTCCAACGCTGGCCGTTACTCTTGGCGTTGTCGCGCTTTGGCACCTTCAACCAGCTGGGGCTGATGCAATCGAGCGGCTCTACCGCGTTCGCGAACTTGTCGACGTTCACCTTCTCGAACCTCTCGTACTCGAGCAAGTACCTCATCCTCGAATCCGTCGAGCGCTACAGCTCGCTGAACCCCACGGGTGCCCGCTATCTCAGCCTGCAGACGCCCAACGCCCGGCAGGCCGCGGCCATCGCCAGCTACGGAACGAGCGCCGACACGTTCGCGCTGCTCGACGTGGCCAACCGCTTCGTCCTCAACGGCGCCAGCTTCGCCCCCGGCGTCCTGGCGGGGCTCTCACAGAGCCAGATAGCCGGGAACCTCACCACGCCGGCCAGCCCCCTGACCCAGGCCGTGCTGTCGGCAGCCAACGAGATCACGGCCACCATCTGCGCGGTCGACGGCGACAAGCCCGACGCCGTGTGCGAGAGCAAGGGAGTCCTGGCAGCTGACCAGGCGTTGAAGATCACACCCCAGCACTGAGGCGGGGGTCGTGGGTCAGCTGGCCCGGCGGTCGAGCATGAGCTTGCGCTCCATCTCGTTCATGCCGCCCCAGATCCCGTGCGGCTCACGAATCCGGATGGCGTACTCGAGGCAATCACCGCAGACGCGGCACTGATCGCAAATGGTCTTGGCCCGCATCTCGCGCGAGGCCTTCTCCTCCTTGCGTTCAGCATGCGACGGCGGGAAGAACACCGCAGCCTGCGGTCCCCTGCACGCTGCCTTCATCTGCCACATGTCTTGTCCCTGGTGCATCAAAACCCCCCGATAGGGCACTTCGGATCCCCCCGACAGCGTCAAGCTACCGCCGGGCGTTGGCGCTTTCAAGGGGTGTGACCAGGATCTTTGGCCGGCGGTCGATCTGTGGTCGAAGCCCGGCCACTACGCTCGGCCCCGCATGGACGTGGATACCTTCTGCGCACAGAGCCATGTCATCGTCGTCGCCGGCAAGGGCGGCGTGGGCAAGACGACCATGAGCGCAGCGCTGGCCAGGATGGCCGCCGGGGCGGGCAGATCGGTTCTCATCGTCGAGCTGGAAGGCAAGTCGGGTATCACGGCCGCCTTCGGCCGCCACGGGGACCTCGGCTACGAAGAAGTCCTGCTGGCGCCGGCCGCGCCGGGTGGAGGGGGCTCGGTCCGGGCCCGGCGGCTCACACCCGACGACGCGCTGGTGGAGTATCTCGAGGACCACGGGCTGAAACGGGTCTCGAAGCGGTTGGCCCACTCCGGGATCCTCGACGTGGTCTCGACCGCCATCCCGGGCATCCGTGACGTGCTGGTGCTCGGCAAGGTCAAGCAGCTGGAGCGGGACGGCGCCGCCGACCTGATCCTGGTCGACGCCCCGGCCACCGGCCACGCCATCACGTTCCTGACCTCGGCCAGCGGGTTGGTCAGTGCCGCCCGGGGCGGCCCGCTGCGCGCCCAGGCCCAGGACGTCGTGGACCTGCTGAGCGATCCCGCCCGCTGCCGGGTGATGCTGGTCACCCTGCCTGAGGAGCTGCCGGTCTCCGAGACGATCGAGTCCGCCTACACCCTGGAGGACAAGGCGGGGGTCCAGCTGGGCCCGGTCATCATCAACGCCTGTGACCCCGAGCCCGTGGGGCTGGAGCGGCCGGCGGCCGAGGTCGCGGCGGCGGCCGGCCTGACCGTGGTGCCCGAGCACCTGGCCGCCCTGGAGGAGGCCCGGTCGTTCCGGCTGGCCCGCCACGCAGTCTCGACCGAGCAGATCGAGCGACTGCGCCGGGACCTGCCCCTGCCCCACCTCCTCGTGCCGGCGCTCGACGCGCCCTCCATAGGGCCGGCTGAGACCCAGGTGCTGGCGGCCGCTTTGGCCGACGCGGTGACGGCGCTCGTGGCCGAGGGGGCACCGTGAGCACGACGGAGAGCGCGGGCGAGCGTGCGGCGCCGGCGACCATGCCCGACCTGGTGACCGAGCGCTCCGTCGTGGTGTGCTGCGGCTCGGGCGGCGTCGGCAAGACAACGGTGTCGGCCACCATCGCACTGGCGGCGGCCCGGGCGGGCCGACGCTCCTGCGTAGTCACGGTGGACCCGGCGCGGCGCCTGGCCGATGCGCTCGGCGTGGAGTCGCTTCCGAACACGCCCTCGGAGGTGCAGGGCGACTGGCCCGGCCATTTGTTCGCGCTGATGCTCGACTCGAAGGGCACGTTCGACGACCTGGTGCAGCGCTACGCGCGGACACCGGAGCAGGCCGAGGCCATCCTGGCAAACCGCCTCTACCAGAATCTCGCCGGCGCGCTCTCGGGCACCCAGGAGTACATGGCCATGGAGAAGCTCTACGAGCTGGTCCACTCCGAGGAGTTCGACATCGTGGTGGTCGACACGCCGCCGACACGCAACGCACTCGACCTGCTCGACGCGCCGCGCCGGCTCACCCGCTTCCTGGAGAACCGCCTCTTCCGGGCGCTCCTGGTGCCCACCCGCATGTCGCTGCGGGCAGTCGGCGTGGCGACCCAGGCGCTCCTGCGCACGATCGCCAAGGTGGCCGGCGCCGAGATCGTGCAGGACGCAGTCGGCTTCTTCCAGGCCTTCGAGGGGATGGAGGACGGGTTCCGCAGCCGGGCCAGCGCGGTCCACGAGCTGCTGGCCGACCCGGCGACCGCCTACGTCCTCGTCACCTCGGCCCGGCCCGACGCCATCACCGAGGCCGGCTTCTTCGCCGAGAAGCTGGCCGAGCGCGATGTCGCCGTGGCCGCCCTGGTGGTGAACCGCATCGCACCCTTCTTCGGCGGCGCCACCGACGAGACGGCGGAGCGGGCGCCGGAACTCGGGGCACTGGAGGCCAACCTGGCCGCGCTCGACGCGCTGGCACAGCGCGAGGAGGGCGCGTTCTCCGGGCTGGCCGCGCAGGTGGCGCCGGCCCCGGTGGGCCGGATCCCCCTCTTCGGAGACGACGTGCACGAGCTCCTCGGGTTGCAGCGGGCGGCCGACCAACTCTTCTCCTGAGCGCCCGGTCGCGGCGCCCCGTCGGCGACGGCCCCGGACACCGAAGGGTTTTCGGTAGCCAGGACGGGTCCGATAGTGTCCTCGCGGTGCAGACCATCCTGGTCGCCAGCGACGCACCCACTCTCCGCAAGGACGTGGAGGCTGTCGTCAGCGGGCCCGACATTGCAGTCCGAGCCGTGACCTCGGGCCCCGAGGTGGTGTCGTTCGTCGCCGAGGAATCGCCGGACCTGCTCATCGTCGACATGCAGATGGGCAACATGGGCGGCATGGCCGTATGCCTCGAGCTGCGCCTGCAGGAGTCCTACGACGCGCTCGACCATGTCTCGGTGCTCATGCTGCTCGATCGACGACCCGACGTCTTCCTCGCCCGTCGATCGGACGCCGAGGGCTGGCTGGTCAAGCCGCTCGACCCGCTCCGGCTCCGGCGCGCCGTCGCCGCCCTGCTCGACGGC